>Ga0210040_10004834_pt1 | contig 17376 bp, 1 predicted proteins | sample CryGeyCG12114_NA_FD_185462 | JGI IMG/M metagenome (GOLD analysis project Ga0210040, IMG submission 185462) | Groundwater microbial communities from aquifer - Crystal Geyser CG19_WC_8/21/14_NA (SPAdes) (version 2) | ecosystem: Environmental > Aquatic > Deep subsurface > Groundwater | place: USA... | reverse complement strand
ATTATACTTCTTATAGTAACTTTAAGCTTAAAGTATTAGCTTTAGCTCTTATTTCTAACTACTTATAGTTTACTATAATAATAATAAGAGCTATCTTTTACTAGCTATAATCTACTTTTTAGAAAACTACTTTTTTATAGTTTATATATTCTTTACTTTTAGTAGTAAGTATAGCTACTATAATACTAATATTAAAACTTATAAGTTCTAACTTTTCTTAGCTTTTAACTTTACTTACTAATACTATTCTTAGTCTACTAGTAAGTAGCTACTAGTAACTAAGTTTTTTTTAGAAAGTATTATTATAGTTACTACTCTTATAGTAGTACTTACTTCTACTTTAAATAGTATATATAGTTATACTACTAAGACTAGCTTTTTAACTATAAAGCTTATAATAAATATACTTTTAATAATAAACTACTTACTATAACTTTTATAGTAAGTATTTTTATTATCTTCTTTTTATTTTTTTAACTTACTTTTTATCTTTTTAAATAAACTTAGTAAGCTTTCTAAAAACTCTTTACTATTACTTTATAAAGTTAAGTTTACTTAAAGCCTATACTATCTAGATTACTTTTAGTATTTAAGCTTTTATAATACTTAAAGTTATTATTATACTAAAAGTATTTTAAGCTAAATATTTCTTAATAAGCTTTTAACTCTTTATTAAAGTCTAAACTTTTTTTATAGTTTAAATACTTTTTAAAGTAATAGTAATACTTTTTATAGTTATAGTAGTAGTAGCTTAGATTTATATAGCTCTTATAGTAGTTATAGTAGTTTTAGTAAAAGTAGTAAATATACTAGCTTTTTATAGTAAGTCTAAGTATAATTAGTAGTTAGTAAAATAGTACTTTTTATAAGAATTTAAGCTTAGCTTTTTAAACTTCTTAGCTTTTAAGTTTAAGCTAGCTTTTACTACTAATATAGTATAAATAAATCTTTTATTCTCTCTATTCTTAACTATAATATACTACTTTTCTAATTTTTTTTATATACTTATTCTTACTATATTACTCTAACTTACTATTAGTATTTATAATTAATTCTTTTCTCTTTAAAGTTTATAAGATATTCTTTTCTAATACTTTATTAATAGCTTTTTTAAAAGTATTATTAAAAGTTCTATTAAAAATATAAGGCCTAGCTATTACTTATCTTTTTTATATTATCTACTTTTCTTTAAGTAATTAAGTAGTATCTAAATTTATAAGCCTATCTATAGTAATATCTCTTAGTAGTATTAGTAATTTATAATATACTAAAAAGTACTTAAGAGTAAAATAACTATTTAAAGCTCTTTAAACTTAAAGTATAACTATAAGTACTTTACTAAAACTTTAGCTTTAACTATACTTAGTATTTCTTTAAACTTCTTAAGCTAGTTTACTTAAATAGTACTTATAAAGGTCGTAGATCTTAAGTAAGTTAGGATAGTTAAATTAAAACTTATATAGTAAGTAACTGCGTTAAGGCGTAGTTATAAGAAACTAAAGTATATAATATAATTGCCTACTAGCGTAGCGCTAGTAGCTTAGTAGGCTAGGTAGCTAGCTAATAGCTTAGTAGCTAAAGATCTATTATACTACCTCTCTCTCTAAAAAGAGTAGTTCTATTACTCTTAAATAGTAATAAAAGAAAGATAAAAGAAAGATAAAAGAAATAGGAAAGCTATTCTTTTTAGTGTCTCCTTTATATCCCTTTTCTAGTATTAATATAAGATTATTACTATATCTTATACTTATATCTTCTATTAGTATACTAAAGCTTAGTTATCATAGCTTACGTAGTAGAGGCTTTTAATTAATTATTTACTCCTAATAGAGGTTATTAGTGCGTATATAGGTAATAGCCTAATCTACTCTATAATATTAGTTAGCTAAGGTATAGTATATAGTAGTTATTAAGTGTATTATATAACGAGCGTAATAGTGTCTTTATATAGTATTATTAACGTAGTATAGCTATAGCTCCTTATTAACTTAGTATTAATAGGTATAATAAAGTCCTTATATAGCTTATACTAGCATTATACTCTATACTATAAGCTTACTATATAAGTTAAAGTAATTACACTAGGTCTACTAATCTCTTTTTATAAGTACTAAACTAGCTAGTAGTAGTATCTTACTTATATATATAAGAGATAGGTTACTATAAAGTATAATATAAATACTTACTAGGTAGCTGTTATTTATAAAGTAGGTAGTATATTTAGTATAATCTAATAAGTCTTATTATAAGTAGAGCTTATTTACCTATTAGTATACTAAACGTTATATATAGACTTAGGCGCTTTAGGTAAGTCTTATAGAATTCTTTAATAAGGTTAGTAGAGTTAACTAGGTTTATATAAGGTTCCTATAAAGGATTATCTAGTCTTTTTAGGTAGTTAGCCTACTATACGTAGTACTATAGTAGGCTTTTATAACGCCTATCCTTCTCTTTTATATTTAAATATAAGTTTTTAATAGTCTCTATAATATAGTTAGTAGTATTATTAGTATTAGGATTTATTATATTAACTAGTTCTTTATTATCCTACGCTTAGCCTAGTAATAGCTTACTATTAATAGAGTATAAGAGCTATAGGTAGAATATATTATAGATATATATACTAGTAAGTAGCTTTAGCTTATAAGCTATATTATTAATAATATATATAATTTTAAATAGGCTTTAGTTCTTAAAGTTAAGTAATTAGTTAGGTTATAAAGTTTTAATATTATAGAAGTTAAGTATAATAAAGTTACTTCTATAAAATTTAGAAGCTAGGAGCTAATTCTAGTTAGTATATTTAGTTTACTTAGCCTACACTTACTATAGTTATAACTTTAATTATTTATAGAGCTCCTAAAGGCGTTTAGCCTATTTATTAGTATTAAGGTAGTTGCGTTATACTAGAGCTATAAGGTCTTTATCTAGAAGTTATATAAGTTCTAGGCTAGATTATAGCTTATATCTCTTTATAGCTATAAATAGAGAGATACTAGTAGTAGTAATAGAGGCGTTAGCTTTAAACTCTACTATTAGTAGGAAAAGTACCTAATTATCTTATTCTAGGTTAATATATATACGTAGGTATTATTTAAGCTAGGCGTTTATATTCTTTATCTAACTATTACTCTCTAGATAAAATATAGTAGATAGCTTAGGCTTAGTACTAAGCCTTTAGTAGAGCTAACGCTAGAAATATAATATAAACTAAGAACTTCTATTAGAGACTATATATTCTAGGTAGCCTTTTTCTTACTAGACGTACTTAATAAAAGCTTATATAAGCAACTCTACTATAAGGTTAACTACTAAGATAAACTTCTTCTTTTTACTAAGGTAGTTAATAATTATAAGTATATTTTTATATATATAGCTATTATTAGTATATTAAGGTAGGTAAGTAATATAGTCTATTAAGATTAAGCTCTAGTAGTAGTTAGGTATAAGTAGTAGGTAGAGAAGGCTATATTTACTATCCTAGTATAGCTTCGTTTACTAGTAAGTAAAGTAGGCTTTTATATATTAGGCTACGTTATTAGTTATATATAGCTAGTAGTACTATTAAGAGGCTTTTATATAGCTTTTATATTTACTACTATATCTACTACTTAGCGTTTAATAGACTTAATCTAGTACCTAGGTATATATACTATAGGCGTTAGAGATATAGATCTTACTGCGTATATATAAGAAGTTATTATAGAAAGTATATTTACCTAGCTCTATTTATAGCTATTACTTATATATAAGCTTATATAGAATATAGTAAGTACCTAACTTCTTAGTAGTAATAATAGCTTAGAGCGTTTTATTATTAGAGTACGCCTTCTTAATAAGTTTTATAATATTACTAAAGTTCTTAAGGATTTCTCTTATCTCTATTATAGCGTCCTCTATATTTTCTATATAGTAGCTAATCGCATATTATTCTATTATTAAGTCTATTTTACTAAGTTAATATATTATTTATATAACTTTAATAGGAGTATATTATAGGTAATCTACTAAGTTACTCTTAACTAAGTAACGTACTAAGTATAGTACGTAATAACTTCTATAGTTAGGTTATACTATAAGCGTTATAATTTAAGTAGTAAGGTTAACCTAGTTAGGCTTAATAACTACTTACTACTAGTACTATCTACGTAGGTTATCTACTCTTACTAGTAAGTTATCTAATTATTAAGTTAGCGTATTAAGTTTAGTACTTTATTTACTAGGTTAGTACTTAATATAGAAGTTAAATTCTAATAAGTACTTAGCCTAGTGTACTTACTAGTAGTTTAGGTACTTACTTATTATAAACTATTATAAAGCTTAATAATCTAAGAGTACCTATACTAGGTTAAGAGTACCTATAAGTTTAAACTACTACTCTTTAAAGACTTTAATAATTATAAGAAGCTTTTTATTATATACTTTATAATTATACTTAGTAGGTATTATCTTATAAAAGAAGAAGGTAACTAGTCTTAGTATACTGTTATATATCTAAGATATAATAGCTACTATAATAAAATCTAAAGCGTTTATTTCTAGCTATATTTCTAGATCTAGGTTATAGTGTATAAGTATACTAGCTTCTTAAAATAACGCTTTTAAACGCTAAAATACTTTAAGAGCTATAGAGTTTAGTACTAAAGAGAAGTATTTATAAGCTTTATCCTTCTTTATAAGTATAGTAAGTACTTAAGCTATAGTTAAGAATCCTCTAATAAAGCGTCTATAAAAATTAGTAAATCTAAGAAAGGCTTATATATTATAAACGTTCTTAAGAGTTAGCTAGTTCTTAACTATATCTAGTTTAGTAGGATCTATCTTAATACCTTTAGTAATAAGTATAAGTTCTAAGTACTTTACTTACTTAGCTTTAAACTTATACTTTATAAAGTTAAGATATATACTAGCGTTATAGAGCTTATAAAGGACTTAGAGTATATACTTCTTATAGTTCTTTTTTTACTTACTATAGATAAGTACGTTATCTATATATACTAAGTATATTATATTAAGATACTTATATAATATTTTATTAATAAATATTTAAAACGTCCTAAGAGTATTATATAAGCTAAAAGGTATAACTATATACTTATAGAGTCTATATTAAGTAAGAAAAGCTATCTTCTCTTTATCTCCTTCTTTTACGTAAACTATATTAAAGGTAGTAATAATATTAATAATAGATATAATCTATACCTTATCTATATATATAAGCGTTTCTTTAATAGTAGGTAGTATACTATAGTTCTTATAAGTAATTATATTTAGTTATTAATAGTCTATATAGATATATAGTCCTCTACTAAGTTTCTTAATAATAAGGACTAGTAAAGTATATAGTAATATACTAGGTTATATAAAGCCCTTACTAAGTATATCCTCTAGATACCTTTTAACTATCTTAGTTTTTATTTATATTAAGCTGTAGACCTAAGGCTAAAGAATACTAGAGTTTAGCTTAGTAATTATTATATAGTTAACTCCTTTACGTTAAAGTAGTAGTGTATTAGCTATCTTAAAGTTAAATAGGTTAAGTAATACTAAGTATACAAAGTTAGAGACTAAGGCTCTAATTTCTACTTTAGTTATAGGTAGTTAGTCTATCTTTTCTATATACTTTTTAAAGTTAGTTTATATAATAGCTAATAGATAAGTAAATATATCCTAAAACGCCTATAACGTATAGTCTCTAGTCTTAGAGTCTAGTAGCTTCTTAAAGTAATCTTAATAATATAGCTCTATCTATATAACTTATTTAAAGTAGTATAGAGCGCTTAGTATTACTACTTTAGTACTAATTATTTAGATCTATTTTATAAGAGTATTATAGCGTATCTTACTATTAGGTAGTTTATTATTATATATTATATCTAGTAGTCTATTCTTAAGGTAGTTTATCTTATAGTTAGTATATCTAAACTCTATTAACTAGGCGTAGCTAAACCTAAGATATAGCTTATAATAGTCTAGCTAGTTTATTCTTAAGATAATATTATACTTTCTAATATCTATTATATAGGCTATAATAGTGCTAGTATAAGCTCTATACCTAATTTATACGTTTACTACCTAGGTTATCTATATAACTTCTCTACTATTTACTAGAGTAAGTTAAATAGGCTTATTAATTTTATATAAATAGTAGTACTACTACTTTATCTAGTAGCTACTTATAAAATAGGTACTTACCTTAGTATTTACTAGTATTATTATTTTCTACTATATACTAAAAGGGAGCTTAATAGTCTTAGTAAATTCTAGCTAGTATATAAAGCTTAAAGTAGGCTACGTTTCTAGTAAGGTAGTAGATACTTAGTAATAGTAAGTTATAAAGTATATAGGTATATTAAGCTTAAGAGTAGCGATTTCTAGTTATTTATAATATTACGTTATTCTTTAGAACTCTTTATATACTTTATACTATTATTACTCCTACTTATATACTTTAGTAAGAGTATCTAGTTTCTTAAGTTATTATTAGAGAACTTATTATCTTTATCTTTCTTATCTATAAGGTTATTATATAGTTCTTTTTTATCTTCTTTACTTCTAAAAGCTATAGTACTAAGAAAGAGAATCTTAAATAAAAGAGTAATAGGCTTACTATAGTAAAGTATATCTAGTAATTACTACTAGTATCTTAGCTTTCTATACTTAAAGTAGGTGTCTTTAAGTTAGAGCTTCTTCTACTCTTCTACTATTTTTATATCTCTAATATATTACTCTATATATTAGTTAAAGCCTTACTTATAAGTAGTACTTTAATTACTTAGTAAGTAGTAGTAGGAGTTTATTATAGCTAAAGAGGCTTAAGTACTTATTATTTCCTAAGTTAGTTAAGAGTTAGTATCTATACGCTAGTAGTCTACGCTATAGGCGTACTTAAGGAACTTACTAAAGCTCTTACCTATTATAACCTAATTTATAAAAGTAAGTAATAGGTTTAAGTTTATATTTTATTAAGTGTATTTAATTATAGTGCTACTTAGGTATCTAAAGATATTTATAACTCTTAAGAAGTAAGCTTACTAAGTAATAAATAATTTACCTAGCTTCTATTTTACCTTTCTATAGATTAACTTATTTTTAGTCTTATTAATCTTATCGTAAGTAAGATATATATTATTAAGTATATTAATAAAGTCTATATAATATATAAATTTAGACTTATAGATAAGCTCTTAAGTAGTGTCTTTTATATATTACTCTAGATAGATAATCTTAAAGAACTTATTATTAGGTAAAGTAGTATACTTAGCTATAGTAGTATAATGCTATCTATTATAGTCTTTATCTACTTCTTTCTTAAAGGTCTTAATATCTAGAGACTTATAGTTACTTATAGAGTATATGCTTAAAGCTTTAGTAAATAGCTCTAGTTATAGTTAAGTAGGTAGCGTACTTTTTAGTAGTAGAAATATTAGAGCTATATATAAGTTCTACTAGATTAAAGTAGGTATTACCTATTAAGACTACTAGTATAGGTTCTTAGAATACGTACTAGTGTTAGGGTAAGAGTTAATATTATCTTAGAAAGTAGGTCTAGATTACTCTTACTTACGCTCTTACTTACGCTAGAGAAGAGGTTATTTATACTTATATTAAAGAAAAGAATATAGTTAGTAGGAGAGCTTATACTTTATAATCTTATTATATAGAATCTTAGCTTTACGCTAAGCCTTTTATATATTATTAATAGCCTACTAGGCTTATTTATTTATATAAGTAAGCTCTACCTCCTTTACTTATAATTCTTTATTCTTCTTATATAGATTATTCTAGGCGTAGATTACTTTTACCTTTTTAGTATAGAAGTTATTATAAAACTTCTATACTTCTTTATTAACTCTTATGTATTTATTAGTTATAATCTTTAGACTATTATATACTTTATCTAGTTCTCTATTAAGGGACTCTATATTAAGATATAGCTTATTATATTTAATAACTATAGAGTTATATTTAGTAGTAATAGCTTTAATAATAGAGTATTTAGTAAGCTACTTCTCTTATTATTAACTTTTAAGTTTTATTATCTTAGCTTTTAGTTATAGAACTTTCTTTTTACTATTCTAGAACTTATTTTATTAAGTATATACGCGCTTATTAGCGTTATATTTTATTATTATAGTATTATAGAGTATAAACAGCAGTCTTATAATATTACTAAACTATTAATCTTTCTAAACGCTAACTTACTTTATAAAGTTCTCTACGTTAGTAATCTCTAAATCTATAATAGAGTAGATAACTATTCTATTACTATTAGTATAATCTTAGCCTACTTAGATAGTATAGTTATTATCTTTATTATTAGGGTTCTTATATTATTAAAGCTTAACCTATCTATATATAGCTAACGCGTAGTATAAAAACGTTACGTAGAGGTATATAAATAAGTTTATAAGGACTTTAATATAGGTATCTTTAATATTAATATTAACGTACTAGTAATTATCTTCTAAGATTATAAGCTCTTAAGTTAAGTTACTAACTAAAACTAATAGTAAAGAGTAAGTAACTAGGAAGCTACTCTTATAGTGTATTTTCTATAGTAGTTATAGTAGTAGCTTTATCTAGTTGTTTTTAAAAGTTTATTAAGTATTAGGTATAGTAGTAAAGGACTCTTAAGTATCTCTAAAGGCGCCTAGTACTATACTAGGGCTAGAGCTAATACTAAAGCTTATTCTAGTATTATTAAGTAGTATTAATATAGTAAAAGAGTATACGCTTTTATAACTTAAGAGTAGATTAATTATACTACGTCTACTTACTACTTTTATAATCTTTTATAAGAGAGGAGCTAATCTCTCTACTAGCGCTATAACCTAATACTCTTAGTTAACTAGGCCTAATAGTCCTAATTATCTCTATTAACTAAGCCTAGCTATTACGCCTACGTAGGCTTTTAAGCTAATACTTACTTAACTTTATTATTATAGCTTAACTTATAGTGTTAATTACTATTATATATACGCACTTATTCTATACTTATATAGTAGCTATAAGAGGTACTATAATTAGCTAATAGCTATAGTCCTTTAATAATAGAGCCTATTAGGAGTATTATAAGTAGAGGTATATATTTAAACGTAGTTAAGTATAAAGGTTATAGATCTTAAGTAAGTTAGGATAGTTAAATTAAAACCTATATAGTAAGTAACTGCGTTAAGGCGTAGTTATAAGAAACTAAGGTATATAATATAATTGCTTACTAGCGTAGCGCTAGTAGCTTAGTAGGCTAGGTAGCTAGCTAATAGCTTAGCAGCTAAGGATCTGTTATAGTACTTAGAAATACTATACTATTTAGATTTTTAAGCTTATAGTAGTCTTTATTTAGTTATACTTTACTAATCTTATAAAGCTTATACTAGTAATTATTAAGCTTTTAGTTAGAACTTTTATTAATAGCTTTTATAATATTTTAGATTAATACTAATTTTTCTTTATATAGCGCTTTTAAGGCCTTTTTCTTCTTATTCTTAGCTTTAACTACTTCTTTTTAGAGTTTTTATATATAATAAATAGCTTTCTCTAAGTTATTCTTTTAAAACTATAGCTACGTAGTATATACTATAAGTAGATTAGTATAGCTTTTAACTATAAACTATAGTAAACTTTACTAAGTTAGTACTATAAGCTTAATTAGAAGTACTAGATTCTAGCTAAGAACTAGCTATATAGGTAAATACTTAAAAAGTTATTAAAGAAATACTCTTTTAGCTTAAGTAATAGTAGCTAAGTTTTTTACTTATAGCTTTAGTATCTTTACTAGCTTATATATAAATCTTTAATAGCTTCTTTTAATTAAGTTTTAAGCTTTTAAATTATATATAGAAGCTTAAATATAATAGATCCTAGATAATATAGCTAGAGCTTCTACTACTAATTTATTTTTAGATCTTCTATTAATAGATATCTTTTAAAGAATACTCTAGTAGTAGTAGATATCTTTAAAAATAAAGTAAGTAATAGTTTCTAAGTTAGCTAAATAAATAGCTTATACTTTAGACTATTTTAAAAAATACTTATATACTACTAGTAAATAGCTTCTACTTCTAGTCTTTAGTATATAAATAATATTAATTATTTACTATATCTATAATACTTAAGAGAAGGTTATATTAAGCTTAGCTTCTTTCTTTTTACTTTTTATTATTTAATAGATATTATAGAGACTAAGCTACTTTACTACTTATTAATATATACTTTTTTACTAATACTACTAGCTAATTATACTAAAAATAGTCTAAATTTTTTTATACTTTAGCTATTTATATATTTCTTAAATAAAGACTACTTATATATTAAGCTTATTAATAACTCTTTAGGCTAGTATAGACTTAGTAGCTTTCTTAAATAAGTATTACTCTTTTATAAAAAATTTAGCTAATCTCTTAGTTTAGACTTTTAACTTTACACTTTAAAAGTAAATTAGTTTTTTTAGTATTTCTAGAAATATAGCTATCTCTTTAGCTTTTTTACTATATTTATTAATAAAGTATTAACTATTTTCTTCTTCTATATTTAGAACTATATATACTTCTTTATACTTAGCTAGAATACTATTAATAAATAGCTTAAAGTTATCTTTATCTTTAGTAAAGTATATCTAGCTCTTAAACTATAGATATTTTAAAAAAGTATTAAAAATAATATTCTTTTTACTTAGTATATAGATAATATTAAAGTTTTACTAAAAAATAGTTATAAGCTATGTATTTATTACTAAGCTAAGAAAGTTTAAAGAAGATTAGTTAAGCTAAGTAATAAGTACTTTAGTATTTATTTCTACTATAAAGTAATAGCTATATAGATAAAATTAGAAGGCTTTAAGTACTTATACTAGCGCTTTATACTTAAGCTTTATTAAGTACTACTTACTCTTAGCTTCTAACTAAAGAGTATTATTAAATTAAATTAAATAATAATAGCTATTAGCTCTAATCTACTTAAAATATATACTTCTATTTATATATAAAGTATCTATACTAAAGAAGATTATACTACTCTTATAGTTAATAAATACTAATACTAGTAGCTAAATTACTATAGCCTTAATAAGCTTTATAGCTTTTTACTACTCTTTTTTTTAAATTTAGTCTATATTTTTTTAAAAAAGCTTAAAGAGTAGCTTAGCTTTTAGTAAGAAATAGAAGATCTATTACTAGTAGTATATAGTAATACTAATAAACTATTAGACTTCTTTTATAGTCTTATACTCTAGCTAATTAAAAAATTTTAAAACTTTATCTTTACTAAAATATTAGCTTTACTAGTCTACTTTATAGCTTATAACTACTATCTTTAATACTTTTTATTAAAACTTCTTTATAGATACTATAGCTTCTACTTAAGTAAAATTAGTAAGTATTTTATTTACTTACTAAGTATACTTAAAGATATACCTTTATACTTTTTTAGTAATCTCTTTATCTTTATATTTTAACTTTAAGCTTACTACTCTAATATTATTAATAAAAAGTACTACTTTAGAGAAATAATTACTAAAGATCTTTATAATAGTTTAAATAAATATAGCTACTAAGTTAGTTATTTTTTAAAGAAAAGTATATTACTTTATAAGACTAATTAGTATCTAAATAGTAGTTATATCTCTACTTACTATATATAACTAAATCTAATTATATTTTAAGAATAAGTTATAGTATAAGTATACTACTCTACTAGTAAATCTTTCTAAAAACTTATTAGCTAAAAAAAGAATATACGTATCTTTCTTAGTAATAGTATTATAGTACTAAGTATTATTAATAAGCTAAAAGTTACTTACTTTTATAAGATTCTTAATTTTAAAAATAAAGAAGTATAAGTTCTTATACTACTTATTATAGCATTTAAGCGTTTTTTAATTAAGCTAAGTTTTAATTATATTAATAATAATTAGCTCTAGCTTCTTAGAGTACTAAAAGCTTTTAACTTACTAAGCTTTATAAAGTATAGTCTAAATTTTATATAGTAGTTATATATCTTTATAAATAGTTAATATATTTATAAAGTCTTAAGCTAGTATATCTTTTTACTAAAATATTAACTCTTAAAGTAATTATAGCTTATTTAGAAGTAAGTTCTTTTTTATATTTATTTTTTCTAGTTTAGCTAGCGTAAAGTAAGCGCTTCTTAGAAAGTCTACTATTCTTTTCTTAAAGATATAATTAAAAGGCCTAAGATTTAGCTTTTTTAGTAATACTCTTTTAGTTTAATAAGCTATTACTTTCTCTTTTTAGTCTTTTTAGTTTAGTTTTATTAGTTTATTTTTTTATAGTCTATTTATAAGTTTTACTTTATTACTTACTTTCTTATATAAAGTATTTACTTCTTTTAATACTTATTACTATACTTACTACTTTACTAGCTAGTATAATATTTTCTTAAAAAACTCTTAAATATTTTCTATTTTACTTAGCTTTTCTTTTTCTTTAAGCTTAAAGAGATTTTAGTACTTAAGTATATCTATAAACTAAGACTTTAGTAAAAGCTTTTAACTTAGTAGTCTTAATTTTTTTTTTAATAAATATACTTTTTTAGTAAATATACTTATTCTTTTTTTCTTTTTTTTTTAATAGTAATTATATTTACTATAAGTACTAGATTATAGTTTATAAATAAAACTTCTTACTACTTATTTAAGAACTTAATAAAGTATATTACTTTTCTAAAAGTATTAAACTTAATTTAGAGTCTAGATACTAAGTACTATAGTATACTAAGTAGAATTACTCTATATAGCTTATATATAATTCTAAAATAAGTAAAAATTAAAATACTTTTTACTATAATAAGTACTTAGTATATAGTACTTATAAAAAGATCTATACTCTTATTAGTAGTAATTATACTATACTAAAGTTTAATTAAAAAGCCCAACTAATTTAGTTTAGTAATATATATATTAAGAGCTCTTACTATAAAAAGTCTTATTATATTTAACTATAAGCTAGTATTAATAAATACTTAGCTTATACTTCTATAAAGAGAGACTTAGTAAGTTAGTAGCTAGCTCTTAATTAAGTACTATTAGTACTAAGCTTTTACTTATAAGTAAAAAGCTATTAAAACTACTAATTACTCTTTAGTATACTTATTTTCTTTATTATTTATTTTATAGTTTTAGAAGTCTTATACTTTATTAGCTTCTTTTATTTACTTTAGTAATTTATACTAACTATAACTAAGCTTTAAGTAAAGCTACTTTAAGATATCTTTAGTAATTACTTTACTATACTTTTTTCTAAAGCTTACTATAAAAGTCTTACTAAATACTAGTTATAAGCTTTATTTATATATCTACTAAAAGCTCTTTTTTAGTAACTCTTTAGCTTCTTTTATAATTATAGTTTCTTTAAAGCTTTTTATTAAGTTATAAAACTTTATACTAAGTTTATAAGTATCTTTAAGAGCTTTTACTATTACTATTACTACTTCTAGTATAGCTAATAAGTCTACTTACTAAATACTTTTTACTTTTTAATTTAGTATTACTTATATAAAGATTATTAGTAATATATTTTAAGCTAAAATTACTAAATCTTCTAGTATAAGAATAGTAATTACTTACGCTTTTCTTAGTATTTTTAATACTAAAAGTAAGTAATACTTAGTATTTACTATAGTACTATAAGAGTCTTTTATAAATAGTACTAATACTCTAATAAGCTCTTAAGTTAAATCTACTTATATATTCTCTATAGATATATTAGATATTTTAATAATAAGCTAATACTATAGTAGTTCTTCTTTATTTTTAACTTTAATTAATAGAAGAATCTACTTATAAAGACTACTACTTTTTATTTTTAGTACTACTAGTTTCTTTCTATTTAAGTAAGTATCTTTTTAATACTTCTTTACTACTAGCTTTTAAGCGCTTTTATTATAAGTTTTTACTATAAAAAAGCCTAGCTCTATATTATATACTTTACTAGCTAGTAATATACTTTTAAAAAATATTATAGCTATTTATAGTACTATTATCTACTATACTAAAGCTTCTTTTTCTTTATTTACTTTAATATTAAAGCTTTCTCTAGAGGCTAAAAGCTAAGTAACTTTAATAAGCTTTTTATTTACTTTAAACTAGCTTAAAAGAACTACTTTAATAAACTTTTTTAACTACTTATTAAAAACTTAAATTTTTTTTTTAAGTAACTTTAGAATTTACTATAGTACTTTATTATTAAATACTCTTAGTATAAAGCTTTTTTTAAAAAATATACTTTATTTATTATTTAAGTAGAGCCTAAAATAGTATCTAGCCTAGCTCTATCTCCTTAAAACTTACTTTTAGTAAGTATAAAACTAGTAATTTTCTTTTAGTAAAATAAAATTAAAGTAGCTAGTAATTATATACTTTTTTCTACTATAATATCTATATTTTAGCTTTAACTACTTTTAGTTTTTTACTATTACTACTTTTACTTAAAAGTTTATTATAAGTAAGTAGATAGACTAAAAGCTACTATTATTATATTTAAGAAGTACTAGAGCTTATAGCTACTATAGCTTTAGTACTAAATACTTATATACTTCTATATAGTTCTTAGTACTTAAAAGTATTTAATAAAGTATTATATTACTAGTAGTAAGATAGTTAAACTACTTTACTATAAGTATTAAGCTATTTATTTTTTAAATTAAATTAGTAACTACTAAATCTACTTTTATAATAATTAGCTTCTAAGAAACTAGTATTTATATTATATTAGACTTAATTATCTTTAGTATAGTTATTAGTACTACTAGTATAAAAACTAGTAGTAGCTTTTTTAGAACTACTATATCTTTTTAAGCTAGTATTTTACTTACTATACTAAAATTAGTATTAAAAGTATTTAGCTTTTCTTTTTACTTTTAGTACTCTTAAATAAAGTTATATATTTTTTTAATTTTAAAAGTTACTATATTATTAAAGTATAGCTAATTACTCTTTAGTATAAAATATATTATCTTTTTTATATTTTCTTTTACTAGCTTATAAAAGAAAAAGTACTTTTTTTTTATACTAATAACTTAGCTTTAAAGCTTTATAGCTATAAAGTATATTATAAAGTTCTAATAGTACTTAGTAATTTTAACTATTAGCTACTACTTCTATACTTCTCTTATATAGTTCTTAAAGAATACTTAAGTATTATACTTCTTATTTTTATTTTAGCTAGTATATAAGCTATAAAGCTTTTACTAGTACTTTTTCTAAACTACTTCTTTATTTATATAGCTTAGAAGCTTTTAAATAAATATTTTATACTTTTAAGTATAGAAGTAAAAAAGCTATAGCTTATAAGTTTTATTACTTTAAAATACTTAATTAGCTTTAAAGTTATACTTTTCTAAGAAATTTATAATATTAAGCTTATTAAACTTAAACGCGTTAGTATTAGTAAGCTTAAGCCTCTTTATATATCTTCTAATATAGCTTTTATAAAAAGAGTTTAATAGTATTTTAGTAGCTAATATTCTATTTACTTTAAATAGTAAACTTACTTTAAATTATTATTATTAATAGCTTCTTAAAGTCTTAAAGCTTAAAATAAGTATTAATTAATAATACTTTTTTAAAGTATTTAAGAATAAATAAATAATTTAATAGCTTTTTATTTAAGACTACTTTATATCTTTATAGTAGTAGTATTTTTTACTTTTTATTAAGTAAAGTTTCTTCTTTATTATATACTCTAATTACTACTTTAGTAATACTACTACTTTAGTAAAAAAGTATATTAACTAATACTAAATTAAGTAGTTTAATATAAGCTCTTAGCTTACTTACTTATTTAGAATAATACTAAATATAAGTTACTATAGTCTTTCTATAGCTTTTATATACTCTTTATAGTATAATTAAACTAATTAATAGTAGTAGCTACTTTAGTATACTTACTTAATAATCTTTTAAAGTTAAACTATATTTTTATATTATTTTACTATACTTATATAAAGCCTTCTTTTACTAACTAAGCTATAAATTAATTACTAAAAGCTTTTAGAGTTAAGTATATATAAAGATAAAGCTTTTATTTTATATAAGCTTATTACTAAAAACTTACTTTTATTTTTATTCTTTACTTTTAAACTAGATAGCTAAAAGTACTTTAGGCGTTATATTTAGCTTAGTACTACTTACTATTACTTATATATTTTATCTTTTATATAGCTAATAAACTATTAATTTCTCTTTAATTAAGTTATTAAAAATATTATACTATATTATACTTAAAAAAAAAATTAAGCTTTAACTTATAATTAGTAGAATAGAATATAAGTATATTAATAGTAAGTATAATTAGTAACTTTTTCTTATCTTATAAGCCTTCTTTATAACTTACCTACTAAGTATCTCTATTATATACCTATAGCGCGCTAGAGGAGGGAGTACTAATAGTTTCCTAAGAGTATTAAGGAATAAGATGTATTTAATATAGTTTTAAGCTTTAATATAGCTTTAATATAAGTATAGTAGTTATTAATTAACGTTATAAAATATAATAACTCTACTTATTATCTACTGCATTTATTATTATTATAAACGTATAGTTAGTTTAATAGATATTATAATAAATAAATATTATAAATAATGTTCTATTTTAGCTATATCTTATATAGTAAATAATGTAATAATATTTATACGCTAATAGTAATATAGTTAAAATATATTATATTTAATACTATTATAATAGAATAGTAATGTATAATATAATTTATTAGGATAGTAAAAACATTAGCTAATTAGTTATTAAAATATAGCACTAATAAAATACTTACTATAGAATATTTTCTAAGTTAGGCTTTGCTATAGCGATATATTAAGTAGTAAGAAATATTTAAGGTAATATTTAAATAATAGAGTAGTAAGAGTATATTAGTAGATATATAAATAGTACTAGTAAGAGACTACTCTATACTACGCCTTATACGCTTATATATATCCTACGCGTATTATTAGTACTATAGAAGTTATTATATATATTAATTAGTATTCTATTTATTATAGTATTAAGGCTAGCTTTTATTATTTAACTATTAGTAGTAATAACACCCTATATTTTATAGACCTTAGAATAAGTTATAGATATCCTAAGTTCTCCTATACTACCTAAAAGTATAGGTTAATAATTAAGTCTAATCCTTTTAAGTTACGGCGTATACTATAAAGTTTATATAGTTACTAAATATCGCCTATTAGGTAAATACTTAATATTAGAGAAGTTATAGGATAGAGATAGATTATAGTAGAAGTAGATTCTTATATATCTATTATCCTAGCTATTATAAACTATATAATATTACTATATATATAGCTAGGTATTAGTAGATAGTAAAGTATAAATAATATCCTCTTTATAAGTAGTA
>Ga0210040_10004833_pt1 | contig 17376 bp, 16 predicted proteins | sample CryGeyCG12114_NA_FD_185462 | JGI IMG/M metagenome (GOLD analysis project Ga0210040, IMG submission 185462) | Groundwater microbial communities from aquifer - Crystal Geyser CG19_WC_8/21/14_NA (SPAdes) (version 2) | ecosystem: Environmental > Aquatic > Deep subsurface > Groundwater | place: USA... | reverse complement strand
TAGTTGGCTTGCTTAACTAGCCAGGCCGGACTGGATCAAAACTTTGCAATGTCTTCGATGCTGACTGACAGTTTCAACTTATTTCTTTCAGAGAGGACACAAAAGAGGGAAATCTTGAAGTAATTTAGAAAATCTTTGGCTCATTTATTCGCCTTATATTGTATGAACAAGCTGTACCAGCAATAATCATGTTTGGAGACAATACTCCTAAGCAATTGGTTGGTTGGAGGTTCGGTGCTTTTGTTGGATGTTTAGTAGGAGCCGTTGTTATTACTTTATATCCCATTGCAATTCGTCCCATGATGGATCCTAGTTATTACCGTAAGTTAATTATGATGAAATGAAAACCTTTGGTTGAATGTACTGTGTTTTCGTATTTTGCGACGCCATAATGAATTCAACTTTTTTTTCGTTCATAGAAAAAATTCAAGCACAAACGAGAGCTGGAATTAAACAGGAAGATATTCAACCTGGAAGTAAGTGGGGTAGTTACATAATGCAATTGTTTTCCATTTGCATGCATGCGTTCTATTGTTATGTTAAGTAACAACAGTCATGCAAGAATAGCAAGAATTACCATTTTAGTGTTGATTAAGTAAGAAGGTTATTTGTTTAAAAAAAGTCTGTTTCTCTTAACAGATATGAAAGTATGGTCCGACCCATTTCAGAAGAAATAAATAGCTAATGGATCGGATATTTAGTATTCCGTTGGCTTATCATCCTTTGATTACAAGGCCTGTCATGTCACACATGGTTAGCCATATAGCCCGGCTCCTACAGGTCCGTCAAGGATAATTTAACGTGTTTATAATGTGAATAACTATCTAATTTTCGCAAATCAACTTCGCCTTTGCTATACTGCAAGGTTTGGGAGTTCTAGTCTCTACTATACAATTTTGAAGAATATCAATAGTAAGAAAGCAAGAGTTTAATTACTGTTACTTACATAGTCCGAAAATGAATAAAAATAATGTCATAAGTGAACTGAAAAACTACGGGATACCGGATGCGATTTGGATTCACACCGAGGTTTTGCAGACTGTACTTCATCTGAGAAGGTGATTCAGGGCGAAGAAAACACTGGAACTAGAGTCATAGACAGACCTTGATTAGCATGCACCGCGGTGTCGCTAGGCCTAGCTGGCCTCATTGTCTCCCCCTTGTCATAATTCATGAACTATATACGGTAAAAATACCTTATAGTCTCAAATTACCCGATATTTCTTACTTCCGTTTGAATACTTAGATAAACATAGAATGATGGAGGCAAAATAGACAGAAATCATCCCTGCAATGACCTTATTTCGTACATTGAGATATTGGGAACGAGTATAATAATTTTGCATTCTTCTGCTTACCCTTAGCGTTTTTTCCTAAGCCTGTTGTATTTTTTCATTACATTCAATGAGAAAATACCTTGCTAAACGCTTGCCCGTGACATTCCTTCCATATTCAGCTCTTTCATTTACAATTGGACGGAACATGAGAAAGCATTCTCTTACTATTGCGCAAGTAAAGGTGAAGTGAAAGTGGTGAAAGTATAGTTCTCCTCTCCTGGTTCATATGCGTTGTTGTGAAATGGTGGAATTCAATGCCTGGTTCCCTCTAGGCTATATTGTTTATTGTCAGATAAGCCCTTCTGATGTGTGAGTGGAAAGTTGACCTCAATGTCTACTTGTGGATTGAAAAAGTTCTCGCTAGAAATATGGTGAAGAATAGGCTCGTCGCTTACTCATAAGAGTCATGGGTTATTTCGTTGAACAGCAACTACATGATTCTTTACTTCTCCGCTCTCCCGTTTAATATTATTATCACATTGTTTGTGAAGTGAAGCTGGCTTGATGTGATATTTGGGGGACAGCAGTCAGCAGACGCTTTTCCTTGTGCCACATCCATCCGCCATAATGAAGTCATCAGGTAATTACTAAATAATGGATGTTTGTGTTTGAAGATTATGGTTTGTTGTTACTTATTTTTGTTTTTGTGGTTGCAGTACTTTTATAAAATGGCATTCAGCGCAATAAGTAGTCCAAATCCAACGTCACTGCAGCTACTTCTTGATGAAATTAAATTTCAGCAGCACAAGGAGCTTCAATTAGCTTCAGTATCGGGTCAGTGGAAAGAAATTTATTTTATTTCCACAAATTGGTTGACCAGCAGAGTCAATTTGATTGAATTAAATTCATGCAATATAGATTCTTCAGGATTTTTAAGTCGTGGTACCACATACTGGACTGATGTATTTGTCAGGCACTTTTTATTCCAATGTGATCGTTCCATTGATGCTGATGATCTCTTGTTTTTTGTACGGAAAAAGCATGTTCGTGGCAATGTTACTCTGCCAAAATTTCTGGTATAATTTTTTCCCGTAATGAATCCTTTTAATTAGCGTAATTTATTTGTTATGAGGTTCATTTTTTGTACAGACTGATTTGGAAGTTTTTCGGAAAGATAGCAAAAAACTTCCCATTGGTGATCCGGAAATCTCATGGAATGAAACTGTTTATCTTAATATTTTGATACATCAGCTAGAATACACATTGACATTAGCAATTTGCACGAGAACTAGTGCTAAAGATCTTCAGGTTCTCAAGCGACATTCACAAGTATGTTTATATCATTTTTCTAACCTGTGCAGTATCATAAATTACGGGCATTTATATTATATAGTAATATATATTCATTATTTGTCCTAAAATTTCAGAAAGTATATGCATCTCCAAGCAGAAGGCGAATGGACACCAAAGGAGATGTTGAAGAAATCACGTATCCATTCCTGTCCTTTATGGTCGATAATTTTGAAGAGGTATGTACAATCGCTTATAAACTATTGTTTTCCAAATTCTAGGGTCTAGTTCATAGTCTCTTTCAAGTCGGCTGGACTATGCTATTCTTGGATCTATAGTCCATAACCGTAATATTTTATAACAACTCGTTCTAATTTACCACATGCTGAGCCACTCGTGCTTTTCCCGTATTTCTGTGATTTCAGTAATGGCCTGTCACAAGTTTTTTTCACACTAGGTGTTCAATGATATAACCGTCCGAGACGGGGAGATGGTCTGTGTAGAATTAGTTGCTGCTGACCGTGATGGTGGATTTCAAGCTGTGCTCTTCCTTGGATCCATTAGATATGATGCTCTCAAGCGAGTTTATGATTCTCGGGTGAGTATAAAATAAATACACGAGTATAAATCCAAATCAAAGCATTTGTAGGTCAAGCACGAGATTGTAAAATCCTATATTCAATTTTCAGGCTAGCTTAGGTAGTAAGATGGCACAAAAGATGACATTTGGCCTTTTCTCTGGATCACATCAGCGAGTAGAATATGTTCGTTTAAGGGGCCCTAATGAAAAGGGCCATGCTGAAATAGCAGTTTCCAAACCTAAAGGTATTAAATTGGAAACTCTATGTGGAGACGAATTTCATTGTACTGGAGCATCTTTTTAACAATTTTTAATTGTGTTTTATTTTTTGACAGGTTCAGGGGCTGAAACGCCGACATCAGAACCAGGATTTTCCATGACCGATGGTATGTGGGATTCTGATGCCGAATCAGATTCTGAGGATTTTGTACTCAAACACCATGTGAGTTTGATTAGCTAAAAATTTTTGCTAAAAATAGTGAAATTGATATAAATAACGGGATTAACGTAGTATGGGAACAATATTTATGAATTTCATGTTTTTATGTATACAGCGACGACTGAGCGACCCAAGCTCAAATTTGAACAATTTTTGTCGTTCCGGATGGAAATCCATGAAAGGTGGAGATAAGGGAAACCCAACTGCAACCGGAAAAAGAGCGCGGTCGCAATCTGATGGCCTAGATTATTGCGGCTTGGCAGAAATTGAAGCAGGCGATGTTAGAGATGGTAAAAAAGTTTCATTTTCATGAGTAATGAGAATTCTCTTTGCTTCAGCTTTCGCTTCTAAATGTTGTTTGTGTGCTTTTTAATTAGCTTTGGTTTTACTGTTTCACACTAACCTTAACCAATTTAAAACTCACTTCATCTTCACTTCAATTCACTTCGTATACCCTGCTCATAGTCATGAAACTTTGAATTCATTCATGAATTTTTCCACCACTTTGCTTTCTCCTTGCTTAATTTTTTGTCGTGAATTTCGCTGGCTGCTTAACCTAACTAAAATGTTTTGCGCTTGTATTCATCCCATACACCTTTATCAATTATCCATTATTACTAATTTCAGCCTTTTTTTGTTTTCGTTGCAGATGAGACAAGTAATGCTAATAATGCTGTTTGGTCATGCTGTGGATGTGATTGTGTGAAAAGAAATTCTTCTGCCTTCGACGAAAGTCGCAATTTAGAAAAGACTGATGATGATGAACGATTACCTGAATGTTCAACTAGAAACAATAATGTTCTCTATGGAGGACAAACTCCGTCCGGAACTAACCCGGGCTGTTGTGCGATGTCCTGTTGTACCTGTTCATTCCCTGTGTCCTTAAACACAATCCCCAGATCCCAGTCCCTTGCTTTTGAAGCGATACAGTTGCACAATATGAGTTTGAAACAAGGTTCCAGTAAGGCTCCAATGAGCCCTGTGATTAAGGAAGTGTCTGAGACTGTTTTTAGAAACGAAGCTAGCTCAAAAAGGACCCATGTTCAGCGTCATCCGTTGATTCCGAGTAAAACCATTGTAGTCCCTCCATCTAGTTCTGCACTGGATTGTCTAGTGTCGCTAGGGAATAAGTCTTCTTCTATTGCTTGTCTTCAGGATGCCAAAATAATTTTTAGGGACAAGCTATTGAAAACTTTTCCAAATAAGTTAGCTCCTTCTGGAGTTCGAGTTTTTTACATTTGTGATGCTAATAAAATGTCCCAAGAACATGAAAATAAATCTGGTAGGTCTGAGTGGAATTAATTATTTAATTTTGTATTACACTGATTTTATACGTAAAGCTTTGCTTGCTTAAGCAGTTTTTATATTGAGGAGAATGTTTTATCTTACATATCCTCCAGTTCATTTATGCATCTCTGATTCAATTTCTAGAATTGGATGATGGAGCTTACAATCCACTTTGGGCTATGAGAGGATTCACCCAATCTTTTCACATGTGGAGAGAAACCCGTCGTGCACAATCAATTCCGCTCAATGCATTTTTAACATACATTTCTTTGCCATGTGGTGCAATGATGAAAGGTATGTTGGCAATATTTGACTGACAACTTATGTTGGAAGATTTAATTAGTAAATGTGTTTTTTTGTAGATATCTTGGATCATCGTGAAGAGCCAGTTCTAACATTTTAGCGTTTTTAATGCCCGTTTATGTTTTAAACCTGTGTAACTGACTACTTCAATGACAAATGATATCCTATCATGGCTAGTTCATGCCAAACGCTCCTGTATGAATCTCCAAAAGATTGTAACTACTAGAATCGAATGTGAACTTTTCAGAGAACTTAAACGATAATTATGTATTGTGCACGCTTTTTCATTGCACTGTAGAGCACGTATTTTACCCGTATTGTATAGAATGTAGTCAGTTGTAGTCACCTTTTATGAAACTTCTTCTAGTCTGGACGAAAATGACGTATTTCAGACCTGCACTTTTAATTGATAAATATGGTTGAAATTGAGGAACGCATATCATTCAATATGTTCAATTGTCATGTGAAATTAAAAGTTAAGATCACATCATTGTGTTCACATTTTTTATTTTGAAAATTGATATCGGTTTGACAAAAATGTTTTATCGCATTTGGGGCTAGAGTAAAGTTGTTATCAATATGGATTGTTGAAAAAGTGGATAATATTTTCTTCGTTTGTTGAATAAAAGCCTCGTGCCTTTGTGTTAAGTTATTTGAACATTTTCTGATTATTCTGCATCTATGTTTAAATAAATTGCATTCGAAAACTGGGATTTTATTTAGATGCCTTTCTAGTTAGTTAAATGGTTGAAATTTCATCCACAAGATGGCAATAAGCTTCCCCATCAGCTGTATGCGTTTTTCTTGAACTTCACGCAGGTAAATAAATTCAGTCAGTCAACACTGGAGAAGCAAACTGTGCGGTTGTCTATTCTATTAAATGGTTCACGAATTACTACATATTGTTAACTATAGCTTTCATGAGGTGTGTATTTTTGTCATTCAGCTAATTTATAGTCCTTACGCCATGAAACATCTTGTGTTTGAATCTCGAACTGCTGAAATGAGATGAGGGGGCCGAGAATAGTGCGTAAGTAACTTGATCAAATTAAAACGAATCGGAAATCGGAAATGTCTGCGGACGAAGAGCAAGCAAGTACGAATAACGACATGTCAGTAATTTCTGAAGTGCATAGTTACATTGTACAATCGTGTTCAAAAAATGAGAAGCCCATAGTGAAAGCTACAAGTATGTGAGCATTCCCTTGGCATATGTACATTGTGTCATAATGTATAGGCCTTATAAGGCTGTGTAACATGAGATCCATGCATTTGACTTTTGCATTACAATTTTTTTTTCAGATAAAGTGGCAAAACTGCGATTCTCACTTTGCAAAGAAAAAATTGCCTTCCTCCGCAAACGATGTGTTGAACAAAAGCTGCACGGAGATGATAGATTTCCAGTAGCTCAAAATGCTAATGATTTCCTATTAGATGAAGATGGTGATTTGATCACTTGTAGAGATGCTGATAACTTGGAGGTTCAAGATACCTATTTTCTGATCGGTACAATTTTTTAGGCTTTCGTCGTTATAGTTCTTATTAGCTGATTCCTTAACTATTATTTCAATTGATGTAGAATTTGAAAATTCGACCATATTAAACCTAGTAGGATTGCAAATATGGAGGGGAGCGTTCATATTAGGTGATTTCATACTTTCGCATGCCGCGAAATATTTTGACGGAAAAAATGTGCTAGAGCTTGGGGCTGGCACAGGCCTGTCTAGTCTAGTTGCTGCCATATTTGCAAAACAAGTTATTGTCACAGGTAAGATTTATGATGTATTAATTTCGGAAATTTTTACCACTCCAGACTCAACTTCTATATTATTTTTTGTTTGTGCTAAACAGATCTTAATGAGCCAACAATTCTAGATCTGATTACAGCCAATAAGTCTCACAACAAAGAGTTTATAGCATGTGACAACTTTCAAGTATTACCGTTGGATTTCACGAATCTAGATTGGTCTCAAGAACTGACTTCCCATGTAGCTTCTACTGATGTTGTAATTGTTGCAGACGGTACATAGTATTTTGGAATACGACACATTCTTAAGATTTTTATTCTATTGATCTATTTTGCTTGTTACTACAGTGGTGTATCATACAGACATAACTCGTGCATTTGTAAAAACGATTGAACACATTATCAATATTTCTTGTGGGCACCGTCGAAAGGATTTTTTCATAACAATGGAGAAAAGGTAGAAGAATTAAATCCTAATTTAGGCCTCATAATACTTTTTATACAATGCTCATTTCATCATTTGTTTTTATTTAGATATGTATTCACTATAGCGGATTTAGACACAGTAGCACCAATGTATGCAGATTTTTTGGATGCAATAGAGGAAATTCTGAATTTAAGTATCGGATGCCGTCCTGTGCGAATAAAAAATTACGATGTAAGGTTTAAATTCGTGGAAACAAATTTTCCACAGCATTTTAACTATGAAAGAACCAAGGAACTAATATTTTTTCACATAGAATGTGCGCCAGTAATTGAATAAATAAACAACTTCATCATTTGTTCTCAATATGCCCCAATCGGGAAATTTTATTTCTCTGCAGCACAAAATCTACCATATAAATAAGGATGTAGCGATTCACCTATCATTCATATAAATTCATGCGATTCATAAACTGACGCAAACAATAAGGTACTAAAATGTCAACGCAATGCGAAATAGCCATATCCAAAAGTTATTGCAACTCAAAATATGTACTACAGGATAATTTGATTAAGCACTAACACGTTTGTTACGCTAATGACTAAATCTATACATATAGGTAAAAAGACTACAAAAATACAGCCAAACATGTTAAAATGTTGGATACAATTGCACATGATTTTTTGGTGAACTAACTAAATTAGCATGTTTTATTAACAGCGTAATTCCACAGCAGTTTTGGACTTTTTACAGAAAGACGAATTTATAGTGAGTTGAATATTTCTCTCCTTTGAGCTTTGTACACCGTGTATAAGACCTTGCAAGACCCTTTTTTTGTATTTTCAAGTAATATCTACAAGGAGTCAACTATACTTATGTACATTATTAGTCGTACAAAATTAGTTATTAATTAACCATACAACAGTAAGTTAATGAACTGTAAACTTTTTAAAATGTACATTATTGTCAAAGACGCATTATCATTAAAACTAATATTTTGTCATTTTATGTGTAAGTTCAATTTTTAATCGGATTTTTTTCGTTTTTCGATATATATTTTTTGAATTGAGTAGGAAGGAGTAATCATTACTAATTCATAATCAAATAATCATGGAAGGATGGATTTAATTTTTTGTCCATATTTTTATTTCTTGAAGTTTGTTGGAAACCATAAGACTGCAATAGCCAATTTTTTTTCAGTTATTACAGTCTACTCAAATTTCACAATTCGATTAACAAAAAATCGCTATGCTAATGACGTACTCCAAACGCTGCGAGTTAGAATAGCGCGCTAATGAACACCAAGTGTCTTTGTTCATTTTTTCTTCTGCTTGACATATATAAGCTCTAGTACTCAGTTTCAAGTATCCATAAATTTGAAAACACCCAATAGCTTTATCAGAATTTCTAAAAGCACACAGACAGACATCTACTCAATTACATACGGTTTCAAATTAATCACATTTTTACTTTTTTATTGAAACACGACTTGTTTTGTAAGTAAAGGAGACATAATATGTAATTTATACACCCTACAATGTATACATGAGTTATGAGTGATTACATCATATTGCACTAATACCCACTAATAAATTACAATAATCAACTATATATAGAATTTACTGATTTACTACAAACTACACCGTGGTGGCATCACAAAATATAATATTTTCATCAAAATCAACGAAAATAAGGGCTAATTATATACATACGGAGAGGTGTCATCAGTAATTCAAATGATAATCGTATAACAAACCCGATTTAATTGCATTCTACAAATAAACCAAATATTAGTTAAACATTACAAAATTCACTATTTTCCTCCAGGGGACAAAACGTCTTCGGATTCTGAACTGGACAAGATTTCCAAAATTCGATCAACCTGAAATACATAAAACGATAAATGTGTAGAAAAATTTACTTCAATTTATTAGCATCTTTAGCACAAAACTGCTTTGGTAGCCCAAAAATTTGTGCTGAATTCAGGATATCCCAAATGTAGTATAATTTCCATGCGTACATTTGCATGCATGGTAAATCCGTAAAATAAAATGTTTATACTTTCTCCAATCCCACTCAAACTCTAAAGTCGTACCTCATTCATTCACATACACTTTCTTTGCTTTATACAACACGTTATGTGTTTAGATCAAAAACAAAGCGAAGTGTACGCTGATTCTGGCTATAAACAACGCAGTAAATTTAAGAGATTTCCCTTGAGACACGCAAAACACCCCTCAGATAGCGCACGGTGAGTCAGATTTGAGTCTTAAGAATTGTACAGGAGCTCTGGAGTCAGCAAATCGAACTTTTTACCAAACGTATTAAAGACCCTCTTTACTTTGTCTTTCCCTTCCCAATCTGCCATAAACTTTGAAATCCGCTTTACCACTGCTCCCTATTTCCTACTTGTGTTATATATTCCCTTGTACACATACCCCAAGAAAAATGAATCCTATACCAAATAAACTATCTTCAAATGTCAAATATTTACAATTACACATACCTCAGAATTGGGCAATCCCTTTGGAATAGAAATCCAAGTTGTCGGACATCCCTTATCTGCCGTCAATTCAGCCAACTTCCGTTCATATGTTCCTTTCACATGGTCAGAGTCGGCAGCAGGTGGCGTCAATTCTTCAGTTACCCCAATGCTAGTGGAGCTCACCAGCTTTTTTATAACTTCCAAACAATTGCGACATTCAGTGAACAGCTCTGACGACACAGTCAAATTCTCAGCCGAACTATTAAAATCAGTCTGACATTGCTGGGATGCCATAGAGCTAACTGCCAAAGATTTGCATTTTTTTGTCACCCGGGAATTATTCGGACTGGAAATTATTTGCATTCCGCCTTTACCAACACGCTGTTGTTGACCAGCGACCATTTCATTATCAGAACAAGATAAATTGCCCTCATAGTTTACAAGCCGGTAGTACTCTGGAGTGAATTCGATCACAGGTGGAGGAGACGAATCGTCCTCTTGGTCATCATCATTAATATTATTGGTGTCTCTGGAAACTGTAGACATGTTGGCATCCCTCTCCCCATTTGTAATTAATTGACCGGCATCCACAGTAGTGTTTGCCACATCACCACATTTATTCTCCCCCTCCATGCGTTTTTTCTTGGTCCAAGTGCTGGAATCAATCTGTGTCGGTATATCGCATTTCTCTTGAGAAAACAATGGACGCATCCAACATGGCTGCTGCTCTTCCTCATCAGCCTCATCATCTCCATCCAAAGCCGTTTCCCTAATACATTTTAAAACGTTGTAGTTCACCAACATGGGATGAGTGGCAGTTCGCTCAACACCATCCCAATCCCACGCCCAATCTTCGTCTGGCTGGGCATCCTCATTTTTCACTCTTTCCAATTTCCTCCATTTCTCAATCAACGCTTTCTCTTCCCTATCCGCCGAGCATTCCGCCCATTCAGGTATGATGAGTTCATTATTATTGTTGGTGGTCACAGTGCGTTCATGTTTGACTTGTTTCTTCGGGCTGTGCTTGTAAATCCAAGGCTCCGTGGCTCCTTTTTCATGTACAAGCGTTGATCGCGAACTACAAGATTCGTTGGAACTCATTTCCACTGGTAAAAACAGTACGTCCGAATCATCGGAATCTTCCCATAAGATGGTAGAAGTGGAATTTTCATCTCCATCATCATCGGGTAAAAGTGCAGAATTAGGTGTACCTCTTATAATGCGAACATTTGCACATTTCGTACTTACTGCAGGTTGAGTTTCCAATGGTTTTTGAGGCTCGGGCTCCTTTGCTTTGGTATTTGGAAGACTTGTAAAAACACGAGCACTTTTATTATTGATATTGTTTACTCTTGTAATGAACTTGCCTCGGGGAATGCCACTTTTATCACCCGTTGTAGAGAAAGTGTTAAATGTATTAGACTTATGCATTTTCGACGAGCTTTCTCCTTTGTTCAGTGCCAAATGCGCTCTTTGAGTGGACCCTAAAATTATTGTACTATGATTCCCATCCTCTTGTTCTGCCAAAGCTTCACTAGACATGGTTGAATATCCCTCATCTTTGCCCCCGACTTTGGGTTTGCTTGAGACATCATCTGGTCCATTGGTAATATTCAGTTGCTTATTCAATGCTACTTGTTGACGAAATGGGATCGCTCCAACTGGTCGAGTCGTCGCAACTGTTGTCAATTGTTTTGCATTGGTCACATTTCTTCGGACAGGTAGTCGACTTGGACTTGTGACTCGAACCATAGGTTCCACATTGTTACATTGTCTAGCTGGCTTACTAGGTGAAGGGGGCAATTCTCCATTCACCTTTCGAATGGGCTCCTTCTGTCTTCCACTATGGGAAGAAGATGGAGGCAATTGTTTGGGCAATGGTCGAGGAGATGCCATACGAGGAATGCCGGACTTTGTTTTTTGCTCCGATTTGGTGAAAGTCCCTGTATTCGTGACCGAGGAAGACTCACTTTTATTGGTCAATGGGATCGTGCTACAAGCTGGACTAGAAGGTACATCATGACGACTACTGTTGCGATTTGGAGAAGGTGACGTGTGAATTTGCCTGGGACTGCTCATTGGGGAAATAGAGGTTTCTTCCATAGAACGACTTGGGAACGAAGATGAAGGCAGAAATCTTGATCCGGTGTTAGAATTTGTAGAATTGGCCCTAGGAATTCGACAATCTGCAGCAGGCGTTCTGCTTTGTTTACGTGGACTCCTTTGAGGCGTTCGCGTTCTGAGGGGAGACTCTTTTCCTTTAGATAAAGACATGGACGTCTTTGAATGTTCTTTTCCAATAGTGTCGTGCAGTTTCATCTAGATGGTAAGAAAGAAAAAAGAAGGGCGTTTATTGTATCAACGGAGATATAAATGGAGCTGTTAACAACAACAAAAGCGTGAGTGATTAGAAAAGCTGGAAATGAAGATTTCTCATCAATACAGTGAACAAAGAAAACGGGAAATGAAAGTGACGTCTATTGTGTCATTCCAGGGTTATTGTTATTGCAGCTAGTTTTCGTAACTTACTGTGTATCAAGTTTCTTTACATCATGCATTAGGATGTGCTGCAATAATTATTAATTTACTGGCTACGATTCCCCTTTTCGTCATGAAAGTTTTGTGTGCAGGATATAAATCATAGAGAAAGTTTTTAGAGACAATTAAGTGCCATGCAAGTTAATTAAAATGTGTCCTTTCAGCGTTTTCACTGTATACTGACTAATTTGAAAATAAGAATGGACTGGCAAGTGTGCGGCAAGTTAGTAAGAATCTAAAGAAAATGAACGTGGTGCATGTGTCAACATTTTCTTGTTGGGTGAGAAAATGTATTGTCGTTACGTTCTTGCATAATGCTTACTCCAAAATTAATTGAGAGTCCTGTACACTACTATACCAAACCAATGTGGGGTGAAAAGTTTATGAATCTACAGAGGACCACAAATTGAGAGCTGTAAGCTAGCTAGTGATATTTATGGGGAGGAAGTGCAAAACTACACACAATGTAACAGCAGGCTTCATCAATTAAATGGAAAATAGGAAGAATTATTTATGTGGTTGGGGAAAGAACCAAGAATGTGATGAATGGTGTGGAAAAAGCTTTTACAATGGGAAAGATTATGAAATGGAAATTGAGATGTTCCGCAGATACAAATGATACAAAAGAAAGTATTTGCCCCTTTACAAAACTATTGTTCAATTCGTTCAACTGTGCAAGCTCCTTTGCTTTAGTTTAACGATGTCAGAAAAATGTTGAAAATATTACTTGAATCTATTTGGGACAACTAAACATTTTTTGCTTGCAGACAGTTTTACGTAAATTTTAAAAACCTATATGATAAATATCATTCTTAATTCTTGTAAATTACATTAAGCTGAACTAAACGGAAATATTTCTCATATTTTTCGCAAATTAAGTAAGCAAGCCAAATAGCTAATATGCATACTCTACTAAAAGTATACACCAAAAACTTACAATCGTGGGAATGATCATAGTAGCCATAGCTTTATTATGATTCTCTAAATCAGCCACCCGCTGTTCCAATTTCTCAACTTCACTCTTCATTTCTTTTTGTATGGCCACAGCACTGGAAACCTGGTCAGCTAAATCCGACACAACCGTATCGTATTCATTCTTTTCCTTGGTCTTAGAGCTCTGTAAACTCTCCGTAATACTCTCAATAGCAGACAACCGTTCTCTCAACGGACTCAGGAGGAGCACAAGTTTCGAATTGTCTTCATAACTTGAAATATTCAGAGTAGTTGGCGGTGCAGGCGGTAACATCTGTTCATCCGGTCCACAAAATTGTTTAACACAGTGGTCCAAAACATTTTCATCCTTTTCTTCTAGTATCAAAGCAGGCTCTTCATAAAGTGACGATGAAGACTCCAATAATAATAATTTCGTTTCCGTCTTGATATTATTTTCTTGCACGTTTGATTCTCCTCGTCCCCTACTCCTATTATTATTCGGGGAGCGAGCAACCTGTTCTTGCTCGAGTAAAAGAGCTGTCTTGGTCCCACTCTTGTTTCCTTCGTTCTGTAAAAATAATAAACAAATGTAAGTACAAGGGCAAAAGAAGTAAGTGAATCCACTTATGGAGCACACCACTACATGTATATATTTTGGTAAAAACCCTTTGAAAATCACAATCTGGCTTGTGAACCAACTAACTTTCAGTGCACTAACTCAACACACTTATGTGTTTGTTTGGATTTCATTAAATGCATTCTGCAGCCAGCCGCCCACCACAAGTCAGCTGCTTAAAAAAGTAGATAGTGCGTGAAGAAAAGGGATCTTTTGTTTTGTAGAGAAAAAAATATTGTAAGTATTAATAATATAGTCGTTGTAAGATTCCGTGGGCTAAACTGTACACATAGAAGTACATAGACTCTATGTATTAAAATGATAATGTGAAAAAAATGCCTGGCTTATTTTAGTAGACCACAATATTGCAGAGGTGGAATGCAATACATAAGTTAGTTAGTTAGTTAGTGATTGACGCAATAATGGGTGCGCATGTAGCCTTGTGATATGCATAATAAGATGAGAATAATAGCAGTGCATCTTCATAGCACAACACTATATGGTCATGATGCAAGGATTTTGAAAATTCAATGGCACATACTAAAGAGTTAAGTGCATAAATAAGGCGATCAAGAAAAATAAAGGGAGCCTACGCACATAACGCATGACTTGCTCAATGTTTGTACAAGTTTAGTTGGCAACTCTGTTTTTCTTTCATCTTATTCAGCCTTGCAATCCTCCATTGTAGACATGCAGTGCATCAGTACTAACTTGCCATCTGACATTTTTATCTCCATTTCCCCTGAATGTCCATAACCAACTGTTTTTTCATAAAGATAATACACTAAACTTGAGCAAGTCTAAAAATCTCGCCTTCCGTCAAACCAAAATCCTATATTCTCGACATTGATCCAAATAGCAGACATTTTCCCAGGAATTAGCATCTACTTGTGCTACATCATTTGACTTTGTCACCCATAAAACTGTCTTTTCCACCATTTCCTTGTCTAAGTTGACTAACGATTTGGAAGACCGTTTAAAACTGTCGCATCCTCCCATGTGGGCATACACACACGATGGTAAAATGAATTTCCTTCAATGGATTAAAGCTGAATCCAAATGGCGCTCTATGCATAACAAACAGTAAAGCTCTCAGGAAATTCAATCTTCCTTCCGCTCGTAGGAAGCTCATGAATTCATGAAACTCTATAGCTAGTCACTTACTACCAGCTTATATCCTCCTCCTCATCTACTTTATAGTAGTGCGAGACCTTCCAAACCAAATGATAATAATAATGCACATGCATCCATGCATTTATACTATCTCGGTATGTATATTTTCCAATGCGTACGTGCCACACTTGGGGCTGAAACCAAATCTGTATGCAAACATCACACACGTTGATCATAAAAGTGTTGAATGCACCCAACATTATATAGGAAGGAACACAATGCAAGAAAACAAACAAAAGAAAGTATATACACTTTTCGGAGAGTGCCAAAGAAAACATTTTTTTCTTCTCTGTGTGAGTGAGTGAGTGGATCCTATGTAATGCTGCTCGCGGCTCAAATGAAAGACGAAACCGAAGACAAGAGAATGAAATGAGTTGCATTTGAAGAATTCCTTTTTTTTTCTCTTCATCGTGCTGACACTGTCAGCACTTATTTTATGTACGGATTGATGCCTGCACTCTAATGCATAGCATTAGCACTCTTAATACTTGTATAATGTGTAGACACAAAGTTTAAAGGGATTCAAGAACTATATATAAAACATTTGGGCAAGTCCTACAGAAAGAAACATAGTTGATTCAGCTAAGCTTTTCTTTTCAGGGTCTAATTTTCTCACAGAAAAACTTTCCCCTCGTGTGCATTTTCATGGATCAAGTCTATTAAGGATTTCAATGAATTTTAATCTCCTTTTCTACTTACTTTGCTAAAGAGAATGGACCAAGTTTGTCTTTAGTTTTTGGGGAAAACTACTCACTAACTAAAATAATTGATTCGTTTGTCTAGCTGCACTGCATGACATTATAGGCAGGGAGTAAAAGTAGCAATACTAGAATTGGTGGAAAAGTTCATACAAGTTTGTCAAATCCAATGTTCTCATGAGAAAGTTACAGGAATTTGGCTGTAACTTCCCCTACTACAAAAAGAAATGTAGAAAAAGATGAAAGAGCACTAAATCAAAGACAAGTGGTTCCCTTTATATCCGTATTCATACGAGAAACTGAAGAAAAGCATTCGAGTTGCCAATCAAGCGTACCATAAGAGTCTTGTGAAGACCCGAAATCGTGTATTAAACTTCACTTTGTGTTCTTTGAAACACTATAGGGGGAGTGAGCACTAGGAATTTCATAGGAACTTGAAGCCACAGAATGCGGGGGAAAAAGAGAAATTCTATATACTCAAAATAGGAAATCCGATTAATTATTTCCCTTCGCAAGAGAAAGCTATGTGTGCTCTATCTTAAATCCAAACTAATCAACCAAGCTGCTAGTGAAGCTTATCAAACTTCCTCTGTATTTTGTATCACGGATGAAGTAAATTGTGAAATCTGATCAGTTTGTAATTATCTCTCGTTTTACAATCATGCATCACAATTTCAAACATCTATAAATTCTTGTTCAAGGTATTTTATATCTTGGTTTACTGAATTTAATATAAATTTTTTGCGGGTATTCAAATGCATTATATTTCCCTTCGCCTTGATTAAATACCCACAAACTAATAAAACAATGACTTGCTTCATTCCAAAGGGAAAATTACCCAAATTCCACAATGGTTGGCAATCCAGCCAACAATAACCACTAAGCAGCTTATAAGCTCAGAATGACGTTTAATATTCCATGCATTCATAATGGAACTTTTGGATAATAATAATAGCTGGAACCACAAAGCTGAAAAGTAAATGGTCTCTATTCACATTCACTCACATTTCGAGCGTACTCACAAATTCGCTAGAGCGAACAAAGAGCTCTCTCATGTTCTATTAGCATTCCCTATAACTCAAAAACTTGCGAGTTCATCATAATTGAGGAGATTTTGTCAAAAATCCTAATCTCAAACTCAAAGTTCACTGCACCAAACTTACATTCATTGCAATTTCACTCACTTGAACTCACAAAATATTATTTGTCAAACGCTTGAAATCAAACTCTTCCTGCATCTCCATTGCACTGCAAATAACAAGATCAAGGGTAGACATGCAGCCCAAAAAGAACTTTTTCCTCTTCCTTTGCCTTGAGTAGTTGCTGTCATGTAAAAAATCGCCATTTCCACTGAATACCACTCACTCAAAAGTTATTTGACAAGAAAAAATCCTATAACTTCTTCCTTTAAATCCCTAACAATAAAGTAGAAACCCATATCGATATGAAATCAACCCCAACGACATTTTTTTCCCTCCTAAAACAGTTCCATTATTTCCCATGAGGAATTTCCCAAGAAAATAGTAAAGCACAAAAACCTCCCACTTTTTTTTACGTTTTGTGCGTGTACACACATCCCTACATAA
>Ga0210040_10004832_pt1 | contig 17378 bp, 14 predicted proteins | sample CryGeyCG12114_NA_FD_185462 | JGI IMG/M metagenome (GOLD analysis project Ga0210040, IMG submission 185462) | Groundwater microbial communities from aquifer - Crystal Geyser CG19_WC_8/21/14_NA (SPAdes) (version 2) | ecosystem: Environmental > Aquatic > Deep subsurface > Groundwater | place: USA... | reverse complement strand
GGCCAGGGCCGGCACGGCGAGCGCCACCGCCCGCCGCCGCGGCAGGAGCAGGAGCCGTCCGAGCGCCCAGCCGCCGACGAGCAGCGCCACGAGGACCGCACCGGCCGGCTGCAGGCCGCCCACGCCGACCACCGCGACCGGGCCGAGCAGCCACCCGGCCCGGTCGGCCCGGGGGGTGGTCAGGCGCCCCTGCACGGCGAGGAGCAGCAGCGCCGCGGTCAGCACGGCCAGCGCCAGGGCTGCGCCGTAGGGCCACACCGAGCGCCACCACTGGTCGGTCGGGTAGGCGATCGGCAGCACGGACACCAGGGCGCCGGCAGCGGCTCCGGCGCTGCTGCCGCGGGTCAGTGCCCAGACCAGCGCCGCGACGGCCGTCGGCAGCAGCAGCACGTAGACGACGGTCATCAGCGACCCCAGGGCCAGGACGGCGTCCGCGCCGGTGACCTGCACCACCAGGGCCGCCAGGGCGTGCAGCGCGTCGGGGTAGAAGCCCGTGGGCGGGCGCAGGCCCGAGGCCATCAGCTCCCCGGGTGAGCGGGTGGGGTCGCTGTCGCCGGTGGCGGCGATCCACGTCGTGAGGTTCGCGTGCCAGACGCCGTCCCAGAACTGGTTCACGTCGGAGGGCGAGACGCCCGCCCGCCACAGCACGGTCGTCATCACCGCGCCGGCGGCGGCCACGCCCCCGGCCGCGAGGAGGACGCCGCCGCCCGGCCGCCACGCCGCCCGCGCCGCCCGCGCCCCCATCCCCCCGTGATCATGGGATCCCGCCACCCTGCGCGCACCGGGCAGCGCCGCGGGCGCGCACAGGAGCAGCAGGACGGCGAGCGCGGTCAGCGGCCCCCAGCGCAGGCCGGCCCGCGGCACGAGCACGCTGCCGACCACGACGACGCCCCAGGTCAGCGCGGGGCCCAGGACGAGCGCCCACCGCGCCCGGACGCCGTGCAGCCGCGCGAGGACCGCTCCCGGCGCCCACAGCAGCGCCCCGGCGACCAGCAGGACGAGGGCGGTCACGTCTCCTGGTCCACGCGCAGGAGCCTAGGTGGTGCCGCGCGGCACACTGGGCCCATGTGCGGTCGGTACGCCAGCTCCCGGGGCGACGCGGAGCTCGTCGAGGAGTTCGAGGTCGAGCAGGTGGTGGGCGAGCAGCTCCCGCCGTCCTACAACGTCGCCCCCACCCAGCCGGTGCGGGCGGTCCTGCAGCGCGCGCCGCGCGAGGAGCCGGACGGCAGCGGCACCCCCGCCCCCCGGCAGCTGCGCACCCTGCGGTGGGGCCTGGTGCCGGCGTGGGCGAAGGACCCCTCGATCGGCAGCCGGATGATCAACGCGCGCGTCGAGACGGTCACCGAGAAGCCGGCGTTCAAGCGCGCCGCCTCCCGCCGCCGGCTGCTCGTGCCGGCCGACGGCTACTACGAGTGGGAGCAGCGGGAGGGGCAGAAGGCGAAGGTGCCGCACTTCCTGCACGCCGCCGACGGCGGGCCGCTCGCCTTCGCCGGCCTGTACGAGCTGTGGCCCGACCCGGCCCTGCCCGAGGACGACCCCGACCGCTGGCGGTGGACGCTGACGATCATCACCACGCAGGCCTCCGACGAGCTCGGCCGCATCCACGAGCGGACGCCGGTGATCATCCCCCCGGACATGCGCGGCGACTGGCTCGACCCGCGCCTGACGGACCTGGACCTCGTGCGCCAGGTGCTGGACGCCGTCCCCGAGCCGCACCTGGCCACCCACGAGGTCTCCACCGCGGTCAACAGCGTGCGGAACGACACCCCGGACCTGCTGGAGCCGACCGGCTGACACCGGTCGTCGCGAGGTCGCGCCCGCGCCACCCGCCGGACGCGCCGAGCACCTAGGGTTCGCCGGGTCTGCACCACGTCGTCCCGGTCTGCGCCGGGTCCACCGCCGGGAGGCACCCCATCTCCGCACTCCGCCGCGCCCTCACCGGGGCCACCGCGCTCGCCGGCGTCCTGGTCCTCGGTGCCGCACCGGCCGCCTCCGCGACGACCGAGGTCGTGCCCGCGCCCGTGGTCGACCCCTGGGCCGCGGAGCTCTACGACCTCCTCGACGCCACGCGCGCCGCGAACGGCCTGCCCGCGCTGGAGCGCCAGCCGGCGCTGGAGGACGTCGCCGAGGGATGGTCGGCGTCCATGCTGGCCAGCGCCACGCTCGCGCACGCCACCGACCTGCCGGCCCAGCTGCCCGCCGGGTGGACGAGCGCCGCCGAGAACGTCGGGGTGACCCTCGGCGGCGACGCGGCCTCGCTGCACGACGCGTGGCTGGCCTCCCCCGGCCACCGCGCGAACCTCCTGGACGCCGGCCTGGACGCCGTGGGGATCGGCGTCGCCCGCGGCGGCGACGGCCGGGTCTGGGTGACGGTCGACCTCACCGGGAGCTGACCGGGCGGCTCAGCGCGCCGCGCCGCGCCGCCGGGCGGCGCCCGCGGCGGCGACGGCGTCCGCGGCCCGCCCGGCCACGGCGCGCAGCGAGTGGTGGGCGTCGGTCCAGGCGGCCAGCCGCTGGCGCTCCTGCGCGCCCGGTACGCGGTCCAGCGCCTCGCGCACGGCGGCGGCGACCTCCTCGACGTCCCAGCCGACCGCCCAGCCGAGGTGCTCGGAGCGCACGAGGTCGGCCATCGGCCCGGCCCCGGCGTAGACCACCGGCGTGCCGCAGGCCGTGGACGCCAGCGGCTTGACGAGGAAGGCGAAGGCGTAGGCGCTGTCGGGGCGCTGGGAGGCGAGCCCGGCGCGGGCCCGGCCGGTCGCGGCGGCGACCTCCTCCAGCGGCACCAGGCCGGGGAAGGTGATCGCTCCGGGCGCCAGCTCCTCCGCTCGGCGGCGCAGGGCCTCGGCCTCCACGCCACCGCCGTAGAAGACCGCGCGCGCGCCGGGGTGCTCGGGCAGCACCCGGCCGAGGGCCTCCACGAGCACCCCGACGCCCTGGACCTCCGACATGGTCCCGGCGTAGACGAGGGTGGGCGGCTCGTCGTCCACCGGGTGGGCCGGGGGGCGCAGCACGTCGGTGTTGACGCCGGTGCCGACCTGCACGATCCGCTCCGGCGGGACGCCGAGGGCCTGGAGCCGCTCGGCGTAGCCGTCGGAGACGGTCAGCACCGTGGCCGCTCCGCGCAGCACCCACGACTCCACCGCCCGCAGCAGCGCCAGCGCGGGCCCGCGCAGGCCCGCTTCGGCGGCGGCGTAGGAGAGCAGGTCCGCCGCGTAGTAGACGTAGGGCACCCGGCGCAGCGCCGCGACCACCCGGACGACGACCCCGGTGGTCGGTGGCGGCTCCACGACGATGACGTCGGGACGGCGTCCGAGCAGCAGCCGCAGCGCCAGCGGGACGTCGAAGCTGGCGTACTGCAGGTAGCCGCGCACGTTGCCGCTGGCGTCGCGCAGCACCGGCCACCGGCTGACGGCGGCCTGCGTGGTCTCCGCCGCACCGGCCACGACGGCCGGCAGGCGCGAGGTGAGCACCCGCACGCGGTGACCGCTAGCGACCAGCGCGGAGGCCAGCGCTGCGTGCCGCCACGCCGCCGCAGCCGGCTCGGGGGCGAAGGCGCGGGTGGCCAGGACGACGTCCATGCCACCACCGTACGGAGTGGCGCCGCAGTCTGTGACGACTGCTACTTGCCGTTCAGCGCAACGAGCAGCCTCGCGCCCCTCACCGGGGGCACACCGACGTGTAGGCCGCCGAGTCGCTCACGACGCCGGCACCTCCGAGCACCACGCGCCGACCTGCCCTCAGACGCGATGCCTCGTCGTTGACGGCCTGCGGAGCGCAGCTGGGACGGACGAGCAGCAGGGGCGCCCCCTCTCGCGCCGCCACGGGAGCCGCGGCCAGCGCGTCCGGGAAGTTCTCGCCCGTGGCGAGGTAGGCGATGCCGAGCTCGTCCGGGAAGTAGGCGGCGCTGATCGCCGCTGCGGTCTCGTACCGGTTCGCGCCGGCGCGCCGCTGCACCGGTGCGTACTCCTCGAGCGCCGCCTCCACCGGGGGCGTCACCGCCTTCTCACCGCCCAGGACCGCGATGTCGTCCGGTCCCAGCGCCGCGAGCGCGTCACGGGTGCGCTCCGGGAGCGAGCCCGGCTCCGTGAGGAGCAGGGGCACCCCCAGCACGCCCGCGGCGACGCTCCCGGCGAGGGCATCCGCGAATCCCGTGCCGGTGGCCACGAAGACCAGGGGCGGTGCGCTGTCCCCGAAGGCGTCCAGGGCCACGTTCGCGGCCGTCTCGTAGCGGTTGCGTCCCTCGAGGCGGGAGATAGCTGCTGGCGTGCCATCGGCGGTGCGGACGCCCGCGACGGCCGTGGCGACCTCGCTGCTCGCCGCCGACTGAGCACCGACTCGCCACCGACGATGCGGCGGGCGCCAGCCTCGCCAGCTCCGTGGCCGTGGGACTGGAGAGTCGGCGCGGGTCCGTGAGCAGCAGGGGCCCCGCCCGCAGCGGCTGCGGGGTCAGCCGCCAGCGCATCGGCGTAGCCGAGCACGGTGGCCAGGCAGACCATGGGGAGGTCGGGTTGAACGACTCGCGGCTGATCGCTACGGCGGTCTCGTACCTGTTGAAGCCGTAGGTCCACCAGTGGCCGTCCGCAGCCTTGCCGGGTCCTCCGGTGAACCGCCCGTCGGCCTCACGGGGCAGCTGCGTCCCCGGTGCGAGGGACTGGGTCAGGGCCGACACGGCACCCATCGGCCACGGGCACTAGCAGGCAGAAGCGGGGCAGGACGATTGAGTACTCGCCCTGCCCCGCTTTTGCCTGCTTATCGGCGAACTTACATGGTGTCCGCCGGATGCATCAGTTGACCGCGGCCTGCGCCTGGTCAACCACCGCCTGAGGCACCGCGGTCGTACCGCCGATGGCAGTAACCTCGGTCAGCTTCGAGTCGGCGATCCAGCTAGACACGCTGGTGGACAGGGCAGACGGTGCCGTCGTGAGCAGTGCGGTGTTGTTCACGGCGGCAAGCGGACCAGCAACGAGGGCGTCGGCGAAGTTTTCGCCATTCACCAGGTAGGCCTCGGTGGCCAGAGTGCCCAAGTTCGCGACGTTGTCGTAACCCAGGGTCAGGCCCATCCCGCCCTCGGGCTTGGCGACAGTCGGCAGAGGCTTGTTGGCCAGCGTGAGCAGCTTGGTTGCGGTCTCGTAGCGGTTCGCACCCTCGACGCGAACCACCTCAATCCCCAGCGCCTCGATGGACGACTCGACCCCAGCCGAGATCGCGGTGGTTCCACCGAGCAGGACAACCTGCTTGATGTTCTGGCCAGTAAGCGCAGAGGCGGTCTCGGACGAAAGCGACCCCTTCGCGGTCAGCAGCAGCGGAATCTGTCCGGCGAACGCGACAGGGCCAGCAGCGAGAGCGTCGGCCGGGTTCTCCCCGCTCGCCACGAGTGCCGTCTTCTTGGCGGCCTTGCCGTACGTGAGGGAGTAGGTGGGGATGCCATCCGTGCCCCCCATGCCGACGGCACGGGCAGCCGTGTCGTAGCGGTTGACGCCGTCGTACCGAACGACGGTGACGTCCTCGAAGGTGTCCTTCAGGGACTTCTCAGCCTCCGCCGTGACGGCGTTGGCGCCACCGAGGATGTGAATGGTCTTGCCTGCGTACGAGGGACCCGACCCGAGAACGGCCCTCAGCTCGCTGAAGGTGGCCGAAGGCACCTGACCCTTCTGCGTGAGCAGGATCGGCCCATTCACCCGCTGCGCCAGGTAGTTGGCGCTCAGCGCGTCCACTCCCTTGCTGTTGACCTCGCCACTGGCGATCACAACATCGTCGACGTTGGACATCTGCTGGAAAGCGGCGTGAGCCACCAGGGCGCTCGTGGCGTAGCGGTCGAAGCCAGCGAACGGGCGGCCATCACCGGTAGACGCGAGGCTGATGGCGTTCGCATAATCGACATCCGTGTGCCACGGCGCCACCAGAGTGGGACTGTCCGTCTGGACGAGGCGCATCCCGATGCTCGTGGCGTTGCTCAGAGGAGTGACGTAGAGGTTCGACAGCTTCAGGGTGTTGCTGACAGCGGAGTTCGCGCCCGAGATCGTGATGTCGAGGATCTGCGAGTCACCACTGTTGATGACGACAGTGCTTCCGGTCAGCCCGTCCTTCTTGACCGTGAAGGTGCCTGCGTCGTCGCCCGTGGGGTTTGGATTGGCCCACGTCGCACCGGTGAGGACCAGCTGGTAGGTGCCCCCGTTCTTCACGGCAGCGGACTCCAGCTCGCTGATCGTGATCGGCTGGATGGCCTGGAGCCCACCGGTGGTCAGAAGGCTCTGCTTGGCCGGAACATCGACGCTCACGGCCGTGGTGCGGGCCACAACCACAGGCGCCGAGGAGAAGGCCGGCAGGAACGAGCCGGAAGAGCCGCTGTCGCGAGCGACGCTAACCGCCACCGCGGTCGCCGTCTTGTCGAACTGGTTGACGGACGAGTCGGCCTTCAGCTCAACACCTGAAACCAGAATCTTGAAGGGCGAGGTCGTGACGCTGCTCTTAGTGTCGCTGACGGTCTTCTGGAAGATCACCTGGTAGCCAGTGATGTTGCCGTTAGCGTCCTTCATCGGCGCAAGGTCGAGGTCAGCGGCGGCACTGGCCGTGGTGCCACTAACAGTCACCTTGGGCGCGCTCTTGAAGTAGTAGCCGGTCGGCAGAGTCAGGTCGATCGAGTCGCCTGCCGTCCAAGGCGTGGTGCTCGAGGTGACCGTGAAGTCGCTCGCAGTACCCGTCCCAAGCGGCAGCAGCGGAGCAGTAGCAGCAACGGGTGCGACGCTCACGGACGAAGCAACTGCCGCGCCGATGGTGTAGGAGGAACCGGCGTAGGTGCTTCCGTCCGTGCTGTCCAGCGTGATCGCACCCGTTGTGGCGCTGCCGCCGATAACGCGAACGCCGCCGATAACAAGGTTGCTGACGTCACCAGCGTTGGTGTTGATCGGGACGGCGACACTGAAGCCCGTCGCGTTGGCCGCCACCACGATGTTCTGAGTGGCCAGCGCGTCGATCTTCGCGGTGACCGTTCCCGCAGCGAGCGAGGCGCCCGTGCTGCCTGCCCCAGCGAGCTCGAAGTTGATCGACCCACCGGATCCATCGGTGGCGAGGTCGCTGACGTCGTAAGTGAGGGTGGGCACCGCGGCGGTGACGCCAGGAGCGACAGTGAGGGTTCCCGACGCAGGCGCGCTGATGGTGGCACCGGCGGTGAACGCCGCGTTGGCGGCACCGGCCATGGCAATACCACCGGAGAGGCACACCGCGAGGGCCAGAGTCCCCGCTGCGGCGCGCTTCGCCATGTTCTTAGGAGCAGACAAAACAGCCTCCAAGGGCATGTGAGTGAGGGGACGGTCCCCGCCGGCTGACCCGGGGGTACCAGGTCGTCCGTTGTCCGTCTTCCGATGATTCGGACATTACGGACGGTTCCTGTATGTCACCTGTCGGTGACCACATGGAGGAAGTTACACGGCGCCTGCCCATGGGTCCGGGATTTCAAACATCCAGCTCTCGAGTCGTCGTCAAACCCGCCGAACATGCGCCTGGCCTGCAGCGATACGCGCGACACGCGTGTGACGACCGGCGTGGCGCGTCGTGACTGGGCACTTCAGACGACCGATCAGGGCCTTCGCCACAGCTGCCGGAAGAGCGATCCGTCCATCATCCAGACCCTGCGCTGATCCACCGCCGCGACACGCCACAGCGGCCTCTCCAGTCACAGCGGTAACACGGCGGAACAGGGGTGGGTCTGCATTGTTCTATGGGGGCGAAAACGGATTCGGACAAATGTGCACCGAACCGACAGGGGGCCCGCCGGAGCGGCGCCCGACCGCCGGCCGACGACCCTGCTGACGGACCCGTGCCCGAATCGTCCATTCCGGCCCGGTCGTCACCCCCGGTCACCTAACCTCACCACGTGCAGACAGCGCAGGGAGCCGGCATGGACGACACGTGGCTCGTCATCCCGCTCTTCAACGAGGCCCCCGTGGTGGGTGACGTCGTCACCGCAGCGCGGCGCACGTTCCCCCACGTGGTGTGCGTCGACGACGCCAGCACCGACGCCTCGGCCGAGGTCGCCCGGCGAGCGGGCGCGACCGTCGTCCAGCACCCGGTGAACCTCGGCCAGGGCGCGGCCCTGCAGACCGGCCTGCGCTACGCGCTGAGGGACCCCCTGATGCGCCACGCGGTCACCTTCGACGCCGACGGCCAGCACCAGGTCGCCGACGCCGCCGCGATGGTCGCCCGCCTGCGCGCCGGTGAGGCGGACGCCGTCTTCGGCTCCCGCTTCCTGGACGGCCGCACGCAGCTCCCCCCGGCCAAGCGCGTGATGCTGCGGGCCGGCGTCGCGTGGTCCAACGCGACCACGGGCGTGAAGATGACGGACGCCCACAACGGCCTGCGCGCCCTCAGCCGCGACGTCGTGGCCGGCCTGAACCTCACCCAGAACCGCATGGCGCACGCCAGCGAGCTCGTCGAGCAGGTCGGGCGGCGTGGCTGGCGCACCGTGGAGCATCCGGTGGAGATCCTCTACACCGACTACTCCCGCGCCAAGGGCCAGTCGATGTGGAACTCCGTCAACATCCTGACCGAACTCCTCTTCCGGTAGGTGGACGCCATGTGGATCCGACTCCTGCTCCTCGTCGCCATCGCGGCCATCGCCCTGGTGCTGCTCAGGGGCGGCCGCGGAGCGCGCCACCAGGCGATCCGGCGGCTGCTGCTGCTGGGCTTCGTCGCCACCGCCGGCCTGTCGGTGCTCTTCCCCGAGGCCTGGACGCGCACGGCCGAGGCCGTCGGCGTCGGCCGCGGCGCCGACCTCCTCCTCTACGGCCTGATCGTCGTCGTGCTCGGCTTCATGGCCACCTCCTACCTGCGCTTCCGCGACCTCCAGCGCCAGGTGACCGAGCTGTCCCGGCGCCTGGCGCTGGACGAAGCGCCGGCACCGCGCTCCCTGCCGGTGACCGCGCTGGCCGCCACCCCGGCCATCCCCCCGGCACGCCGGGTGCACGAGGACGCCCTCCCCCGCGTCGTCGCCCGCTAGCCCTCGATGCCAGGCCTCCCCTCACCAGCCTCCTCCCGGTCCGGCGCTCCGCGGGTCCTGCACGTCAACGACGCCGCGTCCACCACGCACCAGCTGCTGCGCGAGGCCCAGGCCCGCGGTCTCCCCTGGCGCTACCTGCCCCTGGCCGCCAGCGGGCGCACCTGGGCCGGCCCGCTCGGCGCCGCGCGCAAGGCCGCCGCCGGCGCCCCCTGGCTCGCGCGGCTGGCCCTGGGCGCCGCCCGCGCCGACCTGCTGCACGTGCACGGCGGCACCGTCGTCCAGCACACCCGCCTGGTCCCCCGCCGCTACGTGCTGCACCTGCACGGCACCGACGTCCGCAGCCACCAGTACGACCCGCGCTGGACGGACGTCGTGCGCACCGGCATGGCCCGCGCGGAGGCCGTCGTGTACTCCACGCCCGACCTCGCCGAGCACGTCCTCCCCCACCGCCCCGACGCCACCTACTTCCCGGTGCCGCTCGACCTGTCCGTGCTGCCGGCATGGGCGCCCACCGACCCGCCGACGGTCCTGTTCGCCTCCCGCTGGGAGGCGGTCAAGGGCCTCGACGACCAGCTCGCCACCGCCCGCGCACTGCGCTCGCTGCTGCCGGACGGCGTCCGGCTGGCGGGCCTGGACTGGGGGCCGGGCAGCGGCGCCGCCGCAGCCGCCGGCGTGGAGCTGCTCCCCCGCCGCGCCCGGGCCGACTACCTGCAGCTGCTCGCCTCGGCCTCGGTCGTGGTGGGCCAGTCCAGCGGCATGCTCGCCGCCAGCGAGCTCGAGGCCGTCGCGATCGGCGTCCCCGTCGTCGCCGCCCTCGAGCCGCGCTGGTACTCGCCCGCCGACGCCCCCGCCGTGCTGGTCGGGCCGGTCGCCGGGCCGCGCGTCCACCCCGTGGTGGACGCCGTCCTCACCGCGGTGGCCGACCCCGTGGTGGCCAGCGCCGCGCTCGGGGGGCGGGCCTGGGTCGCGGCGCACCACGACGTCCGCGACGCCGTCGACCGCCTGGAGCTGCTGTACGCGGAGCTCCTAGCGCGCTGAGGCCCAGGCCTCCAGCTGGTCCACGAACCGCTCGCCGTCGACGTTCCAGTCGTGGTGGGCGCGGGCCGCCTCCCACGCGCGGCGTCCGAGGTCGGCGCGCAGGCCCGGGTCCGCCCGCAGCTCGCGGACGTAGGCGGCCGCCGCCTCCACGTCACCGAAGTCCGTCACCTTCCCGACCCCGTGCCGCTCCACGAGCTCGCGCGAGGCGGGGTTGGCGGTCGTGACGGCCGGCAGCCCGTGCGCCATGTACTCCATCACCTTGGTGGGTTGGGAGTGCGCGTAGTTCGGCTGGTCGTGCAGGAGCGACAGCCCCACCAGCGCCCCGGGCAGCCGCTGCAGCGCCTCGGTGTTCGGCACGAACCCGCGGTAGTCCACGGTCGTGCCGGCCGCCCGCTCGCGCAGGCGGGCGTCGAGCTCCGGCGAGGCGCTGCCGATCAGCTCCAGGCGCACGTCCGGGGCGAGGAGGTCGGCGAGGGCCAGGAGCTCCTCGACGCCGCGGGCGCGGGTGATGCCGCCGAGGTAGATCACGCGGTCCTCCACCGGCGCGGACGGCGGGGTGGCGGGAACCCGCACGCTGTTGGGCACCACGGGGTGGGGACGGCGGAACCGCAGCTGGTAGGCGTCCTCGGCCAGCAGCAGGTGCAGCCGTCGCTCGGCCAGCCGCTCGACGGCGTGGATCAGGGCGGCGGCCGGGCGGCGGGTCCAGCGCGGGAGGCGGGGCAGCAGGTCGAGCTGGGCGGCGACGTCCTCGTGCACGTCCCACACCACGGGCAGGTCGCGGTGACGCGCCTCCACCGCCAGCAGCAGGGGCAGCAGCTCTGGGTCGTGCGCGAGCACGAGGTCGTGCTGGGGCACGAGGGCGCGCAGCACCCGGCCCGCGGCCAGGACCGGCCCCAGGCGGTGCAGGCCCTGCGAGCGCGGGACGTCGTAGCAGGCGACGCCCTCCACCGGCGGCATCGAGAAGGTGGAGAACGGCGCCACGTAGGTGACCTCGTGGCCGCGACCGCGCAGCGCCGCGATCTGCCGGTGGAGGATCCGCGCGTCCTGCGGCGTGTGCGTCACCGTGACCACCAGGACCCTCAGACCGCTCACGGCCCCGACGATACGTGCGCCGGGGCGGGCGGCCGGCCGGACGTCGTGCCGGGGCCCGGGCCTGGGCCCGCCAGCAGGAGGCGCACGTCGCGACGGCCCGCCAGCAGCCACAGCCCGGAGAAGCCCGCGGCGAGCGCGACGGCCAGCGCGGTGGCACCCGCGCCCGCGGCGTCGGCGGGCAGGCGCTGCTGCAGCACGCCCAGCAGCGCCAGCACCGCGACGGCCCCCAGCACCCGCGCCGAGAGCCTCCCCCAGTCGTGGCCGTGCCGGTGCCACACCACCCACCAGGGCAGGGCGTTGGTGACGAGCGTGCCGACGAGGTAGCCGACCACCACGCCTCCCACGCCGAGCACCGGCGCAGCCGCCACCATGACCGCCGTGCCGGTCGCGAAGCCGGCGGCGCTGGTCCTCGCGACGAGGCGGACGCCGTCCGCGCTGCCGCTGGTGAGGCTGCTGACCGCCGGCACGGTCACCGTGGAGAGCAGGACGGCGACGACCACGAGCTGCAGCAGCGGGACGGCGGCCAGGAACCGCTCGTCGTAGGCCAGGCGCAGCAGCGGCGCCGCCAGCAGGAACACCGACCCGAAGGCCACCCCGAGCACGAGCACGAGGCCCCGCGTGGCGACGTCGGTCTGGCGGCGCACCGCCGCGAGGTCACCACCGCCGGCGGCGCGGGCCATGCTGGGGAAGAGCACCTGCGCCAGCGGTGCCGCCAGGGACGCCGCGGGCGTGCCGACCGCGACCGCCGCCGCGTAGAGCCCGGCCCGCCGCGGGGTGTCCGCTCCCGCGGCGACCACCACCGACAGCTGCATCAGGCCCGCGCTGCAGACGCTGCCCAGCACGCCCCACCCGAGGAAGGCGTCGAGCTCCCGCCGCTGCGCGGGGTGGGGACGACCGCCCGGGCGCAGGACCCCGCGCGGCCAGGCCAGCGCCGCGTACGCCAGGTACCCCAGGCCGAGGGGCGCCAGCACGAGCGCGCTCCAGCCAGCCGCCAGCACACCGGTGAGCAGCCCCACGGCCACGACCGCGCTCACCCCCTCGGCGACGGCGGTGCGGGCCACCCGGCCCAGGCCGAGCAGCACCCCCCGGGTGAACAGGTAGGCGGAGACGGACAGCACGAGGAACGCCACCCCGGCCGCGGTGCTCCAGGAGCCGTCGAGGACCAGCACCGACGCGGCAGCCGCGCCCACCGCGAGCAGAGGGGCGAGCAGCGCCGTCCGCCTCAGCAGGTGGGCCGCCGCCGCCGGGGCGCCGCCGCCCGCTCCGGAGGCGCGGGCGACGAACTTGGACGCCGCCGAGCCGGCGGCCGAGGGCCCGAGCATGCTGGCCAGCAGGGCCAGGGAGATGCTCGCGTTGACCGCGGCCAGCGCCGACGGCCCGCCGTCCCGGCCCACGAGCACGCTGTAGGCGAGGCGGACCAGGCCGGCCACGCCGATGCCCACGGCGCTGAGGCCGGCGGCCGTCGCCAGCGGCGAGCGCAGCAGGCGCGAGGGGGCGCGCACCGCGGCTACCGCGCCGCGAGCGCGAGGACGCCGCGGCGCCCCCGGGTCAGGGAGGCGCGCACGAGCGACCTGGCCCGGTCCAGGCGGTAGGCGCCGTCCCGGGAGTCGGCGGCCAGGCCCGGAGCCAGGTGCGGGAAGTCGTGCGCCAGCGCCGCGTTGTCGACCCGCACGCCGGTGACGGCGTTGACCAGGTTCTGCCCGTGGAGCAGCTGGACCCACAGCCGCCCCTGGCCCACCTGGCGCACCGGCGCGGTGCGCCGCGCCGCCCGGTGCGGGGTGCAGAACGCCGTCAGCGGCGGCCTGCCGGGACGGCGGTGCTCGACGAGGGTGAGGAAGGGGCCGGAGGGGTCGCTCGTGGCGTAGGCCCGCGACCCCGCGAGCTGGTAGCCGCTGGTCGGGTTGAGGAACTCCTGGCGGTCCGGGTCCGCGGCGCGCAGGACGGCGTCCAGGTGGCCCGCCGCCAGCGCGTCGTCGTTGTCCAGGCGCGTGGTGAGGAGCACCCGGTGCTGCAGCGGCACGGCGTCCTCGACCAGCTGCTGCAGGCGCTCGACCGGCAGGAGCCCCGCCACGGGCACCAGCACCCCACCCGCCGGGCCGGCCGCGGCCTCGATCCGGGCGAGGGCGGCGTCCGGCGTGCGGGCGTCGACGAAGACCAGCCAGGGACGCCGCGGGCCGTGCTGGGCCCGCACCGAGGGGGCGCAGACCCGCTCGAACAGCGCCAGCCGCCCGTCCAGCCACGCCGGGTCGACGCCGAGACCGGAACCGGCCTGGCGGGCGACGTTGAACCGGGTCAGCAGCAGCTGGTCCGCGTCCGGGCCCTCCACGGCCCTAGAGCCGGACCACGCCGGGGCCGACCAGCCGGCCGCGGGTGTCCAGGACCGGTGCGTCCGTGGCCTCCAGCAGCGCCAGGTCCAGGTCGTCGTGGTCGGTGAGCAGGACCACGCAGTCGGCGGCGGCCAGGCGGTCGGCGTCCAGCGCCACCAGCTCCACGCCCACCGGTCGCTCGTACTCGGCGACGTGCGCGTCCACGGCCGAGAGCACGGCGCCGCGCTCGCGCAGGAGCTCCACGACGCGCAGCGACGGGGCCTCGCGCACGTCGCCGCTGTTCTTCTTGTAGGCCAGCCCGACCAGGAGCACCGAGGAGCCGTTGACCGGCTTGCGCGCGTCGTTGAGCAGGTCCATCACCCGCTGCACCACGTAGTCGGGCATGTGGTCGTTGATGTCGTTGGCCAGCTCGACGAACCGGAAGCTGCGGCCGAGCTCCTGGCGCACCTGCCAGGACAGGTAGCTCGGGTCGATCGGCAGGCAGTGCCCGCCCACGCCGGGGCCCGGCGTGAACGGCATGAAGCCGAACGGCTTCGTGCTCGCCGCCGCGATGGTCTCCCACACGTCGATGCCCATCGCCTGGGAGAAGACCGCCAGCTCGTTGACCAGCGCGATGTTGACGTGGCGGAAGGTGTTCTCCAGAAGCTTCGCCATCTCCGCCTCGCGCGGGGAGGAGACCGGCACGGTGCGGTCGACCAGGGTGTCGTAGAAGGCCTGCACCGCGGCCAGGGACGCCGGGTCGATGCCGGAGACGACCTTGGGCGTGGTGACGAAGGTCCACGTGGCGTTGCCGGGGTCGATGCGCTCCGGGCTGTAGCCCACGTGGACGTCGACGCCCGCCCGCAGACCGCTGCCGGCCTCGAGCAGCGGGACGAGGAGCTCCTGCGTGGTCCCCGGGTACGTCGTCGACTCCAGCACCACCGTCGAGCCGCGCCGGGCGAGGGGCGCGAGGTCGCGGACGGCCTGCTCGATGTAGGACAGGTCCGGCGCCGACTCGCGCAGGGGCGTCGGCACGGTGATCACTGCGACGTCGAAGCCCTCGGCCGCGGTGACGTCGGTGGTGGGCGCGTACCGGCCCGACCCGAGGGCTGCGGCGAGCTCCTCGGCGCTGATGTCGTCGACGTAGGAGCGCCCACCGGCCAGGTCGCCGATCCGACGGTCGTTGACGTCCAGGCCGACCACGTCGTGCCCGACCTCGACGGCCCTCATGGCGAGCGGCAGGCCCACGTACCCCTGCCCGACCACCAGTACCTTCACGCGACCCGTCCTCTCGTGCGGTGCACAGCGGGCGCGGCTCCACCGCACCCGATGAGTCCGTTCGCGCCCCGGTGCGACCCTAGGCGACGACCTGAGTGCGGCGAGTCACTTGTCCCGATCCCGCCCCCTTCGCGCAGGGATGGTCCTCCGGTCATCCACAGATCGCCGTCGTCTCCGTCCTCGAGGTGCCCGATCTCGTAGACTCGTACACGTGTTCGAGGACGGGTCGGTGGAGCAGCACCCGGTGCTGTCCGTGCCCGCTGCGCTGGCCGCCGCGGCCTCAGGGGTGCTGGGCACTTCGGGTGTGTCGCTGACGCTGCCGGAGGTCCGCACCGCGCTGACCGGGCTCGTCAGGGCGCAGGCGGTGGTGGACGCCGCCCGCCTGCACCTGGTCCGGATGCTCCTAGAACGCGAACAGCCCGGTGACCCCGACGGGGCGACGGTGCACTGGATGACCCACACCCTGCGCACCGGGCGGGCGCAGGCCCGCGCCGACGTCGCAGCGGCCCGCGCGGTCTCCCCCGAAGACGGCGCCCTGCCGGCGCTCGGCGCGGCCCTGGCCGCGGGTGAGGTGTTGCGCGCGCACGTGGACGTCGCGGTGCGGGCCCTGCGCCACCTGCCCACCGGGCTGATCGCCGGCCGCGGCGGCGACCTCGACTTGCTGCTCACCGACCACGCGCGGGCCTTCTCCCCACCGGATGCGACCACACTGGCCCGCCACCTGGTCGCCACCGCCGCCCCCGACGGCCTGGACGCCTTCGAGGACCACGCCCACGAGCGGCGCTCCTGGGACGTGCGCGTCGACCGCACCGGCATGGTCGCCGCCACCGGCCAGCTCGACCCCGCCGGCGGAGCCACCTACCTCGCCGTCCTGGACCACCTCGCCACCCCCGACCGCCTCGCCACCCCCGACAGCTCCACCCCTGCTGGGGCAACCGAGGCACTGCCGTTCCAGGACCGGCGGACCCTGGCCCAGCGCCGCGCCGACGCCCAGGTCCAGATGGCCCGCCTGGCCGCCACCGCCCTCGGCCTCGCCCACCCCAGCAGTGAGCCACCCCGGGTGGTCATCCACTGCACCCCTGACCAGCTCGCCCACACCCCAGGCACCGCTGATACCGAGGACGGCTGCGCTCACCCCGGGCCGGCAACCTGCGAGCAGACCGGACCGATCAGCGCCACCACCCTGCACCGCCACGCCTGCGACGCGATCCTCGACCGCGTCGTCCTGGACCGCCACGGCGCCCTCGTCAGCATGGAGAGCCTGGGGCGCCTGGCCACCACCGCCCAACGACGCGCCCTGACCGCCCGCGACGGCGGCTGCACCTGGCCCGCCTGCTCAGCCCCCGCGTCCTGGTGCGAGGCGCACCACATCACCTGGTGGTCCCGGGGCGGACCCACCGCCCTCACCAACCTCGCCCTGCTCTGCCCCCGCCACCACACCGAGATCCACACCGAGCACTGGACCATCCAGATGCACGAGGGAGTGCCTTGGTTCACCCCACCACCCTGGATCGACCCCGACCGACGACCGGTCCGCAACACCCTGCACATCGCCATCACCCGCACCCACCGCGCCACCCGACGACTCCTGCGCGGCGAACAGCTCACCCTCGACGACCTCGCCCCACCAGGCACAGCACCCCCAGGCACCGCACCCCCAGGCACCGCACCGCCCCACGCCTCCTGAGCACCGCGCCGCGCGAGGCACCACGTGCCCCCCCGCTGCCCGGACCCGCCCAGTTGTTCCGTTCTGCCGCGAGGCGCCCAGGCCGATCGCTAGCGTCCGGAACCTGATCGGCACCGCCTCGGTGCCGCACCCCTGACCCTGCGGGAGCCCTTCGTGCGCACTGCCCTCACCACGACCGTGGCCGTCTTCGGCGGCCTCGCCGCCGGCCTCGTCGGCGGGGTCGTCGCCGTCCAGGCCACCGCCCCGCTGACCCCCTCGGCACCCCGGGACACGATCAGCACCGTCAGCGCCGCGCTGCCGCCGGCGGGCACCGGCAGCACCGTCGGCACCGTCGGCACCGGCAGCACCTCCGGCCTGCAGGGCCTGCGCGGGCTCCAGGGCCCGCAGGGCGTCCAGGGCGACATCGGCCCCAAGGGCGACACCGGGCCCCGCGGCTCCGACGGCCCCGTCGGCCCGGCGGGCCCGCAGGGCGCCAGCGGCGCTCCGGGCGCGTCCGCCTACGAGATCTGGGTGGCCGCCGGCGGCAGCGGCACGGAGACCGACTTCCTCGCCAGCCTCCGCAGCGGCACCACCGGCGGTTCGGGCGCGCTGCGCACGCAGGAGTCCGGCGCGTTCACCGTCGACCGCACGGCCACCCCCGTGGCCCTGCACACGAGCACCGTCCACTGCGCCGACGGCGAGTACGCCGTGGCCGGTGGCGTGCTGGCCAGCTCCCCGACCTACGTCGCCGTGAGCGCCGCCCAGGCCTCCCCCACGAGCTGGATCTTCACCGACGACGTGGTCGCCGACGCCGCGGAGGCCTCGGCGACGTACTACGTCGTGTGCGTGCCCGCGGCGGGCGCCGCGCCCGCCGGGGCCGCGCCCGCACCCGTCGAGCCCGCCGCGGTCCCCGTCCCCTGACTCAGGCGGCGTCCAGCCGCTGCTCGGCGGCGGTGGCGAGCAGGAAGAACGCCTGCGCCTCCGCCGAGGTGCCCTGCCGGTC
>Ga0210040_10004831_pt1 | contig 17380 bp, 7 predicted proteins | sample CryGeyCG12114_NA_FD_185462 | JGI IMG/M metagenome (GOLD analysis project Ga0210040, IMG submission 185462) | Groundwater microbial communities from aquifer - Crystal Geyser CG19_WC_8/21/14_NA (SPAdes) (version 2) | ecosystem: Environmental > Aquatic > Deep subsurface > Groundwater | place: USA... | reverse complement strand
GATTAGGACTTGCGTGCTCCCTGGCTTGCGAGAAGAAATCGCCGTTTGCCCAACGATCGCTCCATCCTTGACAAAGAAGTATCGTGCCGTCTCCAGTCGTGGATCACGGTAAATCTGCGCAACGGCTGCTAGGTCGTGGGAGTTCTCGACCTTGCTTCCGACCAACTTAGATACTCCCGATTTGGAAAAATCTCTGGCAACCCCGTTAGCGATGACGGAAACGGAACGCCATCCAATTTGCATCTCCATAGAGGGACTAAGTGCGCGTCCTTGTATACGTGCTCCTTCTGCGATACGGAATGATTCTGGAAGTTCATTGAACTCTCTTGCTTCAAGTGCGTAGTCATCGTAGAAGTCTCCGTTTTTATATCCGGCAATTTCAGGGCTTCCGCTAATCCCAGTACCAATCTTGTCCAGCCGTGGCCCACCATGCGGGAAACCGGGTTCATGCGGCAAGATGTGCGGCGTTCCGTGCTGTACCCGTTGCAGCATTCCCTTCTCTACGCTCGCATACCCAGGCTTCTTCGCACGCTGTGAGTACAGCCCGGCCCGGTAGATCAGGTACTGCACGTCGTTATCGCTGATGTCCTTCGCCCAGCCTGCCCGGCGCAGTATCTCGCGCACGGCGCCGACCAGACGGTCCCAGCCGTTCATCTGCTTCGCTGTGCCATTGCCGGCCATATCGGCGAGCACTTCGTTGGTAGCCTCCACCACGGATAGGGCCGGCTCCTTTGCCCGGCGCGCATCAACCTTCACCTTCATGCCGCCATTTCGCTTGTAGATGTTCAGCATGTGCTCTTCGAGCGCATCGCCGAAGATGCCGGACAAGCCGTAGTGTTGAGCTTCGTGAAGGAATGTTTCCTGCGCATGCCCGGTGTCGCGGATATGGGAGGCGAACAGGTAGATTTCGCCGTTGTAGAACAGCCCGGCCGCGTCGTTCATGGCGTCGTTTTCTCGCAGCCATTTCTGCACCTCGCGCGCGGCGTCCTTCGTGTCGGCCAGGACATGCACGGAAGGCATGGTCTGCGCCGCCTTGCGGAATCCGTTGACCACGGCGTTCAGGTCATCGAGAGCGATTCCCCCGGTACGGTTGCCGCGCGCGAACAGCGGAACGCCACTTGCTTCAACCTTGGCGCGCATCTCCGGCGTGATCTGGAAACCGATCTGCTTACCGCCTTCGGTATTGACGGTTGCCACCTTACCAACGCCGAACTTGCGCAGTACTTCGTTGGCTACGGATGGGACGATATGGTCATAGAATGTGCGCATACCGCTGCCGCCGACCTTGAGGTCTAGGCCGGAATAAGTGACGTTCTGTTTATCTGCCGCAACCTCTCTGACTATCTTTTCTGCAAGGTCTTTTCCAACCACCTCAGGCAGCGTTTCTTTAGTTGCGGTATAGGTCCCGATCTGCCCGTTGACACCCTTGGCCGTGATTGAGTAAGTACCATCAGGGCGCATCCCAACATTGACAGAATCGGCCTGCTTGCTCAAATCATACAAGTCCGCATTCTGCTGCCCTGTGCCAAAGACAATGCCGTCAACGCCTGAGTCGATGGCCAGGCGGATGGCTTGTTTGATTCCCAGTTCAACCCAGGATTTAGTGTCGGTGACGAAGGGGGCATTCGGAACGCCTAGCACACCCGGCATGAACTCTGCCGCCACGCTGGGCGACATGGATCGCAGCACATCATCGAACTCAGTTGCGCTGTAGGACTTGCCTTGATAGGTGTAGGTGCAGGTCATTATGCGAATCTCCAAAGCGTTTTGTTGGCGCGTCGTTGGATGTAAACGTAGTGCTTCCACATATCAGCAAGCCACCTCAAGAACACCCGTAGCCTTCATTTTATCAATAATCCCCTGGAAGTCCGCATCAACAGCCGACTTGATTGCATCGCGCTGTTTTTTGTACAATTGCCCAAAGTCACTCTGAATTTCACCAACACGCAAATACCGTTTCCCGTCATCGCCAATTACCTTGTCGGTGCGGAGGTGGACCAAAACATTCTTCTCGTCCCAGTGGGGTGATCGAAACTGTTTTGCCGGGACACGCGATTCGCGAATTGGCGCACCAAGCTCATCTAGCTTGTGAATTTCATCCGGGGTTGCATTTCGCATAACGCTTTCGCCATTACCATATTTTTCACGCAATTCGGCCTGATACGCGGTGAACTCTTTGTTGGCGGCGGGGGGGTCGCGTTGCGGTAACGTCACCAACGTCTCGCGGTAGCTGCCCGGTATGCCGCCCTTGTAGCTGGAGCCCCAGTAGCTTGAGTACTTGTTGGCGTCTCCTGTTACGCTTATCGTGGCGCGTATCGCTCTTGCGGAAGGGTTGTCGCCATACTCCATCTCGATATCGCCAGCCTCTATGATTCTTGCCTCTGCCGAGTAAATATCGCCATCTTTAAGAAAAACGATCGCCTCTTTCAGTCTCGCATCGAATTCGTCTGATGATGACTGGACGCTATCTGACAGATTAGTTTCCTGCTTTATGTTTAACTCGTCTATAGAGTCTCGGATTGCCTCAACCTCGTTGTCGGTGAATTCGTCGCTATCGCCAAAATCTGACAGCGAGTATGGATCAACCTCTATTTGCCCATTGCCGTTGTAAGACAACCAAGCGCCGGCCTTTGCTTTTCTTCCATCGTCAAACGTAACTGTCGTATTCACCCAACCACCGTCTTTGCTCCACCCTTCATGCGTGCCGAAATTGTCTACAGTCACATTTATTCCAACTTTTTTGCTTTCCTTATCACCATTGTCGTCTTCATAATCAATGAATTGGTATGTGTCCTTATCGTCTGCGGTTGGCTCTTGCTTTATCTGATATTCGTCTGTGTCTGTCCATCCATCCGCGAAAGTTCCGATGTATTTATCTATTTCTTCTATTACGCCATTTAAGTCTCCGACACCGACCCTCTCCACCGTATTCACCACCACCCCGTTACCACTCAGGTAGTCGGCAATCTCGGCCTTCGTCACCTTGTCCTTGCCACGCAGTTCGAGGTAATCCAGCAGGCCGGACCAGTTCAGTTCATCCAGCTTGATGCCTGATTTTCCGGTGTTGGCCATCAGCCAATTTTTCACCTGCGTTCCGTTGCTGAATACCTTTGCAGGTGCGCCTTCGATGGCTTGCGATAGCGGGGAGTACCACTTGGCGCGGGATAGCATGGTAGAGCCAAGATATACATCCTTGGCCTGGACCGTGTTAGCCCCAGCTTTTAGCGCAGCCAGGTCTTTTTGGAACCGTTCCATCGCGCCCGGCACGATCGGCGGTTCGGCTTGTTTTTGTGTTATTGTTTTGAAGTTTCCAGCCACTTCCGGCGCACGCATGGATACAGGATTGATGGCGGCATCCATGGCGGAAGTACGTGTGTTGACCGTGTCCGGGTTGGTTACAGCGTTCTGCTCTGCCAAACTTACTGCCCGCGTGCCTTCGGCCTGGCTGCCTTGTCCATCGGTTACATACTCGATTCCGTCAAGAGTCTTGATGTCGATCATCTCCAACGCAGACTTCACATTTGCGAATGCAGCGCGCGACACCTTGCCGTCCGGCATGGCGATTATGGCACTTTCGGCGCCAGAGAGGCTGGCTGCTCGCACCAAGCGCATCAGGCGGCCGTCCTTACGCAGCTCGCCCATGTGCCCGGCGTCGAACGGGACGTATGCGGTGATCTGGTTCTGTGCGTTGGCGAAGACGATGCCGGGGTCGCCCTTCGCTAGTTCAATGACATTGATGGCCGCCTCACTTGGGTTTGTGAGTTTATTACCTACGCTTCCGCCACTGGCTATCATGCGTTCTACGATAGGCACGCTGAACAAGGGCTTCTGGCTGGCGCTGACATCGCCATTTCTGTAGCTAGTGTCTTCGTAGTGCACCCGGTCGCCCCGAGTGGCCATCACCAGAAGACCGTGATAGGTAATTCCGCTGCCGCGCATAAGATCATCGAGCCTGGAGGATAAATGTCGGTCTACGCTGGACAGTTCCGCGAGACCGGATGGGTGGTTGTGTGCCATCCAGACATGCGCGGCGCCGTGGATGCGCGACAACTCGCCCATAATTGTTCCTGGGTAGACGCTTGTTTGTGCGGTGGCACCCTTAAACGATCCGATGACGGCCAGCGGGCTTCCCTCATTGTCCGTGACCAGGGCGTCGAAGTGTTCGACAGCGTATTTGGATAGGTAGGCAAAGACCTGGGCGGCGTCGCCAACCGTGTTGACCTTGTTCAGCGGGAGCGCGCGCTGCCCGACGGTGACAAGTTGGGTGGTGGTGAGGTAGAGGCCGGGGACTTCGGCGGACTCGCGCACGGATAGGGTGGCGGCGGCGTGTAGGTTCCCGTCTCTGGTGGTCGGCTTCCGTCGTGCAACTTTTCTTTGCAGATCGGGTAGAGCAGTTTTTTCATGTCCGAACAGGTCTCCGGTGTGCGGGTCTGATTCATTCACAGCATAGACCGCGCGCTCTTCCTGAGCAACGCCGCCTTGTACAGGAATGCTGGCCTGGACGCCAATACCCATGATCCGCTTCGCCACGTCGATGTGGTTCTTGGCGTAGAGTGATTCTCCGGCCCGACTGGACAGGTAGTCTAGGGCTGCGCGTAGCCGTTCGTCGCTGTCGATGTAAGCTTCCATGCGTGCGCCGTGCTTGAAGAACTGCTCTCCCAGGATGTCGGTAAAGGCGACGTCTGCATACCACTTCCCGCCTCCGCGTTTCGACAGGGTCGTTGTGATAGCGTAGCCACCGCCGTCCGACTGGATGATGAGCGAGTTATCCATGGTGCCGATAGACCCGTTGCGCTGCCCGGAACTTCCAGTTGCATCGGAAAAGAACTGGATCGCCTTGTCGGCTGGGATTAGGACGTCGGAAGATGCCTTAACCTCCTCGAAGTCGAACTGCCTGGGCATGAAGATACCTTGCGAGGTCGTGCCGTCGCTCTTGGTATAACTTACGACCTGACCAGGATGCTTGGCATAGCCGGCAAGCAGGTTGCCGGTTATCATCCAGCGGTTCTCGCGCCGGGAGTGGACACCGCTGTCGAACAGTGACATTGCCTCGACGTAGCTTGATTTTCCGGTTTCCGGGTTGAGATGGTCTACCCGCTGTTCCTTTTCCATCTTGAAGCTGCCGCCGACCTGGGTCAGGCTCAAAGTGAGCTTCTTGGACTCGCCGTTGGCCAGGGCGAAAACCATCTTCCATGCCGAGCCGGCAGCCGGGTTCTTAGTCTTCTGGGTGTCAATAACATCGATGATTGCACCGTGCAGGATAATGCCGTCGCGGTTTGTCAGGCGCACTGTATCCCCGATCACGGCAGAAGAAAGCACGGCGTTGACGTGGTTCTGCATGTTGGCGATCAGGGCTTGTTCGCTTGCGAGTCGCGCTTGGTCTGCTCCGCCCTCTAGCAAAGTATTGAGCCGTTCCTTTGCGTAATCGGTGATGCGTAGATTCATGCTGGTCCGCATTCCGAACGCAATGGCATCGCCACTATCTCCGGCAAGCCGTTCCGAGATCATGTCGCGGATTTCCTTGGACGAGTATGGCTTCACTGTGCGTTTTACACTTACCAACTCCATCGTTGCCGGTTTCGAGAATACGGAATCGACACCCTTGTCGGCGGTAATCGTCTCGCTTTTCAGTGTTTCCGCGTCAAGGTCGAGCGCCTTCGCCTCCAACTTGTTGGTGCCCATATCGTTTTCACGTTCGATCAGGTCTTTGTATCGCTCAACCAGGTCGGCGTATACCTCTTCCTGCTTGGCGATTGGCAGGATTGGGATGTAACCGGTCATCTTGCGGATGTCGCTCTCGTTGCCATCCTCCGGGTTTTCCTTTAGGTCTATTACCTCGCTTCCGCCAATCGACTTGTGGACGTCTGGGTTGTCGCGCAGGTACTCCATGGCAACCTGCCCACCATAGTCGTTCATGAAGTCGGTAACCCCATCTGCCATGACGGATGATTTTTTAGATGCCGTAGTGTTGGCGTTCAAGCTACCCATTTTTTTCATGAGGATGGCGGCCGGACGCGACTCGGCCGGGATGTTTGCCATCATCTGCGTGTAGGCAGGCTCGATGACCTGGCCGGTACGGTGAATTCGTCCCAGCATCTGCATGTGGGTGTCGATGTTAGCCTCTGGCTGCACTAGGACCATGTGGCGCTTGCGTTGGTCCCTGAACTTGCTGGACGCATGCAGCGATAGACCCGTCGATCCGGACTGGTTGACGATCAGGATGTCGATGTCGCCGCTGTTAAAGCCGTTGATCGCACCCAACCGCTTCTTGATCGTGGCGGCGCGGCTTCCGAGCCTATGAATGCCATCGGCGCCATAGTCCAGCGTCACTGTGCGCCCGGTTATCTCATCCGTAGTGATTGCTCGCTCCACGCCATCCAGGCCTTTCGTCTTGGCCTTGCGCAGTTCGGAGTGCATGTAGTCGATCGGGGAGATCGGCGCTGCTCCGAATCCTGAATCTGCGATCTGCTTGCGGATGCCATCGTATAGGCCGACCAGGCCTGGGCCAAGGTCTGCGTCGGTAAGGTAATAGGGCACCGATTCCTTGGCACCGGGCGACTTTACCCGCACCCACCGCTGCTTCTCCAGGTAACGCTGGTACAGGTCTGCGAAGGATAGCGAAACCGGGTCACCGATGGAGATACCCACGTCTTTGGCGTAATCACTCAGGAACGACCCCATCGTGTTTGCCACGGTGAGAACGACTTTCTCTCCCCGGTTGGATCGCTCAATTGCGTACTTAACAGAATCTACTGCCTTGAGCGACAGCAACATCTGACCGATAAGGTTGTGCATTATCGCGCCGAAGTTGGCGCCTGCCACCTGGGTCTTCTCGCCCTCGAACGATACGGCCGCTCCGGAGGCGTCAAGCGATTTCTTCAGGGCTTTGATTGCCGCTTCCCTTAATCGTGAGAACTTCAGGACGCCGCGCATGGCGCTGGACATATTGTTGGCTGTATCAAGATCAACCTGGGCTGCGCGTGTGTCGTAGGTCACGCCGGCAAAGGTGCGCTCTCGGCGGATATACTGGCCGTCAATCGTCAGCATGGTTGCGACCGCCTGCTGCATCGGCACCCCGCCGCGTTTGATGGCTTCTGTCAGTTCGGATGGCTTATCCACCGCCAGCATCATGTTGGTGCTGGAGTACAGGTCCATCGAATCCGGCCGTTTCGCGTAGGTGGCCGATGAGAAGAAGGTGCCGCCGGAACTGGCAATCAGTTTCCTGGCGAACCCAGAGCGCCCGGTGTGGACGCTTCCTGTTTGCTTCTGTTGTTCGCGCTGATCCCTTGATCTGGCCTGCTGACCACCTGCTCCACCAGCCTGATGGCTCTCGTCGAATATAATGAAGTTGCCTTTAGCGAACTGCTCTAGGAATTCCTGGCGGGTCGTGACTTTCCCATTGACGTTCTGCATCTGAGAATAGGTGGTGAAGATGGCCTTGTATTCCCCGACAGACCCGTCCTGCATCATGTGCGTCATAACCGCGTCCAGGGCATTCCCGATCTTTGGTGCCCGCAGGCTGTGCGATTCTTCTACGATCTCGCCATCCCGAGTGCGAGTCAGCGTGTAGGGGATCGGATCGCCGTCGCGGCGGGTGATGAATATGCCGCTGGCGTCGTGATCCAGCCCGAACGTATCCGCCATGCCGATGTCGTCCAGGTCGCGGATCATGTCGGTGTATAGGTTTGGCTTGTCGGTTACGAAGATCGGCCGATGTCCGTTCACTAGGGCATAGCGGATCATCGCCGCCACGACCCGACCCTTGCCCACTCCGGTCTGGTCCCCAATGATGAAGCCGCTCTCATGCTGTGCGTTGTAGATGCCCATGGCTAAGGCATCTATCTGTTCTGCCGAGAACACGGTCTTGGCGTGTCCAATATCCATTTTTAGCGATTCGGCAACATAACTGTCCAGGTTTCCGACGTCGGCCTCTATCCTGCTGATCGCGTCCTGCACGGCATCCCGCATGGCGATCGGGACCAGGGTTCCGATGGCTGGCGCGGAAGACCTTGGCTCGTAAGTTACCTGGTGCTCGGTTTCTTTCTCCAGCCCGCGTCGGTCTTGTGTCAGTCCAGATTGTGCGGGTTTTGTTGCGAGGCCGCTAGTTCTACCCACAACTGGAAGTTCGTTTCCTCCATCGCTATCAGGGCGCCGATTTCCTGCGTCGCCGTTCCCACGAACGGGTCTTGGTCGATGACCGCCAGATTGAACAGGGTTTGCAACTCCAGGTTCCCCTTCAGAATGAACTGGGCGATCTGATCTGGGCTGTCCGGGCTTGGAACTTCCAGCAGGTTGCACGCCCATTTCGCCAGAGGCATCTGATCCTCCTCGTACTCCTCCAACAGCAGGTTGACCACCCGATCCTCTAGGGCCGATAGCCACACCCCCTCGCTGATCCTGGTTCCCGGTTTCAGCCATACTGCCGTCAACCCTGTTGGAATCGCCATGCCCTTCGGATACCACGCGATCTCGTTCATTGAGTAACTCCTTTAGTTCGCCATAGGTCTTGATCTCGGTTGGCAGATCGGCGGCCGGCAATCCGCGCTTGCTCTTGCCGCGCCCATTGATGGTAACCATGTCCACCGGGTACTTCGCTCCCTGCTTGGAGTATAGGTCGCCATCAATAGAATAGTGCCCGGTCACGTTGTAGTGCTGGTACAGGAAATAGTAGAACTCGCGCTTACTCTTGCCGCGATAGCCGTTACGCCGACCTTCCGGGGTGTTGGCGTTTAGAATTCCGCCTACGATCAGGACCGCCTTGCCGTCGTCAGCCATGGCATCCAGTGAGTTGAATACGATTGCGTGATCGACCTCGTTGGTTTCGTACCCTAAAAGCGGCTCGTATCGAATCGTCTCGCCATCATCTCCCTTCACTGCTCCGAATGGCGGGTTCATGATGACAGCCGAGGCATCGCCGTTACCAGGCTTCCATGCGGCGGCGTTGTTGGCGCGGATTGTGGCACCTACCAGGACTCGCTTCAGCATGGCGGCACGGCGCTGGTTAAGCTCGTTAGCGATAACATTGCCAGGGACCGCCTCGATCAACAGCACACCGTTGCCAGCGGTGGGCTCGTAGACTACGGAGTCCCGGCCGATGCCAGCCAGCCGAGAGGCGATAAATGCCATTGGCACTGGGGTCGAGTAGGCCTGCTCGCGGATGCTCTCAGAAGACCGCATACTCAGATTTGGCTGCGCCTTGTAGAGATTTAGGAGCGAGTCGAAGATGGTCTCGTCGCCGACGCCGTTGTCATGCCCGATCTCTACGATCTTACGCGCCGCCAGCACCACGCCGGCCTCGATCGTTTCGTCAGCCAACTTGGCGTGCTCGGTGCCTGGCTCTATTTGTTCGCCGGTCAGTTCAGTGATGAACTTTCGTGCTTCTAGGATGGTGGCGAAGGTGGTTCCGTCCACGAAGGCTTGACTGATCAATCCAGCTACCGCGAAGCGGCCGTCATCCGTTGAAATCGTGTTGGGCTTATTTGGTGTAGCGGATGTGGCGGAATCATTAGGTGCCGACGGTACGATAGATGGCTTCGCCTCTGGGCGGGTGACGTGCGCCATGCGGATGAAGTAGCCGCCATTCATTCGCCAAGTGAACTTGTCAACCTCCCGGGCCGATTCCTTTGTCTTGAAGATGGTAGCGATCACCCCCTTGAGGACCTTTCCGTTCTTGGTCGTGTACTCGATTTCCGGCGCGGCCGTCACCAGCTTCCGGTTGGAGACGTGCTCGCCCTTATCGTCTTGCACCTCTACCGGTTCAGGATTTGGCTTCACGGCCAGAAATTCCGGAGTGGCGTCCGCGCTCACCGGGTCAGAATTAACCAAGGCCGGGAGCACGTCCTTCAATTCCTGGATGCTCATGCTTGGGGAGACAGACTGGAATACCTGGGCGCCGAACTTGTCCTCGAAGCCCAACAGGTAGGCTGCCACCGCCTCGTCACCGCTCTTGAATCCGAGCATGACCTTGTGCTCATCGAACTTGGCATTCGCGTCGTTTGGTTCCGCGTCGACCGGCTGGCGCTGGTTGATGATCCAGGCATTCGTCTCATCAGGATGGGGGCCAACAAATACATCGACATGATCGCCGTCGGCGCCTGTACTGCGCTTGATGTAGCCGTAGTTGACGCCATTAGGCATGATGGCCGCCCAGGCGCTCTTGGAGAGGTTTTTGCTGGCCTGGGTGGCGTCGGCCCAGTTGCCGGCTTTACGGATCATAGAGATCGCCACCATCAGTGCCGTTGGATCGGCTTTTGTCTGGTAGCGGTCGAACGCCATTAGCGCGGCGGACAGGTCAGACAGTTCGCCGCCCTTTGCTCCGATCTTGGCGGCCTCAATCTGATCGCGTGAAAGGTTGGTACGCGCTGACCCGCTCGGGTTCTCAATGGAGAGGTTCAGGCCGTGCAGGGTGATGTGGCCCTTGGCGTAGTTGCCGGCCTCGGCTTGCGCCTGAGTTGGAGCCGGCTTGTCGTTCTGCGGCGAGCTCGCGGCGTTGTGGGTGGCGGCGTCGATCTTGGCCTGGGTGTCTGCCAGGAGTTCATCAATCGAATCAAACGCCATGGCCTCGCGCTTGTTGCCGCCGATCTCTTTGGCGACGTTGATGTAGCCGGCCTGGAGGTTGTCAATGGAAAGCTTGTCCGCCACCACATCGCCGGCTAGTTGGCGAATCTGCGCCATGACGTATCGTGCTGCGTCCTGGAACTTTAGATAGCCCATCTTCGCCGCGACACGGAAGATTTTGGACATGATCGGGATGATCTTGGCCTCTTCCTCTGGGGTCATGTTCAACTTGGCGCCAAGAAGGCTGGCAAGCTCTCCGATAGCGTCTCCCATCTGCGCTTTCAGGTCTGCCATTTCATCCGCTGGCGCGGCAGCAACACGATCTTCGGTAGGCGCTGTATCGCGTGCACCGGCTTCGCTGATCGCCACATCTACCGGCGCATTGCCAATGGCATGAGCAAGCGTATCGGCTTCAGCATCCTGTTTTTTTCTATCGAGCACCCGCTCTGCCGCGTCTGGATGGTCTTTCTCGAATGCAGCAACCGCTTCGCGCTCGATCCTGGTCTTCTGGTCTTGCAGAGTGTCGATGGCATCCTCGGTTGCGCGAATGAACGCTGCTTTCTCGCCCATCCCGCGCGACATGTAGGCGCCGGCAGCAGACCTTATAACGTCCTGGTCGGCCTGCTCGATCTTGTGTACCAGGAAACACGGTGCTGCTTTGCTCATCAGATTTTGCTCCGGGAAACCTCGGCCTTTAGGCCGGGGCGTGTAATGCCGTCCTTTAGGGCGGGGGGGGATGTCAAATGATGCCGCTCATCATGATGGAGAGGATTTCTATGACCTCTCGGTCGTCGGCTTCCAGAACCGTCTGGGCTGGAGATTTCTGGGCATAGAGGGTACGCCGCTTCTTGGTGCTTCCGCCATTACCTTCTTGTTGAACGGCTGTCGCCTGGGCGGGGACATCGACCTGGTGCGGCGCGATACCCAGACCAAATGCCACCAGCGCCCCGGTAATGAGGCCACGGCCAAGCCCGCGCGAGACAATAGCCATTACGCTAGGCGCTCACGACGCTCTGCTCCTGCCCCTCGGTACGGCTGGTCGGTAGTGACACCCTCGTACATCTGCGCAGTGAGTAGCGAAGTTACACCATCGACGTCGTAGACCGTCATGAGCCCTGTGATCGGATCAGTCACGGTCTTGTTGCGCAGGATGGCGCTACAAATCATCATCTTGTCCTCGAATCCAATGGCGGTGGCATGTCCCCAGACGGCCGCCGCAACGTCTTCCGCTGTCGGACACGCGCCAGGCTGCGAAGCGATGCTGTAACTGTCGCTCAAGTCGGCACTGACGGCCGCCCGGATAAGGTAGCTGTCTGATAATAACGCTGCCGCCGACGCAATGATGGTGTAGGCGTCATCCAGTTCTGCTGAGGCCGACGTGCTGATGGAGTAGAGGTCGGAAAGATCGGCGCCGATGACTGCGCGGATGGCGTAGCTATCAGCGAGGTCAGTCGCAACTGCGGCGCGGATGGCGTAAATGTCGCTCAATTCTGCGGCCACACTGCCGCTGCTCTGGATGCCGTAACTGTCGCTCAGCACGGACGAGACTGCGGCACGGATGACATAACTGTCAGCTAGTTCGGCCGCAATTGCGGAGCGTATCAGGTAGCCGTCTGCCAGAACCGCTGCGACCACGCCGGTGATGGCGTAGCTATCAGAAAGTTCTGCGCTGACAGCGGCCTGGATCGCGTAGGCATCGGCAAGTTCTGACGCAATGGCAGCACGAATGGTGTAGCTGTCAGCGAGTTCTGACTCCGCCAAAGCCAGGATAGCGTAGCTGTCCGTGAGTTCGGAAGAGACCGAAGTGGCACCCCCGGATTCAACAACTGGTTCCTTACCTATTGCCCACTTGCCGATTGCGCCTTTACCGACGGCCATGAGTTATTCCGGCCAGCCGACTGCAATATCCAGGTCTGGATTACTCATGGCCTGTGCCTCAAGTTCGTTGCTGTAGGCACGCACCGTCAGTATCCAGCCCCACGCAAGTTGCAGTGATACCTCGATTGCCTCATCAGTCTGAGTGAAGGTTCCAATAATGCGGCGATGTTGCAAATCCGTCGCCATTGCGGCCATATTAAGCTGCTTAGTTAACGGGTAGCGGGCGAGTATCTTTTCCCCAGCGAGGGTTTTGATCTGTTGTATTGCATTGGCACGCCTGGCTTCTAGTACTTCGGTATCAGTAGCGAGCCTAGAAGTGCCATCCAACAGGTCAATGCGATAAGTTCCATCGTTGTTGTCGGCTGCACCGACACAGGATTGAATACTGTTTGTGAGGATGGTTAGCATTGTACTGTTCCTCCTAAAGCCCCATACGAGTATGTCGCTTGGTAAGTACTAGTGTTTCTTTCAAGCAAGTTGATGCTAACCAGGCCAATTTCATGTATAGCCATGCTATTAGTGGCAGCAGATGATGTGCTTAAAGTGCTAACAGTGCTAGTAGAAAATGTTCCTGAATAGGGGAGTGTTGTTGAATTTATGCCAATCCAACACTGGGCTGGTGAGCCTTCCACTGATGCCGTGTTAATAGAAGAGATTGACAGAGTAGCCGACCCAATCATTCCATTGCAATATCTAATCTTCGCAAACGAATTACTATTGTATTGCCTGTACCCGATCACTCCTGACCATGTGTGCCCCGGATCATCAGAGGTATAGTAAACTTTTCTATGAGTCCGATTGTAAAAATTGTACAAAAACCGGTTGGCATGAGAACTCTCGGTAGTTGTCGTGCTGGTTGTACAGAACGTGCCAAGATACAATCTGGTTTTATCATCAGCCTTACAATATCTGCCATCTTGCAGTGTTACTCCGGTTGCTCGTGCGGTAGTGCTTGTCCATACAAGTTTTTCTAATGCCAACTCACCTGCATTAAGATAACCGAATACATCATACGGCATTACACTAATCACCGTTCCAAGCGCCAATGACTTTTCGGTAAATGTGGTTGGAACCCATCCAGCGCCATCCCATAAAATAACAACATCGTGGACGAAGGGAGTGTAATAGACAGTAGTTGCACCAACAACATCCGATATTGTCACCGGTACACCTGGCGTGAGTGTTAACCGGCCACCAGGAGTAACCCCTTGCAATAGTGTATTGTGGCGGCGGATGCGCTCTGCTGTCTCAATCTCGTAGACTTTAGCCGCGCTTGTGAAACTTACTGCTGAACCGGTGCTGCTGGCTTCAAGGGTTCCGCGCGTTACCGTAGTTCCGGAATGCGTGTAGGTGCAATCTCTGGCGATCTCCCAGGCGCCGCCTTCCTCAATTAGAATATCGACATTGGCATTTGCGCCGAAAGCAGTAGCAAACGATTGATAACCAGTTTCTGCTCCGGCCAGCGTAATGGTGCCGGTTCCTGGCGTGCCAGATACCGCGTTGCCTACTCTGTTTTTGAGGGATGGGATTGGCATTGTGTGGCCTTACGGGTTGGTGTCGCCCTGGACCTTTATCGTCCAGGCATCGGTTGTGCCGGCGGCGGCGGCGTTGACTGTGCGGCGTACCCAGACGGGATAATGGCTTCCAGGAGCGAGGTCGCCAAGCGTCAGTCCAGCGGCGAAACTTGATGGCTGGCTGAAGGGTTCGCCGACCGGAGCCGTGCCTTCGTTGGCGATGGCTTCTGCTGTGCCGTTCAGTCCTTCACCACCAAGCGCAATCGCAATGTCGGTGTCCGCACTGCTGGTCTGCGACTGAATCCAGACTTTTGCCCCAAGCAGCGTCAGGGTGGCGTGGGCATTGTGCACGTAGAGGCAGCGGTATTCTGCATCTCCCGTAGCCGCTTCGGAGCTGGTAACGTCGTCGAATATCACGTTGGTGGTGAACTGCGCCGAGGATTTCGCACCCCCTAGCGCAAGCGCCGGGTCTGCATTGCTGGCGCCGCCACTCATGCGGTAATGGATGTCTGTTGCAATAATGGGCATTCTAGTGTCCTCTCAATAGTGAATTACTCAATGCCTAAAGGCAGTGGTCTTTGGCGGATTTTAGATAATCCAATACCCGTCGTGCTGGCTATTACATCCGCCTATGGTAATTGCGACTTGGTATTCTGTAAATTGGCTCGGCTTCACAGCAAGGTTCTTCAATAGATGATTAGTCCTGGGTGACGTGCATTGTAACCGAAGATATGAGCTTGTCTGCATCACGCTCGAAGGTGGCCTTTATCAGCTTGTTGCCACTCTTCCCCAAGGCATCGTGGAGCTTCTTCGACATTTCTACGCTCCTGTCCATCGCGGCGATGACGGCATCTGCCACACGGTTATCTGGCTCAGGAATGGGCGCCGCTATCGGTTCTGGCGCGATGTCATCTTCATACTTGATCGGCATGATGGTCCTAGTTACGCCTTCAGGCAATCTAGCAAAGCTTTCATCTGCATGATGTCGTCGTCCGTCGCCTTGATCGCATCCAATGCGCTTACTTCGCGCTGCTGGTACGTGTTCGTGCGGCTGTTGATGGCTGGTATTGTAACCCTGATCTGCCTCAGGATCATGGGCACGATGTCGCTCACCGTAATACCGACAGGCCCCGTCTGCGCCGGCGCTTTGGCTGGCGTTGGTTGAGGCGCGCTGAATATGTCGCCCTGCCCTGCAAGTTCATCCGGCGTTACCTTCTTTACGATAGGGGACGGTGGTTCCTGGCCAAGTTCAAAGTTGGCGACGGTGGCGTCAACTTCGGCCTTCTTCTCCTTCTTCCTGTCAGCGATAACCTGTGTTTTACGCGCGTCGTCTTCCTGCTTGGCGCGCGCTCGTTTCGCGCGTTCTTCTTCCGCGCGCGCGTCGGATGCGGCCGTGCGGATTCGATCACGTTCTGCCTCTTGCTCGGCAAGGATTTCTTCCGGTGTCTGGCCGACCAATTCGATGGTAGGCTTGCCGTTGTCAGCCAGATTGAATTGTCCGACTTTACCCGGGCTTAGTTTACCGGTTTCACGCTCGCCGCTCTGGTCATTTGCGCCTTCTCGTTCAGGCCCCTGAGCTCCGTCTCCAAGGCTTTCACTTTGAGGCGGATTTTCATCATCGCCACGACCCTCTTCTGCTCCTCTGGCGGGAACGCCAGGAACCGCTGGCGTAGCGCCAGGAGGCGCAGCTTCTTGGCGGTCTGGCCCTTGTGCTTCACCTTGGATTTCTTCATTCCATGCTGCTCCAAAAATGGTGTTAAGGTCTGCCGGATTGCGCGATTCGTCTTCACCGAACGGAATATCGTTGACCTCTTCTTGTGCATCATCGACAAAACTATCCGCTTCCTGAATTGCTTCGCGTTCCAACTGATCGTACTGCGCGTACAGGGCGTCGATCTCCGCCCTGATCTGCTCTGCTGTCTTATCTGTGGTGTCCACTCCAAGCGCACTCGCTTCTTCAACAAGTTTCTCACGCTCGGCGATGCTATTCTGGCTTCTCTCCTCGGCAATTATGTCCATCAACTCAGCAACAAACCGCTTTGACTTCGCATTCATCGGCTTGCCAGCGATGGCGTCTTCAACGGCATTAACAGCCGCCTGGCCTGAAATCTTGTTTGCCATGCCCGCATACCATTCTTGGTGCGGTATCCAGGTGGTGCGGCTGATCTTGTCATAGTCAGGATGATTGAAGTCCTCTGATCCACGGATCATTCGACCACCTTCCTGCGCCCAGCCAGTTAGTTTAGCGATTGCTCGCAAGTCTCCTTCCATGCCATGAATACGGGCGTCGTCAATCGGCTTTAGTCGTGATTTCTGTAATGCCTTGAGCGCGCCGATTTTGGCCTTGGCGTCGGCGATACTAGGGGCGCCTACAGTAAACGGCTTCAGAATGGGTGGAACGACCGCAGGCTGCTGACCGAACAGGTACATCAACATCCCGCTACGGTCTGCACCGGTTAGTCCCCCGCCTTTCAGCATCCCGATATTCGAGAATGCCCTAGAATTGAAGCTATCGCCACGCGATTCTGCCTCAGAAGTGGCGTTTTCTATCAGCCATTGAGAGTGGTACTTCTTGCCTTTCTGCTTCGGGACTGGCGTTGTCTTGCGGCCAGATAGCGTGCCGAAAACGTCCCCAGGATTGATCGGTTTTCTATCCGTCGCGCGGCCTTCCTCATCAAGCGTGCGCAATCCATCAGATTGCTTATTGACTAGTGCGGCATCTCCAGGAGTGCGCGCTTCTGATGATCCCGAGATCGCCGGCGGCATTTCGTCTGCTAGTGCCTCGCCAGGTTTAGCCCCTCCAGGTGGTTGCGCAGGCGCCGCACCGTCTCCCACTGGCATTCCGGTACTGGTACTGTCTCGCCCTTGGAGCCCAGGCATTGCGTCTGGAATAACGATTCCGCTTCCAGGTAGGTCAGCGCCTTTGACTTGATTGCCATTTTCAACATTGGCGTCAGGGTAATTCTGTGCGGCTGCAAGATCGCTTGTGCCATTAGGTGTCTCGTCGGTGACTGTCTTGTCTGGGAGTTCTGCCTGCCGAATGCGGGCAAGGAGGGCTGCGTCTGATCCATCGTCCTGTTGAGGCACCTCAACGGGTGCGCCTTCTTGAAGAGGCGTGGGAAGCACGTTCTGAGCGGCGGCTCGGGTAGGTACATCAACGGGGGCAGTCTGGCCCGGTGCTACTGGCGCGGCGGCAAGGGCCGACGTGAGCGGGCCGGTGGGGGCGGGGCGCGACGGCTCAGGCTGCGCGGAAGGTACCGATCCGCGCGTGAGCGGGTTGCCTTCCCATGCGCTCATGGCACGCTGTTTTGCGAGATTGGCGTCAGCTTCCGGCCTGCTGACATTTGAGACGAAGCTGGCATGCCACGCATCCGCCGCATCCTTCCCTATTATTTTCTTTAGCCCTTCATGAGCAACACTAGCTGCGCGGA
>Ga0210040_10004830_pt1 | contig 17380 bp, 9 predicted proteins | sample CryGeyCG12114_NA_FD_185462 | JGI IMG/M metagenome (GOLD analysis project Ga0210040, IMG submission 185462) | Groundwater microbial communities from aquifer - Crystal Geyser CG19_WC_8/21/14_NA (SPAdes) (version 2) | ecosystem: Environmental > Aquatic > Deep subsurface > Groundwater | place: USA... | reverse complement strand
CATTGTTGGCATGCCAGCGAGCTTCCGCATCATTCATGTGAAGAGCACTTGGCGAGCTCGACGGCTACTGTGTGCTGTTCGACGACTATTTCTGAGCATGGACTAATCCGAGCACGAGACCGAATCCACTGTACTGATTGACAACTGAATATCTATTCTTGAACTGCGACGCAGCGACGGCAAGCCTTCTGCCTGAAACAGAAAATGTCTCTTGGCACGTCTAAATAACACCGTGGTTGGGTAACTAAAATCAACCAGACCTTCATGCCACACATGCCCTGGGGCCACAGCTCCAAGTTGCCATCAACACCTCTGAAAGCCCGAAAAGAACGAGGACCCCCAAGTGCACACCGAGAAGAACGCCTGCCATGCCCCACCATTGGTCTCCCATTTTGGTTGCCGTGAGGCTCATTGTATCATGTTTTGAATATCTTTGCTGACAATTTTATTTCTGTCGATGTGCTTGGCTGAACGTATGTATCTATCTAGCCCAGATCGCCTATTTGTAGCGATCGTCTCCTCGACGGCGCTCTCGTCTGCTGCTGGAATACTCGACTCCTGTGGCACGTCGCCGATCCTCTTCATCTCGAGCTTGTGATAGGGCGTAGTCTCGTTGTGCTTCGAGGATAGGCTCGATGAACGGGTTGCCAGTGGTAGCGAGGATAGCTGGTGGCTGTGTACCCGTGGTCATCGCTTGCGACGAGTAAGGGGATGGGTATCCCGGAGTACTTTTCCTGGACGGCTTGCGAGGCTGATCGATGAGTGGTGCCCGAGCAAGACCTCTTGTGATAGGGCTGGGACTCGCTTCAATCTCTTCCCACTGTTTGCGTGCAAGTTCTTGCTCACGACGTACGCGCTCCTGCTCCCGTTCTTGGATCTCTTGTTCAATCTCCTGCTCGCGAAGTTTACGCTCGGCAACCATACGCCTGCGGTCCGCTTCGGCAGCACGACCCTCGAGGACTTGTGCTTGAAGTCTTAGGCTGCGAAGCTCTTCGTCAAGAGCATCGATCTGAACAGACGTGGATAGGCGCTTCGCTTCTTGGTCTCTGGCAGCAACATAGTTATACTGAGCTGTCTCGGCCTGATCAGCAAGAGCTTCTTGGAGAGCTTTGGTAGTTTGCTTTGCTTCCTTGTACTTGGTCTTGTACGGATCTGATGACTTAGCCGGAGCAGAATTCTTTTCGATAGGTGAGTCCGGACTTCTAGAGACATAGCGCACACGCCTGCCATCCTTGGTGATATATGTAACGTTGCGCGGCTTGCCACTAATGGTCTCGTAGACTGTGGTGTCTGCCTTGGGCTTCGGGCTTTTTGGGTTAGGACTGTACAGATCCGGTGACCGTTCTTCGAGAGAATATGGTGAGGCAGAACCATACCCTGTGTCGTAGGATTGAGTAGGCTTATGTCCTGGCACGTGAACCTTAGGCTTTTCCTTGGAGGACTTCTTGTCCTTCTTTGCCCTCTCCTCTTCTTCTTTGGTTGGCAGAGGCTTAGGAAGAGGCACAAATTTGCGGCCTGGAACCGGAGGATCTGTTGGAGACATCGTGAACCAACTGTTCAAGCTCGGCGGGGAGGGCAATCGATGTGGTGACGATGGAACTGATCTTTGTTCACGGTATCTCAGAGGTGATGGGGATCGTTCGATGCGTTCCCTGTGTCGATGATGAACTGTGGTCTTGAAGACGACAGTGTGTCTTCGTGACCTGACAGGAGTATAGATCTTCCAGCCAGATGTGAGCCTCTTTGGTCGCGATTGATGGCTCGTGACACCCACCTCTGGTCTTCGTTCCTCAACAAGTGGTGTTGCACGTCTAGTTTCGTAAATACTGTACCGTCGTCGTCGCTCTGACATACGACGATCGATAGTGCTGAGTGTGATGACGGCAAAAGATTGGCTGTCGTCGAGCTAGCCTTATATGTGTCGTGATGTCGTTGTAGTGTAGCAGTCGTGTGTCGTATCAGCGTTCGTCCACCTGTTCGTCGGGTCGCAAAGTGTAGTAATTGGAACGGTGGTTCTGATGCTCTCTATATGTGCCAATGGGCATTGCAGGCGGCATGCATTCTTAATGCAAGTCACTTCTCGGGAAACATGGGCGAGGTGCCCGTTCTGGTACTAGTCAGACAAAAAGGCTTTCCACTCGTTGCTGTCCTTGATAGTGGAGATGTGCTGGGTGCTGGCCCCGAAACGAAATACGCTGGTACCTTGAGCGAGGTAATATGCTAGGAAGGGTGGTGAGCAACCAATGCCTGTGGAATGGGAAGGAAAGATGTGACGAATGGTAAGAGCATAGGCTTCAGCCTGAGCGACCAGGTGTCCTGCCTAGACGTATGTTATGTGCCAAGTGGGAGAGGATTGCATGATGCAATAAGGCAACGGGGATTTTGGTGTCTTGGAATGTTAGTCCAGGCAAGGGATGGATCTCGCAAGGCATAGACGCTCTGGCGAATGGTCTGTACGCCTCGTGTGCATTAGCTGACAGGTTCAACGTGCTGATGGGTCTTTCAATCCGTTTCCACCAGGCTTGAACCGATCCTGGATTTACGGAGCATGAAACGGCCCCAATTGCACATTTTTGCTATGGACGGGCATTTTGCATCGGACATCGGTGTGCTCGGAGGATTCGCTGCCAGAGCTTGGGAGTACTACGCGAAGCTCTGTTAGCAAGATTTGTACCAAATCTCCTAACGAAAAGCCTTGGTAACCGAGGTGCAGTGAAGGATCGAAGAGCTGTGACGGCAGAAGTCGAGGGACAATTCCGGGGGTGAAGAGGCAAAGTCGAGCGATCGCGGCGGGGAGAGCTCAGGAACTGGGGTGGGAAAACGATTAGAGAGCACAGCCACGACAAATTAGGCCCACCAGTCAAATGGTGTCCCCAAATGCAGCCTAACGAGGCGTTTCCTGCCCACGTTGGTCTCCTTTGGTTTCTTAAAGCCAATCATTTCGTGGGCTTTTTGTAGGTGGTTCGTCCATCGAGTAGCAGCTCACATGACTAATTGGAGACCTTTGATCCTGGCGCTAGCTCATGGTTGTGAGCTTCGGGGAGAGCGATCCGACCCAGGTGTTTTCTTACGCACCGTCTTGGAGCTCGATGGATGGTGTAAGCAGAGTGGATTAATGGTAGCTGGACGAGCTGAAAGACAGCTTCTTTGGCTCGGGACTGGTTGAGTGCTTGCATACTACTACTATACCATGGTGGACCCTACGACGGCCGACGGGCGGCGTTCGCTCTTAGTTGGACTTGGCCTTCCAACTTGCTTGGAAATACTGCGCCGTTGCAGCCTGTCCTCCGGTAACTCAGTACAGCAGAGCCTCAAGTTCAGTTGCAGGACGACGTGAATTCTCAGCCACGTTCCGTATCAAACCGCACGACACTAGCTCATGGCAGCTGAACTTGAGACGGCACGGAAACACTCGGCGCGTCACATTCATCAGACTCGACAAGGGCAACTGTCATAGTCGTCCTTTCGGAAGCACGCACACTGAACGACTTTCCGACTCTCTCCGGTAACGACTTCTCGTGTGATGTGGCTCGAGCTGCCACACTGCTGGCCTGAAAAGCCACGCAAAAGCACCAGGCCTCTCGTTGGTGATTTGGCCAACTCTCCAATCTCCTGCAAGGCTGTCTTCGGTTGCTAACTCACTGGCTGGTTATTGCATCATACCCCTGCTGAGCTCGAAGTCTGATGTGCAGATGGTTTGCATTGCATTGCATGTTGTCGCTTTAGCGAAGAAAGTTGCTAGAATCTTACGATGAGTTTGTGGCGTTTCCTTCCATGCGGCTCTGCGAGCATCAATGCACAAGGACAGTCTACGTGCCCAACGCTCTAGGTACAATTTTGATATGACCGATGCGCAAAAAGGGCATTGATGGCGATGAGCTGCCTTCGGTCGGGCGCGACTCTTTGCAATCAGTGTCATGACAAAAACACCAGTTGTGCTTAGGCCACAAGAGTGTGAAGTGTGAAAGCTCATTTATTTGTTTGCATGTTGTGAGGACAATACCCATACACTTAGAACAGGATCCGAGTACACCGGTCAAGTTGCAAATCAGCTTCGAATGAGTCCTACCATGGTCCATATCCGTACTCCAACAACGCCAGCAAGCCGATAACGAAAGAGAACGCCCGTCTGTCCATGATGCCAACTACCGGTTCCTGCCACCGGTCATACACACCCTCAACCAGCCTTGGGCCTTGAAAGATGCGCCTCTGCATCTGACGGTTTCCTGCCCTATGACACACGCTGTATCTGCTTAATAGTGCTTACATGTGGGCAAGCTCAACAGTCCCTCAACGAAATATCCATGTTGCATACGTACATCATCAGAAGAAACATTCACATCAAGTCGTCACATGCCTCGCTCAAGGCAACGTTAATTTGTCGATCACGATGATGCCTCGGCCTTCTTTGGTGTCACTTTCTTCTTACTGGCAGCGGCCTTTTTCGTCGGAGCCGCCTTGGTGTCCTTGGCCGGTGCTTTTGTTTTAGTCACACGCCCAGACTTGGTCTTCTTGAGCACCTTTGGTGTGTCGACGACAGCAGGCGCCTAGGTTAATGTCAGTTCCGGGGTTCGTGAAGCGATCGCGAGATACTCACTGGGGGCTCTGTCTTTGTTGCAGTAGCCTTCTTGGCTCGTGGCTTAGCTGTGTTCGCTTTGGCCTTGGTCTCGGTCTTCTTTGGAGCAGGGGCTTTCTTGGTAGTGCTGGTCGCTTTGGCAGCCGGCTTCTTCGGAGCAGCAGCAGCCTTCTTCGTTGTTGTCTTTGGCTTGACTTCCTTCTCAGTCTTTTCGGCCTTCTCAGTTTTCTCAGCCTTTGGCTTGGCCTCCTTCTTTGGCGCTGCTGGTTTCTTCTCGGCTGGCACCTTCTTGGCAAGCTTGATGGGACCGGAAGGGCCTATGGGTGTCAGTGTCGGGACCAATGGTTGGAGCAGGACGTGACATACCCTTTGGCTGCTCAAATTCACCTGCCTTCACACCTCGCTTGATTGCGTCATTGAAGAAGCGGTCAGTGTTGGCAGATGATTTGTCTATGTTGTTGTTTGCTCGGACGTATGTTTTGATGGCTTGGCGGCTGCTACCATTTCTTTCCTTGAGCTACAGGAAGAGACACTCGTGAGCATTGGTTCAAAGGAAGACGCGATAAGAGCGAAACATTTGCGCAAGAGATGGTTGATGAAAGCGAGATGAAGTTGAGATTACCAGGCGACAACGTGGTGCTCAGGCGCAAAGCAGATCGACTTACATTAACAATAGCATCCTTGATCATGTCTATTACAAAATGATCAGCATTGACTCCCGACTTCAGCCCAGGCGCCCAAACGCGCCCGACGCCAGAAATGGGTAAGGAACTTACCTTTGAATGGAGCATGAGAGGGGTTGACAGCGGTCTTTTTGGTGGCAGTGGCAGCACTGGCAGCTTTCTTGGGAGGCATGGTGTTGGTTGGAAGGGTAATTGATTTGCTGGAACTGTTGAGAATTGATATGCGACCTAGACTGGATAGTTTTCAATAGCTGAATATGAATTGGTTGGTATGGACAGCAGTTGGGACAGAGAGAGAACACTTGGGGGAGGCGCGCTTGCGACGCGGGCGGGGAATGACGATGTTTATAGTCGCTCGTGACAGCCAGGTTGATCTGAGCTGGCTCCCGCTGCGACTGCCCAATCAACGTGTTTCTGGGCAAGTCCTCGACTGATCCAATGTGCACACCAGCACCTTCCCATTGGCTCCGTGAGCTCCATCATGATTATTCTGCACACCTCGTTTTCCTCTCCCATTTTCTATTTTTCGTCTTTTATCTGCCCATCCACTGAAATGATCTCCTGATCTTTTGACCACCACGAGTCTACGGCATGAAAGAGAACATTCACAACGCTATCCCAGCATTTCCCTTCACATTCATGCATAAATGAAGCCATAGCTCAATCATAATTCGCGTCGATGCTGGTCGAGGTAATCTCATGCTGTAAACGTCTGATGAGGCCAAGCCCGGCAATACTACATCCCATACCGACGTTCCAACAAGTCTAGCACAATATTGGCCTGATGTATGCTGGATAGCTCACCGCCCGTCTATGGGTAGACGCCAGCTCGCAATCCTTACAGTAGCCACCCTAACGCCTTGCTACCTAATATATCGTTCGCGCATCAATTCCGGCCACCACATGGTAGAACATGCACTCAAGCAGCGCCATGCACCTTTGACTTATTCTCCTTCTTGGTCTTAGCATCTTCTTTCTTTCTCTTTTTTGACTCAGAGATCTTCTCATCGTGCTTGCGTTTTAGTGCCTGCTTCTGTTCTTCGGTCCTCTCTACTGGCTTGAAGAAACCTTCCATGCGTGCTTGTTGTGCGACCTTGACGTTCTTTTGCAGCTTCTGGGCTGAGTTGCGTACCCTGTCTTCATTGAAACCTTTTTCGGTCACCAAAAACTGGACCAAACCCTCGATATCGGGCGCTTCCCACTTGAAGTCGCATTCGGGATCATCGGCCGATCGGACGTCTGGATTCAGAAAGAGCTCTCGAGCGTCTTTGTAAGGCCAATCTTCTGGCATGGTGTATTTCTTCTTTGGGTCGTTCTCTATTGACTCAACAACCTTTTCCAGCGTACCGTGATCTCTAATGAGCTTCAGCGCCGTGTTCGGACCGATCTTCGGTATTGGGTCGACGTAATCGCAACCGAGCAGGATGCACATGTCGATAAATTGATTGCGGTCCATATGCAATCCTTCGAGGGCCTTTTCCAGGTGAATTTCTTGGATCGGCTCTTTTCTCTGCTCGCTGAAGGTCAGATGTCGAAGCAAGATTGGGGTGTTGAAGCACAAGGTGTCCATGTCTTCGGATGCAGCTGCATACACCTTTCCTGCTCTGGCGAGCACAGCACACTGAGCTTCAGCTTCGGTTGGCGCAACGATGTAAGGGACTCCCATCAGCTTGAGCAGCCTCTGACACTCCTGATTGTGCTCTCTTGTGACTCTTACAGTCCGTCGAGAGAATCGCTCTACTTCTTCGGCCGTGCCAGTCTCTTTTGCTTCCTCATGCTGCTCTTTTGCTTCGTTCTTGCGCGCGAATCGCTTAGCCAGCTCGCCTGACTTTAGTTTTGGTGGTGCGCCATCGAACACGAAGAGTGGTTTAATACCATTGTCGACCATGCGAAGTGTGCGGTAGAACATGCCCATCAAGTGTGATGTTGTCTCGCCAGTGTCAGACATGAGCTGTTGGCCATCTGACCTCACAGCAATCAAGAAGCTGTATATGCTCATTGACGCATCGATGGCGACCTTGCGACCGAAGTGGTTCTTGATCTCGCCGGTCTTGATTGCGTCAGGTGCCTCGTCGGCAATGACAGAGTACAGTTCTAGATGACAATTAGCGGTTGCAATGCGAACCTGAAAGAAAGCACGTACGCTTGATACCCATCTTGTGAATGGCGCAACCCTCTTGGTATTGAAACGCTTGCCGACTATTCGGGGATCGATGCTTAGGTAGTACCTAATTATCGGGAGCAGAAGTGGCACGCGTCACTCGCGTGGAAGTCGCGCTTTGTAAAGCATGACGTATATCCCTCCTTTCAGGCAACAACGACAGAAAGCCAGGCATCTAGGACTTCAGCGCGAACCCGGTGGTAGCTGCATCTTGGCTCACTCGAACCCGCAGGGACTTCTTGCCTGAAAAGCACCGCCAGGGGATCTCCATGACGAGAAAGGAGTGCGCCAGAGTCTGATATGTAGGTTTCGAACGGCGACTTCTGTAGAAACTTGAATATCGGACTTGAGCCGAGAACAACTTAGCAAGAGCTAATGCTTGACCCACTAGGGAGCATTGAGCCTCGGCCGCTGTAGTTCGCTGCTCGTGGTTGATTGGTGAGGCTCTGCTCCGGTGATGGCACCGAAGTAAAAAGCTCCTGCTCGATTGCGTACGAGTCTGGAGTAAAGTGTGTCTGTTGTTGAAATACTGTGCTGACCGCACTTCGTGTATGCTGTTCAATACCCACAGCTGTCAGAACCCTCTCACATCGCCATGTCCCTACGTACAGCTTTCCGTCAAGCCACGAGGCAGGTCATCCGACAGAGACCTGTTCAACAGCTCGGACGCCGAAATGTATCAGATCAGCCAGCGGGCTACCTATGGGAGGATCCTCTGAATAGTCAGAGCCTCTACACTGAAGAAGAGCTTGCAATTCAAGAAACAGCCAGATCATATTGTCAAGAACGACTATTGCCTCGTGTACTCGATGCCTACCGCAACGAGCACTATCACCGAGAGATCCTCACAGAGATGGGCGAGCTCGGCCTACTGGGGCCCACGATAGATGGATATGGCTGTGCAGGAGTCAGCACTGTAGCTTCGGGTCTGATTACACGAGAGATCGAACGAGTAGATTCTGGCTACAGGTCTGGCGCGTCCGTGCAGAGCTCTCTGGTCATGGGACCTATAGACCAGTTTGGTACAAAAGAACAGAAAGACCGATGGCTTGAAAAGCTGGGACAAGGCCAACTCGTTGGCTGTTTTGGCCTGACGGAACCGAACCACGGCTCAGATCCTGGCTCACTGGAGACGACGGCCAAACCACATCCTTCCAAGGAAGGGTACTACTCATTATCAGGAGCCAAAACTTGGATCACAAACTCGCCCATTGCCGACGTCGCTGTCGTCTGGGCCAAGCTGAAAGAGACTGGCAAGATTCGAGGGTTCGTCATCGAGCGAGATCAATGTCCACCAGGGACTTTCGAGACGCCGCCCTTGAAGAACAAGAACGGTCTGCGAGCGTCTATCACTGGTATGATCCAGCTAGATGAGTGTCCAGTACCGAAAGAGAACATGTTCCCCGATGTTGAAGGCTTAAAGGGTCCGTTTTCGTGCCTCAACTCAGCACGGCTAGGCATTGCATGGGGTGTCATGGGTGCTCTCGAGGATGCGATAGATCGGACTCGAACATACGCACTCGAAAGGCGACAATTCAAGAACAATCCCATTGCCAAGTACCAGCTGGTACAGAAGAAGCTGACAGACGCCTCCACAGATGCAGCATATGGTCTTCTGGCAGCACATCAGGTTAGCCGGCTCAAGGACGAAGGCAAAGTGGTACCGGAAATGATCTCCATGATCAAGCGACAGAACTGCGATCGAGCATTGATCAACTGCCGGACTCTACAAGAAGTCTTTGGAGGTAACGCGGTGAGCGACGAGTATCACATTGGTCGCCACGTTTCCAACCTCTTCGTGACTCAGACATACGAGGGTCAGAGTGACATTCATGCCTTGGTGATTGGGAGAGCTATCACTGGGCTTCAAGCGTTCGTGGGATGAGGGTTTGCTAGATATCTAGGTAGTTTGTATGTAAGCATGTGAACGTAACATTTCCGACGGTCATTGAATAGCTTCGATGCAAGAACGGCAAACGTCACCGGTAAAAAGTCCGACACCCATATTACTTTGCCACAGCATGACCAAGCAGTTTCGAAAGGCGATTACCGTAATCTCACCAGTCCGTAGCACAGTGTAGCAGTAAACGTGCGTCTTCGAGGTCATGTCAAGGACAGCTATGTAATTAGTCAGGCGGAATGAGGGCAGATTCCATGGCCATGAGCAAAGGGGGAGTAGATTCCAGAGTCGCCAAGGCCTATTCCTGCCTGGCAGAGGCCCGAGTTACAGCCTGAGTGGCTAATCAAGGCTGGCCAGTGGCAGTGACCCGCCGGTCAGTTTGGTACATGCCACCAAAGACGCAGCGCTGCGGTCATCTCTTGTTCCTCCACTTTAGACACTTCTGCTTTTCACCTACTCACAACCACTCACTCCAAACACCACGCTATACAGAGCAATCGATTGCGAAGCCAGTTCATAAGCATACTTAGCACATTTGAAAGCCCAAGTTCCGAACATCTTGACTGTGAGACTTGCGATCATCGACCGAGTCCTGCCCCAATACTAATCTAGCCACAGCCTGTCTGCGACTCAGTCGAAGATTGTCACAAGAGCACAATTCATAAGTCACAATGGCGTTGAAGCGCATCAACAAGGAACTCACAGATCTTGGCCGGTATGTCCCTCGTCTACCCGCTACATGGCCACAGATACCGATATGATATCATGATGGGACAGACAAGAATATGAATGCAAGATGGCTGACAATGATGGTTTAGAGACCCTCCCTCATCATGCTCCGCAGGCCCTATGGGAGATGATCTGTTTCACTGGCAAGCAACAATCATGGGTCCGTCAGAGAGTCCTTTCCAGGGCGGCGTCTTCTTCCTTGCAATCCACTTCCCGACCGATTACCCATTCAAGCCACCCAAGGTCAACTTCACAACTCGAATCTACCACCCGAACATCAATTCGAACGGCAGCATCTGCTTAGATATTCTACGAGATCAATGGAGTCCAGCTCTCACGATATCAAAGGGTAAGTTGAATACAGAACATTGTGGCGACAAAGACTGACAAACACCAGTGCTTTTGTCTATTTGCTCGATGTTGACAGACCCCAACCCAGATGATCCGTTGGTTCCGGAGATCGCCCACGTCTACAAGACAGACCGAGCCCGATACGAAGCAACGGCAAGAGAATGGACTCGCAAATTTGCCATCTAGCATGACCAAGGCCAAGAACAAGTACGGCAATGCCGGCGTTACGATATGAGACAACGAGATAGAGTTACTGACGGTGTGCTGCACACAAGCCGAAGCATGAGGGATATTCCGGTATGAAGGGGTGCAATTGAGGCAAGTATGATGCTACTGCAGCAATAGCTCAGGGTTCATGGGCAAGGTGGTTCATTCGGCGACACTCAGTGTATCTGAGCATGATTACACGATGCAGCATGAATTCACACGGTTGGCAGCACAACTGCTTGTTTATGCAACCAGCAAATGTGCCCTCTTTCTCATGCAGACCGCTCTTGCGGAACCTTCGAGGTGAAATTCTGGCAGCAACACAATCAGATGATAGTAGTCTCATGCCCAGAGCCCTGGTCAAGCTTGCCTTAGGTATGTCCCTCACAATTTGGTATGTAAGCCAATGTTGCTTCAGTCACCATTTTCCTGGTGACCCCTCGTGGTTTGGAATTTGTTGCGGTGTCTTCGTCTACATTGCATCATGGAGCCTCGTTAGGAGGACGTACCCTCAGTATCCTACTCGCACGACGTCTTGCTCTGCTATCTCATGCCACTTCACATCGAAAGATTGTCGCCTCGATTAGTGTTGCAAGATATCCTAAGTATTTCATTGGTCCTGCTTCATTCACAAACCGAATTTGTGACAGGTTTTGCAGTCAACACAAGTCGCCGAACCGAGTATTGCCACAGAGACGTTGCAGCAACCCAGAAAGACTTAGTACAGGATGGATCAAGGAGAGCCAAAGTCTGGTTCAAACCATTCGACCCGCCAAGTCGCAGAAGATGAGACGTCGCCGGACAGACTTGCGTTTCAGCTGAGGGCTTCTGACCAATCATCTTACGTAGCTTCTGGATTTGTCGGTTAAACGCCAACTACCATGATCGACGCGTATTCTCGACTTCTCCTGACCCATCCAACTACTTCTTTCCGTACTTTCGATCATCCCACCTACCGGGCTCATCTGGTAGGCCCAGAGGATGGGGTTTTTTCACAGATCCCATGATGTGTTCTGTTCAAGCGCCCCCCGGCTTAAGACCACTTTCCAACGCGGTAACGTTCGAGACTGTGTGAACTCCGTTGTGACTCTTGCTTGACTCGTGCGACATGCCCGCTCACTACCACTGTTCATCTTCCTGTTTCTGAAACCCGCGCCTGTCTTTCTTGTCAATACCTCATCTTCACTTCTCCCACGTTGCCTGGCGCAACATAGCATTAATTCAGAAACGCAGTGCGTCTTTCGAACCAAAGTCAAGCTGGTCTTGGTCGCAATACGCTCGTTGACCGGACAAACAACCTTCATCCGACATACTGGAGCGTTGCCGACGTTCCCTCACCTTTCTCCAACATGGCTGTTCCTCCGTACGAGACGGCTGACAGCAAACCGTGGATGCGCACCAACAGCACGCAGTCGGACCTTGTTCCTAGATACTATTTCGAGAAGCCATTGGAAAGATCAGACAGCCTATACTCCTCGGCCTCTGGCGCAAGTGAACGATCGAAGACCACACCTCTCTCGCGCTTGCTGCTATCTGGCGAAGTCAGTGGGGCGCCTCCAAGAGATCTGAACTTCATGGAGAAACTAGACAGATGGATGGTCAACGAGGGCTCACGCCGCATAACAGTCGGAATCTTTGTAGTCGTTCACGCCATGATCTTCGCATTTGCCTTCATAAACTACCAGCTGAAGGACAACTTAACAAACGCAAGAGCGACGTTCGGCCTAACATACCCTACCGCCCGAGCTGCTGCACTGGTGCTACACTTCGACATAGCGCTGATATTGTTCCCAGTCTGCCGGACACTGATCTCACTACTTCGTCAGACACCACTGAACGGCATCATCCAGTTCGACAAGAACATCACCTTCCACAAGCTGGTAGCCTACTCAATTGTCTTCTTTACCTGGCTTCACACCATCGCTCACTGGAACAACTTCGCTCAACTAGCCGCCAAGCAGAAATTGGGCTTCGTTGGCTGGCTCAAGATCAACTTTATGACCGGTCCAGGCTGGTCAGGTTACATTATGTTGTTCGCCTTGATGGCTATGTTCTTCACATCCATCGAAAAGCCACGCCGCGCAAACTACGAGCGGTTCTGGAGCGTGCATCACCTCTTCATAGTATTCTTCATCTTTTGGTCCATCCACGGCGCCTTCTGCATGATCAAGACCGATACTGCACCATTCTGTTTCGGCACTGGTGTTTTCTGGGAATACTGGATGTACGGTGGCTTCACATACCTGCTCGAGCGCATCTTTCGAGAAATCAGAGGCCGACACAAGACCTTCGTAACGAAAGTGATCCAGCATCCGAGCAACGTGGTCGAAATCCAGATTAACAAGGAACGGACCAAGATGCGACCTGGCCAGTACATCTTCCTCTGCTGTCCTGAAGTCTCAATATGGCAGTATCATCCTTTCACCCTAACATCTGCACCCGAAGAAGGCCACCTCTCAGTCCACGTCCGAATGGTCGGAAACTTCACCAAAGCCCTAGGAAAAGCCCTCGGCTGCGACGACGCAAAACCCTCAACCGGCCGCGCCGACCGCGTGAAGTCCCGTGTCGTTTCCATGGCGCCAGGCGGTCTCCAAAAAATCCTCCCGCGCATCTACCTCGACGGCCCCTTCGGCTCCGCCTCAGAAGACGTCTTCAAGTTCGAGACTGCAGTTCTCGTCGGTGCAGGTATCGGCGTGACACCATTCGCCAGCATTCTCAAGAGCATCTGGTACCGTATGTCCAGCAGCGACCCGGGCGCCCAAACCCGTCTGAAGAAAGTCTACTTCTTCTGGGTATGCCGCGACTTCGGCACCCTAGAGTGGTTCAAGTCCTTGCTTCAAGCAATCGAGGACCAGGATAGGGACCACAACATCGAGATCCACGCTGTAAGCTATCTCTCCCTTTCTGCCTTTCGGCTCTTCACAGCACATACTAATTGAGTCATAGTACCTGACCGCCAAAATCTCCGCCAGCGACGCCCAAAACATCATGCTCAACAGTAGCTCCTCGGACGCAATCACGGGCCTCCACACGCCCACGAACTTCGGCCGCCCGAACTGGCACATGGTGTTCCGCGGCATCAAGAAGTTGCATGCACCGGGCGAGGCGGGCGTCTTCTTCTGTGGGCCCAAGGGGTTGGGGAGCCAGTTGCATGTCATGTGTAATATGTATTCTGAGCCGGGGAGTGGCGGGAAGAGCGGGTTTAGGTTTGTGTATGGGAAGGAGAATTTCTAGAGTTTGAGGACAATGTAGTGGGGATGGTATGATGTAGTACTAGTAGAGCATAGACGGCGTGGATAGACAGACGCGTCGTATCTGGCAATAAATGCACGAATGACTTGTACAACCGGGTTATTTAGGATGCGATCATTGTCTCTATCGTTGGCTTGAGCAGTCGCCTGTCCGTCGTGCTTTTACGATTTATTTATCTCACTTAGCCTAGAGTAGGGCAGAGTCTGTCTTCCTCCCACCCGAATCACTACTTGTCTGCGTATCCCAACTTCTTCCCTTCTCACGTCTTCCAGTGCGTCCTCTTACTGTAGACAATGCTTCCGGAGTGATTACCAATGTCCCCTTGCACGAGATCCTAGGCATCCTTGCCGATAGCCTTAACATACACATACAGCACGCCCTCCCTGTCTCAGTCTCAGCACAATGTCAATGTTGTACGCTTCTTCCCGGAATACTGTAGACTAGTACTTGCCTTCCTTTGTGATGGGTCTAACTGTTAACCTGAAGTCTTGGTGTTGATGGCATGATCTTTTAGCGAAGGGGCGTTATCTTACCTCGAGGCTTGTTCTCTACCTACAGTATTGTTATGCAGAAGGATGGTGAAGAGGTTGAACCGCAAGCTAGAGATGGCTTAGAGGACGGCTGGGTTAATGACGATAGCGTATGAGGTAGCACGGCCAAGATTATCGTTGTGGAAGAGCCAGCATACAGCATATTCATTATGGTACGTAGGCAAGCCTCGTTGCGTCTGCTAAGTGCTTTTCTGCTATAGCTAATTCTGCTGTGCTAAATGGCATCACCCCGGGCCCATGATATCTACCACAACCAGTCGCGTTCTCCTGTCGTGGAGCCACCGTACAAAATCACTGGACAACACAGCTATCCTGCATTGTACCGTTCTTCTCGTCTAGATGGGGGACTTTCTCCAGGGGACCAATCGAGTCTGGATCGTACCACGTTCCAATGCCCACGAGTCTTTCCGTGTAGAATGTGTCCCGCTTCACTCGCAGCGCCTTCAGCTTGTTGATGCATACGTGTAGCAAGTGTCTGAGGTTGGTAGCATATGCGCATTCAGTTATGGGGTGTAGTTGTCCTGACCTAGCCGCCTGCTTGTGCTCGGCCGCAGGCTCGGCTTTTCGCTTGTTGGGTAACTCGTGGTAGCACTGCTTCACTCCATCGTGCGACTGTACATCTTCTGATGGACAATCCGACTTGCTTGAGTCGACGAGAGTGGTCGCATCATCATCGAATGGATTGAATCGAGTGGGAGGGTTTTGCCAATCGCTGACGAACAACACTCGCGACGGCTCGTTGACTGCAGTGCTGTGTTTGCGGTATCAGCAAGCAGTTGTCAACATTTCTGATAGTAGGTGCACGAGTTCAAGGCAGGAGTAGCGAGTGGTTCTGAAAGCACCATGAGCATGCCACGAGTAGCGGTCACTCACCACAATTCAATGTTGTTAGATAGATATCTTACCACTTTCGCATCTGTGGTAGTATCATTGTCCTCTGTGTCAAAAGCCATGTATTAGCAAAGTCCATATTTACATCGTGTACCTGATCGCCGGGTTGCTGCCTATGATGCATCTCCTGACCCTTGGGAACAATATCTACAACTCCACGTGTCCATGACTGGAAAAGCTTCCGTCCCGACTCAAGGAGCACGCCTCAAGCCTTCTCGTACCCCCTTGCCCTGCGCTCTGTGCTGGAAGTGACTTCTTCGTGCCTTGCTCTGGGGGTGCGAGTTTGCCACCACTGGTTTTCGAGCGTGCCAGTCGAGAAGCGGCACTTTCTGGTTGCCGATCCTTGAAAACCGCCTTTCCTGTCACAGGATCACGGCGATAAGAAAACCACATACCTGTTTGGTTGCTGACGATTTTGTCGACGTCAATTCTGCATCGACCGCATTTGTTGTGTTCGTCTGTGGCCGGGCCGCGAGTGACTGCATTAGTACATGGCGTGCTCATTCTCATACCTGGTTTTGGTAATTTCGGGTCACCGTGCTCTCGATACTTGCCAACCTGTGCTTCGAGTCGAGGTAAAGAAGGCACAGTGTGGAGTTGGTCTTGTGGCTGGTCAGGTGCTCCGACGCAGCGGTGGTAGATCCTTGGTCTGTCCGCCCAGTGACCGCAGCGCTCATGGTAGACATTTTCCATATAACACATTTCTGATTTGATGTAGGGATAGGACACCTGAAACCACAGTCAGTCCTGCTGATGTTCTGCTTACCTTGTCTTGTGGCAATTCAGTCTGCTCGGTGGGATGGGGTCAGTCAGTCTTGCGTAATTTCTAACAAGACCAATATTTTCACATTAGATGTAGCTGGTTGGAAAGAGACGAGAAGAACTTCGCAACGAGCAGAGGATATAGGTATGCTCCCGAGTAAGGTATAAAGGAGTACAACGGCGGGTGTCCCGGACAAAGGCGTGCTCGGTCAAGTATAGCCATCGGCTTTGTACTTACATTGCTTTGCTTTCGAGTAGGTGCATTGTACTTGGCTGCTAGCTTGGCCGCCAGCCCATTCACCTCATGTCCACGTGCGACACCCTGTTGTTTTTGTTCTTCTGTGAATGTGTTCGAGTCTTTCCACACTGGTATCTAACCATTGCTTGAAGCCACGGACCAGTCGGATGGCCTGCGGCCTTCCGCGTTCTTGACAGCGTTGGCGCTAGGCATATTACGTGATTTGTCGTAAGATCGAGATAGCAGGCTCCTCTTTGGGAAGCGGTGGGTTGTGCTCGTATTTGCATCGCCGAACACCTGTCCGAGCTGGTTCAATCGGAGGGAGGTACCTTGAGCCTCCACGGGTCCTCCGACGACTTCTGAGCGGTCCATGAAGAAACTGTTCCGTTGATGTGGCCAGATATGGATGCTTTAGAGATATTGAAGATGGTGGGGTTACGCTGTGTCTGTGGTCGAGCTTCACATTATCCAAGTAAGACTCGAGTGTTTTGTGGACTGCTATCAATCAGCTCCCAATGACGTCGAAGTGAGAAATTAATGTTGTCAGGGTAAGTACCCGTGTCGACCGTATATCAGCGTCGTGGGCAAGTGCAGACAGGCACTATTGCTCAAGCAACTCCAATACACCGTTCGTGGCCACATGCACCAAGCAAAGCCGATCATCGTTCATGGTATGCATCGCCTTTTCCCACCGCTACGATTGATACACTCGTAAACTATGTCAGAAGCAGCTCGACAGTGCGCCCTAGCAAAGGTGGCCTGTCAGGGGCAGCATCGAAGCAAGGTACGGCAAGTGCCTGTGTTGGAGCCACAAGAGATCGTCCCGGAGATCGCCCTCCGCGCGGCGTGACAGACCCCACCTGTCAGTGCTGAACTTAGGTCCTGGAACATCAATAAGCCGACACATTCTCTTTCCTCCTCTCTACCTGTGCTCATTTGATTGTACCAAGGTGAGCATTGACCTGATGTCAAGCATGCCAAATTCCAGGATGTCGCCCATAGCTACGATTGTAAGCCCAAAGAGGCAATTGAGATGTATACAAGAAATTCAGCGTCCCAGATCTCTTCTGCTGCAATAC
>Ga0210040_10004829_pt1 | contig 17380 bp, 14 predicted proteins | sample CryGeyCG12114_NA_FD_185462 | JGI IMG/M metagenome (GOLD analysis project Ga0210040, IMG submission 185462) | Groundwater microbial communities from aquifer - Crystal Geyser CG19_WC_8/21/14_NA (SPAdes) (version 2) | ecosystem: Environmental > Aquatic > Deep subsurface > Groundwater | place: USA... | reverse complement strand
ATTGTGAAATAGCAGGTGGAGGAGCAACCGCAGATGCACATCATATTACTGCACCACATCCTGATGGTTTAGGCGCTAAAAATGTAATGCTGGCAGCACTGAATGATGCCGGAATGCAACCTGAAGACATAGATTATATAAATACTCACGGAACTTCTACGCCATTAGGCGATGGAGCAGAACTAAAAGCTATTTTACATGTTTTTGGTGACCAGGCTTATAAACTTAATATAAGTTCCACTAAAAGCATGACAGGTCACTGTCTTGGTGCCGCAGGGGTTATTGAAGCTATTGCCTGTATTAAGAGTATAACACATGGCATTATTCCCCCCACAATAAATCATTTCGAAGATGATCCAGACCTTGATCCTAATTTAAATTTTACGTTTAACAAAGCACAGGAGCGAACTGTAAATGCTGCCTTAAGCAATACTTTTGGCTTTGGTGGCCATAACGCTGCAGTTATAGTAAAAAAATATGTAGCTTAACGGTGTGGAAATATTTGACAGACTATTTAACCGAAAGAAAAATACTTATTCTCTACAGAAGCAACTAGAAAATGTTCTTGGAATTAAGACCCGGAATATTTCTTTGTATACCACTGCATTAAGCCACAGATCAGTAAAAGAGAATGCGGATGAAAATAATGAGCGCCTCGAATACCTCGGAGATGCCGTTTTAAGTTCTATTGTTGCAGACTACCTTTTTAAAAAATACCCCTATAAAGGTGAAGGCTTTCTTACCGAGATGCGAAGCAAAATGGTAAACAGACAGCAACTGAATGATTTGGCTATAAAAATCGGTCTTAAAAAGATAGCATTATATAATAAAATTGATGGATCATTAAAAGGTAGCCAGATCTTTGGTAATACTCTTGAAGCCCTGGTAGGTGCAGTTTATCTTGACAAAGGCTATCGCAACACCCAAAAATGGGTAACGAGACATATGATAATACCTCATTTATATGTAGATGACCTGGAACTGATAGATATAAACCTAAAAAACAAATTGATAGGCTGGGCCACTAAAAATGATAAGGTGCTGACATTTGAAACTATTGAAGAAAAACTTGAAAACAGCCGGCGGGTTTTTACTATCGCGGTTATATTAAATGGCGAACAACTGGCAATCGGTAAAGGTTATAATAAAAAAGAAGCAAGCCAGGTAGCCGCACAACTTGCTATTGATAAATTAGGTTTGTAATATTAATATAATATCTGATTAAGATAAACAGTCTTCCTTCTTATAAATAGTATTATTTTAATTTTAGTAAATACACAATAACTGCCCTTTAATATAGCTTTAAAAGGCACGACAACAATAAATTTTAAATGTGTTTTCTTTAACTACTCTTTTCGCTTAATACAATTTACATTTAAATTAAGAAAAGGCAACTATAAATGTGATTGATACAATTATTCTTCTTTAAGAAGTTTAACAATATACTTCCATTTCAAATATTGTTTCAATGTCGTAACTAGTACACTTTGAGAATATCCAATCTTAAATGCTTTCCTAAACTGTATTCTATTTTCTTTCTTATATAATTTTGGGAGAAGTTTAAACATTACTACAGTACACCTTATAGCACTTTGCTTTATAAGTAAATCAATTTCTGAATAGACAGAGTCTGTTTTAGGTACACCCGCCATTTTTACACAGGTTAAAAATCTATAAACTTCAAAAATTCGCTCATATCTTTTCTTTCTAACAAAAACCGTTTGCGTTCCTTCGTGTGCCCTAAAATCGCAAAGTATTTCAGGTATCATGTAACAGTCACCTAACGTTAAAAGCCTTAACCAATACTCTGTATCAGTTAAGGCGATGAGTTGTGGATTAAACTTTCCTACTTTTTTTACATCAGCCTTTCTAAACATAACCGCTGTAGGCCCAAATAACCTATTTCCCCCTCTTTTCATTATCACAGCTTTCCTTATTACCTGGCCATTTACAAGTCCTTCAAAAGGTGCGTCCCTTATTCTTGTTTGCAATCCAAACATTTGATTGAAAGTAGTAATTAATGAAATATTTGGATATTGGTTCATAATAGCTACAAACTTCTCCAGCAGATTAGGACGAAACTTATCATCAGCACATAAGAATTTTATATATTTTCCTTTAGCATATTCAAGGCACTTGTTCCAATTACCAGCTAATCCAACGTTGACTTCATTTCTATAAAAAAATACTCTATCATCACTAAGATACTTTTTTACAACTTCATTTGTATTATCTATTGAGCAGTTATCAACGATAATAAGCTCAAAATCTGTAAAAGTCTGATCTAGCACACTTTGAATCGTTTCATCAAGATAATGCGCATAATTATAAGTAGGAATTAAAACAGAAATCTGTGGTGTGGTAGTCATAAAGGCTTTACAAAAATTTATTATAAATAAACTATCGTTCTAACAAAAACGGATTTATAAATTATTTGGTATTATACGAACAATTATAATTTCAAAATTATGTTGTCGCATAAAAGATTTGATACAAATAATAATTTACAGCTATAATAAATAATGAACATAAAAATGAAAAAATTAAAGCAACTTTTAAAATCAGAAAACCTGTCATAAGGATGCAAGTGTGAAAATCGCATCTTTATGACAGCAATTAAAAAATGGTTCTTTTTAGCTCATACCTATATAGAGACTGCGACAACCTTTTTATCTGCAACAGCAGACATGTTAAAGTATGTATTTTGTTCTTTTCGTAATTCATCCACCAGTCTTCCTTCAGGCAATATTATATCCTCGTATGTAAGCACCTGGTCTTTTGGTATGTTTCGCTTTAATGTACATCCTTCTGCAATTCCAATAGGCAATAAATTTTCTACGGCACACACCTCTGCATTTTCGCATTGGCCGTAAGTCATATAATGACCTATGCCGTCCAGCACCTGCCCTTCTTTTAAGTCAATTTTTGCAGTAGCTACCACTTCAACATAAGGTTTACCTAAAGGTGTAAGTGCAGCATCATTAAATAATACAGCTCTGGCAACAGTGATCGGAACCTCAAAATGACACAAATGGTAAGGAGTATAAAAACAATAAAGAGGGCCTTCTCCCAATTTATACAGATTCAGATAATGTTGTTGGACAGGGTGATCATGTGTACCCAGGACAAAAACACCGGGACCAGGATCTGCACCTACCACATAATCTACGATTCCCTGACCCTCCAGCAAGGCTTCAAGCGGATATAAGCCCATTACTTCCTTAATAGATATTCCTGTTGGAACCGTTGGACCATACATTCCCCTTTTTCCTACCCGCATACCCGTACCATTGGCCACTATAGCTTGTTCAAAAGAAATCTTACTACCGTCGGCAAAAGACGTTACCATGGAAGGATTTTGTCCCCAGCGTTTAGCAAATCCTTCTTGTGTGGTAGGATTTCGGTAAGGATCATGTAAGCCTTTGATATTGCCACATAATACCGGTTTTACACCTAATGATTTTACAAAACGGTATAAGTTCATAATAACGCCAGGCTGATCACCATCTGCATTGGTGAAAATAACCCCTGCTTTATCGGCGTATACTTTTAAAATAGGGCCCACTGTTCCGTCTACTTCAGCATTCATCATAATAATGTGCTTTCCATTCTCTATAGCACGCATTGCTACATTTGTCCCAAATTCGACAGCACCCGTCACTTCGATTACAGCGTCGATACCATCTGCCTCACATAAAAGCATCGCATTGTCTGTAATACTGTATTTATCTTTGCTGATATTATCTTCTAAATCAGTAACGGAACTTACTTCAACCGCATCAGTTACGCCAGCACCAGCATAACACAGTTTAGCTTTTTCAACACTACGGTTCGAAATTGCTACCAGTTTCATTCCCGGTACATAATTGCATATTTGCAAGGCAATACCTTTGGCCATAAAGCCCGCACCTACCATTGCTACACGTACCGGATTATTTTCTGCATGACGTTTTGCCAAAGCAGTATCTACAATTACCATAAATTAATTTAAGTTAGATTATAAAAACCAATTTAAATAGCTTAGCTCTTTTCAGGCATGATAAGGGAAGCTTCTGTAAACAAAGAATGTGACCTGTCTTTTTCTGAAATAATAACAGGCTCTATTGGCCATTGAATGTTAAAAGCAGGATCGTTCCACCGAAAGCCCCGTTCCGCTCCTGCCGTATAAAATTGTGTTACCTGATAGGTTGCTTCCGTTTCATCTTCCAGGGTAATGAAGCTATGGGCAAATCCTTCAGGTACATAAAGCATACGGTAATTATCAGCTGTTAATTCAACGCCTATCCATTGTTTAAACGTTGGTGAATCTTTTCTTAAATCAACTATCACATCGTACAAAGAGCCTTTTGTGCACCGTACCAGCTTTGTTTCATCATAAGGAGGCAATTGCATGTGAAGACCCCGCAAAGTTCCTTTCTTCTTATTATAGCTTACATTGGCTTGTACCACATTGGTATTTAGACCATGTTCTTTAAATTCAGTTTGGCAATAGGAGCGTCCAAAAAAGCCTCGTTCATCTTCGATCTTTTTAATTTCGATAATAAAAGCGCCTTTTAACTTTGTTTCAGTAAAAATCATATATAGGTTTTGAAAAAGTTTTATTATGCTGTTATAAACGAAGGCGCAGTCGTTTGATAGCTCCACTCTAGTTGGTCATTAATAAGATTTGTTTCCTGAAGGCTAGTGAGTACTTTTAATCGCATTAACAACGAATTGCGAAAATCGCCGTCTTTAAAGTTCATAGCTATCAATGCATCCCTTAGTTCACTAATTGCCTGATGAAGGGTTTGAAGAGGCTGGTGAGCTGGTGCAAATGATGCAAACATATCAAAGCTTACTTTATACGAACGTTTATCCGGAGGTGCATCTTTGTTAATAATTACTTCAGTACCTGGTATAACTTCAGCTACAGCAGCAGCCAGATCCTTTACCTGGTAGTTCCAGCTATTTGTTCCTGCATTAATTGCCAAAAAGTTGCCGCCTTGATTTGCCTCGCGTATAATCGCCCACTCTATAGCACGGGCCATATCTTTTACATGTATTAAAGGTCTCCAGGGAGAACCATCACTAAGAATATTGATTTTACCTGTTGCCACGGCTCCTGCTACAAAATCATTCAACACTAAGTCTAGCCTAAGACGGTTACTCATGCCGCAGGCTGTGGCAAACCGCAGACAGGTAACCGTAAAGTTATCATCAGCCAAAGGTTGCAAGTCTTTTTCGGTGAATACTTTTGAACGGGCGTAAGCGGTTAATGGATTTAACGTAGAAGTTTCCGTCTTTGCACTGTCTTCTGCTGCACCATACATACTGCAACTAGATGCAAATATGAAGGCTCTGGCTCCGGCATCTTTTGCCATTTGAGCTATTCGTATACTGGACTTATAATTTACATCCAGTGTTATTTCTTCAAAACGGGTTCCCATAGGATCGTTTGATATAGCAGCTAAATGAATAACTACATCAACACCTTGTAACACCTGTGCAGGCAATTGACGTACATCACCAAAAATTTGTTGATTTAATTTACTTTCAGGCAAAACAGGTGCATTGGTTAAGCAGGCAGCAAAATAAGCCATGTCATAGCCTATCAAAGTGGCTTCAGGAAATACCCTTCTTAAATGATTAACAACTCCTGGGCCAACATAACCCATGTTTCCCGTTATAAGAATTTTCATTGCCGTTACTATATTTTAAACTTTTAAATTATTTATTATTTTATTAAATTTGCTTATATGTTCTTTTCTGCATAATTAAATCATACCATGGCGCTTCACCTCTTTGCCACATTTCTTCCAGCACATTTTTGTCTCGTAAAGTATCCATCGGCTGCCAAAACCCTGTATGCCTATAAGCAGAGAGCTCACCTTTATTAGCAAGAGCTTCTAAAGGTTCTTTTTCCCATGTTGTACTGTCATCATCAATGTAATCAATGACTTCTGGCTCTAAAACAAAAAATCCTCCATTAATCCATGGCATTTCATGCCCATTCGGCTTTTCTGTAAAGCGATGAACTTTTGTATCTTCCGGAGATAGGGTAAAAGCACCAAACCTACCAGGTTGCTGTACAGCCGTAAGGGTAGCCAATGTACCCTGCTCTCTATGATATTTTATTAATGCTGCAATATTTATATCACTTACACCATCACCATATGTCATACAGAATGTCTCATTTCCTATATATTTTTTTACTCTTCTCAAGCGCCCACCTGTCATTGTATCCTGTCCGGTGTGTACTAAGGTTACATTCCACGGTTCGGTATGGTTATTATGAATTTCCATACTATTGCTACGCATATCAAACGTAACATCAGAGTTATTAAGGCAGTAGTTGGCAAAATATTCTTTTATATATGTGCCTTTGTACCCAAGACATATTATAAACTCATTAATACCATACGCGGAATAAATCTTCATTATATGCCATAAAATTGGCTTGCCTCCAATTTCTACCATGGGTTTTGGCCGTACACCACTTTCTTCGCTGATTCTGGTACCATACCCTCCTGCGAGGATTACTGCTTTCATTTTTAAAATTTCAAATATTAAATAAAATGTTTAGAATACAATTTTGCCACCTCTGCTCTTTCAAATGAGCTCTTATTATCTTTTGTTTAAAACAAGTTTTTTAAAATAATGAAGGTTAAACTTTAATCTAACTAAAAATAGTGCCACTAAAATTTCATCTTCATAATTGCTGAGCGACACGCGACACTCCATAATAAGATAAGACTAATAAATCTGGCAAAAGTTGCAAGCTAACCGTTAAGCAGAACGCTTTATCGTATAAGGTCTCAAAAAGCATGAACTGTATATCTATTAAAACTCCCCAATTCTACAAGACAACAAATCAATATCAGCATGAAAAATAAAAATTATCTTAAATGATTTATTAAAAACTTTTGGTTTGTTCCTTTTCTATAAATGACTATCGTCAACACTTTTTATTACAAGGTGATTATTTTTCAACAAAAAGATTTTACTTACTAAAAACCTGCTTTAAATATAACATCAAATTATTTTCAATTAAACCTTTTCTTAATCGTACTTTCTCAATTTATTAGCAATAAAAAGATTATTATTTGCCCTACATTCGCTTTTAGCTTTTCTGTTTATAAATTTTCTATTCATGAAGAAACTTCTTCTTTTTTACATCTTTTGTATTATTTCATTCTTTTCTGTTAACGGACAGGGTTTAGACTCGATGATTAAGGTCTATTCTGAACAGCTGCCTGAGCAAAAAGTGCATGTGCATTTTGACAAAGATGTATATATTGCCGGAGAAACTATCTGGTTCAAAGCTTACCTGTTTTCCGGATTTAGCCTGGTTGGTAACAGCAAAAATTTTTATGCAGAGCTTTTAAATGACAAGGGAACCGTACTGCAACGAAAAGTTTATCCTATAATAGAATCTGCCGTTGCGGGCAGTTTTGATATTCCGGATTCCTTACCCGCCGGAAATCTTATTTACCGAGGTTATACTACTTGGATGCTGAATTTTGATACAGCATTTATTTTTCAAAAAAATATTGTAATTACAGATAAAAACGGAGTAGCGGACAATAAAAAATCTGCCACTAATGTTACAAAAACAACTTTACTTCAATTTTTTCCGGAAGGAGGAAACCTGGTAAACACATTGGAATCAGTGGTAGCCTTTAAGGCAAATGACGAGCATGGATTACCGGTTTCTGTAAAAGGAAACATAGTAAGCAGTAAGGGAACTGTTATTACTTCCTTTACTTCGAGGCACGACGGAATGGGCACCTTCATATTGACGCCGCAAGCTAATGAAAATTACCAGGCAGTATGGACAGACGCAGCAGGAAAGCAGCAAACAACTGCGCTTCCTGGGCCTAAAGCGCAAGGATGTATATTGAAAATGTCAGGTGTAGGTAATAAAAAGGTTTTTATTATAAACCGTACAACAGATGTGTCCGCCGAATGGAAAAATGTAAACATTATAGCATTGCTGGGACAGGAAAGAGTATATAAAGCCAAAGCGAATCTTGAGTCAACACCCGTTACCAGCGGCGCTATTCCTGTAGAGGGCTTTCCTTCCGGCATATTGCAGGTTACTGTTTTTTCAGAAAAATGGGAACCAATTGCTGAGCGGATTGTTATGATTAATAATGATAATTATAAATTTAACGCAAAGCTGAATACGCCAGAGATCAATACCAATTTCAGGGCAAAGAATACTTTTGAAATACAGGTAGATGATACTTTGCTTTCTAATCTTTCACTATCTGTTACAGATGCTGCCACCGGCAGACAAACTTATGCTGATAATATTTACTCACGTCTTTTAATGACTGGTGATATTAAAGGATATGTTCATAACCCGGCTTACTATTTTTCTGATACTTCAGATAGCGTGGCCGCTAATCTTGATCTTGTAATGCTTACACATGGATGGCGCAGATATAACTGGAGTAATCTTGTAGCAGGCCGCAAACCTGTATTAAAGTTTAAGGATGAAGCCTTTTTATCTTTAGATGCCCGTGTTTTTGGTGTTACAACGGCTTCTCCCCTACGAAGTGATGAAGAGATTTTGGTTTTTTTGAAGCAAAAAGACTCTTCGACTCAGTTACTGCAGATACCAAAAGTCGGAATTGATAAGTTTTCACTTCCGGGTGTAATGTTTTATGATACAGCTACCGTGCATTACCAGTTTATGAAAGACAAAAAGGCAGAGCATGAAATGAGCCTTGCTTTTAGTAATAACCTTTACAAAGGCCCGCAAAAAATCAATGTTACTGACCGGCCCGTAAGTATTGAGATAGATACTGCAATTCTTTCCAGAACTAAATTTTTGGCAGATAAACTCTCACGTTTTGGAAGTAAACTGAATACAAAAGGAAATGTTTTGCAAAATGTAACGGTAAAAGCGAAAGTAAAAACTCACTTGCAGGAGCTGGAAGACAAATATGCAAGCGGATTATTTAAAGGAGATAATGGTTATTCTTTCGATCTTACAAACGAGCAGGTAAGCGGCAGTTACGACATATTTGCTTACCTGCAGGGAAAAGTAGCAGGATTGCAGATAACCGGGTCAGGCTCTAATGCTTCATTAAGTTGGCGCGGTAGCGCTACTTCACTTTATCTGAACGAGATGCCTGGAGATCCATCTATGCTATCTTCGATCAATATAAATGACATTGCGTATGTAAAAGTTATGCGTCCACCCTTTATGGGTAGCTTTGGAGGTGGTGCAGGAGGTGCTATTGCTGTATACACCAAGAAAGGAAACGATGTAAAACCAACGCCTGGAAAAGGCCTTAACAGTACTATTGTGACAGGCTATTCGTCTGTAAAGGAATTTTACTCACCTAATTACAAAGACCTCTCAGCATCAGCAGAAGTAGGTGCAGATTACCGATCTACTCTTTATTGGAACCCGGCCATACTAACAGATGCAGGCAGGCAAAAAGTAAAAGTTGAATTTTATAATAATGATATAACAAAAGCATACAGGGTTGTACTGGAAGGTGTAAATGAAATTGGTAAAATGGTAAGAATAGAGAAGGTTATACAACAATAAGAATAATTTGAGGTATAATTTTTTTTAAATGAAAATTCTATGTCTGCAATACTTATAACGGGTGGTACAGGATTACTGGGCTCTGCCCTTACTAACACATTGAAGGATAAAGGACATAAAATTACTGTTTTAACAAGAACACAGAGAACCTCTCAGGATAACAATGTGCATTATGCATTATGGAATGTAAATGAACAAACAATAGATGAGACAGCTGTTGCATCAGCCGATTATATAATTCACCTGGCCGGAGCAAACGTAGCAGACAAAAGATGGACAAGCGACAGAAGAAAAGAAATAATCGAAAGCCGCACACAAAGCAGTGCTTTACTGGTAAAAGCCTTGCAAAGACCTAACAAAGTAAAAGCAGTTATAAGTGCATCGGCTATTGGCTGGTACGGACCTGATGAAAACCGGTCACCAAAGAAAAAAGCTTTTACAGAAGATATGCGTGCCGATAAAGAATTTTTAGGCACTACATGCCGCTTATGGGAAGAAAGCATAGAACCGGTAATAAAAGCAGGCAAACGCCTGGTAAAGCTAAGAATAGGTATTGTGTTGAGTAATGACGGAGGTGCATTGCCCGAATTTAAAAAACCGGTTAAGTTTGGGATAGCCGGTGTTTTAGGCAGTGGCAAACAAATAGTAAGCTGGATACACATAGAAGATCTGTGCAAAATGATTATATATGCATTGGAAAATGAAAGCTTACAAGGTGTTTACAATGCAGTAGCACCAACACCGGTAAGAAATAAGGAACTGACTATATTACTTGCACAAAAAATGAAAGGCAATTTTTTTGTACACATGCATGTTCCGGCCTTTGCGTTAAAAGTAATGATGGGTCAAATGAGCGTAGAAGTGCTAAAAAGCGCAACAGTAAGTTCAGAAAAAATAAGGACTGCAGGTTTTACTTTTCTTTATCCATCTATTGAAAGCGCTCTGGATAATCTTATACAGTAAAAGCACCATTTTTGCGAGATTTACAAATAATATTCATTAATCTTCCTTTTGTATATTATTTGACTAAAAGAATGTTGTAATATCAATAGTATTACAACATTCTTTTATTTTTTTACAAAATCATAAACACCTTTTCTATTTTTCCGCAAATAGTTCTAAGCAACCAAATTATTGTTTATAAACCTATTGTTTTTGATATGAATGTTTTAGACACTTATTTTCATTTTATTATTAATTTTTTACAAAGCACAATATAACATCCGAAGCTGAAGGGAGTGACACAACCAAAGCTGAATAAAGCGCTTTGGCTGATAAACAAAAAATAACTTTATTCTTCTTTACTTTAAAAAATATAGATTTTAATAAAAAGAGGCAGGAAAATATGCTTTTCATATGGCACGATTCTCCGGATTAATACTTTTATAAAGTAATTCTAATCTTGATACCTGTTAAACCAATTCTCTGTATAAATTCTAATTTTTGTAAATTAAAATTTATCAGGGAGCGCTTTTTGCAAAAGTTGTTTGTATGCGTCCATATCTTTTCCTGATTTCAAAATTTCAAGATTGGCATTGCTGATAACAATAAAACTAAATTTATCTGCTGCGAGCCAGGGCACAATTCTACTTTTTGCTACAGGCCTTACTTTGTCTATATAATCTATTGCAGCGTTTGCGTCAGTAAACGGTCCTTGCAGAACCATGTTATATCTTTCATTAAGCTGCAGGTTACTGATATCTATTTTTTGGTTGTAATATTTTTCCCGGTTAAAACGGTTAAAGGCATTACCAGCCTCGCTGGCATAAACTTTATCCACCTGATCAAGCAGTATGACTACGTATTGCGAATCTGTTGCAACAAAACTGAAATTTTTAAGAACCACAGGTGGTTTAGGCGCAGTTACCGTATCTTTTTGGACTGCTGCAGAATCCTCTGACACAACTTCTTCGGTTGGAGCCTGATTCGAAATTGCAGAATCAGCTGAAGTAATTTTTTCAGCCGGAGTCAAAACTACAGAATCAGCTGAAACAACTTTTGGAGCAACGACAACTTTTTTAACCTGTGCCGGAGTCTGAACTTCCGGCTTTTTAGCAATTGAAGGGTTTTTATCTTCATTGCGGCTAACCTGTAGCCTTGTAAGATCCTCAACAATTTCTTTGCGGCGCCTTAAAACATCTATCATAGTTTTTGCCTTCTCTGCCATTGGATTATCAGCATATAAATTGCTAAGATCGGTAAGCACCTTTATAGCTGTGCTGTCTTCCTGCTGTTTGATATAATAGATTGACTCAATATATAGCAGTTGTGGTGTCCAGAAAGAATTGCCATAAAGGTCATCAGCGGTTTTCTTTTCATTCTTTGCCTGTTCAAACTTTCCTTCTATAAATAAATTATATATCTCTTCATATTTTTTAGTAGCAGGACTTGCCTGAATATTTTCTTTACCAAGATCAGGATTTTTAATAAGATTAGCCCATTTATTGTCTGCGGCAGTATCAGTCAGAAGTTTATTTTTATATGCATCTGATTTTGCTTTGTCTCCGGTTTTTTGATAAGCATATATAAGATTGAACCAGGCTTCTTGTTTTAATGAAGTATTAGGGAAACGACGCAATAACTCTTCATAAGCTTTGATAGCAGAAGGATATTCTTCTAAAGGACTAATAAAAGTCTTACCTAATGTAGATAAAGCCTCAATTATATTGTTATTACTTTCTTCCATTTTTTCTTCAGTAAGCGGTATGCTTTGCTGCAGCCCTTCATAAGAATTGGCAGAGGCTCCCTGCTCTTGTACAACAGCAGGGTTAGCAGCAGTATCTTCAACGTCTGATAATTTTTCAGTTTGCCTGTCTATTGCAGATTTTCTTCTCCAGTTATCAACATTGGGCCGTTCTCCCCAGCGTGCTTTAAATTCACTAAAACCGCGCGCCTTTGTGCTGGCATTATAAAAATAAAAATCAGTGCCTTTGTTATTATTGGCAAACAAATCTGGTACTTGTTTTACTGCAGGGTTAGAATTTCCGGGCTCTTCGTCTTTAATACCTTGTGCCCTGCGCAGCGCTTTTAGCCGTTTTTTAATGATAGCATCTCTCTCAGCAGCAGGTAATTTTGCCAGTACCTGCAGGCTATCTTCTTTTATTACTGATAATGTACTCAGTGCAATTATTTGTAAAGGAGGTTTTCTTAAGGTTACTCTATCTTTGTCTTCAGTACTGCCAAGCGCATTTACATCTGTACTATCATAAAAATTATACGCTTCAGTATAATATTTCCTGTTATAGTTAAGATCGCCCAACAAAAGAAAAGACTGGCTGCGCTGTGCAGGATTATTAGTAGTATACTGAACACTTTTCAGTAAATCATTTTGTGCGTTATCCAAATTATTTCTTTCTAATTCTATTTTTGCAGCAGCATAATAAATAATGTCTCGGTAACCCTGGTATTTATCTCTTTTGGTCATTTTCAATAAGGCATCAATATTCTCCTGCAGGTAATTAGTTTTATCACTTCTTTTTATTCTGATTGAGTTAAGCCTGGCATATACATCCATTACAGGATCGGTAGTGTGGTCTATACAACGGTTATAAAAGTCTACCGCCTTTTCATATTTTTTAGACAACTGGTACATTTGTGCAACTAGGTATTCCCACCGGGCTTTTTCCTGTTTATTAGCTGCATTGTCTAAAGCCTTAACCAAATGAACGGCAGCACTATCGTACACCTGCTGTTTATAGTACCAGTAGGCTACTGCTTCATCAAGATTAGTCTGTAGTCTTTTAGGAAAATTGGGATCAGTTCGCAATATTTCAATAACTCCCGCAGCTTCGGGCAACTCATCTTTTTCTATATGATTTCTTATTTGCCATATAAAACTTTCGTTACGACTAGGTGGTCGGCTGGTTAGTTTTGTCCAGATAGTGTTTTTTTCTTTTGTTGCTATACTAAATTCTCCTTTATCATTACTGGCATTACTACCAATCGGAATATCATAGTTACCCTCTTCTTTCGGGGCATACGAAAAATTGAGGTATTGTAAAGTATAAGCGGCAGAATCAAAGTCTTTTCTGAAAAAATAAGCTTTTGCTAATAAAAGATACATGTTATCTATCCAGCTGTTTCTTAAATCATGCAATAATATACCTGCTGTACATTTGTAAACAATTGAATCTAAATCTGCTTTACTCTCTGCCGTTGCATCTAAAGAATAATTATAAAACGGAAGCAGCTGTGAATAATCTTCTTTAAATGAATTCTTTGCTGCTGCAACAATATCATTGATACGATTATTGGCATTAAAATAATAATTGTAATGCGTTACCGTATTTTGGTAAAATTTTCTTGGGATAGTAAACTTTTTCTCTCCTGTTTTTTCTGAAGCCAATTTACGGTTTTCATATTTCGTAGGTTTTTCAACTTCAATTTCAGCTCCCGGTTGTGCATGCCCTGTCACAAAGAAGAGTATGACAGCAAAAAATGCGATTACAAAACGTATCTTATTCATGAATAGATTTCCCGTACTTAATAAATAAATCAATATTAATATAACGTATCAGATTGAACTTCATTATGAATGTAATTTCTATTTAATCTTATTCTTAAATAATACATTCCTTTAATGGGTATTCAATTAATCTTTTTTGATGCCTCTTCAATCTTTCTTTAATTTATTAAAAGTACAGTTATTTTCTTTTTTCCAACAAATTGCTGTATATCAACTGTCACCTTTAACCTTTACAAAACATTATAAATAACCAGAAAAACGGGCGCAAAAAATTTCAATTACTTAAATTAAAACCTACTCTTTTATGGTCAAGCATATAAATTGTCAACTAATAACCTGGAGAAGTCCACACAATTATTTTAAAAAGTTTCTAAACAACATCTAATTATAGTTAATCTGTTTTTCCTGATTTCAAAACAATATGCTTATAAATACAATTAATATATTTGCAGACTTAAATGTTGGCAAGACTATTTATTTTTCTATTGAAACAGGATTATTACATAACAATGATTTTAAATGGAAATTCAAAAACCATCAAAACCAAAGGACAGTCTGCTGTTTAAATATCTTGGATTTGCAACACAAGTTATGATAATCCTCGCTCTTGCAGTCTTTGCAGGTTTAAAGTTAGATAAATGGCTTTCCTTTACGACACCTTTACTCGTCTGGATATTACCTCTGCTGATACTAATGGTAATGATTTGGCAGGTAATTAAGGATACTTCAAAAAAATAAAAAATGTTTAATAAAAGTGTAATACCACTGGTTATTGTGTTTTTAGTTGTTGCAGTTTTAATATTTGTATTTAGAACATTTTTAGAATCACATGGGTTTGACTGGCAGGTATTGATAGGAGGAAATTTATTTATTTACCTGGTTACTGCTATTTCTATGCACATGGTAACTAAAGGAATGAATGCTCCTGAAACCCACGCATTTTTAAGAAATGCTTACGGAGGCATCATGGTTAAATTGTTTGCCTGTGCAGGTGCAGCTTTTATTTACATTTTGTTTTCCGGAAAAAATTTAAATAAACCTTCATTATTTACCTGTATGTTTTTATACCTGTTATATACTTTTGTTGAGCTTTCTGTAATAATGAAATACAGTAATGCAAAAAAGAATGTCAAAAACTGAACACCCGTTACAGGCATTAGCTGAATATTTACCTCCGGATACTTTTCTTCCTGTAGCTGCTTATCTGCAGCAATATAAGGTGCACCTGACAGTAGCGCGTGAACGCAAAAGCATCTTAGGCGATTACCGCAATGCACATAATAATCATAACCACCGTATAAGTGTAAACGGAAATCTTAATACCTGGTCATTTTTCGTAACGCTGCTGCATGAACTTGCCCACCTGCTTACATTCGAGAAGTACGGCAACCGGGTGCAGTCGCATGGGCGGGAATGGAAAACACTTTTTGGACAATTACTGGCACAATTTATAAAAAGCAAAGTTTTTCCGGCAGATATTGAAAAAGAGCTTCTTGCTACTTTGCATAACCCCGGCGCAAGCAGTTGTGCTGAAGAAAGCCTGATGCGAGTTTTAAGAAGATATGATGCAAAAGAAGAAGGCAGAATGCTTGTGGAAGAAATACCTGTACACGGATTGTTTAAAATGAAAGATGGAAGAATTTTTAAAAAAGGAGAAAAGCTTAGGAAAAGATTTCGTTGTGAAGAAACGGGAACCAATAAAGTGTACTTATTCAGTCCTGTCTTTGAAGTGGAACTTGTGCAGCCATTTTAAAAAAACAGAGCTATACTTAGTTGAATTTCTTCTTTACTATATTTTGCGTCATCAGACCTTTCAAAAAACTAAAGCTTTTTCAGCATCCAGATATCACAACCAAAATGACCTGTATTTCCCAAAGGTTCATTTAGATATTCAAATCCAAATTTTTCATAAATGCTTACGGCTTTTCTAAGTTCTGGCATTGTTTCAATATAAACCTGCAGGTAGCCTGCTTGTTGCGCAAATTCAAGACATTTTTCAATTAATAATCTACCCGTTCCCTGCCCACGTGCGTCTGCACGTAAATACATTTTTACTAATTCACCTGTTTGTCGCGGCAGACCTTGCGTAGGATATAAACCGGCTCCACCCAATAATTTTCCATCACGTTCTGCAATAAAATATATGCTGTCTGGTTGTTGAAAAAGCTCAAACAAATGATCTGTAGTGTCATCAAAATAAACAGTTCCCGGCTTATTTGCTCCAAACTCTGCAAGAGAAGTTCTTACAATTGAGGCAAGTTCTTTATTATCGTTAAATTCTATTTTTCTTATAATAATATTATTTTCCATACAGGTGCAAATGTATCACCAGCAATTATTTATACACGGTTTTTATTCATTTTTAAAACTTATTGTAATATTATGTGGGGACTATCTGATATATATTTACTTATTTTTTTCGTTATTAAAAGTGATTTAATTAGAATTGGTGATCGATAAATTTAACAACAGGGATTATAACAATTATTTTAAAAGCATTTAATGAAATATATTCTTCCTTTTATAATTGCCGTTGCAGTTTTATTTGCCTGCAATTCGTCTGATAATGCATCAGCAGATACCGGTGAAGATAGTAAAACGGATACGGCTGAAAATAAGATTGAAGACTGGGTTTCGTTGTATAACGGCAAAGATTTTACCGGCTGGCATTCCTACGGCAAAGACAGTGTTGGCAGCGCCTGGAAAACGGAAGATAGCGCTATACACTTGAAACCATTACAAAGAAATAGCTGGCAATCAGCAAATGGTGGTGATTTGGTAACAGATGAAGAATATGGAAATTTTGATTTGAAACTGGAATGGAAAATCTCAGAAGCAGGAAATAGCGGTATTTTCTTTTATGTACATGAAGACTTAACAAAATTTAAAAATCCGAACCAGAGCGGGCTGGAGATGCAGATAAATGATGATGCACATAATGAAAACGGAATGATAGAAAAACAAAGAGCGGGAGACCTGGTAGGACTGGTGCCATCTTCTTCAGCAAAATTTTTAAAGCCTGCAGGAGAGTGGAACCAGTCAGAAATCAAGTCAAACAGAGGAAAATTAGATTTTTTCATGAATAGCCACCACGTACTTTCAACTACGTTGTGGAACGATGACTGGCAAGACTTGGTTGATGACAGTAAATTTAAAAAAATAGAAAATTACGGTACTTATAAAAAAGGCCGTATTGCATTGCAGGATCACGGCGAAGAAGTATGGTTTAGAAATATTATGATAAAGAAATTATAGCTTAAGCTGCATCTTTAGTATTTGTTGAGTTTTATAAAAAGGTTCATTATTTATCCTTTTGTCAGGTTTCGAGTTAACATTATTTAATTTTTTCAGTTTCATAAAAAAGGTTGTTT
>Ga0210040_10004828_pt1 | contig 17381 bp, 9 predicted proteins | sample CryGeyCG12114_NA_FD_185462 | JGI IMG/M metagenome (GOLD analysis project Ga0210040, IMG submission 185462) | Groundwater microbial communities from aquifer - Crystal Geyser CG19_WC_8/21/14_NA (SPAdes) (version 2) | ecosystem: Environmental > Aquatic > Deep subsurface > Groundwater | place: USA... | reverse complement strand
AGGTGAAGCCAATGATGGCGCCAAGCGTCGCGAAGCCAACAACTAAGAGGGCTGGATTCGCAGCTAAGATCTGAGTTGCAAACTCAACGATCGAGACTGCCTTCTGCATGGCCAGTCGTCCTCGGACGACGGCCACCACCCACAGGCAGGCCATGATGAATGGTAGCAGGGAGCCCCATCTCATCGCATTGTCTTGCGCACTCTGTCCTTTCCATCGACCGCGGAAGCTCGATACAAATGGATATAAGGAGAAAGCGTACAGCATGACCGGCACGACTATCAAGATACCAAAAACAAGTTGTCGGACATAGGATCGCAGTGCTGCGAGCCAGAAGAGGCCGACAAATATCGAGACAAGGGTGTAAACTCCTAGTAGGTGAAAGGAGCCGTGCAAGGTGGTGTAGATTGTGTCGCCAAGCGGCCGGTTTGTGCTCGGCGCTTCGGTGTGTAGGAATATGACAAACCACGTTGTGAACATCGAGGCCAGCGCAAGCAGGTAGACATGGCCAAAGAAGACATCGTGTCTTACAGGTTCGGATGGTGCTCGTGGTAGACCGAGTGCAGGGTCTCCTTCAAGGACTTCTGACTGCCCGCTAAACAATCTTCTGCGGCCATCATCGTCCGACACTTCTGATCCGGCGTACGGCTGACGTAACTGTTGTATGGAAGGCGGGTCTTCCATCAGGTCTTCTGGTGGCTCGTCGTCCGCATCGGTTCGCATGGTGTCTTCTAATCTGATCTCGCTCAGACCTGGGTTCGTGCCCAGACTCTGATCCAGCTCGGCCGACTCAGTCAAGTCTTCCATCTGCGGCCCTCTGCTTCTTTCGCCGGCCTTGCCTCCTCTCCATGAAGACCTTATGCCGCCGGCTCTTCCATATCCACCGTGTTGCTCTGCCGATTGCCCAGCATCTGCATTGCTTGATGCGCTACTAGCCCCAGACTCCTTGAGATCGCTACCTCCCAGTTGCCGCCGGGACTTCTGCAGGGCATAGAAGTCAGCTATCTCACGCTCATGTTCCTCCTCGTCGTTCTCCTCCCTGAACTCATCGACAGCGCTGTGGAATAAGGGTGCTTGTTGGGGATTCAGCCGCGATGCGAAGGGGAAATTCGATATTTGAGAGGCAGTCGGATTGTATGGGTTGCCTCCTCTGTTTGCCCCAAACCTGGACGCCGTACCTGACCTCCACGTGCCTGGGTTCTGATTACGTCGGTCGGGTCGATGGTCGTCGTTAGCAAAGCCGATTCGTGATTGCGATTGTGCTAGGAAGCGAGATGCGTCTGGAGGCATATTAGATTGCGCGTGGAGTGGTGAGTCCTAAACATACATTCAGAAAACATGCTGCCCGCAGGCAGCTACTCGTTGTCGTACAGGCAGAGTGAGAGCGAGTTATGCCTGCGATAAGGATGGTCGAGGGCGGCGACAACAAGGTAGGACACGCGACAAACGCTCTAGAGACGTGGTTATAAGTTGTTGCTATATTCGTACAGGATATTGCGACTATATGAATGAGGGAGAGCAGCTGATATGGTGCTTGTTCGCTTGGTATTGTGATCAGTACGAGTGATTGCGGTGGAAGTCACTGGGCAGGTCCGCAGGCAGTGATGCGTTACTACCTAGCCCGGAGTAGCAGTTGGCACTAACTCAAGCTAACGTTAGGTGGTTAAGTGACCTGCAACCGGCCAGTCATAGCTCCAGCCTGCCCGAACTTGTCCACACGTCAGCCTAGCTTAGTAGCCTCACTTCAGCCCGTTTAGGTCACTCAAAAGTGCTGATGCTCTTGTACATGTACAACCCGTCGCCGTCAATCCAAGCGCCACCTCGAATAACAGACCAACCTTCAGACACAACTCTTCGTCTCTCATTGCTGCAGTGAGATTGTCTTGAACGAACCAAGCTTAAGCTACCCACGCTCGTTCCGAAGTCAACGTAGTACACTGCCCACAGCTTATGCCTCCGCATACGAAGGAACCGACAACACCATGGCACTATATTGCTAAGCTCGTATGCATTGGAGACAGTTCTACAGGAAAGTCAAGTTTGACAACTCGTCTATGTGAAGGACGGTTCAGCACTAACCACGATGTCACCATTGGTGTGGAATTCGGTTCGAGGGTCGTCCCTGTCGGTCCTCCCGCAAATGCCGAGCTAGGCATTAACGCCGGCAATGCAGAGGTACAGGCGGCGAGCAAGAACACGAAGCCAGAAGACCAGAAGAAGATGAAGCTATCCCTATGGGACACGGCAGGTCAAGAGACGTACAAGTCTGTCACCAGGAGCTACTTCCGAGGTGCATCCGGTGCTCTCCTAATCTTCGACATCACAAGGAGGAGCACGTTTGAAGCAGTGACAGGCTGGCTTAATGACTTGCGCCAGCTCGCTGAAGACGGCATAGTCATTGTGCTAGTCGGAAATAAGCTGGATCTGGCAGATCACACAACCAACATTGATGGCGGCAACAAGCGCGCTGTGACGAGGCAAGAAGCCGAGGACTGGTGCAAGAGGGAAGGCATCGTCAAATACATCGAGACTTCAGCTAAGAGTGGGGAGAACGTCGAAAGAGCCTTCCTTGAAGTAGCGGAGAGGATATATCAGAACATCGAGGCTGGCAGGTACGATCTCAATGACCGGCGAAGCGGTGTCAAGGGCTATGGCTCAGGCACTGGAAGAGATGTAACAAAGCAGTCCCAGAGCGTGAACCTGAGCGTGAATCAGGCTGCCAAGGGCAAGTCTGGCGCCGGTTGCTGCTGACCGGGCCCAAGACGAGTCGCGTCGGCTGGCATTAGAGGCGTATTTGCTGTGGCTTCAGCACTGTACTTGTATACGCTTACACCTTGACATGGCATCGCACTGAAGGACTCGGACGCTAGGCGTGCATTGGACTACGACTTTACCGGTAACGATTCAAAACAAAAGTACGTCATCGACGGCGCATTCTCCTGCCGAGATCGTGGGGTTACAAATACAGATTCTTTGTACAAGTATATTAGCAGGCCTTGAGTACGACATCGGAGTACAAACGAAGTTAATGATTACGCGCATTTGAGATCCTCGGCCATCGTTTTGTCCCCAAGTTGTCCAACTAGATCTTCCGAAGCCCACAAACCACAAGCAGCCTGATTACCCACTCGGCTCGAAACGCGTAACAAACATCTTTACCCGACCTCAGAAGTCCGCTCGTAGCGGCCGAAGAGAAGTACATACATCTGGGATTGATGCTGAGGACTTCTCTCCCGTACGAGGCCATATTTCAAACACTACGACAATCTCGAGTCCCGGTATCTTCGCACTGCCAGTATCGGACTTTTGCAAATTCAACACCCTTCAAAATGGCCAATCTAGATCTCGATATCCCAAGCGTGAAGTTGCCAGATGGCAATGAAATACCAATGGTAAGTTTCACAATCACCCTCTGTTGCGGACGGCTGCTAATCTTCCCAGCTCGGTTATGGCACCGGTACGGCCTGGTACAAGTCAAAACCAGGTGATATAGACCAGAAACTCGTCGATGCCACAAAAACAGCGATTGGCATGGGCTACCATCATCTAGATGGCGCAGAAGCCTACGGCACTGAACCGGAACTGGGCAAAGCAATCAAGGAATCTGGCATCGACCGCTCGAAGTTCTTTGTTACCACGAAGTGCACTAGCGTCACTGAAAACCCACAGGAGCACTTGGATGCATCACTCAAAAGGCTGGGACTGTCTTATGTCGACCTCTACCTCCTTCACTCACCGTTCAACGCCAAGGGCGACAAACAGGTTCTCCAGAAGGCCTGGGCAGCCATGGAGGAGATCGCAGCTAGCGGCAAGGCGAAGAGCATTGGAGTGAGCAATTACCTTGCCGAGCATTTGGATGCGACGCTCGAGACTGCGAAGATCCCACCTGCGATCAACCAGATCGAGTACCATCCTTACCTTCAGCACGGAGACTTGGTCATGTATCACAAGAACAAGGACATCAAGCTCTCCGCATATGCACCCCAGGTGCCAGTCACCAAGGCGAGCGATGGACCATTGACGCCACTTCTTGAACAGCTTGCGAAGAAATATGCCGTTAACCCTGGGGAGATCCTGTTGCGGTGGGTGCTTGATCAGGGTATCGTGGCTATCACGACGAGTAGTAAGGAGCAGAGGATGAGTGATATGCTGAGGACTGTCACGTTCACCTTGACGCCTAGGGAAATCGAGCAGATTAGTGAGACCGGCAAGTCGCATCATTACCGCGCTTTTTGGGGTCACATTTTCGACAAGGATGATAGATCTTAGAGAAGTCCAGAACGACTGCATCTATCAGCAGCATGAGAACTTTTCGAGGCGTCCTCTGCGAACAGCATTTCAGATTGTAGGTGGAATGTGAGATAGCTGGTGTGTTGCTGAAGCAGCACCCCAGCGTCTGAACTGTGGTGGCTGAGCGTAACGAGAGACAGCTGAAATCGATGCTGAACTCAACGTCAGAATTCTAGAGAAGTCTTCATGTCACGAGTCCAAGATCTGGACCAGTCAAGCCGAGGCATCCGTACCCTTGTACCCTTGTACTTCAACACCAGATCAAAATACTCCTCGATTAACGTAAATATATCCGAACACTTGGCGAGCTAACGCATTGCAGATACCTAGGTGCATCTCCTCGCTGCCGCTCTTAATAGAATAGCTAGACACTCTTTATTTTGGTTGCGGCTAATATCACATTGTTCACGGTGACAAGCTACGTAGCGTAGTCTAGTGGAGAGGTTTGAGGGACAGATATATACTGGTAAGCTATTGTGGTTGAAGACTGGTAAGTTGAAGCGGAGATCAACCAAATGTTCGGATGATATCTTACATTATTGGAGAGTACAGAGTTTCATGCTGTCTCACACCGGGTTTTACTGCGCAGCTCTAGGCTTCACATGCTGAGTACAAGAACGGCCGCTAGAACATTGGCGAGGTTTTGTTCCGAGCTATGACATGTGCTAGGAGACTCCGCCTTCGCACCATTCGATCGGTTACACCCTGGTCTGGGGCAATCGCAGCTGGAAGGTGGCCACCTGCCTGATCGCATGCGGTTGCAGACAGCTGATTGGTCGTGTGCCTCAACCGGCGGCGTGCTACATGAGCCGTTTACCACATCAGGAAGTGCGGAAGGCCCCTCTTCGCTATGACCACATGCTAGTGCTATTACCTGCATCATCGCGGGTTTTAGTATGCAGCATGCCACGGCAGCTTGCATAGGCGCAGGAACCCAAGGCAACAAGCGGCAGCTTCAACAGAAGTTCAAGTGACATTCGCACCTGCCACGACAGACCACGACGTGACTACCCGCGAAAAACACGAAATACTGAATCAACAAGCTGCGTTCCTGTTCCCACCTTCACCGCTTTTCAAACTCATACTCTTACAAGACTGCAACACAACTCTCTTCTTCCTGCACACTATCAGCCCACAAGCAGCACCAGAAGATACCAATATACCAATACTCAGTAGTACACTGTCACCATGCTTCTGGCAGCCTTCGCCTCGCTGGGCTTGACCCTCGCTTCCCTCACCAGCGCCTCACCAATCAACCCACGACAAGCCTCTCACCCAGATCGATTCCACCTCCAAACTCAGGTCTACCCTGGCATCAATGACTCCGGCACCAACAAGAATGGTCTCTTCGTGTTCTCATATCACACAGGTGCAGGATTGGGAATGGCAGCTGCAGATCCACCCACTGGTCCCTCTGACGAAAACAGCTGGTTCTATCTCAACGACACTGACACCGGCCTGTACTGGACATACACGAACAACACTATTGGACCATGGCCCACAGCATTGCTGTATGGCCCATACCAAGGTCTGTTCAAGCTTTTTGCTTTGCTTTGCACATATAGCTAACGTTGGAGTCGCAGCCTTCAACCCTATCTCAATCTCCATCGCAGGCGAAGATGCAACGCCAGGATTCTTCTTCAATCAGACAGGGCTTCAATCGAACCAATCAGAGAACGGCTGGCTCGCGTGTGACTGGTGGTATCAGGATCCTCAGATCTTTGCTTTCAATGGTCACCTGGCCGGTCCATTGCCAACAAGCTGTTCTAGAGTCAATCTGGTGCCTGTGGCTGTTACATAGGTGGCCTAGAACACAGAGGAAGAATACAAACATGAGTGGGCAAAAGAGTGGAGGACTGAAGACTGCACGGATTGGCATTGTCTGTCTAATAATGAGCTGCACAAAAGTCTCGCGTTACTGTTGCACCGCACAAGTCATCATGAGCAAGGAAATCCTATTAAGCAGATATTGATGAGAAGCACAATGACAGAAGTCACACTCCGTAGCATGGGTATGTGCAGCGGTCGTCATCGCAGCCGCTGACAGGAGCAGTAATTATAATAATAATTTATTCGACGACAGCCTGGCTCGAGCTCACCTTCGCAGAAAAACAAATCTCATTTGCTCAGCTAGCTGTAGGTGCAGCAGATGAGTACCATGTGTCCGATCTCAGTGAGTGCCGTCGTCCTTAGTATCACCCAGGACGGTGTCGAGCACGACCAGAATTGACCACGCAGACACAACATGCTGGTCTACCTTTCTCCAAACGGTCTCTGGTCAATTGCATATATCGTCATGTGTGAATGTTGCTATCTACAGCAGAGCTTATAATTTGTCCGGAACGAAAACAGAGCATCATGTCAGGGAGACCTGCTCAACCATAGTCGAAGTGCAAATATGTCACGCTTGGCCTTGCCGGCGTCCCTTGCATACGAGGCGATGTCAGTCAAAGCTCGCTGTCTACTCAGCCCGTGACCACACCGATGTTGTCGTTGGCCAATTATCGATACTTGCTTCCAACACGGCATTCTCTTCATCACAAATACCAACGACAACAACACGGTGATCAAGTGCCGTTGATATAGAAGCACAGATAAAGGCTGGGCTTGTGCGTGAGCGAAGAATAACGACAGTAAGTCACGATATAGTGGGCGGTAGGCTCTCACGGGCAACAACCTGTTGCTCATATCACCAAGTAATGAAGCAATAAGCCAAAAGCGCACTTAGTACTGGATACTATCAGCCGCGGCTTGAATGCTGTTAGCATACCCATATGGCTCCCGGTATGTTAGCAGTCAAGAATTATGGATGCACAAAGCATATTTAGTCATCGGTTCGATCTAAATCTACGACCGCAAGGCTTGAGCACTACTATTTAATAGACCACAAGCTGAAGGCGTGACTCGTAATCTAGGCCCAAATGCCACGTTCCTCCGCAATACGCTAACACGAAGCAGCATGCCGATCCGCCCACTCCTTCGGTGACCACCCCAAATGCCAGCGATCTTGCTGGTTGGTGCCGGCCCGACCGAATCCACCACAGCGTCATTCGGTATCAGCTAACCGTGCGCCGTGCCTCGACTCAGGAAAACATCAACCAATATCCGAATTCTCGTTCTTCGTCAGTTGCAGACAGCTTCAGAACTCGAATCTACCATTCTGATCTTATCGCCGCCTTGGACTTCTCACATCCGGAATGTCGATTTCAGCTACGCCAGCCGCCGGCGTGCAAATATGACGTCTAAATTAGTACAGCAAAGGCGAAAGCTACGGAACTACCGGGCGAGAGGTGACCTGACTAAGCTTGCTGGTCCAAATCTTTTAACACCGGAAGTACGAGTGATTCGATCTCATCATCAGAAACTGAATGCCTTCGGGGCGATTGCTTAGCAGTATGCTCCACACCTTGGCCGCCGAACTGGACGGAGCACAATACATACCCAACGGCACAAGCGCGGGCGCGAACGTGACAGCCCCTGGAGGCGCGATCTCAGGCGGCTACAATGGCGATTCCTTCGCCGTCAAGGCCACGATCGTCTTCTTCTCCGGCCTGTCGATGTACAACGTCGTCGAGCTCATCATCCTGATCTTCGTCACGTTTTCAAAATTCTCCGGCCTGTACTTCTACTCGATGCTCGTCACGAGTGTCTGCGTCCTGCCTTACTCCCTCGGCTTCATGCTCAAGTTCCTGATGATCACACCGGGCAACTCGCGATGGTTCGCGGTGACACTCATCACCCTCGGCTGGTGGGGCATGGTCACGGGCCAATCGATCGTGCTGTGGTCTCGACTACATCTGCTATTGGAGCCTGGCGAGAAAGCCCAATGGACGCTCCGGTGGACGAAGTGGATGATCATCATCGATGCCATATGTCTTCACATTCCGACAACAGTCCTCACCTACGGCAGTAACGGCGATTTAAACACCCACACCTTCGTGACGGGGTACAACGTGATGGAAAAGATCCAGATGTGCGGCTTCTTTATCCAGGAACTCATCCTCTCGATCCTGTACATCAAGCAAGCGTTCAAGCTGTCTAAGAACAGCACGCGAGACGATTCAAGACGCTTCTTCATGCAATTGCTGGGCATCAACGTGCTGATCATCATCATGGACGTTGGGCTTGTCGCGGCGGAAGCAGCGAGCTTGTATCTCTACGAGACGACGATCAAAGGCACGGTCTACTCGATCAAACTTAAGCTTGAGTTTGCTGTGCTGGGCAAATTGATCAATTTTGCGGGTGGCCGCGCGGGCACTAGCACGGCGAATGAGGAGAGATGGAGGAACGCGAGCGTGGCGTTTGCCCGCGAGCAGAACGATGATGGGAGCGGAAGCTCTGGGAAAAGGGGCGATGATCAGGCGAACGGCGTGAGCACTGGCTTTCACAGCGACGTGAGCGATTTTGTGGATCTGTCGAAAGTCAAGAGTAGTGTTAGCCATGCGTCGAATCATTCGAACCAGAGCAGGACTACGACTGGTGGGCTTGGCGACGAGTTTGGACGGCAGAGGAAGAACACGATTAAAGCTGGACGAGGCGTGACGAACAACGATATCGATCTGGCGAGGTTCGAGCATCTGGCTGAGGCGGAGCTGCCGGAGGAGATAACGAGGAAGGACGTGGAGGAGGACGATGAGAGTACAGAGGAAGAGGAAGAGGACGACGGCGAAAAGATAGAGGATGGGGATGGAGATCCAGAGAAACGGGATCCGGACGCAAACAGAAGGATCATTGCTTCTGCTGGGGGTTACCCGATAACGAGTGCGCTCAGCAGGACTGCTACCGAAGCGTGAAATATGGTGCCTCGATTAATTCGATACGTATCCACTATAATCACACACCCTACGAAAGAGCCATGTCCTCCGGCCGACCGAATGCAACAAACGCCTACGACAAGACCACGTGGGTGCTGTTCTGTTGCATCGAGCTCTGCGCAACGAAACAGACATGCAAGCCGCTTACAGCATAGCGCGTTGGAGACGAGAGACCGTCGAGACGACATATTCGGGCCTTCACTAACGTCGGGTTGCGCCTGCACTACTACCTTCGAGACAGCGCAGCAGACTTGGGATCTTACAGCCCTTGCTATGACAACCACGAGAATCCACTAGCAGCGTCTGCACGCCGCGAGCACCAGCACCACTATCGAGGTCCAAGGCTATCAAGGAGGGTCAACATCTTCGTGGCCGAACAGAAGGTCCGAAGCAGCGCACCACCTCCTTAATGCTTTATTCAAGCGGTGGTTTATGTGTTAAGGACACCAGTAGTGTGCGTTGGGTTGTGGTTAGGAAGCTCTAGCACCGATCCGTCTGTTAAGTGTATCATGCTAGGAGCTTCAGCAGAAGTTGGTCTGGCCACTCGACTGTCGCAACGCCAAGGGGAGATGTAAGCGGGATGAAAGGGAGGTGGAAAGAGGCGAGAGGAGGTACAAGCGAGGTACAAGGAAGGTGGGGGAAGCCGATAGCAACGTAGAAGAGGGACGCAACATCTACCGGATAGGTCGCTTCGAAGAGAAGAGCATTTCGACCCTTATAGCTGTCGTATCCGACGTCCACCGACATCAGCCCGCCCAACCAATATCACAGACAATACTTTACCCTTGACTCGGTGTTCTGACTGTACTGTTCCGAGAGTCGAATACGGCACCAGAACGACAGACCTTTCGAGGGGCTCTCAGCGTCTATAAGAATACTATAGCCCGCAGTGCTGAGGGTTGGCGCTCAAGGTGGAAGTTGTCCCCGGTGTCCCTTTGCCGTGCGTAGTCCAGAGGTTACACAGGTGCAATAGCGTGCCGTGCAGCGACCCTTGTCATCTCGTACTTGGTTGAAGGCCCACAACGTTTAACAACTCGGAAGAGCAGGAATGTGTGGTGAAGTGACGAAGACACGAGCGGACCGCTCCTTGTGGAGTCGAGCTGATTTTGGGCCGATTAAGGGAGACTGTAGCCAGACTGTTTAGAAGCGTGTTTACCTTTCAAGCAGAAATACCTGCGAGAAATGCTTGAAAGGATGTGAGCATGTCCCCACGTCTACTTGTCACCCTCCGCTTTCGAGGGATACGTACGTCGCCGTAGGCAATCGATGGCAACGGCGCGGTGAGGACGAAGGTTGGTAGTAGCAAGATACAATGTAGTCGAGGACAGATCCGAACGCAGAGGCTAGCGACCAAGCGCATATGTTCAGAGCAGCTTGAACGAAAGGATTTCTCCCTTAGTGTTTGTCGAGATGGCATGCACTAGCCTCTGGTACAGTGCATCATCTACATCAAGGCTCGTAAATAGTATCAGGTGCTTCCAGCTGTATTCAAGTTCTACGTAGCGTGTCTGTGGAGTGGTTTCTGAGCTGCTCGCTCACTTGTCAGCCACCTCTTTTCGCGTGCTACTCGATCCTGACCTTCATGGTCTTCGCCGGCAGGTCCCGCATCCGGAACACGGGGTCTCCGTTATCCCCGTTATCCCAGGTATCGTCGATGATACCAATGCGGCGTGCGATTTGACCTCGAAAGTCAATCAACATCCAAACGCTCCCTGACCCCTTATAGTCCCAATAGAGTTCAACTGCCTGCCACGCCTGATGGCTGACTTTTGATAAGACATCTAGATCATCACCGTCAATCACCGCATATTCAAAAATCCTTGTCAACGGGATCTCTACTTGAGGTCGGTCAGCCACCAGAGACGAATGGGCATACACATCATAAAGACCGTTAGTGTCTCCTAGCTTGAGATAGACCTCAGCAACGCGGCCCTCCACAACTATAGCCGTCCCGAATTCGGGGATCGTCAAGCACGAGATTTTCGAAGCCCTTTCACAGATGGCTCGGATTCTCGTCAGCTCCGAACCCTTCTCGACGTAGAATTTCGAACACTGTACATTAAGTATAAAACTGTCTTCTGTCTCAATCTGATCAACCATGCTCGTCCAAGACCATGTAGGGAAGCCAGCGCGGCGACGGAGATTCTCCCCTTCGGGAGGCGTCCCTTTACCCCTCCAGGTTAAATTCCGCGCAAAGACGTATTCCGCCTTACCAGCTGCTGCGTATTGATCGTAAAGACCTCCAGGTTCGCGCAAGGTGAAGGGTATGCCCCAATAGGTGTACGCGCCACCAGTAGCAATGATACCTCTGAAGGCGTTGAGGGCATCTGAATCGAAGCTCAACGATCGACGTGTATATGCCTTGATATGCTCGTGGAAGACGGATGTGTTCACGTTGGCCATTTTAAACCGGAGGTGTTCGTCGTAATTCAGAAGTCTTGGAGCCAAAGCCTCTAGTTGCCTACCACTGCCGCTCTGTCGCACTGCTTCACTTTCGAGGTTCTGCTTACACGCGAAGTAAACTTGATCGCCACTAAAGAAAATGCAACTCTGAGACAGCAATGCCTCTTGATATGTCCAGCCTCTCGTCGCCCAGGAGGAGCGGAATATCTGATACGAGAGATGTGGGAATGTAGATACCACCATTCCGACATTGGTCTGGAGTCGAAATTGTTCGTTCCGTGAAAGTGACACTCCCGGAAGGCCAGACGCTGCATTCTCGGAATGGAGCGCCACGATGGTAGTAAGGGCGCCTTGGTATATGTGGTTCATGTTTTGGATTTGTGTATGTTTGTCTTCGGACGTCCATATGCAATACCGATCGACCCAGAGATACCGCCTGCCCAACTGTCTTACAACAAATAGTGCATCCTCGATAGTGTGTGGTACAGACGATGGCAAGTCGCCATCTTGCATTTCTTGCTGCATTGCAAGATCTTGCGTTCCCTTTCCCCAGACATAGCTGAGTGCCAAGTACACCGAGCCTTCTGTCAAAGGCACGATCTTTCGAGTCCAACAGTCAATCACACGGGTCCGGAAGTGGATTTTCGAAGGGTTTCTCTTACAATATCCGTTGTGTTTTGAGCAGTCTTCTATCCAAGAAGCCATAAGAGCGAAGTCCGGGTGCTTTGCAGATACTGAGCGACCTTCATACAAATACTTAGACATGCTTGAGCCTGCTAAACAACACGTTTGAAGTGAGGGGACTAGCAAACTTTTGCTGATAGCTTTGTTCATTTCCTCCCGCGTCACAGCTTTGCCTGACAACCCCGGAAAGACCGCGAGAACAACGGATGGGCTTGCAGCTCTGGATTTTGAAGTTCGTCGACTTTCCAAAACGCACAGACTGTCCAGAGCTCTGAGATGATATTTGATCTCCGACTTAGAGATTTCACCACCGACAAGAGCAGCATCCCGAGCGAGCTCAGACGAAATCCATGAGCAAAGAGCGCAGCTTGCATCGAAACCCTTAGTGGTTTTTGTGATTGCCTTTCCGGTCCGGCCAACTTGCACACTTGTCAAGGCAAAGGCCGCTTGAAAGTCAATAGCCTTGCATTTCGAGCATAGTTGGTCTAAGTCGGCTACATCAACACAACCCTCGGTACCGTCGCTCGATGATGGCGATGTCTCGGCAACCAGGTTTTCCATTTGTCCAAGGCTCGTTGCGGGGCAAATATGTGGTTGAATTGAAAATAGACAGGCGGCTGTTGTGCCTTCGTAGGAAGGAAGGTCGAAGCCACGAGCCTCTCATAAGAATCTTTATCTACTCTCCTAAGGTTTAAAACTTGGACATGGCTCTTGAGACAGTGCTAGCCGAAGAAACGAAAGCACCAGTCGCACAACTGCATCTGCATCGTAAGCCTAGTTCTTGCAGCCAAAAAGTCCCTGCCGAGCACAGCCTTCGAAGCAATGTCTTTTTGCACTAGGCACTTTCGCTAGCCTGATTCAACGCTGAAAGTTCCTCGGCCTCGCTTTAATTCGCTGCGAAGCTGCGCAGCACTGCCAAACCATCACCGTGAATTGAGTTGTCGGCATCACAGTATGACAAAGTCTTTTGAGGATTCTTCGTTACGGCACGCTCACTAACATGATTCATGATGAACTCGTTAGCAGGCAATAGAGACGGATCATGACCGGGCTGGAGATTCCGGTGCGCATGTGACTTCGTGAGACGCTAGCTCTTATGAGCTTCGCGTGTGCCAATGTGGATCTTGCAGTCGTGCTCACGTAAGTTCCTTAGAGCACACTCCTTCCTTCAACACTTCAAGCCAAGATCTGCAATCATGCGTGCTATGTCTCAAGTGACGGCTCTTGACATTTTGACATGGAAGAGGCATTTCTGAACAAACAAGCTCCGGATTTACGCTGCTGGTGGGCTAGAAACAGTTTCGTACATCCTCCTGACAGTGATCTGCGGACTTATGCTAGAAAGTGGTTTATCACGTGACCGTCGGGGCAATGGTCTTCCCGCGTGATCCTCCACCCAAGGCCACCGTCGGACGCAAAAAACATACGGCTATGTTGCTTGGCAAGCTATCGAAAGAGAGCGCTATGCACTAAAGACTAAATGATTCATTGCCTAGAGCCCGGGGTTGCCCAGAGCGGTTAGCATTGTCGAATGTCCAGACGGGGACGTATGGGACATTCCCGAGAGAAGCTTATGACTGGCTGCCCGGTTTGACCTTGCATACCCATGTACGATGGCCCTGGGCACGCACTGGCAGAACGATTGCTAAGCTACTCGTACGACGAGGCTGTCCATGTTGGACATGCTAACTATAAGATCAAAGCCGTGCCCTCAAGGTAAGAATAATTGTCCCTACAGAGCAAGAGATCGCAACATCCGTGCATACAAGACCATCCGACCGTTGCCTCTATAACATCATCACACACACTGTCGCCTACAGCAATCCAAGAGTCAACATGCCCAACAAATACACCAACAAGCTACACAACAAGCGCGTCCTCGTCCTAGGAGGCACAAGCGGCATAGGCTTCTGCGTCGCCGAGAACGCCCTCGAGAACGGCGCAGTCGTAATCGTAGCCTCCTCCCGCCAAGAATCAATCGACAAGACCCTCTCACGTCTCCGCGGCTCATACCCCGATCTCACCGACAACATCTCAGGCCACACCATCGACCTCCGCTCCGACGACGCCGAGAACGCCATCATCTCCCTCCTCGACTCCGCAACAAACAACGGCAACGACCCCCTCGACCACATCGTCTCCACCGCCGGCGACAGCCTCGCCCTCCAACCCCTCTCCGCCTTCTCCGGCGCCGCCACCCTCGAAAAAGCCCAACGCGTGCGCATCATCGCACCAATGCTCATCGCAAAACACGCACCCGGAAAATACCTCCGCAGCAGCAACCAGTCAACCATAACCCTCACAGGCGGCGTCAACACGCACCGACCAGGCGTCAACTGGTCGATCCCCGTGTACGCCGGCGCCGGCCTGCAAGGTCTCGTCCGCGCGCTCGCCGTCGATCTGCGTCCGATCCGCGTTAATCTCGTTGAGCCGGGCGCCGTCGAAACAGAGTTGTTCAGCAGGGTGTACTCCGGCGAGACACTGGAGAAGATGCTAGCCGAGTTCAAGAAGCAGACTTTGACGGGCGCGATCGGGAGGCCGGAGGACGTCAGTGAGCTGTACGTGTACTTTATGCGGGACCCGTTCGTGACGGGCCAGAGTGTCTTGAGTGAGGGTGGGTTGCTTTTGGCCGCTGGGCTGACGAGGTAGACAGGGGAGGTATTAGTCGGGGTTCGCTCGTTCAGGAGAATGTGTGACGATAAGTCTGTGTCGTTGTCGTTCGCGCGTAGGTTGGAGCACGGCACAACCCAATACATCGGAGATCAAAAATGCGAACGAACCTTATGGACTGGATGATGTTTTGCCTGACTATACCCTCTCGTACTTGCGGCCTTGCCTTTTCTTCTCTGCATCCTCAGATGCTTGCTCGAACTGAAATGCAACTCGTTCTCAGCTGAGGACATGTCAGAACGCCAGCATGTAGTTGGCAACTGCAACTAACACCTACGTTGTAACCACAAAACGAGTGTCTGCGAAACGTACGATGAATAATAGATGCGGACGCATTCGAAAAGATCGAGGTGTAGATGAATTAAGTATCGATACATGAACACTATATAACCATATTCGCTTGAACGCTCACAAATACACAAGAACAAATATACACACACTTTTTCCCACATGTTGCGCGCTTAGAAGTGATGGTGCGAAGCATAGCTGTACACCCTTCCGAACTCCTCCCTCTTCGCACGGTCCTCGGCGCGACTGGCTCTCGTGCCAGTCCTGGTAAGAGACGGTCGAACAGGTCGGCTCTTAGTCTTCGTAGCATTGAGTCTGTCGTCAGCACGAGATCTCTGTGTCTCGATCCTCGACATATCAACAGTATCGCCCTGTTCACTCTTCTCTTCCTCCTTTTCCTCTTCTTGCTCGGATTCTTCTTGTTCCTCTTTCTCGACCTCCTTCTGTTGCGCTTTCATTTGCTCCATGATCTTGTGTGCTTGCGCAGCATACTTGCACTTCAGCCTGATCTTCTCACCGACCCTGTAGAAGACGAACAGGAATGGCGTGCAAGCCAAGGCTAGGAAAGCTGGGATTGATGAAGCCCAATGGATGCCCAGGGTGCTGTACATTTGACTGGTGAAGAGCGGGAATGCAGCACCGAAAAGAGATCGAAGGACCGAGTTTGCCGCCAGGACAGACGCGGCGTAAATGGTGTACGAGTCGATGAGGTAGTTCATGCAACTTAGAAACACGAGCACCATGCCAAAGCCAAACGGTGCGGTTCCGATAATACAGACGATCCAGTGAATGGATGTGTAATTCGTCCATGCGAACCAGAAAAGGCCAATGGGAAGAGCAACGCAGCCAACCATGCCTGGAGGCAGACGTGCTTCAGGGGGTGCTTCGCCGTCGTGCTCGTCTTCGACTCTCATGTACCGCTTGTTGTCCCAGATGGAGTAGGAGACCCCTATGAGCATGCCGACTGCAATCCCCAGGAATGCCAGACCACCAATACCTTGGGACCAACCTCGGTACTGCTGAAAGACGATTGGGAAGGCGCCAAAAAGCATATACAGGACACCATAGATGATGGCCATATAAATACTGATAAGGAGGACGATCGGTTCGGTGAAGAGCAGAGCCCAAGGTCGAGTGAGAGACTTCTGGAATGCAGCTCTTGGTGTGGTCTTGCCCTGCTTCTTCTCGAGGATGCTGATATAGTTCTTGCCAGTCATCTTGCTGAGTTTCGCAGCACGACGCTTCAGAATAACGGGTGAATATGTCTCCGGTATCGTGAATGTGCCGAATAGCCACAATACGCCGGTGAAGATAGCCATAACACCTTCAATCCAACGCCATCCCTCCGTTTGCCCAACAAAGCCGCCGACAATGGGGCCAATGACGGGACCTAAAGAGCAGTGTTAGATAGCGAGCATATAAAGAGACAAAGAGTAGCCTACCTAGAAAGGGAGCAGCCGCGAAGATACTCATTCCAATGCCTCGTTGGTTGGCTTGCATCATGTCGGCAATGACACCGCCAGCATTCGTGAGCGGGGAGGAACCAAACGTTCCAGCGAGAAAGCGAAGGACAATGAGGGTGGTTGCACTATTTGCGCCTGCGGCACCGGCGTTGAACACCGTCAACATCATGTAAGTGCCTGTGAACAGGACCTGTCGACCGTAGAGCTCGGATAACGGTGCCCACAAGAGCGGACCCACAGCGAAACCAAGAACGAAAAGAGAAATCCCCAGTGTTGCAACTTCTTGACTGACGCCAAAATCCTCGATAACCTGCCGCGTACCCCCCGAAAAAGCTGATGATACGAAAGCAACGGCTAGCGTAGCAATGGCGACGGTCATGACAATGAACCATTTCTTGACCTGGCTGAACTCCATCGGATTTCGAGGATCGTTGGGAATGAACTCGACAAGGTAAGGGTCATCTTCTGTGCCCGAGCCTTTGTATTGGTGGTTCAGCACAGCGTCGGTGATGAGGGTTTGTGACCAGACCAGACGCCAGTGAGGCACTTTCTCCTTGGCATGGTGGCGCTGTTGACGATGTTCTTGCTTCTCGGGATCGGTATTCTGCTTTTGAGCTGTTCGCTCGGGCGAGGATGTCTCGCGATCATCCCCTGCAAGTGTGCTAGTTGAGTTCGTGGAAATCGTTGCTGATGATCGCGAAGGGTCGGGCGCCGCTGTTGGGGGCACCTGGTTGGGACGGGTCGACATCTTGTAGGCGTGGGGTAGGTGCC
>Ga0210040_10004827_pt1 | contig 17381 bp, 15 predicted proteins | sample CryGeyCG12114_NA_FD_185462 | JGI IMG/M metagenome (GOLD analysis project Ga0210040, IMG submission 185462) | Groundwater microbial communities from aquifer - Crystal Geyser CG19_WC_8/21/14_NA (SPAdes) (version 2) | ecosystem: Environmental > Aquatic > Deep subsurface > Groundwater | place: USA... | reverse complement strand
CGATAGCAAAGGGGTCGCGCCCTTCGGCGAGCGCAGCCGCGACCTGCTCGTCGGGCAAGCGCAAGGCAAGCGGGGGTTCGAGGTCGGCGAGCACGTCCTCCCTCAAGGGGTACAGCCCGGGATCGGGCAAGTCGGTGGTATCGACCTCCGCGCCCTCGGCTGCGGTCATCCTGTGCCACTCGGCGTGGGCTTCGCGGTCGACCGTGTGCCACTGTCGGCAGGCCTGCGCATGGTGGGATGCCATCCGATGAGCTTCAAGGAGTTCGAAGAGGGGAAGACCCGCGGAGGCGCCGAGAGGCGCGGGGCGGGAGCTCATGGCGGCCAACGGGGCGCCGGAGGCAGCCGCGAGGGTGGTGGAGGTCGAAAACAGGTAAGTGGTCATCCTGGATCTCGTGCTGGAGGACGGAACGGAGCGGGATATCCCTGTCGGGATGATGCGAAGGCCGACGGGGGCGTGGGCGAGTCCGGACCTGTACACATAAGGGGGACGGGTCCGGCCCAGGCAGGCCGGTGGTGTAGAAGGGGATGTGAGCAGAGTTCAGAAACAGGGCTGCCGGGCGGTCGACCGCAGGCCCACCAGTGAGGGCGGCGCTTCGGTCAAGTGTTCCTGCGGGCCGCCAGGAACATGCGCTGGAAGAGCGTGCCCCAGCGCTGGCGCACCTGAACGGCGTGCGTGAGGTCGGTGGCGGCTTCGGACAATGCTTCCGAGATCAGGCGGGCCGTGGACGGATGAGCGAGCCGCGCGTCAGCGTCGGCGTGGCCCTCACAGGCCTGCAGCAGGAGAGGGATCCAGGCCCGGTAGCTCTTGGTGCCCACGAAATTGTTGATGATCGCGACGGCTGGGGCATTCGCGGGGAAACGGGATGCGATGCCCTTGGCTCCGGTAAGCGCTGTCACCGTTGCGCCCACGGCGGCGCTGAGTCGGTCGTCGCAGGCGTCATCCCACGTGGCGGCAAGGCGGAGCTCGGCCCGGAGACGCTCGAAGGCGGCTTGCTGCGCGTCCTGATCACCTGAAAGGAGGGCCATACGAAACGCGCGAGCCGAGGCGTCCTCGGCGAGCGGCCAAGAGTTGCGAGCCAGCTGTTTCATCACTTCAGCCACGGCATCCGAGAAGGGCACGAGCTCGTCGTCGACTAGGAAATGGTCGTCCCGCTCGGCAAGGGTCAGACGATGAAGATGGAGACGTCTGTCGGTCACGCTCCGGCGCGCAGCCATGGGGCTCCAGCCGTGGACCACGCCCCCATGGGGCAGGATGGCGTCCTGGAACCCCTGGCGCTCGAGCCGATGAGGCTCCTCGGCATCCACGATCCACATGAGACCGATCCCCAGCGGCGCGTAGAATCCCTCCCGGCCCAGCACGACGTCGAGCTGAGGGGACGCGCGCTGGATCTCCAGGGCCACCGTGCCGAGTTGATGCTGCACGATGAGGTCGGGCTGGCGCCAGGCTTCGCTGCGGGAAAGGCGCGTTTCCTCGAACACGGCCCCAACCCCCGGCTCCGCCACGCAGAGCTCCCCCAGGGACTGCTTCGCCCAAGCATGCCAGGCGCCTTCCTGCAGACCCCCGAACCGGTGCGCGTCGACCGCGTCCACCGACGTGCTGCGCTCGCGGGCGAGGGGGCAATCGGGAGTGCCAGTCTGTTTGGCGTGGTGCTTGAAGTAGGCGCGCTCGCCTCCCAGCACGCCCGATGCGGCGACTGAGCCGACGGCCGGGTAGACGGGCTCGTGGCAGGCAGGGCAGCGGAAGTGCGGGCGGCCCGCAAGGGTGCTCGTGCGGTTCGCGCGGCGCAGGTCGGCGAGCTGGGACGCGGAGAGCGAGTCGAGGACCGCGTCCACGGCGACCGTGCGGGCGGGGGCAGAGGAGACGCCGTCGGTCACGCCCATAAGGGAGCCGCGGCAGTCGAGCACAGTGGAAAGCATGCGCGCGCGCGCGCGGCGGAGGTCCGAGGAGGACATAAGAGGAAGATCCTGTGTTGGCTCTTGCGGAACGGTCCCTGGCTGGAGTATTCGACCTTCAGGGATCGTGTGTGATACGTATGGATCACCACAGCGCACGTCAAGCTTTATCGTCCTGAAAAGATACTCATAGATCGTAAATGCTCATTAAGGCTCGTCAGATCCGCGCGGCACGCGCGCTCATTGGCCTCACTCAGCGGGAGATGGCCACGCTCCTCCGTGTCTCCGAGCCGACGTTGAAGAGGATCGAATCCGACGACTGGGGCCCGGCGCGCTCCGCCGCTGGGACGATCGCGGCCATCCAGGGGCTCCTTGAAGAACGGGGCGTTCGCTTCCTGCCCCCCGGGCCCGAAGGCGGTGAAGGGGTGCGGCTCGTCGAGCCCGGACCGCCCGATGGGTCTCGGGACCGCGGTCGCTCGACGGACTGAAACGCCGCCCGGTCGAGCTGGTGCGGTGATTCTGTCGGAAGGGGATTTGGCGGCCGGTCAGGCGGTTCGGCTATCTGACGGCCGGGCTCGGCCGTCCCCCCAGGCAGAGGAGCAGGAACCTTGGCGAAGAAGCTGAACGATACCCCGGCGGAGAGACGTGCCGCGATCGAGGACCTCATCGACCGTGACAACGCCCGCATGCGGCAGGACTTTGTCGCCCAGTTCGCAATGCGCGACGAAATGCAGTTCCCTTCCCATCTCCTCGGATCGGGGCTCCTCGCCCTCCCCGGTGAGAATGGCCCGCTCTATCCGGAGTTCCAGTTCGACTCGCAGGGCCAGCCCTGGCCCCTGCTCGCGGCCGTGCTAGCGGCGCTGCCTTCGCATTTCTCACCTTGGCAGCGGGCCTTCTGGCTCGTGGCGCCCGAGGACGCGCTCGGGGGCGAGACGCCGATCGCGCGGATCGCCCGCGGCGACCCGCCGGTCGTGGAGGCCGCCCGTCGAGCGGGAGAGCTGACCATAGGCTGATCCAGGGCTCGATGCCCGGTCCGTGGTGCTGATCCGGACTACAAAGGTGGAGCCGTGAGACCGCTGCTCCGGGCGCCCTGAGGCCTCCCAACCCCGTTCCAGCTTTCTAAAGGTGACCTCTCATGCCGTCCCTGGACCTGTCCTCTCCCGTCCGCGAAATCCTGGTGGACTACGCCGACCTGTGCGGCTCCTCGTCGGGGCGGATGGCCTGGAGCATCTCCGGGTCACTCAGGTGAAGGAGAAGTGGGGCCAGCTGAGGGTCTACACCAACCTGGGCAACGACAACGTCTGGGGGCTGCTCCTCCGTGCGGAGTCCGCCTCGGGGCAGATCTGCGAAGGCTGCGGGGCGCCCTCGGAGGTAGTTTCAAGGGGCGGCTGGCTCACAACCCTCTGTCCCGTGTGCCTGCGCGCGCCGGAGGTGCCGGCGCACTGGCGCGAGGAGCAAGGAGAAGTGGCGCCCGCAGGGTTGAGGTCCCCGGGCGAACCGACGACCCTTTCCGTCGCGACCATCCGGGAGGCGCTCGCCGGGCTCGATCCGGCCGTCCCGGTGGCCCTCGAAGGCCCGCGGGAGGGCGAGCATCGCCCGCTCCGTGCCGTCGAGGTCGTCCGTGCAGCCGGCGACCCCTTGCGCTTCGCGCGGGTGCTTCCGCTCTGGAGCGGGCCGGGGTTCGACGAGCGGGTCGTGGCGCTGATCCGCCCGGAGCCCCGGCGAACGTGACCCGGCGCTCGGACAGCTCGGCGAACCCCCACCGCCGGGGGAGGGGCACGACCTTGGCAATCTCATCCCCCTTCAGGAGCCCTCCCGTATGCGACAGATGGGCCTCGCCATGGACGTCGTCCGTCTCATGGACAGCACCCGCGACCTGTTCGGCCCGCCGGACAGCGGAGAGCGGCCATGACGGCCGACCATGACGTCGACCCGCACGCGGAGGCCCGCGCCGCCCTCGAGCTCTGCTGGCTCTGGGGCTGGCGTCTCGCGCGGGTCCGGCGCCGGGCCGTGGGGCTGCTGCCCACCACTCCGGAGCGCCTGACCCGCTTGGGCCGCGAGGACGAAGAGCGTCTCGATGCCCTCCTGTTCTGCGTGGGTGCGGCCGTGCCTGCGGTCATCGAGGAGGTCATGGAGCCCGTGCTGCTGGCGGAGCACAGCCAAATGCTCCTCCTGGACGTGGCCGAGGACCTCGGGGCGCTGGAGACTACCGGCGCCATCGCTTCGTCCGAGGCGGTGCTTGCCCTACGGGAGCGGGTCCAGCGCCACTGCCGGATCCCGGCGCTTCCGGCCGAGGCCCGCGCCGAGGCGCTGAATCAGGCCTGGGTCGACAGTCAGGCCATGGCCGACGTTCTGGCCGGGCTCGCCGCGCACATCCAGCGCAGGGGCCTCATTCCAGGGCTCGTCATCCGGGAAGGGAGGACCCCAGCGGTAGCTTCCAGGTCGGCGGCTGGAACTATCTCTACTGGGACGGGAACCTCGGCAACTTGATGGACCGTGCCATGGGCTTTGTAGAGGGAATCATAGTTCTCACAAATCGGATGCCTCTGCTTCCCGTAAGAGGCAACTGTTTCACCTGCTCGCGATCTCCTCGGCTTTCGTGGCCCTGAGTTTAAGTCCGGCTCTTCAATCTGCTGGCCGCACAGTTGGAGCCAGAGAGACCCATAAGAGCCGACTCCTCGTCTTGAGGCCCTGGGCTACCTAACCCTGGCTACCTTCACCGTCCAAATCACCGCGATGGGTGACCGGCTCCGCAACCCCGATCCGCTGCGCCGCTCACCCATTGTGCCCTGACGAGCTATCATGGACCCTGGAGCCGTGATCGGGCTCCAGTCATTGCTCCCTCAGAGAACATCGAAAATGTCCCGCTGAATCGTGCAGCCCTACAGCTCCACACCCATGAGAAGCAGGACGACCTTGTTTAGCAACTTAGGATAGGCGAGCATTTCCCTGATCACGCCGCCTGCGTTCGGGCAAGAGTGGGTGGTTACGAGGGAAAAGGTATGGACGGCGATCTGCACGCGCTCGCGCAGGACTCGACTGAAGTGGGCACCGTTGAGCTGCGAGCCACTCCCAAGGAAGACGAGCGGGGTGCGCGGGCGCCTCAAGCCGGCAGGACTGGGATAGGCGGCCTGGCGACGCTCGCAGCCGATGCGCCGCTCTTCGCTACAAGGTCGCCCGCGCCAGCACAGGATAGCACAAAAGCCGACAAAGCGCTTGTCCATCTCATCCGTGCTGTGCAGCTTTACCCGGTGCTGGCTGGGGAAGCTCATGTAGCACCGCATCGCGTTTGCGCCCCGCCGTCATCCGCCGCTCCCGACCCGGAGCCGCGGCCGCTCCGATCCCCGAGGTCTCCTCGTCGGCGGCTCCATTGTGCTGATCCGTCATCTTCTACACCTCCGTTGGCTCAATAAGCCGTCTGGGGTGTCTCAGCGAACCCAAGGGCGGGGGAATCTCCGCCATGACCGCTCCCCCTTGTGAATCCTGGCAGACCCACCGTGGCACATCGATGACGTCGAGGGGTGCGGTTACATCATCAACGCCGGCTGCTCTACAGAACTAAACCGAAGTTGGTGAGAATGTTGATATTGCGGCGCGCATATAGGCTTGGCTAGGGTTCACCTCAAAGCTGCCAAGATAGCCAGTTACGGGTACGAGGGGACAGGCCTTGAGGATCTTGAACAACGTCACCGAGCTTCTCGGGGACGACCTAAAGGCTGTGACCGAACGGGGCTCTCGACTGCGCGTGGCAGCGGGCACCTTCTCCATCTTCGCCTATGAAGCACTGAAGGCGGAGCTGTCGAAGATCGACCGCTTGGACTTCATCTTCACCGCGCCGACCTTCGTGCCGAACGAGGTCGCCGGTCCCATGAGGAAGGAACGACGGGAGTTCTACATCCCGACAGGCCTTCGCGAAAGCAGCGTCCATGGGAGTGAGTTCGAGATCCACCTACGAAACAAGCTCACCCAGCGAGCGATCGCTCGCGAGTGCGCTGAGTGGATCCGGCGAAAGGCCCGGTTCAAGTCGAACACCTCCCGCGCGCCCATGCAGCAGTTCCTGCATGTCCAGGGTCAGGAGAGCAGCACCACTTATTTTCCGATCAGCGGCTTCACGGCCATGGACCTCGGCTACCAGAAGGGCGATGCGGTCTCGAACTTGACGAACGCCTTTGACGAGCCGCAGTTCACCACGACCTACCTGCACCTCTTCGATCAGATCTGGCACGATCCGGAGAAGGTGAAGGACGTCACCGATGCCATCCTCGAGCACATCGAATCTGTTTATCAGGAGAATGCGCCGGAGCGGATCTACTTCCACATCCTCTACAATGTCTTTCACGACTTCCTGGACGATGTCGATGAGGACGTTCTGCCGAACGATCTGACGGGCTTCCGCGACAGCCTGGTCTGGAGCAAGCTCTTCAACTACCAGCGTGATGCCGCCACGGGCGTTATCAACAAGCTTGAGACCTACAACGGCTGCATCCTCGCCGACAGCGTGGGCCTTGGAAAGACGTTCACGGCCCTAGCGGTCATCAAGTACTACGAACTCCGCAACAAGTCCGTGTTGGTTCTCTGCCCGAAGAAGCTGGCCGATAATTGGCGCAATTATAACACAAACCTCACGACCAACATCTTCGCGCGCGACCGGTTCAACTACGATGTCCTCTGCCATACGGATCTGTCCCGGACGTCCGGGGAGTCGCTCGGCATCCGGCTCGATCGCGTCAACTGGGGCAACTACGATCTCGTCGTAATCGACGAGTCGCACAATTTCCGGAACAACGACGTCTACAAGGACCGGGAGACCCGGTACCAGAAGCTGATGAACAAGGTGATCAAGGCCGGCGTGAAGACCAAGGTCCTTATGCTTTCCGCAACACCGGTCAACAACCGCTTCAGCGACCTCAGGAATCAGCTCGCTCTAGCTTATGAAGGCGAGTCCGACGCGCTCAGTAAAAACCTGAAGACCAAAACCAGCGTCGAGGAGATCTTTCGGCGCGCTCAGACGGCGTTCAACGCATGGTCCGAGTTGCCTCCCGAGAAGCGCACCGCGGCAGCCATTCTCAAGGCGCTCGACTTCGATTTCTTCGAGCTTCTCGATGCCGTCACAATCGCGCGGTCGCGCAAGCACATTGAGACGTTCTATGACACGAAGGACATCGGCAGGTTCCCGGAGCGCCTGAAGCCAGTCTCCCATCACCTGCCTATCACCGACCGGCAGGACGTGATGGGCTTCAACGAGATCTTTGGCCAGCTCTCCTTGCTCAAGCTCGCCGTCTATGCCCCGGTCAGCTACATCCTGCCCAGCCGCCTCAAGAAGTACGAGGAGCTCTACGACACCAAGACCGAAGGTGGGCGGGGCACCCTTCGCCAAGCGGACCGGGAGCGCAGCCTTCAGGCGCTCATGACCACGAACCTACTGAAGCGCTTGGAGAGCTCGGTCGAGGCCTTCAGGCTCACCTTGGGCGCGCTGTCGCGCAACATCGATTCCACTTTGTCCGCCATTGCCCGCTTCGAGGCGTCCGGGCAGACGGGCATCATCGACGACTTCAGATCCGAGATCGACCTACTAGGCGACGAGGACGAGGAGTTGGCGGGTGTCGACGAGTTCAGCGTCGGCAAGAAGATCCAGATCAGCCTCGCCGATATGGACATCCCGTCCTGGAAGCAGGATCTGGCGGCCGATCAAGTCATCATCGATGCTGTGAAAGCGTCCATGAACGAGGTGGTGCCCGCCGACGATGCCAAGCTTCAGCACCTGCTGAAGGTCATCGAGGCAAAGCTTGCCCATCCCCTAAACCCCGCAAACAAGAAGGTGCTGGTGTTCACCGCCTATGCGGACACGGCCAACTACCTCTTCCGCAATCTCGCGCCTCACCTCGCGACGCGCCACGGGCTGCATACCGGGTTGGTGACGGGGTCCGGCGAGCCGAAAACCACCATCAAAAAGGGCTACGACTTCCAGGCGGTCCTGACTCTCTTCTCTCCCCGCTCCAAGGAGAAGGCAGCCGTGCTGCCGCATGAGTCGGCCGAGTTGGAGATCCTAATCGGCACCGACTGCATCTCCGAAGGCCAGAACCTTCAAGACTGCGACTACTTGATCAACTACGACATCCACTGGAATCCGGTCCGCATCGTGCAGCGCTTCGGGAGGATTGACCGGATCGGCTCGCCGAACACGAAGATCCAACTGGTGAACTACTGGCCAGACATCACGCTCGACGAGTACATCAACCTCAAGGAGCGGGTCGAAAACCGGATGCACATCGTCGACATGGTGGGCACCGGCGAAGACAACGTCCTGACTGCCCAGAGCAGTGATGTTGCCTACCGGAAGGACCAGCTGAAACGCCTTCAGGAGGAGGTCATCGACCTTGAGGACGTGAAGGCCGGGATTTCCATCACCGATCTCGGACTCAATGATTTCCGCATGGACCTCCTGAACTACATCAAGGAGCATGGCGATCTCGACCATGTCCCGAACGGCCTGCATGCCATCGTTCCGGCTGACCCCGGCCGAGGCCTAGTGCCCGGGGCGATCTTCGCGCTTCGCAACGTGCATGACAGCGTGAACATCAACCAGGCGAACCGCCTGCACCCCTATTACCTCGTCTACATTGCGGAAAACGGGCGCATCGTCGCCGACCACACGGAGGTGAAGCGCCTTCTCGATCTGGTTCGGACGAGCTGCAAAGGTCGTTCCGCTCCGATCCCCGAGCTCTGCCGCACCTTCAACGAGGCCACCCAGGATGGCCGGCAAATGGGCAAGTACTCCGGTCTCCTCAATCAGGCCATCCGCTCGATGATCGAGGTGAAGGAGGAACGCGACCTCGACAGCCTTTTCTCCGGCGGAAAGACGACAGCGCTGACCAGCACTATCGCCGGTCTAGACGATTTCGAGCTGATCGCCTTCCTTATTATCGAAGGGGACGGCACCTGACACTTTTCGACTGGCCCCGAGCTGCGGCTTTCGGGCGCGTGATCCCCAAGAACAAGATTTACGAACACGCTGGCGCCAACACCGCCCTGAAGGACGTCTTCGTGCGCGAGGTCGATCAGATTGTCTGGTCTCACAAGCTGGCGCCTGAGACGGTCAATCTGGAGGCAACGAAACAGGTGGCAGAAATTCAGGTCTTGCGCATCACCACGCGTACCGCAGGATTGAGCCCTGAAGTGCTGCGTGCCATCGACAAGGCTATCCCATTTCCGCTGATCTTCGAAGTGGCTCAGGGCGGACGCGTCCGGCTAGCCGCGGCCTACAAGCGCCCGAGCGGGGCTGACAGCGCCCGATGGGTGGTGGGCGACTACTTCCAGGGGGATTGGCTGCCTGAGGACGCAGCGCGCGAGGCCCTTCCCGTGGCGCTGAACATGGGCGCGCTGTACGAGCGGCTGCTCGAGCCGCTGGTGGCGGGCCAGACGGCCCGGTTGGTACCCGGGGCGGGTGAGGCACAGCAGACGCCCATCACCCATCCCACAGCGGAAAAGCCGGCGCCGCTGGAAGAGCGTATCGCGCAGGCCGAGGCCATCAAGGCTCAGTCGCGCGAGGTACAAAGGATCACGGCGCGGCTGGGCCGGGAAAAGCAATTCAATAAACGCGTGGGAATTAATGCAGAGCTGCGCGAGGCGCGGCGAGCATTGGAGCGGCTTGTGACGGATAGAGATATCGCTCACGGGGGTGATAATGAAGGTTGAAAAACTGTACTCCAAGCCTGGTCGGAAAGTACTGGAGGAAATTCTACGTGGTAAGAGCCTCAGCATAGCTTCACCCTTCTATTCCGCATCCTCCGTGGCTCTGCTTGATATGCAGAAATCAGAGAGGGTGTCCCTGATCACCAGATTGCCGGATCAGTACAACATGCCGATCGCCTACATCGAGAACGATCCGGCACCTCTTAGAAAATTGCTGCAACGCTCTGGAAATAGGTTCTCACTCTACGCTCTGCCAAGCTTGCACGCGAAGCTGTTCATCAATGAAAATTCGGTGTGGATGGGCAGCGCGAACTTTACGATGAATGGGTTCTCTGGAAAGCAGGAGATTGTCGCAAGATTTTCCGGGAAGCAGCAGTCGTGGTCGAAAATATTTGACTCATACTTAGGCCAGTCGACCCGCGTAACTCAGGATGACCTCGAAAAACTGGCTCGATGGATCCAGAGCGGTCTAACAAGGGTGAACCGGGCCCCGACGCCCGAGGATCGTGATGATGACGATGATCAAACCGCGGAGGTGCCCTTCTCGTTTGAAGAGTTTGTTTCATGGCTACAGAAAGCAAGCGCGCCACTTCCCGATCTTAGGCGACATCTCTTTGAGCGTGTAAATGGAAAAAACTTCATGTCCGGTCATGTTCGAGCAGGTTTTTACGGCGCAATGGCTTTTCTGGCTGCGAATGATAGGTACATGACTGCCATGCTTTCGGCTAAACCTGTTTCTATTCCTGATGAAATCCTGAGGAGCTTCTCAGAGTTTGTGACGTTACATGGAGATGAGTATAGAGGCCCGCAGGGCGGGAATTGGCGAAGCTACCTGTCCACGAAATTGGGTGGCGTACAAACCAGCGGGGGCGCAGGTGACATTATTGTAAAGCGATGTCTTTCGTTGATACCTCGATATATCGAAGACAAGCGATAAGGTTGGCCGGAAGTTGGATGCCGATATGAACAAGATGAGAATGCAAACTCGCAGCTTGGGGCAAGATCAGGTCGAGAAACTTCGGTCGATTTTCCCAGATTGTGTCACCGAAGCGCGGGATGAGACTTCGGGGGAACTCAAGTATTCTGTCGACTTTGATCGTCTCCGCCAAGAGTTCCATGATCACCTCATTGAGGGGGCGCAGGAACGGTATAGGCTTGACTGGCCAGGGAAGCGCGAGGCTCTCGCGAGAGCAAACGCGCCCCTCGAGAAAACGCTCCGCCCCTGCCGGGCGGAAAGTGTTGATTTCGATGGCACCGGAAACCTCTTTCTCGAAGGGGATAATTTCGAGGCGCTCAAAATAATTGAAGAGACGTACTTGGGGGGGGTCCGCATGATATATATCGACCCTCCGTATAATACCGGTCGAAATCTGATTTATAAGAATGATTATAGTGAGGCTGCGTCAGATTTTCTGGAAAGATCTGGCCAAGTCGCTGAAGAGGGTGGTCGCCTAGTCGCAAATCTGGAGACCAGTGGACGATTTCATTCCGATTGGCTGTCGATGATGTATCAGAGGCTGCGGGTTGCGAAGAACGTCCTGGCGAAAGATGGCGTTCTCGTTTGCGCTATTGATGAGAACGAATTCGGGACATTGTCGGTTCTGCTGAAAGAAGTCTTTAGTGGAGCTTCATGGGAGCATGCCTACGTAAGCGTAGTACACAACCCTAGGGGGCAGCAGGGGACAAACTTTTCCTATATCAATGAATACCTCATTTTTGTATATCCAAGCGGAATGAAGGCTATTGGAGATCGAAAGATACGAGATGAAGATGTAAGTTGGTCGCAGTTCCGGAATTGGGGCGGGGAGTCTGAGCGCACGGACGCAAAGAACTGCTTTTACCCTGTCTTGGTGAAATCGGGAGAGATCATTGGGTTTGGGGATGTGTGTCCTGACGACTTCCACCCGGCGCAAACCGAGTGGCATGGTGAGATTGCATATGTTTATCCGATCGACAATTCCGGAATTGAGAGGAAATGGCGTTACGCTCGTCAGACTGTAGATGAGATATCTGACATGCTCAAGGCGAAGAAGTCAGGTGACGGATATCAGATTGAAATCGGAAAGACGTTTGGCCTTTATCGCAGTGTCTGGACCGACAAGAGATATGACTCGAACGAACATGGAACAAAGTTGGTGAATTCCTTGGTTGAGGGTTCCGGATTCACGTTTCCGAAGAGCCTATGGGCGGTTTATGATCCGGTTGAGGCGGTTACCTCAGGACATAAGGACGCGATTATTCTAGATTTTTTTGCAGGATCGGCGACAACTGCTCATGCCGTTATGCAACTGAATGCGAACGACGGTGGTAATCGCCGCTTCATCATGGTACAGGTGCCGGCTGAAATTGATCCGTCGTTGCCGCCGTACAAACGAGGCTTCACAACAATCGCAGAGATCTCGAAAGAACGGATTCGTCAAGCTGGCAAGAAGATCCTCGAAGGAGACTGCCACCCCGGCTGGAACCGTGATGTGGGCTTCCGGGTGCTTAAGGTGGATACGTCGAATATGAAGGACGTCTACTATCGTCCGGACGAGCTGAAGCAGGCCGACCTGCTCGACATGGTCGACAACGTGAAGGAGGGCCGCACGGCCGAGGACCTGCTGTTCCAGGTGCTGGTCGATTGGGGCGTGGACCTGACGCTGCCTATCCGCCGCGAGACGGTGCAGGGCAAGACCGTGTTCTTCGTCGACGACAACGCGCTTGTTGCTTGCTTCGACAGCGGCATCACCGAAGATCTAGTGAAGGAACTGGCGGGCCACGAGCCCTTGCGCGTCGTCTTCCGCGACAACGGCTTCGTCTCGGACGCGGTAAAGATCAACGTCGAACAGATCTTCCGCCAGCTCTCGCCCACCACCGACGTCAAGTCGATCTGAGGCCGACCATGAAGCTCAAGTTCAAGGTCCAGCCCTATCAGACCAACGCAGTCGACGACGTGGTCGACTGCTTTGCCGGTCAGCCCATGAACACTGGCCTGACCTACCGGATCGACCCCGGCCGCAAGGCGCAGGCCAGCGCCTTCGAGGAAGGCTTCAAGAACGCGGACCTCGCCCTGACCGACGTGCAGATCTTGGAGAACATTCAAAAGGTCCAGCGGCGGCAGAACCTGCCCGTCTCGCAATCCCTGACGGATTTCACGACCTTCAACGCCCGTGGCGAGCGCGTGCCTGTCGCTGCGACCTACAAGCGCGACGCCTTGGCCGCGACCCGCTTTCACCTCGACGTCGAGATGGAGACCGGCACGGGCAAGACCTACTGCTACATCAAGTCCATCTTCGAGATGAACAAGCGTTATGGCTGGTCGAAGTTCATCATCATGGTGCCGTCGATCGCCATCCGCGAAGGGGTCTACAAGTCGCTGCAGATCACGGCCGACCACTTCACCGAAAGCTACGGCAAGAAGGCACGGTTCTTCGTCTACAACTCCAAGCGCCTGCATGAGCTGGAGAGCTTTTCGTCGGACGCCGGGATCAACGTGATGGTGATCAACATTCAGGCGTTCAACGCGCGCGGGGCTGATAACCGCCGCATCTACGAGGAGCTGGACGACTTTCAGTCGCGCAGACCCATCGACGTGATCGCCTCCAACCGTCCGATCCTGATCCTGGACGAGCCCCAGAAGATGGAAGGAGCAGCGACTATGGAGGCGCTACCGCAGTTCAAGCCGCTGTTCATTCTGCGTTACTCGGCTACGCACCGCACCCAGCACAACCGGGTTCACCGGCTAGACGCATTGGACGCCTATAATCAGAAGCTGGTCAAGAAGATCGCGGTTCGTGGCATCCAGACCCGCGGCTTAGCCGGGACTAATGCGTATCTCTACCTCGAAGGCATAGATATCTCGAAGAAGGCGCCCGTGGCGCGGGTTGAGCTGGAGGTGAAGCTCAAGTCTGGCGAGATCAAGCGCCAGCTGCGGCGGCTCGAGTTTCGCGATGATATATTCGTGGAATCGGGCGCGCTGGACCAATATCGGGGCTTCACGATCAGCCAGATTGACGCCGTCAACGACACGGTCGATTTCACGAATGGCATCGTGCTGCAGGCCGGTGAGGCCAGTGGTGACGTCGCCGAGCGCGACATCCGGCGCATTCAGATCCGAGAGACAATCAAGGCTCACCTCGACAAGGAAAAGCAGCTCTTCGCACAAGGCATCAAGGTGCTGTCCCTGTTCTTCATCGACGAGGTGGTTAAGTACCGCGACTATGGCCAGGCCGACGAAAAAGGCGAGTACGCCCGGATATTCGAGGAAGAGTACGAGCTGCTGAAGGCGGAGTACCTTTCCGAGCTCGCGATCGACAACGAGACGTACCGGAAGTACCTCGCCGGCATTGATCCCGCCAAGACCCATAACGGGTATTTCTCGATCGATAAGAAGACCAACCGCCTGAAGGACCCGGCCCTCGGCGCTCGGTCGGTCGATTCCGATGATGTCGACGCTTACGACCTGATCCTGAAGGACAAGGAGCGCTTGCTGTCCTTCGCCGAACCCACGCGGTTCATCTTCTCTCACTCGGCACTGCGCGAAGGGTGGGATAACCCAAACGTCTTCGTTATGTGCATGCTGAAGCATAGCGACAACACTATTTCCCGGCGCCAGGAGGTGGGGCGCGGCCTGCGGCTAAGCGTCGACCAACATGGTGATCGGATGGATCACCCGGCAGTCGTCCACGACATCAACGTGCTAACCGTGGTGGCGAGCGAGAGTTACAAGGACTTCGTGGCCGGTCTGCAGAAGGAAATTGCGGAGACGCTCTCGTCGCGTCCGCGGCAGGCGACCGAGGAGTATTTCACGGGCAAGACACTCACGACCGAGCATAGCTCGGTCGAGGTTACTGCCGCCATGGCCAAGCAGATCTACCGCTACCTGGTGAAAAACGACTACACTGACGATGCGGACCAGATCGCGGACGTCTACCACGAGGCCAAGGCGGCAGGGAAACTGGCTGACTTGCCCGAGGAACTGAAGCTCCACGCAGAGCAGGTGTTCCAGCTCATCGACAGCGTCTTCAGCGACGCGCAACTGCCCAAGGTCGATGACGGCCGCAAGCCAAAGACCAATCCCCTAAACGCGAATTTCGAGAAGAAGGAGTTTCAGGAGCTCTGGGCGCGTATCAATCGCAAGGCGGTCTATCGGGTCGAGTTCGACTCAGCGGAGTTGATCCGCAAGTGCGTCAGCGCGCTGGACAGCCAGCTGCGGGTTACCCCCTTGCAGTACACGGTTCAGGTCGGCGTACAGAACGACGCAATGACCGACGGCCAGCTTCGTAGCGGCGACGGCTTCACGGTCACAAACACGACGACCGAACATGGGAACTCGATCCACTCGCTGGTAAAGTATGACCTCTTGGGAAAAGTGGCCGAGAACGCTCAGCTGACGCGAGACACGGCGGCGAACATTCTCGGCCAGATCGCGCCTGCGGTTTTCGAGCAGTTCACTAAGAACCCTGAGCACTTCATCTCCGAAGCCTCGCGCATCATCGCGGAGCAGAAAGCAACCATGGTGATTGAGCGTCTCGCCTATGACGAAGTGGATGAGCGGTACGACGTCGGCATTTTCACTGCGAACCAGACTGGCCAGGATTTCTCGCGCGCCACGGCGAAGCTCAAAAACCACGTCTACGACTATGCGATTACCGATTCCGATGTCGAAAGAGATTTCGTGAAGGATCTGGATACAAGCAGCGAGGTCGTTGTCTATGCCAAACTCCCACGGGGATTCCTGATTCCGACCCCGGTCGGGGATTACAACCCCGATTGGGCGATATCCTTCAGAGCCGGCAGCGTCAGGCACGTCTATTTCGTGGCTGAAACTAAGGGCACGATGTCCTCGATGAAGCTACGTGAAGTTGAAAAGACGAAGATCGAGTGTGCCCGAAAATTCTTCGAGGAGATCAGCCGTCGGGTTGCTGACGGCGTTGTGAGGTACGATGTGGTAACCGACTACGCCAAGCTGATGGATGTTGTCGGTAGTGGGACGGTTCAGGTGCCCTGATGTGAGCCGGCCACACGTTCCGCCCTGCTGGGCGAGGAGAGGTATGGCGGGACGTTAGCGGCCTCACTGGCCGGTGACCTCATCTTGAGCGGGGCCGGTGCGAGTGGGTGTTACGATGGCGGTTGTTAGTGGCTCGATCTGGCTTAGGCCCACGCGCCTTATGCAGTTCGTGGGCTGCCACGAGGCTACGCTCCTAGACTTGGAATGCTCTGACCCCCTACGTTCATCCAAGAGGAGCCTGGGTCCTGGGTTGAGATTTGAGGCGGCACGCTCGATCGGGCCCATCTGCGCCGGAAGTCGGCTGGTGCGATGACGTGGGAAAGCATCCATGCAGAAGCTTTAGGGACTGACCTGCCTCCCGTTTCACATCCGGCGGCGGCTGGAGCCGCGGAGTGAAGATTGCCTGCTCCGATGTCGGGGCACCAGCCGTCGGCCCGGAGTCGGTGTAACTCGCCGGCTTGCCTTTACCAGGGCGCCGCGGCGTGGTGCCGCTTACGCGACGCTCGCCCAAGGGGGGAAGCCGCAGACCCAGCCCCGGTCACAACGAGGGCGTCGGGGCGGCGCCCGACTTTGGACCTGTCCCATGGGGGGATCGTCCCGCGACACACTGTTCCCGGCCCGCCGATGGAGCCGGCCTTGACTCGAGCCGGGGCCGCGGCGCCACTGACCCTGCCGCAACGAGGGAGCGATCCGATGAACGTGCTGATCCGAGCTTGGGCGATGCGCACGTCGCGCGAAAGCGAGGCCCACCGAACTTATATCAGGTCGGAGCTTAACAAGGGCGTCTTGCGGCAAGGCTGGGGTTGGCTGCCCGAGCAGGACCTGCGGAGCATCAAGGTCCGCAAGGCCAGCGGACCCTTGAGCGAGGAGCAGAGAGCCGCCTGGCCCCACTGGCGCATGATGGGCTCTCCCTCCGGCGCCGGGGTGCATGCCATGCTGGATGGCGATCTGGTCCTAATTCCCAACATGCCCCATGAAGGCTTCTTCACCATCTGCGCGCTTCGCGGCGATTACGACTACGACATCGACCCAAGAGTCGGCGACTTCGGCCACAAGCGGCCCGTCGAGGTCCTCACGCCGGGCGGCGTGGCCAACACTCATGCCCTCGTCAGCGCGGACCTGCGCAGCTCACTGCGGTGCCGGTCGCGCCTTTGGGATATCGACGCTCATGCCGACAGTCTGTCCGCCATCCTAGCGCAGGCCGCCTCGGGCGAGGGCGCGTTAGCGGGGCTCAGGCAAGGCAGCGATCATGCCCGTCGCGCGCGGGCCGTCGCCGCGGGTTCTATCAGCCTTGGCCTGGATGGCATGGCCCGAAGCATCGAGACGGCCCTTCGCACCAGTCTGCGTGCAGAGGAGTGGGAGCCCGTCATCGCCGATGCCCTGACCCCGCTCATGCGCGACGTGAGGGTCATCCACACCGGGGGCCCCGCCGAGAAAGGCGCCGACATTGAGATCCACATCCCGAACCCATTCGCCCCGGCCGACCCTTGGACAATCGTCCTTCAGGTCAAGGACTACAGGGGCGACGTGGGCGTGGAAGTGGCGAGCCAGCTTGTCCGTCGTCAGGTGATTTGAGACTGCCAGCGTAGTTCAGGATCGGAGGGTCTGGTCCATCTGGGGGTGAGGTTAGGCGGCGCGGGCGTGGTGCTGCAAGCGCCGGTGGGTCAGGGTCTGCTTCTTGATGCGCTCTCGCTCGGCCAGGATGGCCTCGCCTCGACCGAAGTAGACGTCGGCTGGGGTGAGGTTCTTGAGGCTCTCGTGGGCGCGGGCGTGGTTGTAGTGCTCGACGAAGGCTGAGACCTGC
>Ga0210040_10004826_pt1 | contig 17386 bp, 13 predicted proteins | sample CryGeyCG12114_NA_FD_185462 | JGI IMG/M metagenome (GOLD analysis project Ga0210040, IMG submission 185462) | Groundwater microbial communities from aquifer - Crystal Geyser CG19_WC_8/21/14_NA (SPAdes) (version 2) | ecosystem: Environmental > Aquatic > Deep subsurface > Groundwater | place: USA... | reverse complement strand
CACTTGGCGATTTTATACCGATTTTAAAAGACCAAAATTGTTGAGGTCCGTATGTATTAGGATACACGCCACTTTTTCGCGCGGTACCTCTCAGCTTCGCCCATAGAAAAGTTGACTCAACCCAATTGCCTTAAAAAATTTAAAAAATATTTCCGATCAACTCAAAATTTTATAAACTATTTGATCCAAAGTAATTTGTCATCGGTGTTTTACCTATGTTCGGGCTGCATAGTCGGTTCTAATTTTATAGAGGTATCGTATCAGTTTTGTATTTCTAACGCAGTACCGACATTACATAATAATGTGTTTTTCCCATTCAATCCACTAAATCTTTGTTACCTGCCTTTTAAATGAATTAGATAAATATTTTTTGTAACTTTAAATTTTAGGTGCGACGAGCTTGGGCTATTGAACCGCTGCAAGCAGATTCCCGCTAGACTAGCCACCAAGCAAGAAATTTTGACTGTTCACAGTGAAACTCATTATAAAAAATTGCAAGATATTTGTAAAGTTTCTGAAGAAGAACAGGAATCCTTTTGCTCTGAATATGACTCTGTTTATACCAATGCAAATACTTATGAAGCAGCGCTATTAGCAGCCGGTTGCACGTTGGATGTCGTGGACCAAGTCTTGGATGGAACCATTCAAAATGGCATGGCTATTGTTCGACCTCCTGGACATCATGCTATGGAGGAAGAATATTGCGGATACTCTTTCTTCAATAATGTAGCAATAGCCGCCATAAGCGCATTGAAAAAAGGCTATTCGAATGTGCTCATTGTAGATTTTGATGTCCATCATGGTCAAGGAACTCAGCAAGCCTTTTATAATGATCCTCGGTACATTATTTTACTTCGGATTTAGTATAGGGCTTTGGAAAGACCACCTAATAAAATAAAATCTTATGTTTATTGTATTTAGGGTACTATACTTTTCGACTCATCGTTTTGAACATGGAAAATTTTGGCCGAATTTGAAGGAATCAAATTACAATTATGTGGGATCCTCGGACGGGTTTTGTTTTAATTGCAATATTCCACTGAATAAGACGGGAATGGAAAATACAGATTTTTTGACTTTATGGTATCACATACTACTGCCAATGGCTTATCAGGTAAGACAACGCTTTCATGTGAAAATATGAAGTCAGGTTCATTTTGAGCTGATTGGCCTTATTTGTTTTTTGGGTGTTAATATGGTCATTTGTGAATGCTTATTTCAGTTTAGTCCCGATTTAGTATTGGTGTCAGCAGGATATGATGGTGCATTGGGATGCATGGAGGTATTTACGAGTCTTTGTCGTGTCGTGTGTAACTGTGAATGAGAAAGGGTTGGAAAGCCTGTCTAATAGTTCATTGTGCTGATCGAAGCTTTGCTTGATTCAAGAAAATATTATGAAAATTATTATTTAGAGGGACGAAACTATTGAAATTGAAACTGCTTTGTTGATGTTTACACCTTCTGCTTTCAGAGCACTCGTGTAAAATATGTCAGTAATGTATTTGTTATGATCCAAAAAAATGAAGGATATTTATAATTTATGGTTTTTGGTTTATATGTTTGCTTTTAAACTGTTTACTTACAGCATTTACTTACTGTATAATATCATCATTGATTCAGGTTTCAGTGAGTTTGGTTCTGATTCTTATTATAGTTCAATCCTTCGTTTATTCTTGTGTCAGCGGGTTTCGATTCAGCACTAGGAGACCGAAAAGTAACCTCATGGATTATGGACAAAGCTTTCCATTATTTTCATTTCTCACTTTTAAATTTTTGTGTCAATATTTCTTTTGTGTGCTTATGAGTCTTGTGTGTAATAGGGAGAGATGAAAGTTACCCCTCAATGCTATCCCCATCTTATCCGCCCTTTGATGGGACTAGCGAATGGGAAAATAGCTGTCATTTTGGAAGGGGGATATTGTCTCAAATCGTTGGCTGAAGGTGCCGCACTTACCTTACGAACTCTGTTAGGTGACCCTTGTCCGTCAATTGAGGCATTACCTGCACCTTCATCAGAGTCAGTGAAAATTAGTATTTTGACAACGTATAATAAAATGTATTTTTTTATGGGTACCCAAAAACTAAATGTTAATTTTTTAGAATGAGTGAAACTATTTTAAATGCGACGTACATTTTACGGCAAAAATGGAAAATGTTCTTGGCGCAACGAACAGTTGACGAAGACTATGAAGAAGAGGAAAATCAAAAGGGCACTGTACATTACCCAACTTTAAAGTTTGAATGGGATAGTAAGAAAAAGCCGGAAACATTTGAAACCAGGGGATCTTATCCTGTTCAGGAGGACGGCGAAATTAAGTTATTGAACGAGCAATTAGACAAACTTATTTTAAATACGAGTCTAGCTAAGTCGAAACATCAAGTAGGACTTCTTTATGATGAAGTTATGATGAAGCACTTCAATATTTCCGAGCCGTAATTTTTCACTCAATTTATTTATATATTTTGTTTCTAATTTTCTATCTACAATTTTAATGATGAATGGACTTTTACTTGTTTCAGACACCCAGAGCGACCTGAGCGAATCTCGCAAATCTTTTGTTGTCACGAAGATTTCGGGCTAGTTGATAGATGTCATCCTATCGCTTCAAGGGAAGTCACTTTTGGAGAGCTCAAGTTGATACATTCTGAGGAGCATATTATGAACATGTCTCGGATTCCCAAATTAAGCAATAAGGATTTACATAAGCTAGGATACAAGCATAACTCAGTGTTTTTCAACAGTAGCTCATTTGAGTCTGCTGTTATTGCTGCCGGCTCCACTTTGCAGGTAATGCCATATATTTATTGGCTAGTTTAGCAGCATGTGAAAGACGAGTTTTTAGTTTTGTATTCCTCATGCAGGTTACTGACGCAGTCTTAGATAATACTTGTCGGTCTGGAGTAGCAATTAGTAAGTGCTGGAAAAGAGTTAACGTAATTTTGTATTGAAAACCCCATGGAAGTTACATGCTAACCATTATAATTATCTCAGTTCGCCCTCCTGGACACCATGCAGAAGTTTCTGAGCCGTGTGGCTTCTGTGTTTTCAACAATGTTGCACTGGCTGCTAAGTACGCGTTAGAAAAACGTGGATTGAAACGGTAATCTTCATTTTCTGTATACAAAAGAAATGACTGAAACCTTTGATTTTGCTTTCAACTAATCCACCCTCCACCGACAATATTACTTTTCAGAATTCTTATTGTTGACTGGGACGTACACTTTGGGAACGGAATCCAGCACATGTTTGACGACGATCCTCGTGTACTCTATGTTTCTATTCATCGCTATGACCATGGTCGATTTTTCCCTTGCTCTGCTGAAGCCGACTACGAATATGTGGGCAAAGGAGCTGGTAAAGGATACACAGTGAACGTCTCTTGGAACCGCGGTAATATGGGAGACACTGAATACATTGCCGCATTCACGAACGTTATCCTACCTATTGCGTACCAGTTTGATCCTGAACTAGTGTTGGTATCAGCTGGCTTTGATGCAGCCCGAGGAGATCCTTTGGGTGGCTGTAAAGTCTCACCAGAGGGGTACGCTCATATGACCCATTTGCTCACACCCCTTGCTGGAGGAAAAATTATCCTGGCTTTAGAAGGTGGATATAATCTTTCTTCAATTTCGTACTCCATGACATTGTGCACCAAAGCTCTGCTCGGTGATCCCTTACCACGAGTCCACATTGCCCAAGAAGTTGAGCCCAGTGCTGCTCGGATTATTCGTGAAGTGGTAGCCGTTCATTCCGCTTATTGGAGTATCCTCACCCCATTCTTCAAATATTTCCCGTCTGCTCCGCCTCACAAATACATTCCCATGGGAAGCTATTATGTGGATGCTAGTAGGAAGGAAAATACGGATGCATTGGTTGAGCAGATGGGCAAGTTGCATTTTGAGGACAATAGTGAATATGGAACTGCCACTTCGTCGTCGGATGTCACTCCGACTTCAGAGGCTTTCTCGTCTGCACCTTCGGATTTGGAAGGGGATATGAATAAAAATGTTGCTGTAGAAGAGATGAAGGATGTGAGTTCTGGAACACAAACTTCGGGCACTGCAGAATTGCATTTGTCATTTGAAGCTGAAGGAGCAGGAGCTGCTATTCAGAATGGTCATTTAGTTTTAAGTGATAAGGTGAATATGATTGTGCCTTCATATATGATTTCATATATTGTGTTTTGAGAGTTTTGACTGATTGTTGATCTTTGTTTGTTTGCAGGATGGAGCGCAAGCTGGCTGTATTTCAAACCCATTGAAATGGTGCCCTCATGTGGAATCTGTAAAGTCTGGATGTGGCGTTTTCATTGATACAACGAAACCTTGTGAAGACTGCGGCGATATATCGGAAAATTGGATTTGCCTTACTTGTTACACTGTAAGATTTTTTGTGAGATGTACACATGAATGTTAACCCACGTAAGAGGATTTTGAAACTATTGAACCGTGTTACTTTTATGGGTGACAGGTTCATTGCAGTCGATTTGTGAACCAGCACATGTTATTACATGCACTTGCGTCAGAGCACAGAATTGCTATGAGTTTTTCGGACTTGTCTGTTTGGTGCTATGCTTGTGACCAGTATCTGGATTCGGAAGTAAGCAACTAAAAACTTCATATGTAGTGGGGATTGCAGTTACATTTTATAAGATGATAAATAATGACCCAACTATTCAAAAATTCTTGTAGCAATGCAGACCAGCTCAAAATTCAGCTCATTACTTCAAATTTGGAGAATTTCTCCCGAATATGTGAATGCAAAAAGGGCCAAAAAATCACAAACAAGATAATACAACTGATACTAAAATGGATACTCACAATTGCTCGCACTCTATCTATTGTTACCTTTATTGTATGGAAGGGTTTATTGCTCCCTATATTTTAATACCGGTTGTTGCTCTAGTACATACAATAATTTAAGCTTAATTCAAATAGGTGGGGTCTCTCTATTTAATTCATTAACTACTAGTTTTGTTACATATTCCATTTAAATGTTAGCGACTCTAACCAACGAATATGAATTAAATTGTATGAAAAACATGTTCATCAATTAAACTGACCTTTAATAAAGTATCATGCTAATTGTTACTACTAATTTAATCACGTGAAAAATTTCTTATATATCGGTGCAACAGTTTTTGTTTGTAAAATTCATTACTTTTATTCAACATTTCAATGTAATAATTAGATAGATACATTAGCTATTTTTTGCGGCATAAACTATAAAAACAAGGAAGCTCTCTTGCCCCTATCATGACAAAAATCATATGGAGCCATTCCAAATCCATCAATCTTGTGTTGTTCATAGTACGCAGTCGCAGGCTAAAAAGACGCGGAACAGCCGTCGCCCTTTTATGAAAGCTTTAGAGATACATGCAATGATAACATAATCGCATCTTCTGTCCTGTCTGACAGCGTTTATACTTCAAAAATGAAGACAATAAATTATAACTACCCATAGCATAAGAAATAGTTAGCAGGAACACGTAGGTTAGGCGTATCGACAAAATCATCCAGGAGAAGTATACGAACTAACGAACTATAGTCACAGTCCAATAACAGCTCATCACCCATGTTAAAGGTAGTTTTGAAACTTTTAGACGCACTTGAAAAAAGGTTCAGGACCTCTCTTCTGAGAAATGGAGGAAATTCAATCATGATCTGATAATAAAAGACGCTGTGTAGAGGAGAGTAAAAACCTACACTAATGAACATTTTAAAGGTCTTGTGTTTTATTAATATTGAAAGTTAAGCTTGCTGCTAAATGTTCACATTATGTTGTAGACAGTAGTATACTAATTTTTACTTGCAAAATATGCAATCAAATCACAATAGAGATGACATGATAAAATTGGTAGAGCAGTGTTAGTTGGTGTGTGCTAAAGGTGTAAGTATCAGTCAGAAAGACATATTGCACAATTACAGATAATTTTTTTTCATTTTTACATAACTAACTAACTAACTAAGTATACACAAAGCTATAGAATTGAAACATCTATTATCTCTCTCATAATGGTTTAGTATAGAGTATAGAGACTTATTTATAACTCGTCTTTGTGCACAGCTGCACAAATGTGAGAAGAATAGCTGAGGCATTTTATGTCTAACTGAAATCTACCGGCTATTTGGGAGCTTGAGAAGCATACATTCACATAATAATAAACTAATGGCTATACAGTTCGATGAGACATTCTAAAAATTGGAAAAAACAAAACAATAGCTACAGAGTTTTACGTAACAAAGATTTTAATGGAACTACAAAACAAGAATAATTTTTTCCCTACCTGTATACAACAATAAATTGTCTTTCTAGTAAAGCATATAGTTGACTATTTTTTACTGTTATACAGATTGAAATGGATCAGATTCATATATCGAATACTGAAAATCGTAAAGTCATGATTTTTTCCATTAAAACTGAACCTTGGTGGCAAAGGAACACATAAAACTCATTTAATGAATTCAAACGGCTCAAACAAGGTACTTCTCGCATGCAATATCAATAATAATACAGTTAATTTAGTAATATACTCAAAATAATGCAAGTTATCTAAACTATATGTGGTCAGACATGGTCTCAACTAATTCCTATAATTTGAAAAATTTAGCTCAACTCTACTCTTTAAGTTTTTACGATTTTGACGAATTAATGTTGAAATGACAATCAAATTTTGTTTACCAATTTTCGTCTCTGAGTGCAATATTGCCTGTCAGATTGTTCCTCGGTGCTCGTCCCATTCTCCGTAAACGACCTATGTAGTAAAACAATGAGATTTTCAATTCATCGGCGAAAACTTGAATAACGGTATTATTGCGGAAACAAAACATGCATGAAGTCTCCACTGAATTACACAATTTGCTCACATCAATCAGAAGGATATATTTTGATTATTTTGACAAAATGTGAAAAACTCAACGGAGACTTCAAACATGGCCAAAATTTAAGGCAAATGCCAAAATAATATTGTACTCTCCATTCAGCATTATTAGAGAATACATATGCCAAAATGTTGCGCAAAAATCAAAGTACGCAACCTTTCCCAAAATGTAGGATTTCCGTTCGTGTATAACTCAAAAAGTTGTAACGGATGGACTTTTTGTCCTTCAAAACTTGCAAGGTTTTTGTCAACAAAAAATTATGTTTAGTTCCAGAAGAGTGCATGCAAAATTAAAAAAATAGAAAGAATCTCTTTCTCAAAAACCACGCGTAAGTGTACATCAAGTGAGAAGCGGTGATAAATGTGAGTACAGCGAAAATAAAGGAAACCTAGTATTCACCATGTGTAAAGTGTATTGTGCATCCTTTGGTGTTTCATATTTCTGTGTTAAAGTAGTGTAACTACGCACTATACTTCTGTTTTTTTGTAAACAACCTATTTAAGTACACCAGACAGTTGCCCGATCAGTGCATGTGGAAGCAAAAATTTAAAAAAATAGATGGTCAGTTCAGTTAAGTTGAGTTACAAACATAGTGCTACCACCTAAATAAATGATCAAGAAAAAACAAAATGCTACCAAAATATACAGCAAATAATATAAAATAGACATAAGGCTGCAAAATCAATCCATCAGCCAAAAAAAGTTACAAAAATTGCACTCCCAGCAGCAGAACAACATTACACTTTTACCTTTTTATATTCTGAATTTTTTTGCAAATAGATATGTTGCCTGTAAGTCCACACAGGGCCAGTTTTCTTGTCATCAATGTATTGTGAGAAATTGCTAACGTTCTTAAACCTATAATTTACTTACTTACTTAACTTAAGGAGCAATTCTGTCCCTTCCTAAACTTACAAAATTAGCAGCTACTCCAAGTTCCCTTTTCTTAACATTACCATAAATATGATATAAAAAACAACTTTTGTCCTTACACTTTCATTGAATATAAACAAAAAAATTCTTCAAAAAATCAAGATTAAGAAATAAGCTCATTAACACAAAAGTTAAGAGTTGAGATTCTGACAACAATTTATTGAATCATAGTCAGCAGGTCTACTATAGTCCCTTTAATTAATCAGGTATTTAACGACACGAACAAACTTCATAGTACATACAGAATCACAATTTGACAAAAAACAGTTTGCATATAATAGTCCATACAGGATTTTATAAAAAACTGAAGCGAACGACGAGAAATACTGTTGGTAAAGAATATGAAACTGGGGTTTTCTACTAACTAACTAATTGACAAAACAATAGTATCCAATTATTGCATAGTTGCTGGTGTGGTGACAATTTCATCAACAATACAGTGAAAGGTGAGTTATGAACCAAGGAACATTTGTGAGACAAAGGGCACAACAAAACTGAACTGACGACACATATATACAAAGTTCTACGTTCAACGACTTCTTGACTTGCGCTCTGAAAGAAAACATAGAAAAGCACAATGTGAAATATTTGGGAGTTAAAATGTACACATAAACAATGTCTGCACTCCAATCTTCACAGAACTACATTTAACGAATAGTAGTCAACCAATGTTGCTGGACCTGAAGAAACTAACTAAATCTAACTAAAAAATCTACATTACACGCATGGTCCTTTGGAGAAAGTCACATATTTAATTTAACAGCACAACTAAATCCACAAAATTCATGTACATTAAACATTTTGCACTAATTGTACGGAATTGTTGACTGGTTTGGACTCTCTTTTAAGAATCGAGTTAAGGGCATTGGGGATTTCATAACATTCATATCAGATGTATTTTGAACGTATGGATTTTGCGTATGCATGTAATATGAACGATGAATGTATATGGAATGATATCGAATATGGAATGTTTGTGATTCGAATGAAATATATGTAATGTAATACATGTAAAAAAGAAAAGAAATCAAATCTTTTCATTTCTAGAAAGCATTTGCAAATCGGGTGAAAGCAAAATTTCAAGCACATCTTTTTTAGCTACCACAGCTACTATAGTAGAATGGAAAATCACACTTAAATGTGAGTACCTACCTTGAATTCACGAAGTAACATGCAAAAAGACCAGGGAGTTTTTACTTGTCTCGTCCCAATCGTTTCAAACGAACTATAGATACAAAAGATCAAACCCATGCAATTCATTAGGACACACGTTAGTTAGTAAACAAACCAAACTTCTAGTAATATACGTTGTTACTTAATCTTTATATATTTAGACTGCACACATAAGTTCACTCCTCTAAAATTTAATATATAGTATAGCAGCACACGGAAGGTTGATACAAATATTTCAGTACCAAATAATAAAAGTAATTTCACACCATTAGAAAGTCGAACTCAACACAGTAATTTGGAATGATTACAACTGTCGTTAGATCAAGTGAAATGCAGAAAAAGTAGAATGTTAGACAAATATTATGGGATTTGAGATTATGTAGTGGCTAAAAGTAAGAAAAGAATTTGTAATAAATATGTTTGTCTCCGGGCCATTGGTATATTTAGTACGCTTTTAAGGCCCATGGTCGTAATTTTCTTCGCCTTAATGTGTACAAGTAAACATTATTTTGGTGTTTACATGATAGGACAAGAGAGCTAAAGTATCGGGTCCATTGCGTAAGTATTATCAATGATTCGAAATCCAAGAATATCATAATTCCACAACACTCTGTACTGTTCCACTATACCGAGTAAATATCACAGGGACAGGAAAATTAAAAGTAAGTGAACTTGTCCTTAGTTTGGTATTCCAAGTGATCATCACAAGTAAGTGGACAAGTATACGGTCTAACTAAAGGAAAAAGGACCATACACTGACAATCATTACAAGACGCATAAATAGCTTCTTACTGCGGAAATTCATTTGGTTTCCACAATGTGGATACCATCTCGGTCTTGTTTCAGTTTCACTTGTAGTTCTAGACGCCCTGTGAGTTTCGAGGACACAATTTGAAGATTTATTTGCAATTCGAAATGTCAAATCAAAATCATACAATATATCTTATCTATTCATGTTGTTGCAAAAAGACGGGAACAATATAACCTAACACAGATAAAGATGGAAGATGAAAGCTGTAGGACCAAAACGCAATATGGACTTTGGATTTGGAATCCATAAAATCAAGTCAGTAAGATTTACTTTCCTCAGAAACACCAAAAACACATATGCTGCAAATAAAGATAGCCTTAAGCTTCTCATTTGCTTATATTTCTGGTCTCGTAAATTAAAGAATTCTCATTTCCCCAGCTTCCAGCCAGAACCAGATGCAGACAAAAAAAGAATAAAGCAAGTTGCTTCCAACAAATGCTGTGCTCCTTTTCCACCAGAATAAAATTTAATATAATCTAGAACAATTCACAAAAGCCCTTTCTGATGCCAGTTTGTTCTGTCAGCCCACTCTGCCTACCTATAATTAGCATAGAATGATTTCTTTGCAATTCTAACCGAAAAAATCCTCTTTAATCTCAACATTTTCTAATGAATGCTCATATCGTCAGTCTAAAGAGAGACGAAACTCTACAAGTGTGCTGCATTTATAAACAATATAAAACAAAAAACAAACTTTAAGAAACATACTAATAGCAGACGATGAAGTAATTGGATAATAGAATGCACACATACTTTAATGTGTGTGGACAGTGAAAATCTCATAAAACATGTAATGCATTCCTAATGCAACAGTTAACTAACAAACTGACTGACTACTGCACAAATCTCAGTCAGTTGACAACAATGTTTTATTTATCCTGTCATTCGCACATACATATAGTCTAACTAACTAGCTAACTAACTAAGAGGGTCTGAGAAGAACGTACTTTACACTCCTTGAGGAAAGGGCAAGCCAACATACTTGTCATGATTCCAAAAAAACTGCCTACAACACCATAATAGTCCATTGGGAGCTAACAGAGGAGAGCATGAGCACAGAACATGTGATATTATAGAGCTCTGTCGATGACTGGGAATCATATGCAAGAAAAACTGGAGTGCAAAGTTGTGCTGCAAAGTAAACACACCTAACTAACTACAGGAAAGTTGTGTTAACCGGTAGTGAACCCGAGGCTCTGAAATGAGCTGTTTATGTAGCAGAGGTAATGTTTAAACACATCATCAAGAGTCATTAAGTTGGTTAGTTTTTGAATGTGACCACACTATGCGCGATACATGGTCCGTGGTAGTAAATTAGGACCGATGCTAATGTTATGATTTACATGGAACATCAATTTTATGCAGCCATCAGTTTTCAGTTTCATTCCCCAAATAGACTAACTAAGAATTCGCTGTGAAAACTCGTGATTTATGTAAATCCTAAGCGTACGTCATTAATGCAGGTTTAATTTCCTCTTCTGGTTGTGCAGCTACATATCGTCAGTCAGTTTAATTGAGTGGTACGGATTGGAAATGTGATTGACTTATCCTCTGTAATTACTAACTTAAATGCATTTTTCTTGTCACATTAACCAGACAATGAAATCTAGCAGACAGACAATAAGTCCTGCATGGATGACATGACAGTTTGAACTTGACGGTCAGAGAGAGAGAGACAGAAAAGGAGCAAATGCGTGAAAACAGGAGGAATGAAGACTTACTTCTATCAAGGTTTCGTTGTAGATGGGTGGCGACCCTGTTTCTTGCATCGTTGTATTCAAAGTGAAGTCCCAAGCGAAGAATCGTTGGGTTTTGTTCGATCAGTCCCGTGAGCTCCATCTCAATCTTGTTGCCCAAAGTTTGTTGACGCTACAAGAGAATACAAGAATAAAACACGGATTGTACATTAAGTAGTCACCGGGAGCATAATAATCCCACAAATGACACAGTAACAAATTAGTTTTCACAACCAGCAAAGTTTTGTATACAAGGTCGAATGTCTGTCTACAGATATTTTGGTATATCCAGTTTGAAGTGAAATGACGTTATGTAGGATATATAGATTAAACTGCATATTCGAAAAATAAATTGACTATGGCTGTTTGTATGAGAAATAGACTGATAAGATAGGTATACACTATAGTCATAGTAGTGAGTGAGTAGTGTAGTGCAAAAAAAATTAATGTGAGCAGGGAGTACTAAATAAAATACACGGGTGAGATTTTGGCACAGTGCCTTTCCTTCATAAGTTAGAAAAGACGCACTTCAGACTAATTCAAATGACAGATGAGGTCAGAAAAAGGGTAGTAGAAATGTGAAATGCAACCAATAAAAACAAACGTGAGGTACTTACTTGATTCGAGGCTCGGAATTCTTCCATGTATTTTGTGTTTTGCAAGGCCTTAACCATTGCAACAATTGTGGACGGATTCAAATTATTAGATTCCACGCTGAAACAGATAAGGACGCAATATTTTGGTATACAAGACAGCCATATCATTTGAAATGGCTTTTAAGAGATTCAATTTAATGATTACTTTATCGTACGAAGGCCAGAATTTGTCACTAAGGCTTCAGCTAGAACCAACCCAGGTCTGTCATTCAGACCGACATTACATAAACTCAAAGACTCCAGATGAGTGTTTGTCTTCAAACCTTCAAACAATGAAATGAATTGTTCTTCGGAAATCTAGAAAGAAACAGGCATTTTAATACTACATTTTTAGCAAAAAAAGTTACATTTCCGCCAAGCAAAGCCCTACCGGAATATTGTTCAAGTTCAATGTTGTCAAGTTGAAATCATCGTCCTTGACTTGTTTGATAGACTTTTCAACATCCGTCATATTTGGAGGCTCTGCTGGCATTGGTTTTGGTTTGTATGCTTGAGCCACTCCATTCCAACCAAGACCTTTTGGCTGCTCTTTGTTTAGCAAAGAGTTGTGGTATTGCTCCTGGTTCATCATTGAATGAAATCCCAGAATAGCTGAGAAAAATACGCACATAATATTTAAACGGGACGGTCACACTTCAACGCATCTCTTGTTAAAAACAAGGCTAACTGTTTGTAAGCATCGAATGCTCTGCAATACTTATACTTGCACAATATATTACCAGCTAAGTCAATGATTTCTTCTTCAGAAGCAGCATTTAAAGCCGACTCGTATTCTCCCCCCATGTCAACTGAAATTTCTTCTTCTTGTTTGGTCATTGGCCTCTCTGGAGGAATCCACTTCTTTCCCCGCACGGTTCCAGCAATGTATGGTTTTAGTTCTGGTCTGTCAGGTGTTTCCATTGCAATCTTATTAATATAATCTATTAGCTTTTTCCTGTCAAGCTTTCCAGTTGGCTCCTTCTGACAAATGTAACTTGTCCGTTGATCTGGAGGAAGTAAGGAGTCCTAAAAACAACAACAAAAAATCATTTTAATCGTCAATCCCAAAACACGGCAGCATTATTTGGTATTGTATCTATTTAAGTATCTACTGCCATTTCTGGGCCCTACTGGATACTAAAAATTAAGTGACAACTGTAACCAACGTACATCAGGATCCACATCACGGGACAAAACTTCAAGTTCTTCCTCAGTCAAATGAGCAAGTAAATCCTCCACATCCATGTTCTCATATTCTGACAGATCTTTGCCATACAATTTTCTAGTTGTCATCGTTGTCGTCTTCGTCGTAGTCGACATCGAATTCTACAAGTTAATCGAAAAATTCAAAATTTAAAAATCGTTCAATTGTTTATGTCGAACCGAATTAGAGTCTACCTATCCCATCCAAACATTTCCCCACTGAAATGATACAAATTAAATAAGTCGGCAAAATTTCCTTTACCCCTTTAGAAGCGCTCATTTTGTTCCGAGTTTCAAACACTCAAAAAAACGAACCACAGTCAATCAAACCTCAGGATTTAGTCAGTTAGTTTGACTGTACTGCAATTGTCCCTCTCACAACTCAAGCAAAAACAATTTATATAATTTTAACACGTTTTCGAAATAAATTTTACTCTTCAGTTAGTTCATTTGAATCACCCTCGTTTCTTTCGCAATGCATAAACATTCACATCCCTACCAAGATTTTACCACGCCTATCAATCTGTGACTTTCACTGTGTCCTTATAGCATTTTGTTGGTACACAAGTTTAAACAACAAATGCTGTTGATTAGATTGAGCGTGAAACAAGGTGATAGGTGATAACGTTTATGTTACTACATTTGATGCATATAGCAGCATGTACTAAATGAATATACTGGGCGATATGAATTGAAATGACCTTGTTTAGAAGACGCCTTTGCTATTTACTGCATGGTTGATAACAATGCTCGCTAATGACAGCATGCATGCAGCGATGCAGCTATTCCATTCAATTTGCCAATGCATATGCATAGTGGCTGCTTATTTCGAATCAAATGAATCACGCATTTTTCATGTATTGAATGCGAGATACAAGTTTATCAAGACAAAGGCATTTGTTTTGATGTATTAAAAGGATGCATTTGCTAATATCCAAGAGAAACATTGGCTACTAATGCAATTAATTCAATTCGGTCTTTGATGCATCAATGCTAACAAATACGCCATTGAAACTCTTGTATTGATACCTATGCGAATTATGCCTTCAGAATCAACCGTACTTATTAAGATAACATTGTATTTATTTTCTGCCCTTTCTGCCATGTTAGTTTGTTTATCCCAAAATGACAGACATATGTTACAGGCTTTGATTCACAGGATTCACATATGAAATTATTATAAGCTGGAGCAATCATGTAAACGTTCGTTTATGAGATTTGATTGTAAGCCAGCAATTAGAACTATTTATTTAGTAGGTATTACTTAGCTAATTTGGAACATAATTGCATTCAGTTTTAAAGCCCAAGTCATTATTCAGTTTCCCATACAGTAGATATTTATGTCATCACACGTGTGCCTGTCTGAATTCTAAAGCAATCCTCATTTATTACGGCTGCATGAACTGAATGCGTTCATGCGGAAGTGTAATTTGGAACTATAATGCTCGTAATAAAGCAAGCATGAAGAGTTCGCATGAATACACTGGGTTTTAAACTTATTCTGGTCGTATATAATGCACAGTGCTCGTGTGCAAGGAGTCGTACTAAATAGTTTCTCAAGATTTTAAACACCCGTGTGTACATGCAAAATTTATAGGTTTGTTGACTCTAACTTGAAGAACAGAAGACACTTTTGTGAATATAAATGCATAGCAAACCGTGTTTTCAAATGAGTCCAGCATGTTATTTACCTTCTTACAGTCTGAAAAGGTGTAAAAATAAATGCTGTCGAGTTTTATTTGTATGTAATGGAGAACGGGTTACGAACTCAGTAACCATGTTGCAATGATCTATTCAATTAATCAACACGTTGAATGCTGAATAATTACGTTCACATTTTACAGCTTAATGATACATCAACGCCAAAAATATTTAGCACCCAGAAGTTTCCAAGATATTCTTTGCTATTCATTTAGTAATGGGGGGCTGACCGCTGACCAAGTAAAATGTGATAAAATAAAAAAATATAATACATTCACGGAAAACAAATCATACCTCATCTTCAAAGAAGGTAAAACCGTATGAACGGTTTCCTGTCATAACTTTAGTCATTTTGATATTTTCCACCGCACTGAATTAGTATTTGAGCGATAAATGTCAAATTGTCAATCCACTCTTTACACTCAAATCAACAAAATTGACACTGCTTTGTTCTGCATACGCATGCAGACAGTTAACAATACTTTCGTTATAATCCCTGAAATAGAACCAGACAATCTTTTGTTGGAAAAGAAAAAATTTCCATAATTTCACTGCATAAAGTAAATTAATAGACTTAAGAGCTGTGAGTAATTTGTTCTGAACAAGTGTTCAAACTAAACTGAAAGATGAAGTGCTCCGAAAACGGGAAGACGGGAAATCCCAGTTTGCCAACTTTTAATATTTATTGTGTGTATCCAATCATTCCTGGAAGTGAACTAAACTGGGTATCTTATTATGCTCTGGTTTGGAAAATAGACGCAAAAACTGCATGCAGACAAGACCGCATTTTTACTACACGATATGAATAGCATAAACTTGCTAGAGTTTTCGAAAATCCAACGAATATTCTATATACTGTAAAGTGTACTGTAGACTCGCAGCAGCACTCAAGTGAGTTTACTCCATTAACTAAATACTCCATAGCGTGTGGTAGTGCACAAGATTTCGGTTATATGATCGGGAAAATAAGTGGATATAGAATATGGCCACGGTGGACTTATTAATAGCGGAGCATAAAATACGCTTTTAGCTTTCGTTTATATCATGAAAAGATTTGGGATGTGGCTTCCTGGCTCTTTACTGTAAGTGTACGAGCAAACGTAAAGCATTATTATGTAAAGGGTTGTACGACTTTGAAGACGAGGCACAGATGCATTCATTTATCCCAAAATACGACTGGTGGGGGAAAAATAGAATCCCGTTTTTTGCTGTCCTTTACTTAAACATGGACAAAATCCTATCCACACATTTGTATGCTTACTAACTGCAGTATGCAAGCAAAAGTCACTATGTAATGCTATTTTCAATCTCATGATGATAAAAGTAAAGGTTAAGCGGTGCTAAATTTGTTTCCTCACGTGCATTCAATGAATATCAAAATTTAAGAGATGATTAGCCGATTTTAAGTCAAAATATAGCAGCTATTTAGACCAACTTCCAAGGGAATAGCTAATGTGGGATTTCAGACGCCATTTCATTCTGGGAACATCTTATGCGATTTCGCATTGCCAAATCTATATAAATACTTGTGTTTGTACCAATACAGAATATGTCGTATTTGAAAATTCTAATGAACATGAAATGAGAACTACCAACTAACGTTTTTTTAATGCAAAATAATCATCTCTTAATTCATAGAAAGAGCACAAAGTGCAAACAAGATTTTTGCATTTGCTGCAATTTATCATCCTGTCATACACACGATTAAATCCAGTTTACAACTGATAATGTGAGATACATTGTAAAGTCGGCACGGCATGAAGTCATCATAGCAGACTTCATTTGAAAATTACTTTGGATTAGAGATTGGGTACAGAGTTTTCAACTCGTCTTTTTGCACAGTTTGTAACGAACTAACTAACTAACTAACCAAGAGTTCATCATCCAACATGTGTCTGTCTACGATATTTTAGGCTAAAAGCCGCTGCAGATGGTTTACAAGAAATGGTTAATTGCAATAACATGGCGCAGTCAGCAGATTTGATATTCTCCACGGCTCTGCTCAAGGGAAAATGATGATAACCAAACCTAGTTGGGCTCATTCACGTATTCAAACTTAGTTTGTTGTTATTATTAACTAACTAGCTAGCTAATGCATATAAATATTGTTTTCACGGGAGAAGGATTCACACGGTATTGCGGTTCATTTTTTACAAGCAGCAGCTTCATTCTCTAATTTGTCATTTTCAGTTCTTTGTTTGTTAATTGAATAAATTAATGTTGCTAGTTTTAATTGGATAAGGATAAGTTAGTCAGTATATTTTTAATTGCTTTCTCCAACGTATGCTAAGGATAGCTTTGGTATTCTACCA
>Ga0210040_10004825_pt1 | contig 17388 bp, 8 predicted proteins | sample CryGeyCG12114_NA_FD_185462 | JGI IMG/M metagenome (GOLD analysis project Ga0210040, IMG submission 185462) | Groundwater microbial communities from aquifer - Crystal Geyser CG19_WC_8/21/14_NA (SPAdes) (version 2) | ecosystem: Environmental > Aquatic > Deep subsurface > Groundwater | place: USA... | reverse complement strand
CGCCGCTTCCGCAAGGAGAAGACATAACTTTATTAAGCGAACTGGCTACCATAAAGTCTGAGGGGGCAACTGTTCTCGGCTTTCATTTGGAAGGGCCATTTTTAAAGTTGATGGGGTCTATGTTACCGGAAGCTGCTGCCAAAGCAGACCCCGACCGCGTTACTGCTTTAATTAAGGCGGCAAAACCTTACCGGGCTATTTTTAGCATTTCGCCCGATGTAGAGAACATTACGGCTATTATTCCTTTAATGACCGCAGGGAACAATCCGGTGTTTATGACGCACACGGCGGCTGATGTAAAACAAACCCAGGCCGCCATTGAATTAGGAGCTTTACACGCCACTCATTTTTACGATGTTTTTCCTTGTCCGGAAGTTTCAGAACCTGGGGTTAGACCTTGTGGAATTGTAGAAGCAGTTTTGGCCGATGCCCGGGTGAGTGTAGATTTTATTCTGGATGGCGTGCACGTAGATCCGGTTGCCGTTAAAATGGCCATGGCTTGTAAAGCACAAGGGCCGGGAGGTGTTTGTCTGATAACTGATTCGAATATTGGCGCCGGCCTTGGCCCCGGTCGTTTTGTATTCCGGGATAACAGTGAGGTGGAATTTGCTTATGAAGGCAGTCCGGCGCGTCAGGTGGCGGATAATACATTAGCTGGCAGTGGCTTAACCATGGATCAAGCGGTTAGAAATGCAATGAAATTTTTGAATATCGATTTACCGGAAGCAATTAAAATGGCGAGTAGTAACCCCGCGAAAGTGATGGGGGTGGCTGATTGTAAAGGGGAAATTAGAGTTGGCTACGATGCGGATTTAGTAATATTGGATGAACAGTTCCAGGTAATGCAAACCTGGGTGCAAGGAGAACTAAAGTATGCAAAACACAATCATTTTATTACTAGGGAAGCTAAAAGTTAAATTGGCGCATTACTACAAATAATACTTACTGCATCATAATCTTATGCCCGGCACTACTGCTAGTTCCTTAAAAACTTCTCCGCCAAAACTTATACCAGGTGCCTGGCTGGTGGTTGCTTTGTTATGTGTTGTGGGTTGCTTAAATTATCTCGATCGCCTGATGATCGCCACTATGCGAGAGTCTATTGTAGAAGCTATGCCGATGACGGATGCTCAATTTGGCCTGCTTACCTCCGTGTTTTTATGGGTTTATGGCTTATTAAGCCCTTTTGCCGGATTTCTGGCTGATCGGTTTAACCGTAGCCGGGTCATAATTGTAAGCTTGTTTGTTTGGTCAGCGGTTACCTGGTTAACTTCTCACGCAACTACTTTTGAACAATTGCTGGCTACCCGGGCGCTGATGGGAATCAGTGAAGCCTGTTACATTCCGGCTGCCCTGGCACTCATCGCCGATTATCACCGGGGGCATACCCGGTCTCTGGCAACAGGTATTCACATGGCAGGCATTATGATTGGGCAAAGCTTAGGATTTATAGGAGGATGGATTGCTGAAAATGGCCATTGGAGCGATGCCTTTTCTGTTTTTGGTGCCTTGGGAGTAGCTTACGCGCTCGTACTTGTTTTCTTTCTGCGCGATGTTCCGGAAAATAAAGATCTGGGTAGAACTGGAGCGGAACAGCCGGAAAAGAAAGTAAGTTTTATTAAAGGAATTATTTCTTTGTTTAGCCGAGGAGCATTTATACTTGCGCTTACTTACTGGGGTTTACTCGGGTTAGTTAGCAGTGTATTAAGCGTTTGGTTGCCCACTTATTATAAAGAAAAGTTTCACCTGAGCCAAACCATAGCGGGCGTATATGGTACCAGCTATATTTATCCGGCAGCCTTAGTGGGTGTTTTACTCGGTGGTTTTTGGGCCGCCCGCTGGAGCCGCACAAACGTACGGGCTCCCATTCTGGTGCCTGCAATAGGTTTGTGCGTGGCGGCACCTGGCATTTTTATAGCTGGCAACACTGGTATTTTGCCTTTAGTAATAGTAGGTTTTATCATTTATGCCCTCACGCGGGCTTTTACCGATTCTAACATGATGCCCATTCTCTGCTTGGTAGCCGATCCCCGGTTTCGGGCTACGGGGTACGGCATTTTAAATTTATTTAGTTGCGTAGTAGGCGGTTTCGGTATATATGCCGGTGGTATTTTACGTGACTCCAATATAGATTTGAGTAGCATGTTTCAGTTCGCCGCATTAATCCTGTTAAGTTGCGCCGCCTTATTATTCTTGCTGAAGCCTAAATTTGTAGAGGATACAAAATAGTAAACCAACTTTTAGAATACTTTTATTCCTTTCTGTTAGAAACTGTACAGCTTTGCTTTAAACAGATTTAATCCCTTACTATTCGTATTTAAATTGTGTTTTTAGAATAAATTTTAGTTTCGCTGCCCGTTATACCGTACCCAACTCCTAAAAAATTCCAGCCCTTTCTTTCATAATAATTTACCAGATCCGTAATTAAATATACGGCATTAAATCCTTTGGCCTTAGCTTCCTGCACCCCGTGGTTTAAAAGTAGTTCAGCTAACCCTTTATTGCGTTGGTCAGCATTAACATATAAACAAGCAAACCAGGGCGTAATATCCTGCCTGCTTACCAAGTCATTTCGCAATAAGGCATAAGAACCAATTATTTGGTCGTTATCCAGCAACAAATAAAATTTAGGTAAAAGATTATCAGGATTTAGGGAATTTAAAATACAATCCTGATAGAACATAAAGTTTGTATCATTGGCCCAATTATCAATATAAAATTGAATCCCTCTTTCTATTAAATCTGGTCTTTCAGAAAATTCAACTATTTCCATTTTATAATTTATCTATATTGTTAATTTAAATTTTTGTAAGCTGATCTGTTGGGAAAATATTTATAAGCCAAAAGATTATTCTAGCCAATTATTTATTAAAATTTAAGTGGATAGGCCAATTTACTTTATGCTTTAGATAATCGAAAAGCGGTAAAAAAATAAATCATAAAAGCGTAAAATAGTATAGGAGTTCAGCAAGGTGGTAAGCTACTTTTAAATGAATAATTTAAAAGTAAAATACTATTCGTAAAAATGAAAGTTTACCTCCTTGGTTTTCTAAGTGCAATTTTAATAGGATGTGGCACGAGCAACAATAATAAAAGTATTCAAAAGGAAGTAAACACCTCTTGGGAAGAACACAGTAAAGGTAGTGGCCCGGTTTTATTTCATGGTATTCCGGCTTATGGCAAAACAACCATAAATTATAAACGCAATAACAAAACTGCTTTTAAAATAAAATTAAGCGAGCCCGTACTATTAGACTTAGCTGATAAACCCGAGCCTTGGGGTTTCTACCAGTTTCCAACTCTTTCACGTTTGGCCAATGGCAGTATAAATGCTAATTGGAGTTTGCACGAAGATAATATCCAGTCTTACGGAACAACCGATGTAGGTTCCGCTATTTCTAAAGACGAAGGCAAAACTTGGAAAATACAAAAAGTGGATTCTTCGCTTGTATCGGGTATGCTGATGCCCAGCGGCGATAGAATTCAGGTAATTGATAAAAAGCCCATAAAAGTAGAAGATTTACAATTGCCGAAGGTAGTTGGTAAAACCAATTTTACGCACCGGAAATCTAATTTTACGTTCTATCGCCTGCACGCCTTGCCGGCTAGCCGGCAAGGCGTTTACATTAATCGCTTAGGTAAAGGAGAAACCAAATGGCAGGTAGACCATGCTTCTCTTTACGATCCGCAGGCTTTACGTTACAGTTTTAGGGGCTATGTGCCGGTAGTATTTTGGGGAGATATTCATTTTGCCGCCGATAAATCGCTTGTTGCGGGTATTTATCCCGGATATCATATTACGGATAGCGGTGTTTTAGATTGGCAAATGGGTGTCTTTTTCTATCGTTCAACCGACGAAGGACGATCTTGGAAAATACAAGGCCGGATTCCGTATGAGCCGGATGTTACACTAGATACCGTAGGTAAACGACGGATTGGATTTTCGGAACCGTGTTATGAAGTATTACCCGACGGAAGTTTTCTAAGTGTGATTAGAACCACTGATGGCGATGGCATAACCAATGGTTTGGGCAATGGCCCTATGTACTACAGCCGGTCCACTGACCTGGGTAAAACCTGGACCAAACCTAAAGCTTTTACCGGCGCCGGTGTAATGCCCCGCTTGCTGCAGTTAGATAATGGAGTACTGGTGCTTTCTTCTGGTCGGCCCGGGGTACAATTGCGGTTCTCAACTGATGGCAAAGGAGAAGTCTGGACTGATCCGATTGAAATGATGCCGCATGATAATGGATTGAAGCAAGATGAAATTTCGTGTGGATATACGGGCATTATTCCTTCCGGCCCTAACCGCTTTTTTATAATATACTCTGATTTTAAACATTTGAATGAGGCAAAGGAGCCTCGCAAATCAATAAAATTCCGGGAAGTAATTATAAATAAGAAGTAATAATGATGCTTAAGATTAATTACAATTGAGCCATCCTTAATCATAAAACATTCCAAGAAATATCTTACTATAAATAAGATTTAAAATAATAAAAGAATGAAAGCCAGCATTATTGTGTTAGCAGGACTTGTATGCGTTGGGTTTGGTACTGCCCAAACCTATAAGAATAACAGCTCTGCCGCTAAAGAGATTTTAACCAGCTATGTACCGTCTGATGAGGTTTTAAAATTGACAACTAGGAATAATAATTCTGGCAACGAAGATAAAGCCAATATTAAAAAATCTACCACTGAAAAATTAAAAGTACTTTTTCATCATAAAAGTTATGCAGATTTTGCGAAAGGAACATTTTCCGATGCGGGTGGCAATTTATATGTATCGCGCAAAGGAAATATTCAATTTATTAATCTTTACGATCTTAATTTCGATGGCTATCCGGAGGTTGTCATGAATAACGATCATAATGGATACGATACGCCAGATGCGCTCATCTATCATAATCGGTTGCCTAACGGACTACATTCTTTAATAAGCCCTGTTGCCCAGGATGGACCGGTTTACCAGAACTTAAAATATACCTTAGAAAGCCTGCAATCAATAACTCAATTGCCATCTGAAGGAGGTGGTAAAGCGGTGGTGGAAGATATAAATAAAGATGGGTTTAAAGATTTGATTTTTACGAATTTTATTCACGGTTCTACCTTACAGGAATTTCCTGCCTATATTTATTGGGGCGGTTCCGATGGGTTTAATCCGGCGCGGCGATCGCTGTTACCGGCCGATCGGGGAACGGCGGCGGCAATAGCTGATTTAAATAATGATGGTTTGCTGGATATAGTAGTAGCTAATTCGGGTCGGGAGCATTTATCAGCGGAGCCAGCAGATTTTTCTTACTCTACGTTAACAAAACTAGGCGGAGAGCGGGAAAAAACATCGTATATTTTCATACAGTCAGAAGGAGGCTTTTCTATCAATTCGCGGCAGGCTATTCCAACCCAATATGCCGTTGATGTAAAAGTTGCTGACATAACTAAATCCGGAAGTAACGCACTCATTTTTCTGGAAGCTGGTGAACCGGGAGCAATCCGGATTATTCCGCAAAAAGAAGGTAAGTGGGCCGAGCCGCAATTAATTCCTGTCTTAGCTGTGAAAACTTCTCCCAGCAACGGCAAAAGAATTAACCGGGAGCTGCTGGTAAAAGATTTAAATGGCGATAGCTATCCGGATATATTTGCCCCTTCCAAAGGAAAACAATCCGAAATATTCTGGAATAGAAAGGGTCACTTCTCAGCTGAAAACAAAACTGTATTAGAAGCTGATAATGCTTTTAGCGCTGATGCGGCTGACCTGAATAAAGATGGTTATGTAGATTTGGTAATCGCTAATTTTTTTAAGGATGATGAAAAAGGTAATGCCCTCTTCGAAACCAATTCTCATATTTGGTGGGGAGGCAAAGGTGGTTTTAATAAATCAAAGAGAACGGCTCTTCCTACCTGGGGCGCTGTTTCAGTTAAAATTGCCGATATAAATAATACCGGCTACCAGGATATATTATTTGCCCAGCACCGCAACCAGGAATCTACGGATGTGCCTAGCTTTATTTATTTCAACTCAAATAAAGGTTTCTCAGCGGATAATCGCCTGGAATTACAAGGATTTGGTGCGGTAAGTATACTAGCCGAAGATTTTACCGGGAGCAAGAGAAAAGATGTAGTTTTAATTAACAGTTTAAGTGGCCAGGCCCGCCACGCCGGTATTGAAGACGAACCCGGTAACGAAGGCGTAACACCTAATGCATTGCCGATGTATATTTATAAAGGTAACGCCAGCGGGAAATATAATAATTCAAATCTTATGCGAATTCCGGAATCGGCGCAGGAAACCAATATCAGTTTTGCTGATATGAACGATGATGGTAAGGCGGATCTGGTGCAAATGCGGGGCGGTGGCCGCCGGTTATTAATCCGCTACAATATTTACAATTATCCTAAAACAAAGGAGTTTGTGGAAATGGATGTTCCTTTCCGGGGCAATACAGTTAACGTAGCTGATTATAATAAAGATGGTTTTCTGGATGTAGTAATAACGCCGGTAGCTGGATCCCAGGGAGCTATATTTCTTGGTTTAGGCAACGGGAAATATCGCAGTACTTTGTTTGATTTTCAGCAAATGGCCTATGCTGCTTCGGTTGGCGATGTAAATAATGATGGTTGGCTAGATATAGTAACCTGCGGTTACAGTCAGGTAAGTATTTTATTAGGTAATAATAACGGGGACTTTCATTTTGATGAGCCTATAACTATTAAAACGGATGTGTTTACCACCCGCGTTTCAATGGCTGATTTTAATAAGGATGGCTGGCTGGATATTTTCTGCCAAAACCTCCAGAAGTTTGAGTCTAAAACCTATGATATTGAGTCGTGGGTTTTAATAAATAATAAAGGTAAATTTTCAGTAAATAATAAGCGGACCTTTCACACCTTCGGGGCTAATGGTGGCAGTATTGCCCAACTTCAGGATGATGGCAAACTAGACGTAATCGTGTCTAACTATCATGCTGATGTTTCCCGCCGCGTAGGTACTTTTATTTTGTCTGATGATAAAGATGGCTTCCCGACGGAAGAAGGAAAATTACGGTTGCCTTCTTACTCTTCGGGTGCCAATGTGGTTTTAGATTTTAACGGCGATGGCTTTCAAGATATTTTAGTTTATAACCATACGGGTGGTGAAGTATATAATGGCACATTAAATCCAACGGGTGGTGTGCATGGAGTGGGCTCAAATTTATTTTGGGGAAGTAAAGAAGGTTATAGCCTGCAAAATACCAGTTATATTCCCAGCTTTGGTCCCCATTCCCGCATTATTGCTGATCCAGGCAGTGTCGCTCGCCGCAATCCGTACGAAATTTACACCTCCGATTATATTTTAAATAATTTTGGTAAAAATAAATTTAACTTAAGTGTTAACGGTCGATTTAACAAGAAACAATTTTCAACGCTCGAAATTATTATTGGTGACCAAAACTCAAAATCAGAAACTTCTCGGATAGTACCAAAATTAGTCTCTCAGTCCGATTCTTCGGAAAGTTATACTGTTTCCATTCCAAAGGGGAAAACCTTCCGTTACCGTCTAACCTTAAATAGCTCTCATTCTGGTTCAGGTCCGGTTGTTTCATCAGTACGCATGGAATAAAGTAATCATAATTTCTTCCCTTATAAGCAAAAACAAGTGCTACCTAACAGGTAATTTTAAAAATTAAACAATATTATTTTTCTGGTAGGTACTGTACTTTAAATAGTTAAAAAGTTTGCTATGAAAATCATATTAATAGTAATCTAGTTAGTTGGATTATCATTAATGGAAGTAGCCTATATTTTATCCGTCTGAGTACTTAATAATACCTATTTACTATAACTACCTAAAGTAATTTCTTCTGAAATCAAACTTAATTAACACTGGAGCCTGTCTTGATCAGGTTGTTTGGTTTTAGTTAAAGTAGGATGGTTCATTTATTGCATATTAACAGTTTTAAAATTCACTATAAATAAGTTTTAAAATCAGGTTAAACGCATTTAGAAGTGCAATGAAATAGGGTGCTTTTGGAACTATCTAAATTAAAAACAGCAGCAAGCAAATAGTTAGGTTTAATAACCATCTTTATAGTTTTTAGAGATAATGTTGATTCTATTCATTAACTATATTAATCTAATTTAAACCAAAAGATTTACTTTTAAATTTAAATTTATGAAACAAAATTCTCATTTGTTTAATAATATTATAAAGTTTAAAGGCATTTAACTTGACTTTTAATAAAGCTGAACCAGATATTAAATAAAATTATAAGATACTGAAAAAAAGTATTATAAATCAACATAAAAGTTGCAGAAGTGGATTAAAATGAAATTTATATTTGATTTATTTATATTTAAATACTTAAAAGCAAATGAATAAGCCAAAAAATTACCTGCTACTAAAAAAAGCATAGTTCATTAGCCTAATCCTACACCGAAACACAAACAATCACTTCAATAGCAAACTCATGAAAAAACCTTTTCTCATTTTTGATAAACGAAGGATTATGAAATGGATAACTGCGCCACTGCTTTTATCTGTTTTTATCAATCCTTCTTTGGTTAATGCCACTGGCTTTTCCGGTAAAGCAATAAGCAGAAGCTCTGATGCAGTTGCTGCAAAGCCTGGAAATATCCGTAATGGAAATAAAGTATTACAAACTGTAACCGGAAAACTGACCAATAACCAAGGTGAGCCAGTTATTGGTGCTACCATTGTAGTAAAAGGTACCAATTCCGGAACTACATCCGGAATAGATGGTTCTTTTAGCATAGATGTGCCAGATAATAATGCTGTTTTAGTAATTAGCTACATTGGTTTTAAAAATCAGGAAGTAGCTGTTGGTAATCGTACCACTTTTAATATAATATTAGAAGAAGATGCGGCTGCATTAAAGGAAGTATTGGTAGTAGGATATGGTACCCAATCCAGAGAAACCGTTACTACTTCTATTACCAAATTAGACGAAACAGCACTGGAAAGTGTTCCTTATACCAATGCTGCTGCTGCCATGCAAGGTACTTTATCTGGGGTACAAGTACTAAGCAATTCCGGACAACCTGGATCAACTCCTCGGGTAATTGTTAGAGGTGGTGCTGCCATTCAGGGTGTTAATTCTGCTCAGCCCTTATATGTAATTGATGGTATACAACGTACTGATATGAATGATATTAGTCCGGATGATATTGAAAGCTTGCAAGTATTAAAAGATGCAGCTTCTACAGCTATTTTCGGGTCCCGTGCTTCTAATGGTGTAGTAATTATAACTACAAAGTCTGGGAAAGCTGGCAAAACGCGTGTTACTTATTCCTATGATTTATCGGTTGGTGATGTAGGTAAAACTTATGATATCCTAAATGCTCGTGATTATATTTATCATGGTCGATTAAGTATAAAAAGAGCCATAGATCGTGGTTACCAGACGGCTGCTATTGGTAATGCGCGATTAAATGGTGCATTTAGTCTTGGTACTGGCAATGATTTAACCAGAAATACGCTTTATACAACCCAATATCTTATACCTGGAGTAAATGACCATAAGTTAAATGAAGGGTGGGAAAGTATGCCTGATCCAATTGATCCTTCTAAAACTATAATTTTTAAAGATACCGATTTTGATGAACTCTTGTATCGGACTGCTATCTCCCATAACCATCATGTTTCTTTAAGTGGTGGTACCGATAAGGCCACTTTTAATGCCGGTGTAGGGTACCTGAAAGGAGAGGGGACAACAATTACAACTAATTATAATCGGTTAACTTTTAATTTAAATAGTGATTTAAAAATACGAGATAATTTAAGTGTATTTGGGCGTACCATGTATACACGTTCGACTAACACTAGTGCCGATGCAAATACTGCTTTTTTAAGAACCAGTGGCTTACCCCGTACAACCAAATATACTTTTGAGGATGGTGGATTAGCGCAGGGGCCATCTCAAACAGCAGGTAACCCGGATTACAATTTACCTAACCGGGATGATGAGAATTTAAACGAAACCATTACCTTAGCTATAGGTTCTCATTGGGAAATACTGCCCGGATTATCATTTGATCCACAGGTATCTTTATATCGCATAAATACCGGTGAGCGCAGGTTTCAGCCAGCATTCTATGATGCTCTTAATTTTAATACTACCCGAACAGCCCGTAATACAGTAACAAACTGGAATCAATACCAGGTAGATGCAATTGTAACTTACGCCAAGACGTTGGGCTCTGATCATAATTTAGAAGCAAAAGCGGGTCTTTCTTATTTTGATAGAGAGCTTTCTACTTTCACCGCTACTGGGCAAGGGGCTTCTACTAATCTTATTCCAACCCTTAATGCTTCCTCTACCTTTTCAGCGGTTGGTAGTACTATTAGCAGGCTTATTCTTCCAGGCTATGTAGCAAGGCTTAATTACGATTATAAACAAAGGTATTTACTGACCTTAAATGCCCGGTATGACGGTTCTTCTACATTCGGAGCAAATTATAAATGGGGTTTCTTCCCGGGGGTTTCTGCCGGTTGGAACTTGCATCAGGAAGACTTCTGGCAAAACCTGCCTATACCAACTGATTTAGTAAATTTAAAATTGCGGGGTAGTTACGGGATAGTTGGTAATATTGGCCAAATTGGTGATTACCAAGCTCAAGGCGAATATGGTGTTGCTACTATTGCTACCCAACAAAGGTATGCCGGTACTGTTGGCATAAATCAACAACAATTAGCTAATCCGGAATTAAGATGGGAGCGTTCTAAAACAGTAGATATAGGCGCTGATTTGGGCTTGTTAAATAACAGATTTAGTGTACTTTTTGATGTATATCGTAAAGTTACAGATAATTTACTCAGTCAGTTAAATTTACCTGCATCATCAGGTATAACTTCTATTATAACAAATTTAGCTAGTATTGAAAATAAAGGCGTTGAATTAGAGTTGAGAGCTGATATATTACCAAGCACCTCTGCTTTTAATTGGAACATGTCTTTTAATGCCACTAATTCAAAAACAAAAGTATTAGAATTGCCTTCGAATGGTATTGAATATAACCGAATAGGTGGTATCCAAGTTTGGGATTCTGAAGGAAATTTAATTTGGGTTCCAGGGAATGCTGGCCTAATGGAAGGAGGCAGAATAGGTGATTGGTATGCCTATAAAGCTCTAGGAATTTATAAAACCGATGAAGAAGCTGCATCGGCTCCAATAGATAATATTGCCGCTGGCGTAAGCAAGAAGAAATATGGTGGGGATGTAATCTGGCAAGATACTAATGGCGATGGGCAAATTACTCCTTTCGATAAAGTTTATGTAGGTAATCCATTCCCAACCTGGACTGGTGGTTTTTCTAATACCATTGGGTATAAAGGTTTTAGTTTATATACCCGTTTAGATTATACTTTGGGCCATACCATTTATAATTATGCTAGTGGTTTCTTTAACGGTAACTGGCAGGGAGACCTTGCGCCAACCCAAGAATATATCGACCGGAGCTGGCAACAACCGGGCGATGATGCCGATTATCCGCAATATAATTATTATGATCCTGCTGCAACCTCTACCAACGGATTATGGCGTGGCCAAGGAAATACCGGTTTAAGTAGTTTATTAATGGAAAAAGGAGATTTTCTTTGTGTAAGAGAAATTACATTAAGTTATAATGTTCCAACAGCCTTATTACAAAGAATTAAACTGAGTAATTTAAGGCTAAATGTTACCGGTAATAACTTGCATTATTTTACTAAATATACTGGTGTTAATCCGGAAGATGGCGGATATAGCCAATTCAATACTCAATATGGGGACAGAGGGCGTTATCCAAACCCAAGGAATATCATTTTTGGAGCCACTATTTCATTATAAATTAAGAAACAATCATGAACAAATTATATAAAATACTGGTGTGTATACCGCTATGCTTGATGTTGTTTATTACTTCTTGTAATGACACCTTAGATATAGCTCCTACTAGTACGATTTCAACCGCCAACTTTTTTAAAACAGAGGATGATGTTAAGGGAGCCTTATATGGAATGTATATTCGGCTTCGAACTGAGTCAGCTTTTACCATTTATGCTTTAGGCGAATTAAGAGGCGAAACAACAACGTCTTCGGTTGCTGGTACTGGTTTCTACGATTATTTTTATAATAATACGTTAAGCCCGGATAACCCGGGTGCGGGCGCAGCAAGTCAACCAATAAGCTGGCAAGGGTTATATTCTATTGTTAATGCTGCTAACCTTATAATTAAGTATACGCCAGGTATTACGTTTATTAGTGAGGCTACTAAAAATAGTTACTTGGCACAAGCTTATACCACCCGGGCATTTGTTTATTATGTAATGACCCGTACCTGGGGCGATTTGCCCTTACGGATTGAACCGGTTGAAAATTATGATCCGGCAACTGTTCAGTTAGCCCGCTCACCGCAGGCAGAGGTTTTCGCCTTAATTAAATCTGATTTGGATAAGGCCATTTCGCTTTTCCCAAATAATAATTTCCCCAATGCAACCGCAACCGGCAGGAGTATGTGGACTAAACCAGCCGCAAATGCCCTAAAAGGTGATGTTTATTTATGGACAGGAAAACGAATGAACGGAGGAGCAACTGACTTTAATACGGCCCTAACAGCACTTACAGCCGTAAAAACTGGTGATATTGATCTATTACCTAATTATGCGTCTGTTTTCGAATTTGCAAATAAAGGCAACCGAGAAATTATAATGGCAGTTGCTTTTGCTCCAGTTGAAGCAGTAGATAATTATGGGTTTAATGGTTATGTACCAAGTGTGCAATATACAGCGCTAAATGCCGCCGGTAAAACCGCTGCTGGAACACCTGGAGGGAACATGATTTGGGCTCCTTCAGCAACGCTTCGTAATCAGTTTACAGCCGATGATACCCGTAAAAATGCCACCTATCTGGAACTCACGAATGCCAATGGAAACGCTGCCGGTTCTATTATAACAAAAATGAAAGGAACAGTAGTTAATGGGGTTCGGTTCTTTGCAGATGATGTTATCCTTTACAGATATGCAGATGTATTGTTAATGATTGCTGAAGCTAAAAGTGCTCTCGGACAAAGTCCTGCTACTGAAATAAATTTAGTTAGAGGACGCGCTTATAATAGCAATATAACTGGAAATGTACCTGCTACTCATCTTTTTGTAAGTGGTAGCCAAGCTGCAAATGACGAAGCTATTCTACAGGAAAGATTATTGGAATTAGCTTTCGAAGGAAAAAGATGGTGGGATTTAGTGCGCTTTGGAAAAGCCTTTGAAAAAGTGCCTTCCTTGCAAAATCGGGCAGGTCAAACGCATCTTTTATTACATCCAATTCCAACAACTGTTCGGAGTTTAGAGCCTTTGGTTTCCCAAAATCCTGGCTATACGCCTTAATAAATATAAAATTAAATTAATATCATACTCAATTAAAAAACCTGTTTAGTAAACGGAAAAACCGAGGAACTTAGGCTTAATAATTCCAATTCGTGCTTATAAAGAATTTGTTATTAGCAGGAAAGTAAATTTATTTAATAGCCGGATCTCCAGAGTAAGTTTAAAATTCCTTTACTAAACAGGTTCATATTAAACTACATGTTAATTAGAAGACTTATTAAGATTATAAAAAGTAATAATAACTGAAGATTACTTTTATCTATTAACCTATAAATGGTAAAACCTTATTGATCTTTGAGGTTTCTTAACTAGGAAATAAGTGATGATGAGATTTTCCAATGAATAAAGTTTATACAGTAAAACCTACTTTTCTGCTATTCTTATGTCTGATTCTAGCTGATTACTCTTTAAAAGGTGCTATTCCTTTTGCATTAGATAATACTATAAAAAAAGAATTTCCAATTTCAGATTCTCTCCTGTTTAAAGTCATTTCGAGAGGAGCGGCCGCTGGCGAGTATCAGGCTTTTCCAGATGCTATCCGTTTAGATAATGGCGATATTGTAGCCGTTTTTTATGCCGGGAACACTCATATTACCCAAGTAAGTGAAGCTTACCCGAGAGCCGGGAGAATTTGCTTAGTGCGTTCCAAGGATGAAGGAAGAACCTGGAGTGCCCCGGCCGTTATTTTTGATGATGCCGAAGACAACCGCGACCCTCACATTATGCAATTAAAGGATGGAACGGTGTTACTTAGTTTTTTTAATTACCAAATAAAACCTAAGCATGGTGAGGTTAGAATTATTCGGTCTTCCGATAATGCTGAAACCTGGGAAAAAGAATCAAAACTTATTTCACCTGATTCATTCGCATCTGCTCAAATAAGAGAATTAAAAAGTGGCATATTAATTTTACCTGTGTACATAGAAATCGCCAAAAATGATTATCGTATCGGCATAATCCGTTCTTTAGACAAAGGTATAACTTGGGAAAAAATAACACGCATTGGGGAAGAGTCGCATTTTAATGTGAATGAAACGGATATGATCCAGTTAAAAGATAAAACATTATACGCTGCTATTCGGGGTTCTTTTAAAGATAGAATTAACATGCGTTATGCTATGAGTAAAGATGATGGTAAATCCTGGACCAATCTTATGAATTTAGGGTTTATTGGAGATGCGCCCTCTTTTACCCGTCTTAAATCCGGAGATATAATCTTATCCTACCGGGGTTACTTCGTAAATAAAGATAATACGGGATCTCCTTATACCTGCTTTCGCATAAGTAAAAATGATGGTGAATCCTGGCAAGGCCCGTATTTGGTTGATAAACAGGGCGGAGCTTACGCTTCTACTATTGAGCTTAAAGATAGAGGTATATTAATGGTTTATTACGAAGAGGGAGTTGGGAGTGCCATTCGGGCTGTTCGGTTTAAGAAACCGAAAAAAGTTAAAGGAATCCAGTTTAAGGAGCCTTTACCAGTAAATTCACTCCCGTTAGATTAAATTCAAGTTAACTAAAGATTTCTAGCCTGAAATTAAGATGCGCTTACAGCATATCTTGGCCAGAGTTATAAATTAACACATTTTCTGCTGGTACTAGAATTGTACTCTCCATTTTAAATATTTTATAGCTGATTACATAGTTTTAAAATGAGTTGTCCATTACTCTTTCTGCAAAACTGACTTCAGTTATTAATTTTTAACTGTTTTACAGTTTATAAATTATCATTCATGAACAACCTTAAAGTAGTCTTTCTAGGCTTATTTACTTTTTTGGGTTATACCGCTTTTGGGCAGGAAGCACTAACTTTAACTTGGTGGAATCCGGTAAAAAATGGTTTTCCCGTGTTAGAAGGGCAAGCCTGGTTTAAGGAAGTGAAAGAACCCTATAGCCGGTTTCCGGCCCGGGCAGAAAAAATCGTTAGAAAGGAAGTTTGGGATTTGTCCCGGAATTCAGCGGGATTAATGATACGGTTTAAAACCAATTCCGATAAAATTACGATTCGCTATGCCGTTGCGGGTGGCTTGGCTATGAACCACATGCCCGCTACCGGGGTGAGCGGAATAGATTTATATGCGATTGATGCCGATGGTAAATGGCTTTGGTGCGCCGGCAAATATCTATTTAAAGATACCATTCAGTATCAATTTACTAATTTAGAGCCATCCGATAAATACCATAAAAAAGGCCGCGAATACCGGCTGTATTTGCCCCTGTATAATTCCGTGAAATGGCTGGAAGTGGGTGTGCCAAACAAGGTTGAATTTACACCTTTACCGGTGCGGCTAGATAAACCGATTGCGGTATACGGAACCTCCATCGCGCAGGGTGCTTGTGCTTCCCGGCCCGGCATGGCCTGGACCGCTATATTAGAACGCAAAATGGATCGGCCACTAATAAATATAGGTATTTCCAGCCATGGCCGGCTTGATAAGGAAGTAGTTGATTTAATGACGGAGATAGATGCTGCCGTCTTTGTGTTCGATAATTTGCCTAACGTGGCTTCCCGCTCCGGCTTAAAACCGGAGGAAGTGCACGCCCGCATTATGTATGCGGTTAAGGCTACCCGCCAGAAATGGCCTCGTACCCCGATTATCCTGACCGAACATTTTGGTTATACGGATGCCCTGATAAACCCAGTGGTACGGCAGGAATATGTAGAAATAAATGACGTACAGCGCAAAGCGTTTACCCAATTAAAATCAGAAGGATACCAGAACCTCTACTTGTTAACTAAAGAAGAGATTAATCAGGATATTGAGTCTATGGTTGATGGGAAGCATCCTACAGATTTAGGAATGATGCGTTACGCCGAAGCGTATGAGAATTTGTTACGGCTAGTTTTAAATGAACCTATTGGCACCTATTCCACTACCAAACCTTGTACCCAACACCGCAACGCTTCACTATACGATTGGGAAACCCGCCATCGGGAAATAATAACTAGTGTTAAAACAAATTCGCCGAAAGCTATTTTCTTAGGTAATTCAATTACCCATTTTTGGGGTGGATCAGTAGGAGGAGGGAATGCCCAGGGGGCAGCTTCCTGGAATGCTGTTTTAAAACAAGCTGGGGTGCATAACTTAGGTTATGGCTGGGACCGCATCGAAAACGTTTTGTGGCGGGTATACCACGGCGAACTGGATGGGTATACTGCCCAGCAAGCCATTTTATTATTAGGTACAAATAATCTGGCCATTAACTCCAATGCGGAAATTGTGGCGGGCCTTACTTTGCTGGTGCAGGCCATAAAAACCCGGCAACCAGGTATTACTATTTTATTAATGGGAATATTGCCCCGGCGCAACGAAGAAAAACGCATTGCAGAATTAAATTCGGAAATAGCACGGGCGGCCGGATTACTAAATGTAAACTTTACGGATGCTGGCAAAGCTTTTACTAATCCCGATGGTAAAATAAAGGAAGCGCTTTTTTCGGATGGATTGCACCCGAATACAGTTGGTTATGAGCTATTAGCTAATCATATAAAACCCTACCTGATAAAATCAACTTCAAAGATGAAAAAGAAAAAGTAAAGCTAGCAAATCTTAAAGTACCCGTTATTGGTTAAAATGAAGAAAAGAGATTTCTTGAAACGCGGTTTATTAGCTGGTTTTTTTTCGCAAGTTCCTTTTCAGGCGTGGGCAAATGCTTCGGAAAAACTTAAAACAACACCGGAGCAGGATTCCGGAACCGGATCTTTTAGTTGGAAGGCGGCTACCAGTATAACCCGGCCATTTCCGGCTATTGGTACTATTATTCACGCAAGTTTTCTTACTAGTAAGTTACCGGATAATTGGGAAAAAGTTGGGGGCTTTATACCCACTGCCCATGGCTTGCAATCGCCTGCCAAAGGTGGTTGGGAAGTGTATACTTATTGGAATAAATTAATTACACTCGATGAAGATATGGTGAGCTGCAAGGTCACGGTGGCCGATGAGCAATCCATCTTTGCTATTGCCCGCCTATCTAACCAAAAGAAAGGAACGGTAGCAGAAGTCGATTTTAGCGCCCGAAAATTAAAA
>Ga0210040_10004824_pt1 | contig 17388 bp, 19 predicted proteins | sample CryGeyCG12114_NA_FD_185462 | JGI IMG/M metagenome (GOLD analysis project Ga0210040, IMG submission 185462) | Groundwater microbial communities from aquifer - Crystal Geyser CG19_WC_8/21/14_NA (SPAdes) (version 2) | ecosystem: Environmental > Aquatic > Deep subsurface > Groundwater | place: USA... | reverse complement strand
GAAGTTTAAGGATGTGAAGGAGGTTAGGCCATACCTCCGCTTTACAAGCGGTCAGACCAACTAGCTGTGAAGGCCTCGCAAACAAGCTCGAGCCAAGAATGTACAGTAGACATGTAACGATATATCCATATGGTCAAAAGTAAGAAGTCAAACACCTGGGTCAGGCCAACAGCAGCATCCAAACCCTTTCAGCTCACGATATGCCCTTGCGTGCTACAGAATAATGAGCCTAAAGCGCCGACACAGCAGTATCTCATGGACGCTCTAAGCGGTGTACCACGTGCCGTGCCTAATATCCAGATAACCACACTGGAAGGTCTTGATGTTATCAAGGCGTTGGACCACGACAAACGCCGACCATGTCGAGGGTTATTATTCGCTCCGTGTTTGCTCCATGACCCAATCCTGGTCTCATGCAGAGTTTCGGCGTGCTAGGGTGAGCTGCTCGCGTACTGCGACTTTCAATGTCACTCATGCACCTCGGTAGCCTTGCTCATGCTCAGAACGGTCAGTTCCTTTACCCTCGGACCTTGACAAGACATGAGAAGTTCCTCTCGAACCCATTCCGGCTCTTTGGTAAACGCTTGCATCCAGGTTGCTCTTTGACGTGAGAAACAAGCTGGAGGAAAGGACGCCGTATTGGCTTTAGGTATGCTTGTGCGTTCGTTTTACCTCGGCATCTGAAACTCAATTGGAAATGCTGTCGCGTCTGCATGAGCTCGAACTCCCAAGCTCCGAGTCGAGCTAATGTACGGAGCTTCTATCTTCACACACTTTTTTAAAAGCATAGTACAAGTTCGGGAAGTCCTTCGTAGCCAGTCCTTGATCCTCTCTCGTAATCAGCACTTTCATAGACCGTCTCATTTTGCACCGCTTGCGTGTCCTGCCCCTCTGCCGACCTTTAGCCAAGTCCCTCAGTCCGCCCACCCGAATCACTTGTCACAAGCTCTCCAAAGCTTTACATAGCACGAGACAGGACACCAAAAAAAAGCTCGCTGTACAGCCACAACCTCTGCTTACAGGCCTCGAATCTCAATTACACCTCGCCAACCATGGCGCCCTCCCTCCCCACCTCGTCCGACGCTCTCCCCTCCGCCGAGCATATCAAAGAAGTAGCTGTCGAGTCCACAAAGTCCGCCGCCTCCTCCGTGCGCTCTCTGGCGGCCGGCGGCGTCGGCGGTATCTGCGCCGTTTTGGTCGGCCATCCGTTCGATCTGGTCAAGGTGCGGCTCCAAACTGCCGACAAAGGCGTCTACAGCAGCGCCATGGACGTTGTACGGAAAACGCTGGCTCGAGAAGGCCCGCGTGGTCTCTACGCCGGAGTTAGTGCACCTCTTGTGGGCGTCACACCCATGTTCGCTGTGTCGTTCTGGGGATACGATTTGGGCAAGAGGCTGGTGGAGACAGTGAGTGAGGTACAAGTTAAGAACAACACGCCGCAGTATACTATTGGGCAGATCAGTGGTGCAGGGTTCTTCTCCGCAATACCAATGACATTGATTACGGCGCCGTTCGAGAGAGTCAAGGTCCTCTTGCAGATCCAAGGGCAGAAACAATTGGGCCCTGGAGAAAAGCCAAAGTACAATGGTGGTCTTGATGTAGTGAGGCAGCTGTACAAGGAGGGGGGTATCAAAAGTGTGTTTAGGGGCAGTGCCATGACATTAGCAAGAGATGGACCTGGTTCAGCGGCTTACTTTGCTACGTATGAGTATGTCAAAAGGTCACTTTCACCCAAAGATGCGGAGGGCAATGCTACTGGAGACCTCAGTCTGACGGCCGTCATGACAGCCGGTGGTGCGGCGGGTGTGGCGATGTGGATCCCTGTGTTCCCAGTTGACACAGTTAAATCGAGGCTACAGTCTGCGGAGGGACGACCGACGATTGGAGGTACGATTGGTGGTCTTTACAAGAGTGGTGGGATCAAGGCGTTCTTCCCAGGCTTCGGCCCAGCATTGGCGAGGGCGGTGCCAGCGAACGCGGCCACTTTCTTGGGCGTGGAGCTGGCGCATAAGGCTATGCGGAACATGTTTGACTGAACAAGGCTGGGACAAGATAGAGCTTATGCATAGATACCACGAACGGAATGTACATATAAACCAGATCACGGGCTTGTTATTCACATGGAGTCGTTTCGATCACGAGCATGGTTGCGCGTAGTTCCGTCAGCACGTCCTTCAGCTGTACCTCCCTGAGTACCTGAGGTATGCATTTGAATAGTTCTCGGCAACCGTTGAGCACAGTGCAAAGAAGAGAAGGCAGCCGTGAGCGGCAGACGCTTCAGAAACTGTGTGCAAACACAATAAACATGGGGCAACCATGAACAAATGGAGATGGCCACCGAGGCGGTGTTGAAATTCGGAGATATTCCGTCGACGTCAACGTATCACATCATACCGCGAGCATCGACCAACTTGCTTGCCATGGTCCGAGTCTGGTCCATAGGGTCCTCACATTGAGTTACGACGAACAGTTTCTCTATCTCTGCTTCTTCTTCCTTCTTCTCTATACACCCTTGACATTCTTTATCTTCATCGTTCGAACGTCTCCTCCCAACTTCCCCACCTGCACTCTTCACCCTTCGCCACAACCCTCTTGCAACCACTCTCTCTGAACCACGCCGCATTCTCCACTACGCTTACCACCCTGCGTGCCTATCTTGATCGCTGTTGGACCTCCAAGTTTCCCCGTGCGCATACACGATGGCTTTCACCTCCGCGGCAGCCGGTCTGCTCGGCCGTCAACTCAAGCAGATGCAATCAGACAAAGATATCCCCGGCATAAGTTGCGGACTGGTGGACAACAATGTCTTTGAGTGGGAGGTTATGCTTATGATCAGCGATGACTGTAAATACTATGGCGGTATGTTTGGCATCATACTTCAGAAGAAATCTCCCTCCCTCCCTCTCCTCACGGGCGTGCTCCAGCATCCTCTCAACGATTACGCTGTGCCTCGTTATACATGTCTCCTACTTTGTTGCCTGCATCCATGCTAACGTGCCCTTTGTAGGAGGATTCTTCCGCGCCACGCTCTCTTTTCCACCCCAATACCCACTTCTCCCACCGAAGATGAAGTTCGAGACTCCTATCTTCCATCCCAATAGTAATTTACCCTTCCTTCGTCATGGACACAACTCTCCTAACAAAGACGCCTAGTATACCCTTCTGGCGAAGTCTGCATCTCAATCCTCCACCCCCCTGAAGAAGATAAATACGGCTACGAATCAGCCTCAGAACGTTGGTCGCCAGTTCAAAGCCCTGAAACGATCCTGATATCCGTGATTTCGATGCTGAGCAGTCCGAACGACGAGAGTCCTGCGAATGTGGATGCGGCAAAGATGTGGAGGGAGGATCCCAAGGAATTTCGGCGGAGATGTAGGCGGCTGGTCAGGGAAAGCCTAGGGGATGACTGAGAAGGTAAAACTCGGATGTATGAGCGATGGAAATTTTGCGGCGTTAACAAGCATGCGATTCACATTGGACATGCATCGGGATGGAGTTGGCTTTGAGGGCATCTATTTGGAGGTATACTTTACCACGACTGGACATAGTGTATACGCAGGCGTGAGATGTTGGTCCCTTTCCTGACGATCAGTGCCATATCGACATGGTTAGTTTGGACGTTCGAATGACACCGCAGCTCTTCGGTGGCTTTATCAGGTGTTGTGACCACGCGATAACATCCCTCCCATAACTGGCATGGAGGCTCTGGGCTTGGCAACCTATCAACGAAGCATCCATCTATGTCAGTTTCCGACCGAAGTTGTGTCCTCACCTCGAGCAATAAGCTCTAATATTTTCTCGCTGTTGACTACGACCCGTAGCCTTGGGCTGATGATAAAGAGGTACCTACTAGGTAAGTACTTGTGACGATTGCCAAGGCTCGCCAGCCCAGCCTCCTCAACAACCTGGAAGTTATCTCTTTCTCCTTCTCATTCTTCGTGACTCTCTGTCTTCGCCATACTGGAGCAACGACGTTCAGTGTCTGCTACGTGAATTCAGAAGCGTCCATATCGATCAGTACCCTTTGGCCGTGACGACACCAGCATCGGGAGTGGGAAAGCATGCACCCCTTACAAGTTCCAACCACGTACCGAGTTAGAGCCGCGCTGCACATACCCTCGGGTGCCCTGGTCCGCCACGTTTCCCCGATTTGCAACGGTCCATGCATCGGTGCCCGCCTTCCATCCAGGCTGCCTAGTCTGACACAGCTTATTTCTTTGTCCGGTCCCCCATCTGGGTAAGGCTGGCCAATCGGCTTTCTTGCTTGTACGACAGCAATCAGCATCCTCCCAGTCTGGGCATCAAACATGTTCCGTTTTCATTTGAGAGCAGTACAAGCATCAAGTACTCACCACCCCCGAGATATCAACAAGAGTCGAGATAGACAGTGAGGTGTGGCCTGTCGACATCTATGGATGCCTGCATATATCATGGCCATGATGCTGGCTCGCCCGTTCGTCTGAAGTTGCACTCCTATGCTGATACAATGTGACAGCCTTGCCTTCAGGAAGTCAGGTAAGAGCCATGCACGATAAATGCTCGTTCTCGTGCGCAAAACTTGTCCTACTCCTGCGCTGGGATGTAATACATTTTGTCAATTCAGTCGAAACAGTGAACAAGCCACATCAGTACAAGACTAGGATTTGATCTGCTCCTCCCCAAGGCCTGAGACATGCACTCTTCCTGACCGACAACTAATGAGTGGATATACTCACCGCTTGTCCCAACGCATCGATCTTCATGCAAGATGCATTTCTCTTTGATTCGTCAAACAAGCTATTCAAGGCTTCAGGGTGGTGTCGTTGGCCAACCGCCGCAGAAGACTAGCTGCAACAAAGCTCTGCAATCTTTTCCTGCGTCAAAGCCTGGAAGGGCTTGAGGATACCATGCCATCAAGCAACAATGCTAACGGATAAATCAACTTGATCCTCTCCTCACATCCACCTCCATCCCTCCTTGTCTTCCTAATGGTCTTTGAAAGCCTTTGAACGTTGCTTGGATATCAAGACGAAGCGTCATAGCATATCGTGTTTGTCTTTGTCACCCAAAGCTCTGCTTGCTGAAGCCTGGAGTACAAGATAGGCTTGCCCTCCGTTTGCGACGAACCATTCTCATTCCTTTCTTCCAACATCTGAGGAAGACTCAACCTACTCAATCATGGCTGCCATTCGCAGTCTTCTCAATCCTGTCTTGGAGAGAAACAACGATGAATCTCGAACAACTCCTACCTACCTACCTAGCCCAAGCGCCTCCGATCACATGCGTGACTACAGCCCAACTCCCTCCCAGCCAATTCGCAAGAAGCAAAAGATCAGCAAAGATCAGGCTGTCTTCACTCGCGGACCAATCCGTGGGGAATGCCGCTATCCACCCCATGAGTACCAAGATGAGATGCTTGCGGCCTATCACCAGCAATTCGAGGTCTATCCGATGGGTGAGATTGCAGAGTATCCCAGACACATACCATACAACAGTGAGAAGAAGACTTTCTTGGGCAAGACTGGTCGAGAGTACTTCGAAGGCAAGGATGCTTGTTGTTACACCAGCCTCCCACTGACGGTTGCTAGTTTTCCAATACCGTTTCAAGGTTCCAAATGATCCGACTACATACACCATGCTCTGGGACTACAACATTGGGCTTGTGAGGACCACTCCTTTGTTCAAATGCACTGGTCATTCCAAGGTAGATTACCCACTCTCACCCCACAATCCTTACGACTGACGTTTATCTAGACTACCCCTGCCAAGATGCTCAACCGCAACCCTGGTCTTCGTGAGATCTGCCATACCATTACAGGCGGAGCATTAGTCGCACAAGGTGTGTACCATTGAATCGTTCCATAAGCTCTCGACTGACCATGCTAGGTTACTGGATGCCCTATGAGGCCGCAAAGGCCCTTGCATCTACCTTTTGCTGGACCATCCGCTATGCTTTGACACCTGTGTTTGGCACAGACTTCCCAGACATGTGTCTCCCACTCGACCACGAGAGACACGGCGAAATGCTCATTGACCCTGAAGTTACCCTTCGATGCACCGAGGAAGCAGCCATGTACAGAGAACAGGAAGGGCGACATGCATCGCGTGCCTCATCAGCCATGCCAAGTCCTATCACACCGAATACCCCAACCTACTCTCGCCACATCAAACAACTCCGTCCCAAGGCTCTGAAGGTCGCTTCCACAAACAGTGATTACTCCACCGACGACAATCGAGAGGACAGTTTCACTCTGTCAAAATTTTCACCCCAGCCAGCATATCGCAATGTATGGACTCCGGCAAACACACCACGGTCTGTACCTCGCCTCAATACTCATCTGCCTGCTCCGCGAGGGATCCTTGCTGGTCTGAACGCTGAGACACGTAAGCGTGGTGCACCATCCTCGCCGTTATCAAGCGGCCTTTCTTCACCAGAGTTGTCCCCGAAGTCTCGTCGCGCCGTTGAGGTCGATGAAGGTTACGACGGCGATAGCTCTGATGAGTCATCCTTGGAGGAAGCCATTCTATCAGCGGGCAGAAAGCGTAGCCAAACACAGAACGCTGACGAGAAAGCTGCATATTTGCTGATGAGCCTGAAGTTGCAGAAAACTAGCTTGGGTCAGGCAGCTGTGAAGAGCCGCAAGAGAAGAGCTTCGGCATAGACTGTGGTTAGAGGGGAGTCAAACATGGAGTTGAGACAGGGTCATGACCAGGGAGTCGATTCTTGCTGAAGATGTCATGTATGAGAGATGAATCACGAATGGAGTGGAGTTCTGCTTAGCTGAATGCAGACCAGGTACGAAGTCCCTCTCACTCTGCTCGTTTCTCTTCTTCTGCTCGCTACTTGGCATACTTGTCTAAGAGTGTTTGTCCTGATACTTCTAGCTCGTTCCTTCCTTCTTGCTTCGAGCTTGGCAATTTACAAGTGTTTCAATTTACCTGCGCTTCAACCTCCTCACTTCAGTCCATGCAAATCCTGTGAACTCTTTCCGAAAACACCCTCACCTCCTCTCACCCCATCTTCTCTCTGCTTAACACTTACCATCATCCTACACCTTCGACCTACCAAGTCCGACGTCCCATAGCAAAAACTCCGATACTCTATCCACTTGTCCTCGCTTGTCCATTCCCTGTTGTACCGACCATGAATGCGGCGATATCGCAGAAGTTCCTAACATGCAGATATTGGGCGCTAGGCCCTGGCTGTCCGAACACTGATGGAAATGGTATTGACGTGTGTCTCTTTGCTCACTGGGACACTGGAAAGCTTGCGTCTCACCACAATCAACGTGGTACTTGTCTTGTTTGGGCACGTCAAGGGTTCTGCCGCCATGAAGGTCATTGCTATTATGAGCACAGGAACACAGGCGTGACTGGCCTTTACCAAGGAAGTGAGCAAGCACCTAAGGCGCGACACATGTTTCCCACTGACGGAGTCACTAGCGATTATTCTGAAAGGCTTCGAGCTTGAGGTTGCCGATGCTGCTCGCAGAAGTGGCTTCGACACACGTGAGCATACAGCACTGTTTGACCTCATCTGGGCCGTCAAACGAGCTGCAAGACGGTATGGAGCAGGCACTGTACACACTCGAACTTATACACGTCCTCCTCTGCACCCAATTTATCCAGACCGATACAGACCGAGTGGGGTTGGTGACAACACGAACAAGAAGCGCAAGCGTGCTCAGGTGGACGACATCGAGCCTCCCCCATTCTACTCCGTCCCACCGTTCCACATCATACCTACAGCTCTCCATCCACATGTCGAAAAGCCAAAGCACGAATCAGCCAGAGACACTCTACTCGACTTTGGTCCTGAAGATGAGGCCACTGTCGCAAACACCGAAGGAGGCTCGAAAAACAACCCTATCAATTTAGTCATCGAATTGATGGACGTCAAGCCTGTGATCAGAAGACCGGCAAAGCGAACTGGTGTTGTGGGCCCTTCGACAGCATTAGGTACCTCCAAGAGCGATCCCATCTCCCTAGACACTGACGAGGAAGACGTCAAGGACTCCGCTAAGACGCTGGCCAACTATGGCATAAAGAGGGCAAAGACATCAATCGGTCAAGCAAGTATACACAATCGCCCGCGTCCGCCCTTGTGCAAACCCACAATCCGGGCACCGCTCACGTCGCCCACCAACCAAATCAGACAGCAATTTCAAGACGTACAAGACAGGTTCAAGGACGTCAAAGCCATCATGGACCGCTGCCAGGTAAAGATGAAGCAACTGTTCGACGACCACCCGGACACGTTCGACAACGATGACATCCTGCCCATCCTTCAACGCATGAGCAAGTGCATGAACACCGTCTACGATAGTGCCCACGAGGGTGCAGAGGAGGTCCACAAGGCTGTGGATTGGGTTGACGAGAACCAGGACAAAGACATGATCATGTGAGACATGGAAAACAATAGGGGAAATTCGAGCTTGTTGTGTTGTAGAATGTATGTGCTGAAAAGCCAGGGCTTGATTTTGGAGGTGATGGTTGAACTGAAAAGACAGAAAGAGTGCTATGGCTCGACGAGATTTCGGAAGCAGTAATGGCATAAGGGAAAAGTCATGAACAGCTCCATCCTCCCAATCGGACGTGGGAGAACGAGCTTAGATGAAATGTCGGAACATTTCAATCCCCAAACAACAAGATAGTTGACACTGAAAGCCCCAAGTCCATGAATCACAAATTCACCAGCCAGATAGACATTTCATCTACAAGGGAATCAGGATCAAAATCGGAATCGGAATCGGATTCGGAATCCGTAGAAGCGCGTCGTTTTCCTATTACACCGTAGCCGGTTCTTATCACCACTTGCTCTACCTGCTGGCTAGACTAGGCTGGAATTTTGGAAAGAGAAGATGAAGAGACTCCCTTCCCGACTAACTGACCGACCGACAAGACCACTGTAAGCACCGAACCGAACCGAACCGAACCGGGCCGAACGAACGGTCAAAAAAAAGACGAGGTAATGTTGTTGGGATGACGGCGGGAAAGACGTGGCAGGGATTAATCAATTAGTGCGGGTGCAGTGGGCTTTGGTCACTGTGGTCGACGAGACTGAGGATGTAGAGGAGAGACCAATGAGTCGGAGTTCGAGTGGGAGACAAGGTTGTTCTGATCAGCATGAATATTGTAGCAGCCTGAACAGCCCGTCTCTTCTGAACATACACATTCAAGGATCATAGGGCTTTTAAGGTAGGCTGGAGATCCAGCTGCCAACAAGGACAAACACACGGGTAAATCACAGTGAGGTGTACTACAGCAATGCAGCTATCGAAGACTCACATGGTCGTGGGGTTAGGATTGATAATGAGCGCATTCGTTGGTTCATTCCATTCTATGATACAATACAACAAAAACTAAGCAATAACTTGGTTCCCATGTTGGGTTCGTCCGGCAACTCCATCATTACCGTGTGCATTTGCCATTTCCGCCAAGGAATTTTCGTGAACAATGGAGCCATCAGGTATATCCTGCTGGGTTGCTTTTGAGATACAAAGTGCAGTGGTACAGGTCGGCTAATCCAGCATGTTTAGCTTTTGATAGCTTACTCAGCTCGGCCCGAAGTGCGGCAGCCTCCTCACGCACATGGTGTTGTTGTCCGTATGTCACGTGTGCAGAAGCTCCCTATCTCCTGGTGTCAACACATTCTATGACGATGATGCTGCATATGGCTCGCCATCAACTGGTACACGAGTGATTGGCTTCGTGTGCTGGCCAGCAGAGGCGAATTCGTTCTGCGGAGCCGATGGAAAGTCGTTTGCTCCGAGGCCGTTGTTTCTTGGAGCCGATGGGAAATCGCTCTCACGAACGCCATTTGCGCTTCCCGACAGGTTGTTGTTCGACTGCATGTTGTTGGACTGAGTGTTGCTAGACTGGGTAGTACCTGACTGAAATTGGGCTGGCAGAGGGATCTTCTGGCGCGCACTTCCGACGAGCTCTTGAGTCTTCGCAGCCGCATCTCCAGTATATTGCTTCAAGCTCTCAAAGCCCTTGCTTGTTTGCTGAGCTGTAAGGTCCTTGGCTTGCTTTGCCTGAGAGCTGAGGACGTTTCCAGCCTGCTCGAGGTTGCGGTCGATGACTTCCTTGTTTTGTAGGTAGATCAAAGGCGCAAGGTAGATGACAGAGGTAGTGATCAGTGCCATGCCCCATGCTGGAACAATCTTGATAAGGTAGTAGGAGATGAATGCGGCGAAGAAAGCCTATGCCAGTCAGTATCTAAGCACAAAAGAGAAGAGGTATAACATACGGCAGCTGTGACTGGGATGTTCTCTGCGAAGATAATACGCTGAACCTCAATGACAAAAAAGTTGATCAACTGCTCAAGGTCATCGAGAGATGATTCCAAGGTCTCCTTCGGGATGGTGTAGTAACGTCGAGGCCGGACACTGCTGGCTACACTTGTGCCGGCAAGGAATTTGGCTCCAGCTTCGGCGAGTGAGACGACTGGCAATGGTCAGATCTAGCTGCATGCTATACGTAGTGAGGTACTTACTTCCGAGAGTCAAATAGCTGAATTTCAAAAGGTACTTGACAACTGGTAGGTAACGGCAGGCGAAGATGAAGGCAACAGTTGCACCGAAAGTGACGCCTGTGGCGCGAGGGTTCTTCCACTGAGGTCGTTAGCAAGGGGTATAAGGACGCTGAAATGAAAACTTACGCTAAGAAGAGTACCGAAGAAAGAGTGGTAGTCTGCACATGTCAGTTATGGCCAGCGAGTTATGCTCGAACCCTTACGTGTCAGAGAAGTGTCGTTGGCGGCCTTGTATGAAGGAGTCTGGCGAGCGTTGGCAAGGTCGCTGAACTCATTGCTGGTGGCGTTTGCTTGCTCCTTGACGTTGGTAGCAACTGGGCCTTGGTATTGTTAAAACTCGTTTGTTCATTGTGGTTTTTCCAGAGACATACCATTGACGACGTTCTGGGTCATTGGGTGGTTTGCGATGTTTTGGGTAATGGGGTGGTCTTTGACGGTGTTGTAGGCTGCGGCGGCATCTAAGAAGGTCAATGGGGGTTCGACGCAGACACGGATCGAGAAGGGTCTGCACACGTTGTCAGTTTGAATGTTCTTCGGCCAGCTGCGGAAGATCTCTTACCTCACTGTTGACAACTTGATCCTTTATGTTGCTGGCGTTGGCGTTGGCGTTGCCATTTTGAGCTGAAGCAGGCGAGTTGCTCCCATACTGGGAGTTGGCCTCATACTGGTTCACGTGTGAAGGAAGACCTGACTGTGATCCAAGGCTGGAACCAGTGTTGTACTGTGGGTTTGCGTCTTCCATGATGCGGGTTGAAGGATTTGTGATGGAAAGAGAATGTAGAGTGGTGTGAAGAATTGAGAGTCAACAAGTGAGAATGTTAGAAGAGATAAGTTGTTGTCTGCGAAGGATGGATTGGGAATGTGATGGAAAGAAGGTTGGAAGAAGCGTTGAATGTTTGGTCTGACGAAATTCCGGGAAGGGACACAGGAGCAAGTACGTGCAAGTGCGTGCCAGTGCAAAAGCGTGGAAGTGCAAGTGGAGGTGGAAGCGGACGTGGACGTGGACGCGGAAGCGGCGGTGCAGACTCAGTGCACACCAAGGAAGGACTGCAGTCTCCAGTCTCCAGTCTCCAGCTGGCACTGGCACTGGCACTGGCAGGCTTGAGAAACTGCCTCTGACGCAAAAGCTGCACTAAGGTAACTAATTCGAACTCCCTGCAGGCAGTCGCCAGTTACACACCATCAAGCTTCCGAATCCTCCCTGCAGGTGCCTGCCACTGACTGCCACTGATGCATTATTCTAACACCCAACGTAGGTATGTGCCCTTGCAAGTTGCACTTCACTAAGGTACTGTGGAGCCCGAGCACACGATCATCTCACACATTCGATGCGGCCTCCACTTCCAGTCAACAGTCGCGTGTCACTAACTTACCCCTACTCGTACACGCCCGACTCTCAACCACTCCAAGTCTGCCTCAATTGCCTTGTTATTCCTGTGGTCACTGGCACAATACCGGTTGCTCGCATTCTTCCTCGTGCCTCCATCCTGGAATCACAATCTCTCTACACGTCCACGTTGCCGCCGCGCACATTCTCGACTCGTCATGCCAGGGAGAGCATCCAATGTTGTCATGTCACGTGCTCAGCCACCTTCCCCTTACTAGTATTTCCAAGTTTGGCGCAATCCATCTGACATGTGAAAATCCTGGCAATCGACAAAACTTGAAGCGAGTAAGCCACACATGACATCAGCGCTTGTGCATGCCTCCCCGTCAAAGTCGGTTGCCACACCGGCGGCTCGGATCACTGATCCATTAGTAGGTATTGGTGGTACCTGGGTAATAATGATGGAGTGTCGGATATTTTCAAGTTTCTCAGTGACACTCCGAGTCCCGTCCCGGCTCTCGCGCTTAGGTACTCGTAGGTATTATTGTTATCAGTCTCTTGCCATTGATCCATGGCAGACCCTGCTGCCCAGATGTGTACAAAACCCCCCCTAGGGACTGGCACACTGGGTATCGATCGTGGAGAAAACATGCTACAAGACCGTGCCAGAGATGCTCTATCCTTCAACCATCTGCACTACAGACGCGCTTTGATATTTTGGCCCTCAGGGGCTTCATCGCCGTCTCCCATGTCCTCGGCGCCTTCGTCCATGCCTTCAGCGGTGACTGGTGCTCCATCGTTTCTCGTGCTTCGTTTACTGTGAGAGACCGTCTTCCAGCCAGTTGGCTTCGTGGGGTCCTTGACGTATTCCGACATGGGGAACTAGCTTGGTTAGCATCGCCATCGACCTGGACTGGGCAAAACTTACGTAATGGTCGTTCTTCTTCATGGTAACTACCCACGGGACATTGTCGAATGTCATGGCTCGGAGGCGGAAGTACGTGTTGTCCGGGATTGTGCTGACCTTCTTCACAAAAGTATCCAAGTCGGGTGTCGCCGCGCCATTGACGTGGGTAATGAAGTTGGTCGGAGCCAGACCATATTGGTAAGCAGGCGATCCTCGACTTCTGGCACTGACATAGATCTCGGAGTGCAACTTGCTGATTTGCTGCCGCACGGCATGGTGTGGTCTCTGCAAGACAGCACCACAGAAGATGACCGCCCGGTTGGTCTCGAGATCCTCAGTCTGCACAGTTGGAACGCGCAGACGCACTTCTTCGCCGTTACGCACCACCAGTGCGTCAAGATACTCCTTGTCGTACATGATGTCGAACTCGGAGACCTTCGTGATTAACTGGCCGTTCAGGGTAAGGATAATATCACCCTCTTGTAAGGATTGACCGTCATCTACGCCTGGAGAAGCACAGTCAACCTTCCTCACAATGAAAAGCTGGTGCCGAGAAGGATTGGCGCGGGCCACCCTTTTGATCCACTCCTCCGAGACTCCCATAATGCGACATTGTGCCATTTGCACAACGTACGACTCCATGTTGAGGATGCGCAGTCTCGGAGTGACGCCCTCCTTGATTTGCTTGATGATAGGTGTGATCATGGTCGTAGCAAGTCCCAAGTGGTATTCAGTATCTCTATGGCTACCTTGATTGCGCTCACCCATGTAGGTCAGCCACAGTGCCTGCACAACACCATCGGCTCCAATGAGCACACCGGACGAGCATTGTGAAGATAAGCTGGTGTCCACCGTGATTGCATCCAGGTTCACAGCGCGATACCTGGGAGCTGCGGCATTTGCAGGGATACCAACAGAGGTGATGTCTGTCACTGTAGTTTTGGCGACCACGATACGGTGGTTCTGGTTGAAGCCGACAAAGGTTGTCTCTGAACCCTGTTTGACGGTCTCCTCTGACAATTTCGCTGCTTGTACAGGTGCCTGTACCAGAGAAGGGTCGTATTGTACAACTGAGTAATTGGTCAGTGGATGCAAGAACACCACTTTGCCCTCAACTTGGACCGAATCAGCAATCGTAATGGTGATATCGCACAGGTCGTAGGGCACGATGGCTCTCGAAACCACAACAAGCCCTTTCTCGGCATCGATGACCAAGCCGAAGCCTGTTCGGCGGGCTTGCGGATAACCATCGATTTTGACAGGCATATAACAGGAGACCTTGACGAAAGAACGGACAATATCACCGGCTGCTGGCAAGTTCACACCATCGAGCTGGATGAAGTCGGCGGATTTCGGCACTGGAGGCTTTGCAGGCAGGGCCTTGCCAAGGTCTTTGAAGTCCCACAACCCTGTCTCGTCGTTGCGTGTAGATAGTCGCATTTTTGGGTGCCAATGTCGGTCAACGTGAACTATACTAGTGGCGCGTGTATGCAAATCCCTAATATGTCGATAGGAGATGACCACCCTCGCCTTGTCCGGAATCGTCTTCATGACCTCAACAAAGGTGTCAAGATTTGGTGTGGGCTTCTTGTCGATCGTGTCCACTATCCATCCCGAAAGGGCGTTCTCCATCTTGAATGAGCCGGCAGCCTCGCAAACATAAAGTCCTTTGCAAGCAATGGCGTATAATCGAGCTTGCTGGTACGATAAATTGTGGAAACTACCACCAGCCACAGTCACAAACCGATCTGGAGTGATGGCGTGTAGGTCGCCAACATTTAGTGTGACCTCCATATCCTCTCCGCCTCTCTGAAAGAAAAGGTCAACAGTCCCACCAACACTTGAGTCTAGAATATCATCGAGCTTCACAAAGGAGGTGAGTAACTCGCCGTTGACCTTGATCAACACGTCACCTTCTTGTACTTTGCCGTCGGCGGGGCCTTCTGGTAGTACGATCTCTGCAACCAGCATGCTGTTATCTTCTGGTCTTGCCTTTCTTATTTCAGACTCCCAATTCGGAGTCAAACCTAATCTTCTGCAGTCGTCAAAGGGCTTGAGAATCCATTGTGTTTGTATTGTTCCTCGAGTGATAGCCGTGCCTTGTTGCAAGCATTGCAGCGCCCGCGAGGGTCTGTCTAAGGGCAGGAAGTAGTCTGTTGCTGCTCCATCCACACGTCCACCAGCCTGCAACGCGACAGCATGTCCATTTAAGTTGACAACAGGACTGCCTGAACTGCCCCCAGTCGCGGCAGCAGCAGCTTGTATGTAGTTTGTGTTGAAGTCGCTGTATCCTTCTCCGTACTCTGGTGCATTTCTGTCTAAACGACTGATCACGCCAGACAAGATACTCAGTTTTTCGCCCGCATCGTTTCCCACTACTCTGACTTCCACACCCACCTTAGCAGACTCTGGTTGCAGTTTCAGAGCACTAAGTTGCATGTACTTGATCGTTTTTGGGTCGAACTTGAGGATACCGAAGTCGTGGACAGGATCGCGGTACACTGGTCGGACGTCACACTGCGGCAAGTCAGCAGCTGCCAGGCACAGAATAGGTACCACATACCTCTTCGTGGTTGTCAAAGACACAGTAACCCCAGAACGGTCCAGAGCCGACCACGTGTCGATTGGTCAGAATGTAACCTCTTTCGGCATCCACCACAAACCCGGTCGCTTGACTTGAGGTGGACAGATCGGTGTCAAATGAACAAGTCTGACAAAAATGAATGGATACCACGCTCTTGATCACCGTCTCAATCGTGGCCTGCCATTCGGGCGAATCGCCCACAGCGGCAACAGTGTTCGAGATGGGGACAACGTCTTCCATCTCATCTTCAACATTGTACAACGATCCATTTTGTGGCGTGGCATCGCCGGGAGTCTGTACACCATTTTCTTGCCTTAGCTGTTTCTTTGGTCTTTCGATTGCAGAAACAGGGCTGCCCCGTCGCTTAGTTCTGGCTTCACCATTTGCAGACATGGCGCTTGTGAGAGAACGGGAATTGTTCGTCAGTGAGGTAATGTGTGAGTGAACAAGTGGTCTTTTAGCGTGATAAAGGATGGAAAACGAACGGGCTGGCGTATTCTGGTACGAGAGATAGTTGACAGAGAGTGTTCTGGGTGGTAATGATGAAAGAGCAGGTGAGCGGCGCAGCGCAAGGAGATTTCGAGCCAAGTTGCAGTGAAATGTCTCGGATGCCCTGAATGCTCTCGAGGCTATACTGTGGATCATTCAGAAGTGAAGATGAAAGGACAAGAACCAAAACACTTGTTGCAGGAAATTATGAGTTTGGGGATTAACAGGTGCTGTGTTTGAATGCGACGAGTCGACGACAGCCTTGCACTCGAACATGGACTTTGGCCTCAAGTCCGAGCTGCACGGTTCAAGTTCAGTTCGCGACCCAAAGCTGTCGATCCTTGGTACTACTGCCACGGTCACGGTCACGGTGATCTAACCTAACCTAACCTAACCTAACCTGACCTAACCTGAACTTGATTAAGTTAGCTTTTGCGAGATTCTTGGCCCCCATTGCGGCTTCGACTCGGAGTTCCAGGCTGGCCTTCACCGTCCAGGTCGTTTTAAGCAAGCAGTGCCTCACTGTGAAGTTCTATAGTGGACATCATTTCTCATGATACGGGGCAAGTACTGGGTCAAGGAAATCTACAACGGGAGGACCATCAACACCCTGTCCCCGTCCTCCCGTCTGCTAGTCCATGCGTGTGCCTATGAGAGATGCTACGCCTCTAGACGAAGATTGAAGTCAATCCAACCTACGGCATTTTGTTTTTTACAGACTACCTTGCAACTGCTTTCGCCATTTATAGTTTCGGAGAGGAGCTCCTTGTGTCTATGGTTTCTGACTCTGGGTATCATGGAACCCTGCCATCATGGTGGTATGGCTACCTATCCTTTTCCTGCAATGTAGATTGGGATTTTATGGGAAGGACTCGCCTCTGTTCAGCTTAAGGATCTGATCAGACGCGCTTTATTTGCTTGCTGTATTTCCAACGCCAGCTTACCTAGGCCAGGTCGCATAGCTTGCTCAACCCCAATTGTAGACGCGTACTGGGCGGTCCCAAAAGCACACATGCCTGCTGTATTGCTCGCTTTGCTCGCTACTCGCGCTACCACAATGATTTGCGTCAAACTATCGCCCGGCCCACATATACAGCTCACTGGAGTACCCCATCGTCTTTCATCGGCACGGGACCTCGTGATACTTTCAATATAGTCCTCTTCTACCTGCATGGTGACCACTACTTCACTTCGCAACCAGGAACTACCTGATCTTCCTCCTTCGCCTCGCTGAGAAGATTGCGTCCATCTGTGCCTTGAACTACTATTCTGTACCCGGAAGCCGGTGCTTAGCACAGCTGGAGGATGCAACGAGGGCCTAACGACACTTCGTTGACAAATAAAGATCTTGCTGGAAAAGATCATCGTTGCTAGAAACTCGGCGGGTGGCGATCTGGCTTTGTCCTTGTTGCAGGGTTGAATCACCGCTACCACATCCAGTGGTACGAAGCAGAGAGAGTTGGGCTCCTAAACCAGGCGTCCTCGTCCTCTTATCACCCTGGCTTTCCCAGCATCACCGACCGAGCAAGCGCTTGGCGACCGTGCATGTCGAAGTACTCAGCGGA
>Ga0210040_10004823_pt1 | contig 17391 bp, 18 predicted proteins | sample CryGeyCG12114_NA_FD_185462 | JGI IMG/M metagenome (GOLD analysis project Ga0210040, IMG submission 185462) | Groundwater microbial communities from aquifer - Crystal Geyser CG19_WC_8/21/14_NA (SPAdes) (version 2) | ecosystem: Environmental > Aquatic > Deep subsurface > Groundwater | place: USA... | reverse complement strand
CCCCACACGCGCAGCAGGTTCATGCCGGCGTCCAGCGCGTCGTCGACCGCCGCTGCGTAGGTCTGCGGGGTCAGGCGGCTCATGAGGGCGTCGTCGGGGATCCAGTTGGCCCCGCGCACGTAGACCGGCTGCCCGTTGACGGCGATGGTGAACGGCGTGCCGTGCTCGTCGGGCGCGGTGTCGAGGGTGACCGTGCGGAAGCCCACGCGACCGGCCCACGTGGCGAGCGCCTCGGCGCCCCCTGCGGCGCGCAGCGCGACGGAGACGTCGTGCAGCGGCTGCTCGCCGTACCCGCGCGGCCACCACAGGGCGACGTCCTCGACGACGACCGTGGCGAGCGCGCTGGCCCGCCCGGCCGCGACCGGCACCTCGACGGCGTGCCCGCCCACCGAGACGGCGACGACGGCGGCGTCCAGCGCGGAGCCCTGCTGCCACTGGAGGTCGACGTGCGCCTCGAGCACGCCGCTCGAGCCGGCCACGCGGGCCAGCGGGCGCACGGCGGCGAGGCGCACCCCGCTCCAGGACTCCAGGCGCAGCGGCCCGCGGATGCCGGCGCCGGCCACGTCCGGTCCCCAGTCCCAGCCGAAGTTGCTGGCCATCTTGCGCACCGCGTTGAACGGGTGCGGGTTGACGTGCGGACGGCGGCCGGTCTCGGCGTCGAGCCGCTCCGCGGCCGTCACCGGCGCCTCGAGGTCGACGACGAGCTCGTTCTCGCCCACCACGAGGGCGGCGGTGACGTCGAAGCGGTGGGTGCGGTGCTGGTTGGCGGTCCGGCCGAGCACGCGGCCGTTGAGGGTCAGCGTGGCCAGGGTGTCCAGGCCCTCGGCCACGAGGTCGTGGCGGGCTGCGGCCGCGCCCTGCGCCGGCGTCCAGGTGAACGTCGTCCGGTAGCGCCAGTCGGTGCGGCCGATCCAGGACAGGGCCGACTCGTTGTCGCCGTCGAAGGGGTCGGGGATCGCGCCGACCGCGAGCAGGTCGGTGTGCACCTCGCCCGGCACCACCGCGGCGACCGGCTCCTCGAGCAGCGCCACCGAGCCCGCGGGCACCGCGCCGGACCGCGCCTGCAGCGTCCAGGCCAGGCCGGCGTCGCTCGTGAGCGGAGTCGTGAGGAGCGGTGCGAGGAGCGGCGGGGCGGTGGTGGGGTCGTCGGTGCGGACGTGCGCAGTCACTGGGCGAGTCTCTTCTCGGGGTTGGGGGACGCCTCCAGGAGCAGGCGCGTGTACTCGTGCTGGGGGTCGAGGATGACCCGGTCGCTGGGCCCGTGCTCGACGATCTCGCCCTTGAGCATCACGAGGATCTCGTCGGAGAAGTGGCGGGCGGTGGCGAGGTCGTGCGTGATGTAGAGGACGCCGAGCTCGGACTCGCGCTGCAGGTCGGCGAGCAGGTTGAGGACGCCGAGCCGGATGGAGACGTCGAGCATCGAGACCGGCTCGTCGGCGACGAGGAAGGACGGCTGCGGCGCGAGCGCGCGGGCGATGGCCACGCGCTGGCGCTGGCCGCCGGACAGCTCGTGCGGGCGGCGCTTCGCCACCACGTCCGCTGGGGTGAGCCGCACCCGCTCGAGCAGCGAGTGCACCCCGCGCTCCAGCTCCTGGGCCCCGCGCGCCTTCTCGTGCAGCTTCAGCGGCCGCTCCAGGTGGTGGGCGATGGAGTGGTAGGGGTTGAGCGAGGCGAAGGGGTCCTGGAAGACCATCTGCACCGAGCGGCGGTAGGCGGCCAGCGCGCCGCCGCGCCGCCCGACCGGCTTCCCGTCGAGGAGGATCTGCCCCGACGTCGGCCGCTCCAGCTGCATGAGCAGCTTGGCGATCGTCGACTTCCCGCTGCCGCTCTGGCCCACCAGGGCCACGGTCTTGCCCGACTCCAGCGTGAAGCTGACGTCCTTGACCGCGCGCAGGGTCTGGCCGCGCCAGCCGCCGCGCAGGTGGTAGTCCTTGACGAGGTGGCGGGCCTCCAGCGTGCTCATCGGCGTGCCTCCGCTTCCTCGGCGTCCACGCGGACGCGGTCGAGCTCGTCGAGGGAGGCGTCGGCGCCGCCGCGGATGAAGTCGCCGCGCTCCCCCGTCAGGCTGGGGAACGACGCCAGGAGCTGGCGGGTGTAGGGGTGCTGCGGGCGGGCGTAGACGTCCTTGGCGGCGCCGAGCTCGACGATGCTGCCGTCCCGCATGACCGCGATCCGGTCGCTGATCTCCAGCAGCAGCGGCAGGTCGTGGGTGATGAAGATGACGGCGAAGCCGAGCTCGGCGCGCAGCCGCGTGATCTCGCGCAGGATCTCCCGCTGCACCACCACGTCGAGGGCCGTGGTCGGCTCGTCCATGATCATGATCTGGGGGCCGAGGGCCATCGCCATCGCGATCATCACGCGCTGGCGCATGCCGCCGGAGAGCTCGTGGGCGTAGGAGCGCAGCCGCGAGCGGTCCACGCCGACCCGCTCGAGCAGGTCGCCGGCGAGGCGGCGCCGCTCCTCCTTGCCCATCTCGGGGCGGTGCGTCGTGAAGATGTCCTCGAGCTGGGCCCGGATGCTGATGACCGGGTTGAGGGAGTTCATCGCCCCCTGGAAGACCATGGAGATGCGGTCCCAGCGGAAGGCGCGCAGGTCCTCGTCCTCGAGGGTCTGCAGGTCGACGTCGTAGCCCTCGCGGGAGTGGAAGACGACGCTGCCGGAGGAGACCACGGCCGGCGGCTTGAGGAGCCGGGTGATGCCGTAGGCCAGGGTGGACTTGCCGCAGCCGCTCTCGCCGGCCAGGCCGAGGATCTCGCCGCGGCCGAGGGTCAGGCTGACGTTCCTGACCGCGTGCACGACCTCCTCGGCGAGGTAGTCGATGCTGTAGTCCTCGATCGTCAGGACGGCTCCGACGCCACCGGGCTCCGGGGCGATGCTGGGCGGCGGGGCCGCCTGGGTGTTGGTCATCGCGCCTCCTCCAGGGCCTTCTGCTGGGCCTTCGCGTCGCGGCTGGCCAGCCAGCGCTTCTTGACCGCGCGGGTCTGGTTGCGCAGCTTCGGGTCGATGATCTCGTCGATGGCGAAGTTGATCATCGCCAGGCCGGCGCCGAAGAGGGCGATCATCAGGCCCGGCGGCACGAACCACCAGAGCGCTCCGAGGCGCAGCGCCAGGCCGTTGCCGGCCCAGAAGAGCATCGTCCCCCAGGTCCACGAGCCGCTGGCGCCGAGGCCGATGAAGGCCAGGCCCGCCTCGCCGAGGATCGCGCCGATGATCGCGAAGACGAAGAGGGAGGCGAGCAGCGGCACGAGGTTGGGGAGGATCTCCACGAGGAGGATCCGCCACGTGCGCTCCCCCGCCACGCGCGAGGCGAGCACGTAGTCGCGGTTGCGCAGGCTGAGCGTGACCGCGCGCATGACGCGCGCGCCGCCGGCCCAGCTCGTCAGGGCCAGCACGATGGCGATGAGCCAGATGCTCTTGTCCTGCACGTAGCTGGAGATGATGATCACCAGGGGCAGGCCCGGGATGACGAGCATGATGTTGCTGAAGAGGGAGAAGCCCTCGTCCACGAGCCCGCCGGCGTAGGCGCCGATGACGCCGAAGAACGCGGCCAGCGCGACCGCCAGGAAGCCGACGGTCAGGCCGATGATCAGCGAGCCGCGGGTGGCGTGGGCCAGCTGGGCGAAGACGTCCTGGCCGGACTGCGTGGTGCCGAGGAGGAAGCCCCCACCGGGCCCGCGCAGGCCGACGTTGTCGACGGTGTTCGGGTTCCCCACGAACCAGGGGCCGACGAGGCCGAAGAGGGCGATGCCCCCGCAGATGACGAGGCCGGCGATGAGCTTGGGCTGCAGCGCCGGCAGGCGGCGGCGCGGGCCGCGCCCCGTGGGCAGCTCCGCGGCGACGACCGCGGGGTCGGTGGTGACGGTCACGTCGGCTCCTTCTCAGGCCCGGGCTCGGGTGCGGGGGTCGATGACGCTGTAGAGCAGGTCGACCAGGAGGTTGGCTCCCAGGACCGAGAGCGTGATGACGAGGAAGATCCCCTGCATCAGCGCGTAGTCGTTGTTCTGCACGGCCGAGAGCAGGGTCTGGCCGATGCCGGGGTAGGAGAAGACCTGCTCGGTGACGATGGAGCCGGCCACGATGAAGCCCAGGGTGATCGCGAACCCCGCCAGCGAGGGCAGGACGGCGTTGCGGGCGGCGTACATCGTCCTGATGCGGCGGGGCGTCAGCCCCTTGGCCTCGGCCGTGAGGATGTAGTCCTCGCTCAGCGTCGAGACCATCATGTTGCGCATCCCGAGCATCCAGCCGGCCACGGAGGACAGCACGATCGTCAGCGCCGGCAGCGTCCCGTAGTACAAGGCGCTGGAGATGAACGGCCAGTTGAGCCCCGGCGAGGTGCCGTAGACGTCGTAGCCGCCGTTGGTGGGGAAGATCCGGAAGACGCTGGCGAAGATGTAGAGCAGCACCAGCGCGAGCCAGAAGTACGGCACCGACTGGAACATCGTCGTGACGGGGATGAGGTTGTCCAGCCACGAGCCGCGCTTCCAGCCCGCGAGCATGCCCAGGACGATGCCCAGGACGAAGGCGATGATGGTGGCGATCCCCATCAGCGCGATCGTCCAGGGCAGCGTCGCCGCGATGGTGTCGGTCACGGTCTGCGGGAAGTACGTGACCGACACCCCCAGGTCGCCCCGGAAGACGTTGCCGAGGTAGGAGGCGTACTGGCTGAAGATCGACTCGTCGCTGTCCACCCCGAGCATCAGCTCGATGCTGCGCCGGGTCTCGGGGGCCACCGGCCCCCGCGCCGACAGCTTCGACAGCATGATGTCGACGGGGTCGCCCGGCATCAGCCTCGGGAGGACGAAGTTGAGCGTCAGCGCCGCCCACAGGGCCGCGACGTAGAACCCGATCTTCTGCAGGTAGAACCTCACGGGTCCGCCTCCTACCTCGACTCAGTCTCGGGCGGTCGTCAGTTGGCCGGCTTGAGGTTCTTCAGCACGATGCCGTTGTCCCAGGCCTTCCACGTCGCCGGGAAGGCGTACAGGTCGTCCTCGGTCGGCCAGCCGGTGGCGCGGCTGGTGTTGAACTCGGTCAGCGTCGAACTGATCACCAGCGGGATGTACGGCATGTCCCGGGCGATCTCCTTCTGGATGATCGCGTACTGCTCGGCCTTGACGGCGTCGTCGTCGGTGCTCCCGGCGGCCGCCACGGCCGCGTCGACGACCGGGTTGCTGTAGCGCGCGTTGTTCAGCGCACCCGCGGACTCGCCCACCGGCACCGTGCTCTCGGTGGCGTACCGGGGCTGGTAGGTGAAGTACGGGTCGGTGGAGGCACCCAGCCCGATGGAGTCCATCGAGAGCTGGAACGTGCCGTTCTGCTGGTTGGCGCTCCACTCGTTGTACGCGACCTGGCTGCTGGTCAGCTCGATCCCGGCGGCGGCCAGCTGCTGCGTCATCGCGTCGATGGCGGCGATGTAGTCGCTGTAACCGCTGACCACCTGGACGTTCAGGCTGACGCGCTGGCCCCCCTTGGCGTAGATGCCGTCGCCGCCCTTGGCGTAGCCGGCGGCCTCGAGGATCTGGGTGGCCTGGGCCACGTCGGCGCCGGAAGGGGCGGTGGCCTCCACCTCGCCGGAGACCCACTGGTCGTCGCGCCCGGGGATGAGCAGCGTCGGGGAGGGGAGCTCGGCGACCTTCTCGAACGCGAGGTTGTTGAGCTGGTCGCGGTCGACGGCGTAGTAGATCGCCTGGCGCACGGCCGGGTCGGTCTGCGGGCCCTCGCAGCCCAGCGCCGCGTTGGAGCAGGTGAACAGGCTGGTGGTCAGCGCCGGGGTGTTGACCCAGGCGAGGTCGGGCTCGCTCGCGATGAGGTCCTCGAAGCCGGGGAAGAAGGAGCTCATCCAGTCGACCTCGCCGGCCAGCAGCGCGGAGCTGGCGGCGTCGGCGTTGGCCAGGGAGATGTAGCGGACGGTCGGGATCTTCGGCTCGCCGCCCCAGTAGGTGGGGTTGGCCTCGAGCTCGTACGTCTGGGCGTTGATGCTGCCCACCGTGTAGGGGCCGGTGCCGACCGGGTCGGCGTTGATGTCGGTGACCGGGTCGGACTTCGCCTCCCACACGTGCTGGGGGATCATCGGCGTGTTGCCCAGGGTGTTGGCCTCCTGGGTGTACGACGCCGGGGAGTCGAAGGTCAGGACGACCTGGGTGTCGCTGATCGCCTCTGCGGCCGGCGTCTGCCCGGAGGTGTTGAACTCCGGGGTCTCGCGGCGCAGGTTGAAGTTGTAGGCGACGTCCTCGGTGGTGAACGGCTCGCCGTCGGACCACTCCACGCCCTCGCGGATCGTGACGGTCAGCTGGCTGCCGTCCTCGTTCCAGCTGAACTCGGTGCCCAGGAGCGGCTCGGGAGCGTCCGAGGAGGCGAGGTTGTAGTAGAAGAGCGGCTCGTGGATGATCCCGAGCGTCGGCTGCAGCGCGGTCGGCGTGAACGGGTTCCAGTTCTCGGCGATGTTGCCCGTGGCGCCGTTGAACACGGTGATCCCGTCCCCGGTGTTGCCGCCGCCGCCGCCGGCAGCGCCGCCGCCCGAGCAGGCGGACAGGGCCAGGACGGTGCCGGCCAGCGCGGTCGCGAGCGCCAGGGTCCGGCGCGGACGACGGCGAGTGGTGGTCAGATGCATCTTGAGCCCCTTTTCGAGGTGTCACAGCGTTGTGATCACTGGCGACGACGTCGTGCGCCAACCGCCGCGCACGCGCTCCGCTTCGAGCGCCTGGCAGCGCTGTGGAACTTACTGGACCGGTTAAGTGCGAGACAAGTGAACCGGTCTAGCAATGTGGCTCTGGACGGTCACGATCCCGTAACGCGGGGGGCGCACGAGGCACCGGCTCAGCCGGCGCCGCCGCCCGCGCCGGGCTCCTCCTCGAGGTCGAGCGCCGCCCCGATCAGCGCGAGGTGGCTCAGCCCCTGCGGCAGGTTGCCGAGGAACGCGCCGTCCGCCGGGTCGATCATCTCGGCGAGGACGCCGACGTCGTTGGCGAGCGGCACGAGCTCGGCCATGAGCGCCCGGGCCTCCGCGGTGCGCCCGACGAGGTGCAGCGCCGAGACGGTCCAGAACGAGCAGGCCAGGAACGCGCCCTCCTCCTCCTGCGCCCCGCTGTAGCGGTGCAGGAGCGGCCCGCTGCCGAGCTCGGCGCGCAGCGCGTCGATCGTCGCCGACATCCGCTCGCCGGTGTCGAAGCCGCTGCCGGCGTGCAGCAGCACGGAGGCGTCGAGGTCGTCGCTGCCCGGGAACCACACGTAGCTGCGGCGCTCCGGCGACCAGCAGTGCTCCTCCACCCAGGCCCGGATCCGCTCGGCCTCGCGGGCCCAGCGGGTGGGGTCCCCGGGGATCTGCCCCGCCTCGGCGAGGTGCACGGCGCAGCGCAGCGCCTGCCAGCAGCCGAGCTTGGAGGAGGTGTAGTGCTCCTCGCGCTCCAGCTCCCACATGCCCGCGTCGCGGCGGCGCCAGACGTCGCAGGCCAGGTCGGCCATCTCGGCGAGCAGGTGGCCGGTGTCGGTGTTGAGCACGTGGCCGTGGTCGACGTAGAGGCGGACCGTGTCGAAGAGGTCGCCGAAGACCCCCAGCTGCAGCTGCCGCGCCGCACCGTTGCCGGTGACCACCGGGCCGATGCCGCGCCAGCCGGGCGCCTCGGGGAAGGCGTGCGGCTGGGGCAGCTCGCCGTCGAGCCGGTAGAAGACCTGCATCTGCCGGCCCTGCCGGTCGATGGTGCGCAGCAGCCAGCTGGTGGCCGCGTGCGTCTCCTCGCGCAGCCCGAACCGGAAGAGCGCCTTGAGCGTGTACGCCGCGTCGCGCACCCACGCGAAGCGGTAGTCCCAGTTCTTGCCCCCCTGCAGGCTCTCCGGCAGCGAGGTCGTGGCCGCGGCGGCCACCGAGCCGCTGGGCCCGTGGATGAGCATCTTCAGCACCAGCGCGCTGCGCTGCACGGCCTCGGACCACTCGCCGCCGTCGGCGGTGAACTGCCCCGACCACCGCTCCCAGTCCGCGACGGTGCGGTCCAGGCCGGCGTCGACGTCCTCGGGCGCGCTCAGGTGCAGCGGCTCCCCCGAGGAGGCGACGACCCCCACGAGGTGGCGCGAGCCCGGCGCCGTGGTGAGGGTGCCCCGGATGGCCCGGTCGGTCTCCTCGACCTCCCCCTCCCCCAGCAGGCGCACCGCCATCGTCACGCCGTCGACCCGCAGCACCGTGCCGTGGACGGTCTCCCGCGCCCACGGCGACGCGTCGTTGAGGCACGTGCCGGGCGCCACGGCCCACCGCACCTCCACGCGGCCCTCCAGCCCCTCCACGCGCCGGGCGAGCTCCGCCCACGGCAGGCGCCCGGACACCCCGGTGTTGAGGGCGTCCGTCACGCGCACGACGCCGGAGGCGGTGGTGTGGGTGGTCTCCAGCACGTTCGTGCCGGGCAGGTAGCGGCGCACGGTGGTGAACGGCTCCACCGGCGCGAGCTCCAGGCGCCCGCCGTTCGTGGCGTCGAGGATCCCGGCGAAGGGCGGGCGGGAGTCCAGGTCCGGGATCGGCCACCAGTCGACGGACCCGTCGAGCGCGACGAGGGCGACCGTGCGGGTGTCGCCGATCGGGGCGTAGGAGCGCAGGTCGGCGTACCCGTCGACGCGCGGCGACGTCCGCGAGGGCGGCCGCGGCGGCGCGGACGTCGTGGGGTCGAGCTCGGGCGCGGCCATGGGGGGTCTCCTGGGGTGGGCGGCGCCCCCATCCTGCGCAGCCCCCGCCGCCCGCGCAGGATGGGGGCGTGGATCTCGACCTGACCGGACGCACGGCCTTCGTCAGCGGCTCCAGCCAGGGCATCGGGCGCGCGATCGCCGCCGGGCTCGCCCGCGCCGGCGCCACCACCGTGGTCAACGGGCGGGACGCCGCCCGGCTCGAGCACGTGCTCGGGGAGCTGCGGGCCGAGCTGCCGGACGCCGACCTGCGGGCCGTCGCGGCCGACGTCGCCACCGCCGAGGGCGCCCAGAGCGTGCTCGAGGCCGTGCCGCAGGTCGACGTGCTCGTCAACAACCTCGGGATCTTCGGGCCGCGCCCGGTGCTGGAGGTCGACGACGAGGAGTGGCGGCGCTACTTCGAGGTCAACGTGCTCTCCGGGGTGCGCCTGGCCCGCCAGCACCTGCCGGGCATGGTCGAGCGCGGCTGGGGCCGGGTGCTCTTCCTCGCCAGCGACTCCGCCGTGGTCGTGCCGGCCGAGATGGTGCACTACGGCGTCACGAAGACGGCGCTGCTCGCGGTCTCGCGCGGCTACGCCAAGGTCGTGGCCGGCACCGGCGTCACCGTCAACACCGTGGTCGCCGGGCCGACTCGCACCGAGGGGGTCGAGGAGTTCGTCGGCCAGCTCGTGGGCACCGACTTGCCGTGGGAGCAGGCGGAGGAGCGGTTCATGGCCGAGCACCGGCCGAACTCGCTGCTCCAGCGCCTCATCCGGCCCGAGGAGGTCGCGAACATGGTCGTCTACCTCGCCTCGGAGCAGGCCTCGGCGACCACCGGTGGGGCGCTGCGGGTCGACGGCGGGTACGTCGACTCCATCCTCCCCTGACGCCCTGCGGCCGGCGGCCGCCGCCGGCCGGACGGGCGCCGTCAGCGGGTGGGGATCCCGAAGTACCCGTCGGGCGCGCCCGGCACCGGCGTGAAGCCGAGGCGGGCGTAGAAGCCGCGGGCGCGCGCGTTGCGCGGGTCCACCCCCACGTGCAGGCCGCCGGCGCCGCGCGCCGCCACGAGGGCGAGGAACGCCCGCACGAGCTCGGCGCCGTGGCCGACGCCCTGGTGGTCGGGCAGCAGGTCGATGTGCAGGTGCGCGGGGAGGCCCTCCAGCCCCGGGACGAGCATCTGCTCGGGCTCGTGGCCGCGCACGACGACGTGCTCGCTCGGCGTCCGCGGCGGGCCGGCCGGCGCGGGGTGGCGCTGCGCGAAGCCGGGCAGCCAGTCCCGGCGCCAGGCCCGCACGGACCCGGCCGTGTCCGCGGTGCCCAGCACGTAGCCCACCGCGCGCTCGCCGTCGTCGAGCACGAGGGCGAGGTCGGGCTCGAGCGCCAGGTACGGGCCCGCGTAGACGTCGGGCAGCAGGTCGTCGTCGGGGTGCTGTCCCGACGCGTCCTCCCCCGCGTCACCCGTGCGCACGCAGACGTCGTAGACGGCGTCGCGGTCGCCCTCGCGGTAGGGGCGCAGGACCGCTCGGGGGAGGCGCACGACCCGCACCGTACGACAGCGAGGATGGGGCCGTGAGCGCGCAGCGGCTGAACCGGGCGGACGTCGCGTGCTGGGTGCTCAAGACCAGCGCTCCCCCGGGCGCGGTGGCCCCGGGCTGGGCGCCCGGGGCCGCCGCGCGGGTGGGCCGCTGCGTGCGCCCCTCCTACCGGCTCGGCCTCATGGCCCCGGGCCAGCGCTGCCTGCTCTGGCTGAGCGGGCGCCAGGACCCCGGCGTCCACGCCGTGGGGGTGCTCACCGGGCCACCGGACGGCGACCTCGTCGTCGAGGTCGCGCTGCACCGGCTCGTCGAGCCCCTGCCGCGCGCCTCCCTGCTCGCGACCCCGTTCGCGAGCGCCGAGGTGGTGCGGATGCCGGCCGGCAGCAACCCCTCCTGGCTGACCGCGGCCCAGCTGCTCCCGGTGCTCGACTCCCTGGACGCCGCCGAACTGGCCGCCGCGGGCTGGGCCTGAGGCCGCTCACGCCCCGGCGAGGCGGCGCAGCGCGAGCAGGCCCGCCGGGCTGCCGCGCCAGTGGCGCTCGAGCGCCCGCGGCCCGGCGGCGCGCACCACCGAGCGCAGGACGAGCACGACGACGACGACGTCGTCGACCTGGCCGAGCACCGGGATGACGTCGGGCACGAGGTCGAACGGCATCGCCAGGTAGGCGAGCAGCAGCACGAGGCGCACCCGCACCCCGCGCGGCAGCTGACGGTCACCCGCCAGGCGGCGCAGCAGCCCGACCACCTGCGGCAGCAGGCGCAGCGCCTCGGCCAGGCGGACGTCGTCCGGACGCCGCCACCACAGCAGGGCCAGCAGCGCGAGCCACGCCAGGAGCAGCCCTCCGGCCGCTCCGGCCAGCAGCGGCCACAGCAGGTCGGCCACCGGCTCAGCGGGCGAGGTCGGCGGCGAACCGCTCCAGCCACTCCCGGGCCACGAGGGCCGCCACGAGCTGCTCCGAGCGGCTGGGCACCCCCAGCGCCGAGCGCACGCGCTGCGCCTCGGCCTCGTCGAGGGCGGGCTCCTCGGCCGGGCCGTCGAGCTCCTCGCCCGCGCGCACCTCGTCGGCCACGGCCACCGCCGCCTCGCGCGCCAGCTCGGGGTCGGCGGTGCCGTGGGCGCGCAGCACCTGGATCAGCTGGAGGCGAGCGGCGTCCTCGGTGCCGCCGCCCTCCGCCGTCGCCAGGGCCACGGACGCGAGCCCGCGCACCACGGCGAAGCGCCCGCGGTCGACCACCGGCGCTCAGGCCCGGTGGTCGACGGGAGCGCCGGCGGCGGTGCCCGCCGCGGCGCCGCTCACGTCGACGTCGATGCGCTCGGAGCGCAGGTCGGCGCTGATGACCTGCTCGCCGCGCACCCGCTCGGTGATGATCCGCACGCGCTCGACCGGCACCACCTGCACACCGACCACCGGGCGCTCCTCGTGCAGCACCACCTCCAGCACGGCGTCGGGCGACAGCGGGTCGCGCAGCAGCTCCTCGCCGGCCAGCACCTCGAGGCTGCCGGCGGGGTCGTCGACCGGCGTCCGCTCGACCTCGAGGACCTCGCGGCGCACCTGCACCTCGACCTGCTGCACCACGGTCTCGGTCACCACGCGGCGGCGGACGACGACGCGCTGGTAGGGACGGCGCGCGGACTCCACCCGCAGCTGCTCCTCGGAGCGGACCACCTCGAGGCGGTCGAGGTCCGTGCGGTCGGCGTCGATCTGGTCCACCGGGGCTCTCCTGGGGCTGGGTCGTGCACCTGCGGTACGGGCGCCAAGCATCCCAGAGGGGAGCCCGGTCCGCCGCTGGGAGCAGCGGCGGACTCCGCGCTCAGCTGGGGTCGCCGCCCTCGTCGCCGAGGGCCTGCACGGCGCGCGCCTCGGTGTCGCGGTTGCGGCCCGCAGCCGAGACGATGACCTCCACCGCCTCGTCGACGTCGTCGGTGAGGGTGATCAGGTCGAGGTCCGTGGCAGAGATCGCGCCCTTGTCGAGGACCGTGCTGCGCAGCCAGGACAGCAGCCCGCCCCAGTACCCGGTGCCGACGAGCACCAGGGGGAAGCGGGTGACCTTGCGGGTCTGGACCAGGGTCAGCGCCTCGAAGAGCTCGTCGAAGGTGCCGAAGCCGCCGGGCAGCACGATGAAGCCGTCGGCGTACTTGACGAACATCGTCTTGCGGGCGAAGAAGTACCGGAAGTCGACGCCGAGGTCCACCCACTCGTTCATGCCCTGCTCGAACGGCAGCTCGATGCCCAGGCCCACCGAGACGCCGCCGGCCTCGCTGGCGCCGCGGTTGGCCGCCTCCATGGCGCCCGGGCCACCGCCGGTGATGACGGCGTAGCCGGCGCGCGCCAGCGCCGCGCCGACCGCGACCCCCTGCGCGTACTCCGGGGCGTCGACGGCCGTGCGCGCCGAGCCGAAGACGCTCACCGCGGGGCCGAGCTCGGCCAGGGCGCCGAAGCCCTCGACGAACTCGCTCTGGATCCGGAGCACCCGCCACGGGTCCTCGTGCACCCAGCCCGTGCTGCTCCGCGTGTCGAGCAGGTGCTGGTCGGTGGTGGCCTGCGGCACCATCTCGCGCCGGAAGGTCACCGGGCCCCGGTGGTAGCGCTCGTCGTCTCCAGGGGTCATCGCACGTCCAGGTTCATGGCATCTCCACGGTCTCGGCTCGGGCGAGCTCGGCGATGGCGGCGTCGAGGTAGCCGTCCAGGGGCTCGGCCTTGAAGTCCAGCAGGTCGGCGACCAGCAGCGGGGCGTGCTGGGCCACCTCGAGGGCGGTGATCTCCCGCGGCTCGTCCTCCTCGCCGCCGTGGACGCCGAGGGCGCCCACGAGCAGCACCACGAGGACCCCGGGGTCGACCTCGGGGAACCACGGGGCCGCCGAGCGCACGCAGCCGTCGAGCACGGTGGCGACGTCGTCGCCGCTCAGCCCGTCCAGGTGGGTCTCCTCGAGCAGCCGGCGCACGACGTCGCCCAGGAGCACCTGCACGCGGGTCGGGTCCTGCGCCGCCAGCTGCGCGACGGCGTCGTCGAAGACCTCGCGGTGCTCGGCGCGGGCGGCGGCCACGGCGTCCACCACCGCCACCGCGATCGCGCGCACCGGCGTCGGGGCCTGGCGCCAGGAGGTGACCACAGCGCTCACGCCGCGACCGGGTCGAGCACGAACACCGGGATCTCGCGCTCGGTCTTCGCCTGGTAGTCGGCGTAGTCGGGGTAGGCCGCCACGGCCCGCTCCCACCACTGCGCCTTCTCCTCGCCGGTGACCTCGCGCGCCGTCATGTCCTGGCGCCGCGGGCCGTCCTGCAGCTCCACGTGGGGGTCCGCCAGCACGTTGAAGTACCAGACGGGGTGCTTGGGCGCCCCGCCGAGGGAGGCGACGACGGCGTAGCTGCCCTCGTGCTCGACCCGCATGAGCGGCGTCTTGCGCAGCCCGCCCGACCTCGCACCCACGGTGGTGAGGATGACGACGGGCATCCCGCGCAGCGTGGTCCCCTCGGTCCCGCCCGAGCTCTCGTACAGCTCGACCTGGTCGCGCACCCACTGCTCGGGGCTCGGCTGGTACTCACCGCTGAGAGGCATGGGGCCAGTCAACACCGCCGGGGGCCCGGCGCGCTGCTCAGCCCCTCGCCACCGGCCGCTCGAGCTCGACGTCGACGAGCAGCGGGCGGTGGTCGGACAGCGCCAGCGCGGGCGCCCGCGCGGGGCCGGTGGCGCGCAGCCCGCCGCGGGCGAGCACGTGGTCGAGCTGGCGGTCCGGGTGCTCGACGGGGAAGGTCGGCGCGCTCGCCAGCGGGCGCATGCGGGTCAGCCGCGCGGGGCGGCCGCCGGTGAGGTTGAGGTCGCCCATGACCACCACCGGGCCCGGCACCGGCGCCGTGGCGCGCACGAGTCGGCGCAGCTGCACGACGTTCCACCCCGGCACGAACGACAGGTGCGTCACCGCCACGGTCACCCGGCCGGCGGGGGCCTCGACGTCGGCGACCACCGCGACCCGCGGCTCGTCGGTGACGAGGACCGGCCGCCGGCGCCCCCGGAACCACACGGGCACCCGCCCCCGCAGCTCCGGCAGCCGCACCACCTGCCAGGACGCGACCGGGTGGCGCGAGAGCAGCGCGATGCCGTAGGCCGCGCTGCCCGGCTGCTCCTGGCCGGTCGCGGCCATCCACGTCGCCCCGGGGGTGCCCGAGAGCGCGGCGACGAACCGGTGCGCGACCGCGCCCATCGCCTCGGCCGCCACGGCGGTCAGGTCGGCGCCGCCCGAGCGCGGCTGGTCGCGGTCGACCTCCTGCAGCCCCAGCACGTCGGCGTCCAGGGAGGCGATCGCGTCGCGGAAGCGGGGGACGTCGACCCTGCCGTCCGCGGGCGAGCGTCCGTGGAGGATGTTGAAGGTCGCCAGGCGCATGGGCCGAGTCTTGGGTACAACGCTGGGGTGTCCACTCCAGAGGCGTCCCTGCAGGACGAGCTGCGCGAGGCCCTCAAGCTGACCGCGGTCGGCCTCAAGCGCGCCGAGGTGCCGTTCGCGCTGTGCGGCGGGTACGCCGCCTGGGTGCGCGGGGCGCCCGAGCCCAGCCACGACGCCGACTTCCTCGTCGCCGCGCAGGACGCCGACCGGGCGGCCGAGGCGCTGCGCGACGCCGGGCTGTGGGTCGAGCACCCGCCCGAGGACTGGCTGTTCAAGGTGCGGTCGGCCGAGGGTTCGGAGTCCTTCGTCGACGTGCTGTGGCGGCTGTGCGACGTCCCCGTGGAGCAGGACCTGCTCGACCGCTCGGACACCCTGTCCGTGCTCTCGGTGCTCATGCCGGTGCTCGCCGCCACCGACGTCGTCGCCGGCAAGCTGGCCGCCCTCACCGAGCACTACTGCGACTTCGCCCGCCTGCTGCCCGTCGCCCGGGCGCTGCGCGAGCAGGTCGACTGGGACGCCGTCCGCGACCGGACGGCGGCCAACGACTTCGCCGCGGCGTTCCTCGTGCTGCTCGAGCGGCTCGGCGTCGTCGAGCCCGCAGACGCCTCGGCTGCTGCCTCCTCCTGAGCGCGGCGTCGACGGCGTCGACGGCGCCGACCGGGGACGCAGCCATGCGGATCGGCCGGATCGGCCCAGCTGGGCGTCCCCGGTCGGCTGCTACCTCGAGCGTCGTCCACAGGGCGGCGGACGCCGGCCCCGCGGCACGCCCCCGCGCGGCCATGCTGGGGCGATGGCGCTGCGGCACACCACCACCGACTCCCCCATCGGCCCGCTGACCCTCGTCGTCGAGGACGACGGCGCTCTGGCCGGCCTGTACCTGCCCGACCACGTGCCGGCGCCCGCGCCGTCCCGGCTCGGCGAGCGCGCCGCAGACGACGACCCGGCGCTGGCCCGCGCCGCGGCCGCGGTGCGCGCCTACCTCGACGGGAGCGCCCCGGCGGTCGACGTGCCGCTGGCGCCGCCCGCCGGCACCGCGTTCCAGCAGCGCGTGTGGCAGGAGGTGGCCGCGATCCCCCGCGGCCAGACCCGCACGTACGGCGAAGTCGCGGCCGCCGTCGGGAACCCCGGCGCGGGCCGGGCGGTCGGCGCGGCGATCGGGCGCAACCCGCAGTGCCTCGCCGTGCCGTGCCACCGGGTGCTCGGGCGCGCCGGTGCGGTCACGGGTTACGCCGGGGGCGTGGAGCGCAAGCGCTGGCTGCTGGCGCTGGAGGGCGTGGAGGCGGTGGCCGCCGCCGCCAGCGATGAGTCCGGAGCGCGGAAGGGGTCTGCACCGGCGGCGGGGACCAGCCCCGCCACCCCGACCCGGAGGAGGCCCGCCGTGGCTCCTGCTGCGTTCCCCAAGATCTTCGTCAACCTGCCGGTGACCGACCTGGAGGCCTCCAAGGGCTTCTTCAGCGCCCTGGGGTTCTCGATCGACCCGCAGTTCACCGACGAGAACGCCGCCTGCGTGGTGTTCAGCGACACCGTCTGCGCGATGCTGCTGACCAAGCCCTTCTTCGAGGGCTTCACCGGCACGACGACGCTCGACCCCTCCGAGGGCGTCGGGTCGATCCTCGCCCTGGGCCTGGAGAGCCGCGCGGCCGTCGACGAGCTCGCCGACCGGGCGCTGGCCGCCGGCGCCAAGCCCACCAAGGACCCCGACGACCAGGGCTTCATGTACGGGCGCAGCTTCGCCGACCTCGACGGCCACCGGTGGGAGGCCTTCTGGATGGACCCCGCAGCCGCCGGGGGCGCGCCGCAGGCCTGAGGCCGCGGCGCGCCGTCGAGGTCAGGACGCCGGGGGCGCGGGCTCGAGGTGCACGGCCTTGAGGGCCGTCAGCTCCCCGAGCAGGTCGGGGCCGTAGCCGCGGCCGCTGCCGCTGCCGCGGCGCGGGTCGGCCGAGCCGCCGGGGGCCCCGCCCCAGACGGCGTTGACCTTCACGGTGCCGACCTCGAGGGACTCCGCGGCGGTCATGGCGTGGGCCATGTCCGGCGTCAGCACCGTCGCGGCCAGGCCGTAGGCCCCCGAGCCGGCGAGCTCCATGCCCTGGTCGAAGGAGTCGACGACGGTCACGGCGGCCACCGGCCCGAAGGTCTCCTCGCTCATCACGGCCATGTCCTCGGTGCACCCGAGCAGGACCGTGGGCGGGAACCAGCTGCCCGGGCGGTCCAGGCGCGCCCCACCGGTCACGGCGCGGGCGCCCGCGGCGAGCGCACCCTCCACGTGGGAGGCCACGAGGGCCAGCTGCCGCTCGTCGACCAGCGGCCCGAGCTGGCTCGCGGGGTCGGTGGGCTCGAGCACAGCGGTGCCCTCGGCGATCGCGGCGAGCTCGGCCACGACGGCGTCGGCGACGTCGGCGTGCAGGTAGACCCGCTCCACGGAGGTGCACAGCTGGCCGGTGTTGGTGAACGCGCCCGCGGCGATCTGCGCGGCGGCCCACGCGGGGTCGACCCCCGCGTCGACGAGGATCGGGTCCTTGCCGCCGTTCTCCACGAGCGCCTTCGCGCCGCGCGCGCCGACGGCGGCGGCGATCTTGCGCCCCGTGGCGGTGCTGCCGACCTGGGCCACGACGTGCACGCGCTCGTCGGCGACGATCCGCGCGCCGACCGCCCCGTCGCCGGAGACGACCTGCAGGACGCCGGCGGGCAGCGCGGCGGCGATGAGCCGGGCCATCGCGTACCCCGGAGCCGCGGAGCGCTCCGAGGGCTTGTGGACGACGGTGTTGCCGGCCACGAGCGCGGCGGCCAGGAGCCCTGCGGCCGCCGGGAACGGGTCGTTCCACGGCGTGATGACCG
>Ga0210040_10004822_pt1 | contig 17393 bp, 8 predicted proteins | sample CryGeyCG12114_NA_FD_185462 | JGI IMG/M metagenome (GOLD analysis project Ga0210040, IMG submission 185462) | Groundwater microbial communities from aquifer - Crystal Geyser CG19_WC_8/21/14_NA (SPAdes) (version 2) | ecosystem: Environmental > Aquatic > Deep subsurface > Groundwater | place: USA... | reverse complement strand
CTGAAATTTTGTACACATGTCCACAGCTATTGAGAGAATGTTTCAGTATATTTTGAGGCAAATAAGGACTTTTTAACCTAGGTCCGTAGCTATAACTACGGTTTATTGGAATGGCATACGCTCAGCTCTCATCAGATCGGTAGCAAAAACAATAGGGATTATCTTATGTAGCAAACACATGTTCAAGCAATATTTCATGAAAATCAGTCGAACCGTTTGATTTTGGACCCCGTTTTGTAGTCACAACTACGGGTTTATGGAATGCTCATGCTCATGCTCAATGTCAATCCGGTCGACCTGTATCGTGTTAACAAGGTCAACTATAGAAAATAGAGTGGTTCTATAAGCCCTGGTTGGGCTAAAAATATGTGTTCTCTCGTTTCCAAGGCTTTCACCCTTATACAAACATTGTCGGCGCAGTTAAACTGTGAAAAATTTGAAAAACAACAGCTTCTAGCCAATTTTAAACCAAGATGCACTACAGTGCACCCATTTTTGGCCTTGACAAAATAACTCAAAAGTCGTTTAAATTGCAAATTCATAGCAAGATTGAGCCGATAAGGGTGGGAACTGCTCCAGGACTTTCCTCTTCCACAAGCATGGAGCATGCTAATCGTTTCCCCCATTTCGACAAAAGAAAAGCACAATTGGCTTTTTTCCAAAAATTTGCTAGTTTCTTCCCTTAAGACTGCATCATCCTCTTCTCATACCCATCATTGCCAGACGACATACATATACAGAACATTTCATTACCAACTAACTAACTATAAGACAAGGACGCCATATAATTTGCTATCATCCTTCCCGAATCGTGCATTTTGCAGCATTATTATTATGAAAGGGCAGGAAACAGGGTGGAAATTAATGAAGGTGAACGAAACTAGGTGAAAATCCAAGAAAACGGTACAAAATGCTCATCACACTACTTTAGCCATGACTCCTGCTGCCAAACAGCTCAACTATATTCACCTTTGTATGTCTGTAGCATGGTGGTAAAGTGGAACAATGGAGCCGTTAGTTTACATGATGGGAATCTACATAACATGGGCTCGCCTGACTCTCATTACCGCAGTTGAGCCTTTGCCAATAGTGTTAGAAGGGACCTGTGGAAAAACTCTTGGGAGTCACCTGGTATTCCAGCGTTCATAAATATCAGTGAGTGACTGATAGTGCCTACTAACTTACTGACTGGGGTTATAATAAGTTGCTCATTGGGCGTGTTTCACGAATAGCAAATAGTATGCAGACATAATTATAAGGACTTGGAGGGTAGTTAGGTAGCTTATAGCTAGCATTAGGTAAGATAAACCAACCAGTTTCAAGGGATATTTCTTATTTCTAATAAGTCGAATGGGTGGAGTCGGCAGTCGACATGTGGTACATCGGGAGCACAAGTAAGTCGCTGTGTGTACATTTTTAAGTGCATACAACAATGGGAAAAGTGAAAGTTTGAGAATGCCGATAGATAAAAGTTTTTGCGATCACTTCCGCAATTTGCTATTCCTATCTAGCTTCTTCTTAAGGGAAGTCACTTCTTTCGTCTTTTAAAAGCTGTATGTTCAATCAGTTGACTCTGTGGGTACACTTTGTGAGGGACCAAGTAGTCGTGTCCTTTTTTTGTGAGTTTGCTTAGTTTATGTAAGCTTGTTTTCAATTTCAACAAACATTGTATAACTGTTATGTGTAGAGAGGGAATGATAACAATATTTAGTTATGGTGTAGAGAACAGTTGAACTAGAGTTGAAAGCCTTTGTTAAGCCGCACGTCCTATTTTCCATGTTTGGACAGTCATTAAGAGAATGATATTTCGGAGTCACTGTATTCAACTGAAGCGTGCAAAACGTATTTTTTTAAAGCTAAGGAAAACGGATGTGACTAACTGAATAGATACAGAAAGGGTGAGATGATATTTGCTTTACGTTTTCCTTGGAACATGAAATATATACTAGGATCCAAGGGTTTTTATGGAAACGTACTACATGAAAAGCTTTTCGATTTGCAAAAAAAATCAAAGGCATGTCTTCAGCGAAGCAGACAAATTTGTTGTTTGTGTTCCTTCGCTAGTCTCTAAGATGGAGGAAAGTTGGGAAGAAAACACCAATGATATACCTTGTCTTGCAAGATTGAGAAAGCGTATTTATGGATTCAGAAAAGGGAGTAAAAAGTGTTGGTTCTGTAAAAAACCACAGTATAGTGCACACATATTTAGGCTAACAAGAGAAAAACTCGACACTTTGTCAGTGTAAGGTATCTTTAAAAAAGTGTGTGAAAAATGTATGCGTTTATAGATTGGAAAGACTGGCATGATATTACTATCACCAATGTGATTCGATCACATCCATAGAGTTGCCATTTTCGCTCAGCTGGAAAAATGTATTCCAGAGTGGAAAAAGTTACAGTCTTGATCCGATAGAGAAAGTAGAGAAAGCGGAAGAAAAAAGGATAAGAATAGGCAAAGAATGTAGCCATCCACAGTATTTTAAGGTCCTGTAACCATCAAACTATAAGAGAGAAACATGTACAGTGGTGAATGAGAATTGTGGATTTTTTAAAGATTATTATCGTCCTATACATCCTGCGTAAAGGAATGGCTACGTAGAAATCTATTTTTGATCATAAAGTAAAGTGCATGGCTACAAATTGCATTACTTTTTATCATTTTATCCTGTCCTGTCGGCGCATCCATGTGAGCATAGTAAATAGGATGTGATAGACCAACGCTTCACAAAAAACATGATTTTTGTAACTAACTTTGGGCAAGCAAGCCTTGAAGTACTTTTGAATACCTGCTTATACGTTACAAATTCTCAGGATCGGATGTTTTTTAATGCAATTTTAAAAAAATTTTATATAAAATTGTATAGAAATCCTTTAGAAAATATTTCACATACCCATGCATAATCTTGGTTTGAATGAGATTAGGTTTATATTTAGAAAAAGCTGTAAACGAAACGAACAAGACTAAATTGCCATACAATACTTCATTGTGAATTTATGCACGGATTTCCGTGTACGCCATGTGTGAGTTAAAGAACCGTACCAGGGGCACAAGCCTCGGAAAAAATTTACTTGATAATTCTGCATACATAGTACAAAAAGATGTGTATTATACATCTCTATATAGTGCTGAGCAAATATCTTTCGGTTATGTTGAGAGACTTGACTTGCTCTTCGGGGTGTACTTTCAGGTTGAGCAAGTTTTATATGACAAGACAAATGTAATTGCACAGCTTTAGAAACTGAGAGTACCAATGAGATAAAGTTAGTTGCACACGTGTCCGTTTACATAGAAAAGTGAGTTGTTGACTCGAAAAACTTTTAAGATTAAAAGGGAATAGTGGAATACTATATTACTCGCTCTGTTAGCGTTGGAAAACAGAAAATCAAATGAAACACTCGTTGTTTTTATATTTCTCTCGTGAACATTCCTAACTTATTTGATGGTGAAAAATCGTTTTTTGTCTAAAAATGCACACATACAACATAGATCTCATATGCTCCCATACACTAGGCAATATAGTCAAAATCGCCAAGACATATTCATATTCAGTTCTCATCCTCTTATTGAATGAGTGGGTGAAAGGAATTTTCAAGTTACACGCTAAACTTGCAGATTTTAGGTCTAACCTAAAACTTGTCGGAAACAGTTGGATTTATTTAACGTAGTTAGAGGAAACTAGGCTACTTTGTTCATAGGGGAGAAATGCAGTCAACTCTTGGAATCTACTTAAGTTAGTTGCCAACCCAGATGAAGCGCACAAAAGGGAGTAGATAAACTGTTAATCTCTAAAGCTAGTCTTTTTGTAGATTTTTTTTATTCAAGAAAAGTCACACATGCCTTTCCCATGCAGCACATAATGATTCCGAAACAAATGGAGCAAACAAAAGATAAATACGATCCTATATATGGCACATACCTAAACTGGTGAATTACTATTCCACACTCATGTTACTGTTTTGATTTAAAATCACATTCACAGAAATATTTCTTGCATTTTACATCTGTGGAATACTAAGTGGACACAGTTTCTTTGATATATTGTGAGAATTGAGTAAGAATGATTTATGTGGGTAGTTTGTCTTGGATTCTGAATTCTATATTTTTAAGATTTTCTCACAAATACAGATTAGTTTCAAAAGATAAAATTAATGCCTATACGTCTCTCCATGTTTCATTATAAACATAGTACTTGAAGAAACATTGAGCATATCATTGAAAGCTACTTAAATGCAATATTCCAAAAGGATTATGCCTACTTACTTGGGTATGAAGGAAAACAACTAAAAGTTATGTTGAAAGCAATATTTAAACAAAAAAGCTTGCTAAAAAAGTTGATCGCAAAACCCATGAAGATAAAACTGTATTATTATTCACCCCAGTCACTTTATTTTGTTTTTCAGGGAACAAGGAAGCTCTCAATCTATCAGCACGGAATAATGCTTTCTTTCTTCTACATCTTAAGTGCACACGTAAAATGTAACTTTTAGATAGCTCTTTCAAAGTATACTGTAAACCAATCCTTTCGAATCAATGATCCAGATAAAAAATCATTGCCGAAATCTCCACCGCAATTTTGTACACAAAACTCAATTCACGCGCTGTCAAACTTGCATTCTCTTAAATTCTAAACCCAATGCTAAAATATTTGACCTTCATTATCGAAAACCCAATATTTTATGTGTAATTTTTCGAGCTGTTGACAAAGCATAAATAGTCTACACCATTTGTTTCTATTAGAAGTGAGCAAAACAATTGAATGACGAGAGGCAAGTAGGTCATATCTGGGAACAATAAATACATGTGAGCGGAGACGGGCTATTGAAACTCACATCACTGGCTGACTGTATTACGCACAGCATGGAGCCAAAAGCCATTCTTTATAATATTCTTATTGTTATTATTGCATAAGAACGGAGACCCAGCCTCTAGTATTTACTACACAATATTTTTGTTTGAATCCTTCACTCGTCCCACTCCATAAGATCAGCTCCTGTCAAACGCATTACTGCCTTAACAAAGAAATGAGCTTTGCTCTCTCTTCTCCGTTTCTTTTTTCTCATCCTTTTAGCTTTTGTTACCGAGCTCGTGCCACTTGGTACAGTCAGCTTACTTGCAACCTAACTTACGTATTGACATGAAGCTCAACATCATGAGTCGTCCTATTCATCCATGTATCCTTCCCATCGTTTCTAACTTACTACTAACTACTATATTGGCCTGTGTGCTTTAGCTAGTCAGCTATAGACAGTATAGTGTTGGTTGGTTTGTATGGCTGGGAAAAGCACTGCATGATAATGGCCTACTAAGAGTATTTTGGAGAAGATTTGCACTCTCGTAAATTCCTATACTGTCTTTAGTGAGGAGCCCAAGAGAATATCAAGAAGATGGATAAAAAAAGACGACGATGATGAAAGAATTATGGTTTCACATTTCCATCCATGTAATAAGAAGAGAAAATTGATGTGTCAGCTTCAGGCCAAGTCAACAATAATAATCGTTTTTGCGCAATCTATTGAACCAAGTGTTTTTTGTCTGACGTGTGTGTGTGTGAATATGTTTAATTAATCGTTTTTTTCTGCTACAATAATTTATATTGATATTATTTGTAATTTTTAGTAAGTTTGGGGATATGCAAAGTTTTGTAAGATGAATGTAACGTTCCAGAATTTAAAATTCTAGGTATGATGAACACAAATAAAACTTTTATTCTTGTTGGAAGTTGGTTTAGATTTCAGTTATTGTAGATACCAAATGGTTTGGTTTTGTAGTATTAAAGTTTTGACGTTGGTGGTAAAAAAACACTTTGATTGCCTTATGGAGGGGAAAGGTTTATGAAAGTTTTGTACATTTCTTGCCAATAATGCAGTATAATATTGCAAAAGAGAGAAAGGTTTTTTTCTTGATCATTTTAGTTCACAAGAAAAAGTGTTAATGAAGCCTTGAAAGTTTCAAAGCAAATAGTTAAGTTTCGTGCGAGATTCTTGTGACTTTTTTGACTATCGTAAATTTGACGACTAGTTTATCATAACGAACAGAATACTGACGCAAATTCTTATTCTGGGTTCATCGTCTGGCCCCTACAATGCCAGTGAGTGAGTCAGTGACGGAACAATAGACAGTACATATTCATAGGGTTCGACAATAATGGAATGCATACACAAGGAAAAGTTAACTTTCACCAATTCCGATAGAAAAGTAAGTTTTTGAGAAAGTGGGAGCAGCTAACTAAAAGTTTTTAGTTTTTCAATGCATTGATACATTTGGAAGGAGTAGCAGCTTTGGTGAAAAACATGGTAGAAATCGAATACTTGCTTTTGGTATGTGTACCAAACTTTTGGATGAGACAGACTGAAAACTAGGATTTCACCATGTGAAAAATGAAAGGAAATACATAAAATTTCCATGAACGATGTATTTAAAGCTAAAGGGTACATAAAAGAAAGAGAAAAAATTACAGTGAGTAAGACGGTTCTAATAGCTAAAGAAAAGAAACTATCTGATGAAAACAATTGAAAAACATTGAAACAAAATTTAAAAAACTTTTACCCATTCTCATTCATACGCAATGCACAGCTTCAATTTTCTAGCAGCAAGTACAATAAACAGAGAGTAAAAATTGCTGCATTTACAGTACTCATCTTTAGCGAACAATTGCTCAACTTTCTCACACTAATCGCATTACGGGGAGTGGGGAAGTAACAACGAAACACAGTATGTAACGCCACATTTTAAGCTGCATTAGTGCATACGAATTGTAGTGCTGTATTACTTTTTCTGCTTCAAGAGCAATACTCCAGAAAATGCTCAAACTTAATCTCAACAAAACAGACTGAGGAATTAAGTTTCTAAATAAAATACCCCTAAACTTAATTTCTTGAAACTTATCCAAATCATATTTGTGATGTCATTTTAGTGCTCAATTTTCTATGAGATCCTTTTTGCTGAAGCTAGTTAATAACTAAATTTTTCTTCCTACCGTTAAGTCAAATTACACAGTGATTTCAATGATTTAGACCAAAAATAGACAATTTTTATTAAGTTAATCACTTTCAGGAACTCACCTTCCATTATTATTAAAAATTTTGATGTCAAAACAGTCCAAATAATTTCAAAAGAGAGCCGTAGTCAAAAAACTAAATGTTAGTGTGCTCTTTCATGTTGCAAGACAGTCATTCAAATATAATTCTCATCTTGAACGAAAAAGAGCAATACTAGAGCATAGCTATACCAACCAGTACATTGTGAATAGCCGTTACCTATGCTATTTACTTTTTGCCTCACATATCTTATTGGGCCATTCCATTACCTATGTTCACAGTTCAGTTGGCCCACGAGCACTTGGACTACATTTTCTTCCCTATCCATAGTTATGATTTGGGTAGTTGAGCTCCAGTGCGTTCTCCTAATGTAGTTACCCTGTTCCAATATTGTATCTCAGCCAAGTGCAAAATTATGACTCCGCAGGCTATACCAAACGTTATTGACTAACACGGGGCTAACTTCCATTATACTAAATGTGAACAAAGTCCAACTGGAACATTGGGAAACATATTGAAAAACTTTTGTAGCACAGAGAAAAAAGTAGAAACAAACAATCAACCATCAATGGACTCTCTTTGGTTGGCATCGTTTGAAAATGCAATTTGTTCTTTCATTTTCTCTCATTTTTCTTGCCCAGTTTGCTCTGGCTAGGGACTGTATATTAGAGCACGTGTCCACTTAACTTTTATATCGTCCAGTACCACAAGATTGGGTTTACTTTAAAGACACTGATGATTAAACGGAACTCGAGTTTTTATTTAGCTTTCAGCTATAGTCAGTAAAGTAGTGCTCACTCACTTACTCAGTCTTTTCATTTGATGCCAACAAATTTGCAGTCATATTTTAGAACGTGGCTTCTCAGATGCTCCAAAATTTGTAGAGCCCAAATTTTATGAAAACGTGTTTAATTAAAGACTGAGGGTACCTTATGGCATGAATGGAGTTTCTTTTTCCAAGCTCTTGTGGTTTCCCAAAGATGGAGATTTGCGTGGCTCCAAAGCTTGGGAATTGTATGGAGCCAACTAAATCGATCCAAGTCCTAATGAAACTTCATTCATATACGTCAGTCAGTTGTGGAAAGAGAAAGGCTAACATTTTGTGAGAAAACCAGAAAGACGGACTACATAGCCTCTTTAACTTATCACTGGTTAAAGTGATGATAGAAGTTTCCGACCAAACCAAACGTCTGGTTTGCATACAGAGTGGCTCCTGGGTAACTTATGTGGCAGGAAAGTTGGACTATTTCCATCATTTTTTGCATCCATTTACCACTTACTTAATTCAAAAAATGGGATAGAAAGAGAAAAATAAGTGAACAAAATTTTACTCACGTCGGAAAAGAATAATTTGGATTTTTCTTCCAGCTTTATTACGTCTTGGCCGATTATACTGACTAGATAATACTAATATAAAAGAACGATTTAGGGCGTCTCTGTTGTATCATATAATAATAATTTTGAAAAAACTAACTACATACTTTATTGCGATCATTTCTTTTTTCCGGTCACGTTTATTTCTAATCTCCCGGGTTAAGGAAAAAACTGTGACTTAAAAGGGAACCTGTCTGAAACAAAAGCGTAATTAAAGTTTGTCTTCACAATGGGAAAGTGAGTAAGTGCCTCCTGTTAATTCATCCATGAATAAGAATGTAGAGGAAATCAAATACTTTGACTACATAGATTTCCCCAACCTTATTGTTTTCAAGTGGGAATCCGATCTATGGAAAATTCTTTTGGAGCAACTTGAAGTAAATAATGAACTAACTGGGGAAATCCAGCTCACACTAAGCAAACATTTATCCTATATTTTGTGTACGCATCAGACTGATCAGACAATACCGTAGCTAGTATATCATAAAGAGAAAGTTATGGTGAAACTTAAAAGGGAAATGGGAACGGGAACCAAAGTGGAATAGAAGTGGTAAAATTTCTAAATTACAATTTCTCTCCAGTAGTTCTCAAGAGGAATAGTCGAGTTTCTAATCAAGATTGATTTCCTAGTTTCTCTCCACCAGGTACAGATTCACAGTTCTGAGATAAGTAATAGAGGTAAGTTGCACAGAAGTTTACCTAACATTTAAGCAAGCTCTAACTAAATGCAGCCTTGCCTGTAACTTCGTAGTGAAATGAGCACAGAACAAGTAGGCTGTCCTTAGACATAAATATAATAGTAGATAAAAGAAACAGTGAAGTGAATTCGATAGAGGCGCCTTTCAATTTCCATGTTTAGAAGCATCTTGCTTTGGAACTGAACATAGCTACAATGCTTTCAAAAGAGGCAAAAAACCTATGCAGCGAAATATGTACATACGTTTAATTCTACTAATTACTCTTTCTATAAAGAATTTAAAACTTAAGAAGCAAACAATTAAGCTGCTCAAGGTCTTTTTAGCAAATAGTATGCTCAAACTCTTTAAATTCAACCCAGCTATATTACATTTACTCACTTACCATATAAATGGTTTGCTGGGTAAGCTGTACACAAAAATGTATATCAGCGATACTAAAGACTGTGCTAATAATTAATGATCACTTTTTTGTGTATCTATAATATAGACTATACTACTTGCTAACCAAAGATACTAATATGCTAATATTTATTCGTGAGTGAGTTCTGATCCCCCTGATCTCTTAGAAATTGCATGTCACCATGGCTTAGGCTTGAGAGATTTTCCAACTCTTGTACTCAGACAGTCTACTAAAGTTCCTTACAAGCACACTGTAATACACTTTAGATTATGGCTTCTTTGTTTCATTCCTTATTACGGGTTTCAGGGAAAAGATGACAACCAGCCGAATGAGAGGTAATGAAGGGGAAACGAAAATTGAACAGTAAAAGCTTTCACCAAAAGTATGTACAAAGTAGTTGCTACTCCAGATTCCCGTAGTATAAGCTAAGGGTGGTGTAACTGCATTAAGTGTGACAAAAGGAAACGCAAATAGTAGTTTGAGACACATTTCAAGTCTGGCCATTCATTATTTCCTTTTGCCGATGGACTAGTTTTTCAACCTCATTTTAGTAACTAACTAACTATCTAATATTCGTTGTTCCTCTTTTTTGTGCCATGTATATGGCTTCTTTCCGAATGTGGGCAAAAAATTGCGGTAACTTCAACACCAGGCCAATAATGCTTTCACGTTTTCTATCTACTATTTACTACTGGTCTGGACAGATCCAAGGCTTCTAAATCCAAAACGATGGATGTTTATGTGTGTGGCTGAGCATACATGCTTATTCTGTAACATAGCTTTGCAAACAAAGTGTCAGGGAGTAAAAATAAAATTCAATGGAGAAAAAAGTGAGGGCTGTCCCAACCAATTGGTTTGGGAAGTTCTCAAGATCTTCTCAAGTGTGTATACAACTCTCTCTTTTTGTTGTTTCCTCTTCACTTTTTTTTTCCTTTTTCATGTTTCTCCCTAACAGTTTCTTTATTATTGGGTTGAACGTGTGTACACACACTGACACTTTGCGGTGCTAGTAACTCGCAAATCTGTATAGTGAATGTACAGCCAAGACGGGAAAAAAACATCAATACGAAAAAAGCATAGGATATTTCACTCTTCTCTTTATCTTGTGAAATCATGTTCTTTCCTTATTGAACCTAAATCATGTTCTTATTTCACTCATTTTTTCCTCCTCTAAAGTCCATGCCTATCATAGGAAATTCACTACAGAGTGGAATTAAAATGGCGCCATGAGTGTATTAGACATGCATTCAAGTGTCACAATCACTTATTTTTGTGTAGTCTACTGCACTCGCATTTTTACGATCTAATATAATCATACTGAGAGCTCAATCAGTTTCAACCATTCTGGTTCTCAAATGTTTACATTGAATTTAACGAGCCATTTTTCCATAAAATTGATTCCCTCCAGAAGGGAATAATAATAACGGCAGTCCATACAGTTCATTCTTTGGGCACAAGAAACGAGGAGCAATAGCGATAATACGAGCTGTTCCTGATCCACATGATTACCACACAGCTGCACCAGACGGATAGGGGTGCCCTAGAGATCAATTCATCGTCCCATAATCGCAGGAGCAGGGAAGTGGTTAACCGTCGTCTCTTTAGGGTAATGTGCTAACGCTCTTAAATGTCAAGTGTGCAATTCACGGTGGTCCTATCTGTCTGTAGGCTCTAAATTCCCGGGTTGATAACGTATGGTTGTCCATATGTGGGCTATGTACTTTTTCCCAAGTCACGAGTGGACAGTTTTAAACTAATATGTTAGTTGTATACGTGGGGAATGAAGGACTGACAGGCAGGGTCTTGAATATAGTCTGTATATGTACTATGTAATGTGCAAAAAGTAATGGCCTGTAGTTAGTTAGATACACACAGGCAGGAACTATAGGATTTGTGTAGGCGTACTATGAATGTTTGTTAGCATTATATATGTCAAACACAGCATTTAATAACTGGAACAAGAGAACAAAACTACCTAACGAAAAATGAATTTTTTATTATGTGAATTGTAGCAGATTTCAATGTTAGTGATTTCCCATGTACGATAGAATGCAATTTTAATGAGCAAGTTCTGTGCTAGTTTGTTATTTAAGTTTATCCATGCAGGTTGAGTGTTTTTGGTTACAGTAATTTTGCAACAAAAACTTTGGTGACCATAAAATGGTATACTTGTCTCTCCACGTGGGCAAGCCATTAGCATTCAGGACATTTTGGAGCTTTGGTATGGCAATGTTTGACAGTGCTTAAGGATGCAAATGAAATTATAACGTGCCAGTATAAGCTCAGTGTGCACGCCCTTTACAAAGCTGCATCGCTTTGTAGGGCAGGCTGCGGATATGATGGTACTTGTAGACTGATAAATAATTAAAACTAATCAAAAGAGGACTCATATGGGAAATAATTGACTGACTATATCTTGAAAAATTTGCATTTCTCTAATCCGTAGATAGGTAAGTAGGTGCTTTGAGTAGCGAGCACTCTTCCTAACTTAAATTTCTATTGAGTGGAGGACGGCATGAATTTTACCTATTTCCATGCATATAAATTAGGATTGGAACCTAATGCAGCATACAGTTGGAATCGTTTCATCCACATACTTTTTCACGTAGTAACAAAGTTTATTGCCATCCTTATTTACTAGCTCAATCTGTAAATCTATGTATAACATGAAAAGAAGCAATAACTTAAATTGACATAACTTGTGTACACACAAAAGTCGACAGACTCACGAAATCCCTAATTTGCTGTACGGGAACCAATTTAATTCCAGATATGCATGTAGAAAGGTGCGCGGAGCTCTGTGCATGAATGGCACACACTTGACGCTTGATTATCATGTGTCATTTCCATAATAGGTATGTTTACAATGCACAAATTCCTGAATTCAGTATTCAGGAAATAAGGTTGAGTTCACAGTGCATCAAGTCTGATGCTCTTACATGTTGGGAGCTTCTATAATTATTCAAAAGACTTGAAACTCGGACTGCGTGCGTGCACACAAAATTACATGCGTACAATATTTGCCTGATATATTAAGTGGAAATGGACAATTAAAATCAAATGACATATTATGAGCATGCGACTTTACTACTCCACTATATAGTGAATGACTAAATAAAACAGTTCTATGGAATAGATATACAACGGCAACGATAAATTGGCATAATGGGACACACAAGTGGTCGGACAGTCATTTTATCATGTTGTATTCAAACACAACTAACATTTGGATTTTGAATGGCTAAACTTGCTACAATATTTAATTTGCTCACTCAGTCAGTCAGTTCCTAATTCAATTAAATGTTGGCTCCACTTTAGGTAGCATGTAAGTAGATCCACCTATGGATTATAATTGCTACACTTGTATGTAGCATATACACGGCGGGATGAAATGGGATGGAAAATTCAATAAGTGAGATTCGGAAAGGAGGGAACGGTTTTGAGAGGTCCATAACTTAAATTTATTGACAGTCAAGCAAACAGATATGGACAAGGCGAATAGAAAAAAATTGCTCTTACCATGGCATTGTGATGTTAATAAAAGGGCGAGAAGAATAGCCGGGGCGGTAATGATGGTTGATTTTTTGCTCATTATTTGAGACGTATCTACCACTAGTACCACCATACAGTGGAGGATCACAGATAATCCCATCTCGCAAGGGAACATGGAGTTGAAGGATCTAATGTTCAAAAAGAAACTTGGGTCCGGGTTTTTTTCTTGTGTCCTGCCTTGTAGTCAACAATGTAGCTCGATCCACACTTTTTCGTCTCCTTTGTTCCTTTTCGGGAGAAGGTTTTTTTTCGCCTCTTCTAGTTCACCAGTTCCTATCGAGAGGAAATCAAGTTCCGCAATCGATGAACTTTTCCTTTATTATTAGTATCAAAGGTAGTGGGTGAGCGAGTACGAGTAGTGCTAGCACAGAAGAAGCTTTGGATTGTATACGGAGTAGTAGTAAACTCTGGAACGTGTTACAAAATGATATTAGTCGCCGTACTAGTCGATAAACGTAAAGTATGTTCCTCCTTTTTCCCGGGCACAATGATGAGCCCCGCCGTATTTTATTGTACTCTTGATAAAATTGCCACAAAAGTTTACTCACTTTCAAGCAAGTGTTGCGTAGCCTAGTTAGTTAGTTAGCACTATATATGAGAGTGCAGAATGAGCAAAAAGTTTCCCACAACCCTTTGCCTCAGTAGATCTCCAAATCTTATTAAATCCCTAGAAAATACAGTCCACGAGCAATAGATTGTTAATAATGGAGCAAGAAAACGACATTCACAGTGAACTATGGATCGTCAAGTATGGATCATGGGTTGCCGGCACGGCTGGATATGATCAGAAATCAACAGAAAAAACAGAACGGAGACGCACTTTTCCCTTTTGCATCATTATTACTCAATACTATCCCTGTATGTCTTCTTTCCTCTTGGATTAGATCCTTAACAAAGACGCAAAAGTTTTTCCCTTCCTCAAGCACAAAAAAAAACCCAATGGCATGGGACAAACGAAACGAGCCTTTCTGATTTTATTATCTTCACACAACAAACCAATGAATTCTCGTTTTGTTCAACAAATTCGACATGTGCGTTCTGGGTTAACTCTATTTATACTGCTTTGTAATCGTGAAATAAGGGGGACACACAGGACACTGGGATTTTAAACCATCTGAAGGCTCCAGCCACACAAGTATATGTATGTGAATTATATCCACAAAACTAACGTGATTAAAGAATAGGATGGGAGTAATGAGCCCTATATGTACTTGGCTACTTACTTACTAACACTGGGAATCCGCAATTACTAACCATCTAATGCTTCTCTTGTGAGTCCACAATCACACACAATAGATCTCTCTATTGTGCAATAATAAATATATAGTATGGTTGGTTTAGCTTTAGAAACTTTAGTCGTAGTTAGTTAGTTAGTTAGTTATGTAGTTAACGACAGGAGCACATAAGTTGGAATTATCTGTGTATAATGGTTTGTAGTAGCAGTAGTTAGTTAGTTAGTTCACCAGTCCACATATATTTTTCCAATGTTCAGTCATGCTTGCTTATACTCAGTCACTGTAGGAAAGCACTACTGACCGCCTTTTTCCCCATTCATAAGGGTGAAATACGGGACAATTTTTTCACTAGAACAGGGATCACTTCACTGGGCAATTTTTAATGCTTATAGATAGTACAGGACGATAGAGAAAAAATCCTGGGTTCTTGCTCAACCAACTAATTCCATCGTACGTTCTCTCAGTTTTTTTCTTCTTTATTGCACCTTTTACTGTTATGGTTTGTCACCCTACTATGTTCTCATTCCTCTATTTTGGCAGTGTGTATGCACGCTGCAGTACAGGAGTGTAGTGCTGGTAATGTTCCTATCAATGGTCATTCCTTTTCCGCACCATTTTTCCTTAAAGACAGTTCGAAACGAGCACTATCTTGTTTTTTTCTTGCTGTGTAGCTTGTGATTGCATTCAGATTTCGCAACCCGCATCCATTGTGTTCACAGAGTATTTGTTCCTCTCTATAGGGAATTGAATACAAGTTTGCAGAAATCTTTTGCACTTATATTCCGGTTGGAAATGGAAAACCACTATTTATTATAACGGCTATCTACACAACTTATGTGTGGGTAGTTAGTTTGGTGTAAAGATTTTTTTTCAATCTGTCGTCCTCTGCACTACTCTTGTAAGTTGTTGAAGGAAAATTTCAAAGGTTTATTCACGGAGAACAACACCTTGGGAAAAAAAGGGAATTGTCGTTGTCTTCTTTTTCATTCACTTATCATTGGATATGGCAGCAACTTCCGTGCCCTGGAAATGCAAACAAAGAAAAGTTCTTATTTCAATGAAAGAAGAAATGAGAGATCTGGAACAACTATCCACTCATAATTTTTTTCTTACTCCCAAATAACACGTTCTTTATAGTTAATTTTTTCTCCGTGCGTTGCTTTCACGTTGTCTATTCAACTTTGAAGCCTAGTTAGTGCTTCAGGAAATGTGCGATGAAAGTAAACAAATATAAAGCCGTAGAATCTACCCTTGTACTTCTTTTATGTTGAGAATATTAATGAATGCATGGTTTTCTACTTTTCTTGTTATGAAAAACATTTTCTAAGACAATTTTTTTTATCCAGCTGCAATGCTAATTTGTAGTCGCTACGTCTTTGACAACGAGAAATTATTGTGCTCAATTGTTTTTTCCCAAACTTTTACCACTCACTCTTCCATTCATTAAATGAGAAAAAGGATCATGTGGCGATGAATTCCAACACTTTAAGCCATCTATTATTGTGAGTTTGTCTATAGTTAAAGCTCTTATCTTCTTTTTTTGCACACAATTGGTCACAATTCAGTTTTACTGTACTACAAACTCCTTGTCCTTGTACGCAAGCAAACATTTAAACCTAATCTAGTATCTAGTACTGTTTTCTTTGTTTGCATACACGAGAAATGTTAGGGCCAGGATAGGGAGAACATAAGGCATCAACGTAAGTAAGATTCTAAAGACTCAGACTCAACTAAATGAAGCCATGCAGAATAAAAATGTTTTCGTCTTTCTCTTTATAAACCTAGTGATTGTTAACGGTCCAAATGACACAGTCACCAACATAAAATACAGGACAACTATAGTATAGCATTATAATAATGTAAAAGTGTAAAACTTTCTTTCCTCATTCACTTTTCTTTGCTCCGTATGTACACGCATAGGGTCTCTTTATAAAATGCTCTTCTTTCTTTAATTCTTTCTTCGATGAGCGTTCGGATGGTGCATCGTGTGTTCATTACATGTACTAGAGCATAATAGGTCACTAGGCTTAAAGAGATTCAAGTTTTTTGTCTTTTTTTCCCTCTTGTTTTTATTTGGAGTCTAATCCGAATTTCTGTTCCTGATGGCAATAAGGGATACTACTGGAGCTCATTATTCTTCTTCTTCTACTATTGTATACGATTTACTAGTGTAGGTCAAATTGGGTTTACTTTTTACGACAAGTCGTTATCTCAAAAAAATTGGTCGTATACAAAGCACCAGAAGTAAATCTTTTTCTACACAATAGAGCATTTAGTGGTGATTAGATTTTTGTTTCCAAGAGGCATTGGTTTGCAAAAGTTTAGGTTCGGCAAAGTTTCTTTTGGCTATCGATTTATTTACTGATCATGAGTTTCTGAAGCTTCATTTGGTCGTTTCACTTTGACAATCCAAATTTAGTCGATTTATTTATGCGTGCGTGCATTGTGATAATATAATTTGTATGTGTATTACTATTACCCCTTGCTAAATAAAAGTTTCTGGCGAGACTAATTTGGAAATTCGAGTACTTTTGCAAAGTAAGGCATATGAATTTTTAATGAGATACCTCATTTATGATTCAATATGAATTCATGATAAATTGTCATGAATTCATGTCATATGATACGTTGGGACGAAGTAGTGTATCAGCGGTATACGATTTACTCCAGCATACGGATTCTTAAAGCAATATTTTATTTTTATTTCTTAAGATTTTGGCCTACGCTTCCGTGACATGATTAGTATAAACTAGCCGGACCCACTGGCTTTTAGCCAGACTCACTCTTACGATCAAAACCTGTTAAATTTTCAATCATTCACAAACTGTCCGAGGTGCAGCAAGTTTCTTGAATGTGATAAAGCAAAACAGTTGAATATTAAATTGAGGCGAAGAGAGTCCTTTATCACATTTTAGAAACTTGCTGCACCTCGGACAGTTTGTGAATGATTGAAAATTTGACAGGTTTTGAAATTGACTCGTAAGAGTGAGTCTGGCTAAAAGCCAGTGGGTCCGGCTAGTCAAGGTAAATAGTAGGCTATCATCTCTGGAACAGACTTGTTTCGACAGATTGCAGTATTTGAGAAAAAGTTCAAAT
>Ga0210040_10004820_pt1 | contig 17399 bp, 13 predicted proteins | sample CryGeyCG12114_NA_FD_185462 | JGI IMG/M metagenome (GOLD analysis project Ga0210040, IMG submission 185462) | Groundwater microbial communities from aquifer - Crystal Geyser CG19_WC_8/21/14_NA (SPAdes) (version 2) | ecosystem: Environmental > Aquatic > Deep subsurface > Groundwater | place: USA... | reverse complement strand
CTACATGGTCCTCGGCCACATCGACTTCGATGGCGCTTTCCACGCCGTCGGCGAGCACACCGAAGACACCATGCATTTCCTGTCCTGGGACGTGCATGCCATGACCGTTGTCTGCCTGCTTTTGTTCATGGGCGCGATGGGCAAATCGGCGCAGTTCCTCCTTCACACCTGGTTGCCGGACGCCATGGAAGGCCCGACACCGGTTTCGGCGCTGATTCACGCAGCGACCATGGTGACTGCCGGTGTTTTCATGGTGGCGCGGCTGTCACCGCTGTTTGAAGCGTCTGACTTTGCCTTGACTGTTGTGGTGGTCATCGGGGCGATCACGGCGTTCTTCGCCGCAACAATCGGCCTGGTGCAAAACGACATCAAGCGCGTGATCGCCTATTCAACGTGCTCCCAGCTCGGCTACATGTTCGTAGCCTTGGGCGCGGGAACATATTCGGCGGGCGTGTTTCACCTGTTCACCCATGCCTTTTTCAAGGCTCTGCTGTTTCTTGGAGCCGGCTCGGTGATCCATGCCATGCACCATGAGCAGGACATGCGGAACATGGGCGGGCTTCGCCACAAGATTCCGCTGACCTACGCCATGATGCTGGTCGGTACGCTCGCAATCACGGGCGTCGGCATCCCGGGTACGCCACTCGGCTTTGCCGGATTCTTTTCCAAAGATGCAATCATAGAGGCTGCCTACGGCCTCGGTGGTACTGTCGGTAACTTTGCATTTTGGATGCTCGTAATCGCTGCAGTTTTTACAAGCTTCTACTCTTGGCGCTTGATTCACCTCACGTTTCACGGATCTCCCCGCGACTCCCACCATGCCCATGGCGCTGTAGTCCATGAGCACGACGGCAACACTCATCACGAGCCGATCAAAGACGACAACGCTGACGGCCAGGTACACCCGATCAACAACGCCGCCCACGCAAGCCATGCGGATCGAGGGCACACGACACATGACAGCCATGGGCAAGGGCACGGCCGCGCCTACGATCATGCCCATGAGAGTCCGCCGGTTATGTTGGTGCCCTTGTTCGTGCTGGGTCTAGGCGCGGTTTTTTCCGGTGTGTTGTTTCACGACCTGTTCTTTGGTCATGCCGAGCACATCGAGCACTTCTTTGCAGGCTCTATCGTCGTGGTCGAAGAAGCAATCGAGGCGGCACATGGCAGCCCATGGTGGGTTGCCTGGTCGGCGACATTCGCCTGGATCATTGGCGCGGTTGTCGCTTGGTACATGTATCTTCGGGACCCGGCGGCTCCCCGACGCCTGGCAGAGGCCAATCCTGGGCTCTACCAGTTTCTTCTCAACAAGTGGTATTTCGACGAGTTGTATGAGGCGCTGTTCGTTCGGCCGGCTCGTTGGATCGGCCAGGTCCTTTGGCGGCAGTTCGATGACAATCTGGTTGACCAAACGCTGGTCGAGGGGCTGGGTTTGCGCGTTCGTGATGTGACGTCGCGCGTCGTAAAGCTACAAAGCGGCTACCTTTACCACTATGCTTTTGTGATGCTGATCGGCATAGCAGCGCTTCTCACCTGGGCGATCGCAGCCGGGGGACTGCTCTGATGACCTTCGATAATACGATCCTTACGATCATCACGTTCCTGCCGTTGCTTGGCGCGCTCCTCATCGTACTTACGCGTGGCCGGGATGCAGCTGCCATCGGGACGGTGCGTTGGATCGCGCTTTTCACAACGCTTCTCGTCTTTGCGCTTACTCTTCTGGCGTGGGCTCAGTTCGATCCAGCGAACGCGGATTTCCAGTTCGTCGTCAACATCCCATGGGTTGGTGAAACAATCGGATACCGCATGGGTGTCGATGGTATTTCCGTGCTCTTCGTGGTGTTAACAGCGCTGCTAATGCCGTTCTGCATCCTATCGAGCTGGAGTTCGGTCGACTTGCGGGTCCGCGAGTATATGATCGTGTTCCTCGTCCTCGAGACGCTGATGCTGGGCGTCTTCACCACCCTGGACCTGGCGATCTTTTACGTGTTTTTCGAAGGCACGTTGCTACCGATGTTCCTGATCATCGGCATCTGGGGCGGCAAGCGACGCATCCAAGCAAGCTACAAATTCTTCTTTTTCACCTTTGTGGGCTCTGTGTTCATGCTGCTGGCCATAATGGCCATGTATTGGCAAGCCGGCACGCTGGATATTGCCCGGCTCCTCGGTTTTCCGTTCCCGGAAAACGTCCAATTCTGGCTTTGGCTCGCTTTTTTTACCTCGTTCGCGGTAAAGATGCCGATGTGGCCATTGCATCGGTGGTTGCCTGAAGCTCACGTGGAAGCGCCGACGGCTGGCTCGGTGATCCTAGCTGCAATCCTCCTCAAGCTGGGTGGTTATGGCTTCATCCGCTTTTCGCTGCCCATGTTCCCGGACGCTTCGACGTTCTTCGCGCCGTTCGTATTCGTGCTGTCGATTGCGGCCATTATCTTCACCTCGCTGATCGCACTCGTACAAACCGACATCAAGAAGCTTATCGCCTACTCCTCGGTCGCTCATATGGGTTTCGTGACGATGGGCATCTTCGCCGGCAACGCCCTTGGCATTCAGGGCGCGGTGTTCCAGATGGTCAGCCATGGTATCGTGTCGGGCGCACTCTTTTTGTGTGTGGGCGTAATCTACGATCGTATGCACACGCGGGACATCGCAGCGTTCGGCGGTCTGGTAGAGCGTATGCCCCGCTACGCCTTTGCCTTTTTGGTTTTTACCATGGCCAACGTCGGCTTGCCTGGCACGTCGGGGTTCGTGGGAGAGTTCCTGACCATGATGGGCGTCTTCCAGGTGAACACCTGGGTTGCGTTCTTCGCGGCGTTCGGAATCATCCTGTCGGCAGGCTATGCATTGTGGCTGTACCGAAGGGTGATCTTCGGAGCGCTGACCAAAAACTCGCTGAAAGACATCCTGGATCTTACTCCAAGGGAGATGACGGTTCTGGTGCCTCTCGTGGTGCTGACAATTCTCTTCGGCTTTTATCCAGCGCCAATCCTGGATGCGTCGGCGGCTGCCGTGGATCGAGTGGTGGCCCGGTATTCGGCAGCGCTTTGTACGGCTACGCCGTTCGAAACTGCCGCGGCGGCGCATTAGGACAACGAGATGACTTCTGACCTCACGAGTTTCGCTGCGCTTGCCCCAGCCTATCCCGAACTGCTGATGGCAGTTGGCACCATTGTTCTGCTGTTGATAGGTGTGGCCACTGATCGTGACAGGCACAAGCTCATTAGTTCGCTTGCGGTGATCCTGATGTTGGTCAGTTGCGCAATCGTTATATGGCAGCCCGCGGAAGGCTTTCTGTTCAACGGCACCTTTGTTGCCGACGGATTTGCGCGGTTCATGAAAGCACTGGTCTTGATCGGTTCCGCCTTTGCGCTGGTGCTATCACTTAGCCACTCGACCGAGAGCGGCATCGCAAAATTTGAGTACCCGGTTCTGGTTTTGCTCGCGACCATTGGCATGATGATGATGGTTTCAGCCGGAGACCTGATGACCCTGTATGTGGGGTTGGAACTCCTGTCACTCGCGGCTTACGTGCTTGCGGCGCTCAACCGCGACAACACCAGGTCCTCGGAAGCCGGGCTCAAGTTTTTCGTACTCGGGGCGCTTTCCTCAGGGATGCTGTTGTATGGCGCCTCATTGGTCTACGGCTTTACGGGCCATACCCAGTTGTCTGAAATCGTGGGCGCGATTGCTGTTGAAGGGCGCTCAATCGGCCTGATCTTTGGGGTCGTGTTCCTGCTCGCCGGCATTGCGTTCAAGCTTTCAGCCGTGCCGTTCCACATGTGGACACCCGACGTTTACGAAGGCGCGCCGACGCCCGTTACAGCGTTTCTCGCGTCCGCGCCCAAAGTTGCTGCGATGGCTTTGATGATCCGCGTAGTAGTTGACGCGTTCTCCGGGATCGTGAGCGACTGGCAACAGATCATCGTCTTTATATCCATCGCGTCCATGGTGCTGGCAGCCTTCGCGGCCATTGGGCAAAACAGCATCAAGCGCCTGATCGCCTACTCGGCCATCGGGCATGTGGGATTTGCATTGGTGGGTTTGTCTTCGGGTACTCAGGTTGGCGTCGAGGGCGTGTCGATCTATATGGCCATCTACTTGATGATGACGATCGGCCTGTTTGCTTGCCTTCTATCCTTAGAAACTCCGGCTGGACCCGTCGAGACAATCAATGATCTTGCGGGCTTGGCACAGCAGAGGCCTTTCGCTGCCGCTGTCATGGCAATCACCATGTTTTCCCTGATCGGCCTTCCACCGCTTGCCGGCTTCTTTGCTAAGTGGCACGTTTTTCTCGCAGCTATTCAAGCCAATCAGTTCACGCTTGCGATAATCGGGGTGCTGGCCAGCGCCGTCAGCGCGTTTTACTATCTGCGCGTGGTTAAGACGATGTATTTCGACGAGCCGGTTGCCAGCTTTGCTCCTGTTTCACGGGAGTTAAGCTATGTGATGGGACTTACAGGGTTCTTGATGGTGACCTACTACGTGACTATCGGTGGTCCGCTTGCCGCTGCCGCGCATCTTGCGGCCGGAAGCCTGTTTTAGTTGGCGCAGTTTAGCCTCGGCACCAAGGCGAGGGCGGCCGGATACCGCCTTCATGCGTTCGACGCTGTTGGGTCCACCAACACCGAAGCAGTGAACGCGGCGAAGGCCGGGGACCCGGGTAACGTCTGGTTTGCAGCCTTGCAGCAGACTGCCGGCCGGGGACGTCGCGGACGAGTATGGGAAAGTCCGCCGGGCAATCTGGCGGCTAGTGTTCTGATCAGGCCAGAGGCTGATCCCGCCCTGTCAGCAACCCTCAGCTTTGTTGCGGGTATCGCCCTTAATCGCGCAGTCTGCAGTTTGCTGCCCGACCGTGGAATGCGTATGGCTTCTGGTCACCTAGACGGCAAAGGGAGCGCAGCGCGGATTGCCTTGAAATGGCCGAACGATATTCTGGCGGATGGAGCTAAACTTGCCGGCATCCTGCTCGAGGCTATCGCAGGCGATGATGGTCAGCAGGCGGTGGTGATTGGTTTCGGGGTCAATGTTGTCGCAGCGCCGGAAGACTTGCCCTATCCGGCAACCCACGTGGGCAATTTCAGCCCAGACTGCACGGCCAAAAGCATTTTCGAGGCGTTGGCCGAGAGTTGGGTCGACTGCCTTCGAATGTGGCGCAACGGCCAAGGTACTCCAGACGTTCTCGAAGAATGGCGAAACGTGGCGGCCGGAGTCGGCGGCCCGGTTGCCGTTATTCAAAACGGCAATGTGGTGCGTGGGATTTTTGAGACCGTTGACGGCTCCGGTCGCCTGATCGTTCGGGAAAATACAGGCCGGCGGGTGGCTATCACCGCTGGTGACGTGCACTTTGGGGCAACAGGCACCCTCGCGCGCTGAAGAGATTGGAGCCTGGCCCGCAACCGATGGGGGCCAGACAGTGCTCCCTGAACATCATCGGGTGTGAGAGCGGCGCAGGCGGCGTGCGCTCTTTTGTTGTTAGGAAAAAACATGGCCAACACACTGCGCGACGAACTGGTTTTCGTGCCACTAGGCGGCGTCGGCGAAATCGGCATGAACATGGGCGCTTATGGTTTCGGTCCAGCCAATCGCCGCAAGTGGATCGTTGTTGACTGCGGTGTGAGCTTTGGCGGGCCCACCTTGCCAGGTATCGAGTTGATCATGCCCAATCCCGAATTCCTCGAGGAGAATGAGGGCGACGTTCTGGCGCTGATCCTAACTCATAGCCATGAGGACCACTACGGAGCCGTGCTTGACCTTTGGCCGAGCTTCGAGAAGCCCGTTTATGCGACACCGTTTACCGCGGCGATGATTGCGGCAAAGCGTGCTTCGGACGCCATCGTCGATAATGTCAATGTTCGTCCCATGGTGCCGGGTCAGCCCTTTGACATCGGCCCTTTCAACATCGAAGCCGTTCATGTGGCGCATTCCATCCCGGAAAGTCACTCGCTCTACATCAAGACCTCAATCGGGCGCGTTGTTCATTCCGGCGATTGGAAGCTGGATGCAACGCCGGTGGGCATTGCTCCAACCAACGTTGCACGTTTTCAGGAGATCGGCGCAGAGGACGGGCCTTTGGCCTTGCTCTGTGACAGCACGAACGCCCTAAAGGATGGCGAGAGTCCGAGCGAAGCTGAGGTGGGCGCCAACTTGGCGAGATTGATCGCCGAGGCGCCACATCGCGTGGCGCTGACCACGTTTGCCTCCAATGTCGGGCGTGTCATCTCTGTCGCGCGCGCAGCGGAGAAAGCGGGGCGTCAGGTTGTTCTGTCCGGTCGTGCCCTGCATCGAACCGCCAATATCGCGCGCGAACTGGGTATGCTCGAAGGCATTCCGCCGTTTCTTGATCAGGACATGTTCAAAACGTTGCCGCGGAACAAGATCGTGTTGTTGTGCACCGGCAGTCAGGGCGAGGCACGCGCAGCAATTGCCCGGATCGCTCGCGGAGAGCACCCGGCAATCGACCTGAATGCCGGCGATCGCGTGATTTTCTCGTCGTGGGCCATCCCGGGAAACGAGCGGGAAGTCACCGACATTCAAAACATGCTTATCGATCGGGGTGTTGACGTCATTACGCAGCGGGACGAACTTGTCCATGTGACCGGCCATCCCCGCCGCGGCGAACTGGTCCAGATGTATGATTGGCTTAAGCCGGAGGTTCTTGTGCCGGTGCACGGGGAAGCCATGCATCTCGAGGCGCAAGCGGCGCTTGCTCGCGCACACGGCATTCCGGAAGTGCACTCCATCCGCAACGGCGACATGATGCGCTTGTTTCCAGAGCCCATGGCTTTTCCTGGCGAGGTTCGGACTGGCGAGCTTTATCTCGATGGTCTGATACTTTGCTCTCCCGAGGAAAGCGGGGTCAAAGGGCGTCGACGGTTATCGTTCGGCGGTCATGTGGTCGCGAGCCTTGCTGTTAACAACAATGGACAGGTCGTTTCAGGACCTGAACTGGTGATCGAAGGACTTCCAGAGCCGGAGGATGAGGAGGGATCGCTTCGCTCGCTGATTCTTAAAACCATCGCCGGGGTGGTCAAAGGTATGCCTCCGCGGCGTCGGACCGACACAGAGGCGCTGAACAACGCCCTGTTCCGGTCCTTACGCGGTGAGATCAACGCCTATTGGGGCAAGAAGCCCAACATCACGGTGTTTGTGCACAAGGTTTAAGGAGGGAGGAGCTTCACCATGCCGATCGTCAGCTTGATTGCGATCTATGTCGTGGTTTGGTGGATCGTCCTTTTTGCTGTGCTGCCAATCGGCGCCCACAATCAGGTGGATGCCGGGCAGGTTGTCCAGGGCAGTGAACCCGGAGCGCCTCATGTGATGCGCTTCGTGCCAAAATTGATTGGCACCACCGTGCTGGCCGCGGTCGTCACTGGTCTCCTGCTTTGGGGGATGAGTAATTCGACGCTGCAGGAATACTGGCGATAGGCGTTGCAACGTTCAGAAGTGCCCGCGGCAGAACTGGTGCGAGAGCTCGAGGGCAGGAAAATTCCTCGAGGCGTGCTCGTTTAGCCGGGATGGCGAAATAAAAAAGCAGGGCACATGGCCCTGCTTGCTCAGTTTCGCGACAATATACGCTGGTCTTAGGCACACAAAGTGGCTGCCAACGCTCCTCCCTGACGTTGTCGGCGTCCGGCGACGTAAATCGCCTTGTTGTTATTGGGAGGAACCTAGCAACACTGCGGCGTGCTGTCACGCAAATTCTGCATGCCCTCCATGCTTGTAATGAATGGACTGTTGGGCTTTGTCTGTGCAGCTTGCCCCCCAGCGACTCGGCGGACTTTCGGAGCCCATATGCGACTTTCCCGGTACTTCCTACCTGTGCTGCGCGATACCCCGAAGGAGGCGGAGATCGTTTCGCACCAGCTGATGCTGCGCGCGGGGATGATCAAGCAGCAGTCCTCCGGCATCTATTCGTGGCTCCCATACGGCTACAAGGCGCTGATGAAGGTAAAGCGAATCGTTGAAGAGGAGCAGAACCGTTCGGGCGCCATCGAATTGATGATGCCGACGTTGCAGTCAGCCGATCTTTGGCGGGAGAGTGGCCGCTATGATGCGTACGGCAAGGAGATGCTGCGCATCAAAGATCGGCACGAGCGCGACATCCTTTACGGCCCGACCAATGAGGAGATGATCACCGACATTTTTCGAACCTATGTGAAATCCTATAAGGACCTGCCGCTCAACCTCTACCACGTGCAGTGGAAGTTCCGCGACGAAGTGCGGCCACGGTTCGGCACCATGCGGTCGCGCGAGTTCCTGATGAAGGACGCCTATTCATTCGACCTCGATGAGGGGAGCGCAGTCCGTGCTTTCCAGCGCATGTTTGTGGCCTATCTCCGGACTTTTTATCGGCTCGGGCTGGTCGGCATCCCGATGCGGGCGGACACCGGACCGATTGGTGGCAATTTGAGTTATGAATTTCATGTGCTTGCGGACACGGGCGAGAGCGGTGTTTTTTTGCACAAGGACCTGCTCGACAAGCCAATTCCTCCCATCGACACTGACTTTACTGGTGATCTTGGGACAATCTTTGAAGACTGGACTTCACTGTTTGCCGCCACCGACGAGATGACCGACGAGGAGGCTTTCAAGGCGGCGGTTCCAGTCGAGAAGCAGGTCGCGGCGCGGGGCATCGAGGTCGGCCATATTTTCTACTTCGGGACCAAGTACTCCCAGCCGATGAAGGCCACGGTGACCGGGCCCGACGGCAAGGAAGTGCTTGTGCATATGGGCTCGTACGGAATCGGGCCGTCCCGGCTGGTGCCCGCCATCATCGAGGCGAGTCACGACGAGAACGGCATCGTCTGGCCGGTCAGCGTAGCGCCGTTCGAGGCGATGCTGATCAACCTCAAAGCCGGCGACGCCGCAAGCAATGCGGCGTGCGACGGACTTTACGCCGAGCTCACGGCGGCAGGAATTGACGCGTTGTATGACGATACCGACGGGCCAGCAGGCGGTAAGTTCGCCACTGCGGATCTGATCGGCGTTCCGTATCAGCTGATTGTAGGACCCCGGGGACTCAAGAGCGGCGAAGTCGAGATCAAGCACCGCAAAACGGGTGAGCGGGAAACTCTGCCCGTCGGGGCAGCAGTGGCGCGGCTCCAATCTTTGATCGAGCCGCAAAGGCGGGACAAAGTTTGACCACGCCCGAGATCGCCGCGCCGGGCGGCACACGCGCGTTTTCGCCGTTCGAGTGGAAGGTTGCGGGGCGCTATCTTCGGGCGCGCCGAAAGGACTCCTTTATCTCGGTTATCTCGGCGCTGACCTTGATCGGCGTCGCGATCGGTGTCGCCACCCTGATTGTGGTGATGAGCGTGATGAATGGCTTTCGGGAGGAGTTGCTCACCAAGATCTTAGGTCTGAACGGGCATTTCTCTGCCTTCCCGATCGAGCAGAAGTTTACCGACTACAAGGACGTCGTTGATGGCCTCGAGCGCGTCGATGGGGTGACCTTTGCTGTTGCCTTTGCCGAAGGGCAGGCGCTCGCCTCGGGTGCTGCCGGCCAGTCTACTGGCGTGACCGTGCGCGGCATGGACATCGACACCATCCAGAAGCTCGATTTGCTCTACAACGGCGCTGAGCAGGGCGGCTGGGACAGTTGGGACACGAGCCAGGGCGTTGCCATAGGCTATCGCCTGGCGCAAAAGCTCGGTGTCGGTATTGGCGATCCGGTGACCATTATCAACCCGAATGGTTCGACAACGCCGTTCGGGACCACACCACAAATCCGATCCTATCCGGTGAGCGTGATCTTCAATCTCGGCATGGTCGAGTTCGACAGCTTTTTCCTTTATCTGCCGATGGCGCCAGCCCAGGACTTCTTCAAGCTTTTCGAGGACGTTTTGCGTCCCGGTGTCGAGCCTCCCGATCCCCTGGCGAGCGACGCGGAAATCGACGCTGCGTACCAGCGGGTTTATCAGGCGAGCGCTGTGGAGATCTTCATCACAGATCCGGACAACGTGACGGAGATGCGCAACCGCCTCCAGCAGGACGCGGCCCGGCCGCTGATCCTGACCGATTGGCAGCAGCGCAACGAGACCTTTTTCTCCGCCCTGCAGGTCGAGCGCGTGGTGATGTTCACCATTCTTTCGATGATTATCGTGGTGGCGGCGTTCAACATCATCTCCAGCTTGGTTATGCTGGTGAAGGACAAGGCTGCCGACATTGCTATCCTGCGAACCATGGGGGCGACGCGCGGCTCGATCATGCGGATCTTTTCTATCACCGGCACGGCCATCGGTGTAACGGGAACGTTTATCGGCTTCGTGCTGGGCCTGCTGATTGCTGCGAACGCGGAAGCGCTTCGCGCCTTCGTGTCGGAAGTGATTGGTGTGGCGATCTTTCCGCCAGAGGTCTTTTTCCTGTCCAAGCTGCCGTCGCGCGTTGATCCCCTGGAAGTCACGGTCGTCGTTTGCCTGGCTCTTGGCCTCAGTTTTCTTGCGACGCTGTATCCCGCCTGGCGGGCCGCTCAATACGATCCTGTCGAGGCACTCCGGTATGAATGAGCCACACCTGGTGCTCACCGGAGTTCACCGACACTACGGCCAGGGCAACGGCCTTGTTCGCGTTCTGGAGTCCGCTGACCTGACAGTTCGGGGAGGCGAATTGGTTGCGCTGGTTGCGCCTTCGGGCGCCGGTAAATCCACTCTGCTGCACCTCTCTGGCTTGCTCGAGCGCCCACAAGGGGGAGAGATCGAGATCACGGGCATTAAGACCGCTCACCTCGGTGACCGGGCCCGAACTCAGCTGCGGCGCAACACGGTGGGCTATGTTTATCAATTTCACCACTTGCTGCCCGAGTTCTCGGCTCTGGAAAACGTCAGCATGCCGCAATTGATTGCTGGCCGCGGCCAGGCCGAGGCCGACAAGCGCAGCAGAGTGCTGCTCGATCTGCTTGGCGTTCTGCCTCGTGCGACACACCGTCCGGCTGAGCTGTCCGGAGGTGAGCAACAGCGGATCGCCATTGCCCGGGCCGCTGCGAACCGGCCGCGTGTTGTTTTGGCGGACGAACCAACCGGAAATTTGGATCCGGCGACATCGGAACTGGTGTTTTCTGCTCTCGCCCAGCTGATCCGGGAAGAGGGCGCGGCAGCCCTGATTGCCACTCACAACCATGATCTGGCCCGGCGAGCCGACCGCATCGTGACATTGCGCGAGGGCAGGGTAGTCCCTCACACCCTCTAAAAGTCGTTGTCGTCGAGCATCGACTCGGCTTCAGCACGTGCTCGCCGCTCCCGCTCTGCCATGGCCGAAACCCGGCCGCGCAAAACTTTCAGCTGGTGTTCAAGCCGGTCGTTGGTCGACTTGAGCTGGCGCATGCGGGACTCCGCAGCGCTTGAATAATCCATATTCCATTCCGGACTGCGCTTAACCGTCTCGGCCGGGGTGGGTCTCACCTTGCGTGCTTTGGGATCCAGCAACTCGGCCCAGGTCAAACCCATCGCATTGACCAGATTATGAGCAGCCAAGGCCGCCGCGGCACGCTCACCTGCGTGGTCCGAACCGAGCAAGGCAAGAATACGGGTCAACTTGGCCAAGGCTGCGGGTTGCACGTTCGTCCTATGGTAGAGGCCGGAGCAAATTCAGCACTGAACGCCTCTGCCCGAAAACGTCCGCTCGTACTGGCGGTTCCCCATCTTTCGCTGCTCCATGGATCGCCGCATCACCACTCAGGATCCGCTGCGCACGCCGACGCGCTTGACAAGAACAAAACAAGAACATACAACCGGAACTGCACATAGGTGGAGAATGAAATGACTGCTGCGCTCAAGGATCTGTTGGCCTTCCTGGCTCTCGCGAGCTTCACGCTTTCGATCCTCGCCTGGTCGGACTTGGTGGGCCAACTCAGCTGAGGGATCCGTGGATTGAGTTGGGGATAGGTTCTTCCCGTGCCTTGCCGGTGCCACAACGGAGCGGGAAAGGAATAGGGATGAGCAGTCCCGGTTTCGTCCACCTCCATGTCCATTCGGCTTATTCGCTCCTCGAAGGCGCAATCCAGCTCGCCAAGCTGCTGGACTTGGCTAAGGGAGACGATCAGCCCGCCCTCGGCATCGCCGACACCAACAATCTGTTTGGGGCCTTGGAGTTTTCGGAGAAAGCTTCGGGAAAGGGCATTCAGCCGCTGATCGGTGTTGAACTCGCCATCGAGTTCGGCAAAGGCGAGGATCGGTTCCGTGAGCGTCGTCCGGTCGGCAAAAGTAGCCTGGTGTTTGTGGCGACCTCTGTTGACGGGTTTTCCAATTTGTCGCGCCTGGTCAGCCGCGCATATCTGGAAGGCGAGAGCGATCAAACCGCGGCGCATTATTCTTGGCTGACCCGTCAATCGCTTGAAGGTATCATCGGATTGTCCGGGGGCGCTGAAGGCGCAATCGACCCGCTTTTCGCAGCCGGGCTCGATACGCAAGCGATGGAGCGACTGGACTTTCTTCGAAATGTGCTGCCGGAGCGGTTTTATATCGAGCTGCAGCGCCATGGGCGCGACGCCGAAGCCCTTACTGAACCACAATTGATCGACTACGCCTATGGGCGCGGTGTGCCGCTGGTTGCGACCAATGAACCGTTTTTCGCCAGCCCTGATGAGTTCGAGGCGCACGATGCCCTCCTCGCCATAGCAGGCGGCACGGTTCTGGCGCAGACCGAGCGCCGCAAGCTCACCGATCAGCATTACTTCCGCACACGCGAAGAAATGGCGCGCTTGTTCTCCGACCTTCCCGAAGCGTTGGAAAACAGCGTCGAGATCGCGCAAAGGGTGAGCTACCGGCCCAAGAAGCGGGAGCCGGTTCTGCCCAAGTTCGCTGCCGCCCCGGAGCTTAGCGACCATGATGCCGTGGCTGCGGAAGCCGCAGCGTTGGCGGGGATGGCGCGGAGCGGCCTTGATCGCCGCATAGCGACGGTCGGCATTGCGCCCGGCTGGACCGAGGCGCAGTATCGCGAGCGGCTGGACTATGAGCTCGGGGTCATCGAGCGCATGAAATATCCCGGCTATTTCCTCATCGTGGCCGACTTTATTCGCTGGGCAAAAGGGCAGGGCATCCCTGTTGGACCCGGCCGTGGCTCCGGCGCCGGCTCGCTGGTCGCCTATGCCACCACCATTACCGACCTCGACCCCCTGCGCTACAATCTGCTGTTTGAACGGTTCCTCAATGAGGAGCGCGTGTCGATGCCCGACTTTGACATCGACTTTTGCCAGGACCGGCGAGAAGAGGTCATCCGCTACGTTCAGGGCAAGTATGGCACCGAGCAGGTGGCGCAGATCATTACCTTTGGAACGCTGCAGGCTCGCGCCGTGCTGCGTGACGTCGGGCGCGTCTTGCAGATGCCCTATGGTCAGGTCGACCGGATTGCCAAGATGGTGCCGGCCAATCCGGCTGACCCCTGGACGCTGGAGCGCTCCTTAAAGGAGGTGCCCCAGCTCCGCATGATGGGGGAGCAGGAAGAAGCGGTGGGGGAGCTTCTGGCCATTGGGCAAAAGCTCGAGGGTCTTTATCGGCATGCATCCACACACGCTGCAGGCATCGTGATCGGCGACCGTCCTCTGCAGGAACTTGCGCCACTTTATCGCGACCCGCGCTCCGACATGCCGGTTTGCCAATACAACATGAAGTGGGCGGAAGCCGCCGGGCTGGTGAAGTTCGACTTTCTCGGGCTCAAAACCCTCACCACCATCCAGCGAGCGGTCAATCTGGTGAACCGCAACGGCGGTACCTTCCGGATCGAAGATATTCCCATAAACGATCCGACGACCTATGCGCTGTACCAGCGGGGCGATACGGCCGGGGTGTTCCAGGTGGAAGGCGCGGGTATGCGCCGCGCCCTGATCGACCTCAAGCCGGATCGCTTCGAGGACATCATCGCGCTGGTTGCGCTGTATCGCCCCGGTCCGATGGACAATATCCCAACCTTTTGTGACCGTAAACACGGCCGCGAAGAGGTGGAGTATCCACACCCGGCCATTTCCTCTGTGCTCGATGAAACCTACGGTATCATTGTTTATCAGGAGCAGGTGATGCAGATCGCCCAGCTCCTCTCGGGCTACTCGCTCGGCGAAGCGGATCTCTTGCGCCGCGCGATGGGCAAAAAGATCAAGGCCGAAATGGATGCCCAGCGCGAGCGGTTTCGCGATGGCGCCGTTCGTTTCGGCCTGACCGAGACGCTGGCCGATCAGATTTTCGATCTTCTGGCCAAATTCGCCAATTACGGCTTCAACAAGAGCCACGCGGCGACCTACGCGCTGGTGTCCTACCAGACGGCCTATCTCAAGGCACATTATCCGCAGGAATTCTTTGCCGCATCGATGACGCTCGATATGGGCAACACCGACAAGCTCGCCGATTTCCGCGGCGATGCCAAAAAGCACGCCATTGCCGTGGTGCCGCCCTGCATCAACCGCTCGGATTCTGTGTATACCGTTGATAATGGTGCGGTGGTTTATGCGATCGGCGCCATCAAGGGCGTCGGCATGCAGGTGGCCGAGCACATCGTGCAGGTACGCGACGGCAAGCCTTTCAAGGACTTGGCTGACTTTGCCCGGCGCGTTGATCCCAAGATCGCCAATCGGCGCACGCTCGAGACCTTGGTCAATGCCGGAGCCTTTGATGCGCTGGTTCCGCGGCGGGAACAGGCCTTCGCGGCAATCGACCGGGTGCTCGGCACCGCCCAGCGGCTCACAACAGACCGCAGCGAGGGGATCATCGATATGTTCGCCTCCGATCGGCCGGAGCCGATCATCCTGCCGAGCAATGTGGACACCTGGACCTCGGCCGAGCGGCTTGAGCGTGAATTTGGGGCCATTGGATTTCACCTTTCGGGGCATCCGCTGGATGCGTATCAGGATCTGTTTGACAAGCTGCGCGTGCAGCGCTGGCTCGATTTCGAACGCGCCGTGAACGATGGCGCCACGGCGGGGCGCCTCGCCGGGACGGTGTCCGCGCGGCAGGATCGGCGCACCAAGAAGGGCACGCCGATGATGATCCTGACGCTCACCGACCAGAGCGGCAGTTTCGAGTGCATTTCTTTTTCTGAGGGGATCGAGCAGTTCGGCAGCCATCTGGTGGTCGGAACGTCCGTGCTGCTGGAGGTTGCGGCCGACTCGCGGCCCGACGGCGTGAGCTTGAGGCTTATCTCGTCCAGGCCGCTGGAGGGCGCAGCGGAGAAGGTCGGACGGCGCCTGACCGTGTTTGCGGGGTCAGAGCGGTGCCTGTCCCCGATCCGCACGCAGCTCAAGCCCGGGGGGGAGGGCGTGGTCAGCTTCGTTGTGATCCGGGACGGTGGGCAGCGTGAGTACGAGATCGAGCTTCCCGGGACGTTCCGCTTGTCGGCCGAAATTGCTGGCGGCATCAAGGGGCTGGACGGCGTTACGGATGTGCGCCTGAGCTGAGCTTGCGCGCTGCCGGATTCTGGCCTATATCGCGCGCGGTCGGGAATGATCCCGGCAAATTCTCACACGAAGCTGGCCTGCCAAGCGCAGTCCGACCGGTGGCGAAGTATGTTCGCTGCTTTGCTTCGTGGCGGCACCAACCGGTAAAGGAAGCTGCATCATGGCACTGCCCGATTTCTCCATGCGCCAATTGCTCGAGGCTGGCGTTCACTTCGGCCACCAAAAGCATCGCTGGAACCCCAAGATGGAAAAGCACATCTTCGGCGTTCGCAATGACATCCACATTCTTGATCTGAGCCAGACCGTTCCAATGCTGAGCCGCGCGCTGCAGCTGGTTTCAGACACGGTTGCGGACGGCGGTCGCGTTTTGTTTGTCGGCACCAAGCGTCAGGCCGCGCCGGTTGTCGCCGAGGCAGCGCGCCAGTCGGCCCAGTATTTCGTCAATTCGCGCTGGCTGGGCGGCACGCTGACCAACTGGCAGACGATCTCCAATTCAATTTCTCGCCTGCGCGAGCTCGAGTCGATGGAAGCGGAAGGCCTTGAGGGTCGTACCAAGAAAGAACGGCTGATGATGAGCCGCGAAAAGGAGCGCCTGGAGCGCGACCTCGGCGGCATCAAGGATATGGGCAATTTGCCGAGCCTCTTGTTCGTGATCGACACGAACAAGGAAGCCAACGCCATCAAGGAAGCTCGACGTCTCGGCATTCCGGTTGTTGCGGTTGTGGACACCAATTCCGATCCCGACACGGTTGATTTTCCCATTCCGGGCAATGACGATGCATCGCGTGCTCTGGAATTGTATTGCGATCTGGTGTCGCGCGCTGCGATCGATGGGATTTCACGATCGTCTTCGTCTTTGGGCGCCGACCTCGGTGCCGCTGAGGTCGCTCCCGTGGAGCCGGCCCTGCAGTCTACCGATACGGCAGAAGCTCAGGCCTGATCAGGCTTCAGGGACCGCCACGCGGTCCCTTTTCTCCTCTTGATGCCAATTTACGCGGCCTTTAGCGAGGGTCGCCGAAAGGAATTCCGATGGAAATCACCGCTGCAATGGTCAAGGAGCTGCGCGAGGCCACTGGCGTCGGCATGATGGATTGCAAAAAGGCCTTGGCTGAAACTCAGGGCGACATGGAAGCCGCGGTGGACTGGTTGCGCACGCGCGGTCTTGCAAAGGCGGCCAAGAAGGCCGGACGTGTTGCTGCCGAAGGCCTGGTTGGCGTTGCCGGTGACGGCAAGCGTGCCGCTGTCGTGGAGGTCAACTCCGAGACAGATTTCGTCGCGCGCAACGAGCAGTTCCAAACTCTGGTGTCCAACATTGCCAAGCTGGCTCTCGATTCCAACGGCGATGTCGTTAAGCTCGGCGAGATGCCTTATCCCGGCACCGGCCGGTCCGTTTCAGCTGAACTGACCGATGCAATCGCCAAAATTGGTGAAAATATGAACCTGCGGCGGGCTACCGTTATTGAGGTTTCCCAAGGTGTGGTCGGCAGCTATGTTCACTCTGCGGTAAAGGATGGCCTGGGTAAGATCGGGATTATCGTCGGCCTGGAATCGGCTGGCAACACTGAGGTTCTTCAAGCCCTTGGCCGCCAGCTTGCCATGCACATCGCAGCCGAAAATCCGCTGTCGGTTTCGCCTGACGACCTTGATCCCGAGGTTGTTGCGCGCGAACGTGCGGTGTTCAGCGAGCAGGCCAAGGCCTCCGGCAAATCCGGCGACATCATCGACCGTATGGTCGACGGCCGGATTCGCAAGTTTTACGAGGAAGTCACCCTGCTGGCCCAGACATTTGTGGTGACCGGTGAGGGCACCGTGGCCGATGCTCTCAAACAGGCCGAGAAGGACGCAGGCGCTCCGGTCAAGCTGACCAGCTTCGTTCGTTACGCGATCGGGGAAGGCATCGAGAAAGCCGAAACCGACTTCGCGGCTGAGGTTGCGGCAACCGCTGGCGTCAAGTAGACCGGGCACGCAAAAGCGACGTGATCATAACGGCGCCCTTCAGCGGGAGGGCGCCGGGTCAGCGGCGCGG
>Ga0210040_10004819_pt1 | contig 17400 bp, 17 predicted proteins | sample CryGeyCG12114_NA_FD_185462 | JGI IMG/M metagenome (GOLD analysis project Ga0210040, IMG submission 185462) | Groundwater microbial communities from aquifer - Crystal Geyser CG19_WC_8/21/14_NA (SPAdes) (version 2) | ecosystem: Environmental > Aquatic > Deep subsurface > Groundwater | place: USA... | reverse complement strand
CGATGCGCTTCCCGAGCCGAAGAAACCCGGCCAGGGACGCTCGCGCAGTCGCCGCGTCTCGACCGGCGCGCTGACGGCGGGCGACGCCTCGCAAGCCGTCAGCACCGACTGAGTCCTCAGCCCTCTCGCTCAGCAGGCGATACGACGTCCAGCAGGCAGAATCCGCGAGGTTCTGCTTGCTGGACTGATCTCTGCCCGCTGAGCGACACGCCAGACGGTCACGGGCGGTCGCGGGCTCGGACGCGAAGTCCGCTTGCGACGAGGCGGGTGATGAGCTCACGGCCGGTGACCGACATAGCCCCGGCGGTCACCAGTGCAGTGACCCGATGCTCGGGCACGTCGTAATGGTCGAGGTCGAAACTGCGCCGGGGGACGCCATTGAGCGCTGCGAAAGCGTGCAACTCGTCAAGCGATTCATCGCTGACGAGGTGTGCCCAGAGGGTCCCGTGTGCGGGCCAGATGGCCGCGTCGATCAGCACCGTCACGACAGGTAGTCTGACAGCAGAGGCGGCGCGTGCGTCGGTTGCCGGAGGTCGGTTGATCGGGTACGCTTGACCGTCGGTGTGCGCGGCACTGCCCGCACCGAATCTTCGCCGCAGGGACTCGTTTCCGCGGAAACACCAACAGATTGGCTGAACAAGTGGTTTACGCGATTGTGCGCGCCGGCGGGCGTCAGGAGAAGGTCGAGGTCGGCACGATCGTCACGCTCGACCGCATCAAGGCAGACGACAACGGCAACGTGCAGCTCGCGCCGGTTCTTCTCGTCGACGGCGAGACCATCACCCACGATGCCAACGCACTCTCGAAGATCACGGTTACGGCTGAGGTCCTCGGCGATCTGCGCGGCAAGAAGATCGTGATCCAGAAGTTCAAGAACAAGACCGGTTACAAGAAGCGCCAGGGCCACCGTCAGGAGCTCACGCGCGTCAAGGTCACAGGCATCAATTAAGCGCGAAGGGCTGAACTGCAATGGCACATAAGAAGGGTGCGAGTTCCACTCGCAACGGTCGCGACTCCAACGCTCAGCGCCTCGGCGTGAAGCGCTTCGGAGGTCAGGTCGTGAAGGCCGGCGAAATCATCGTCCGTCAGCGCGGCACGCACTTCCACCCCGGCGTCAACGTCGGACGTGGCGGCGACGACACTCTGTTCGCTCTCGCGCCCGGCTCGGTCGAGTTCGGTGCGAAGGGCGGCCGCAAGGTCATCAACATCGTGGCGGCAGCGGTCTGAAGATTCCCTTGCGCAAGCATGCGCGAGGAAGCAAGCATCGTGACGCAAGGGGCGGGCCGTTGGGCTCGCCCCTTGCTGTTTTTCAGTGCTAATGAAGAAAGAGGTGCGGCATGGTCGCGAACTTCGTCGACCACGTGACCCTGCATCTCCGCGCCGGCCACGGCGGCAACGGCTGCGTGTCGGTGCGACGTGAGAAATTCAAGCCGCTTGCAGGCCCCGACGGGGGTAACGGAGGGCACGGCGGCGACATCGTCATCGTTGCCGACACTCAAACCACCACGCTGCTCGGCTACCACCGCGGGCCGCACCGGTCCTCCGACAACGGCACACCCGGTATGGGTGACCACCGCAGCGGCGTCAGCGGCGAGATCCTCGAATTGCCCGTTCCTGTCGGCACGGTCGTGAAAGACCCCGACGGCACACTTCTCGCCGACCTGACCGAGCCAGGTATGCGCATCGTCGTGGCTCCTGGCGGACGAGGCGGCCTCGGTAACGCGGCGCTCGCCACCACCAAGCGCAAGGCCCCCGGCTTCGCGCTGCTCGGCACGCCCGGCTGGGAAGGCGACGTCGACCTCGAACTCAAGACTGTCGCCGATGTCGCGCTCGTCGGCTTCCCCTCAGCCGGGAAGTCGAGCCTCATCGCCGCCGTCTCCGCGGCGCGGCCGAAGATCGCTGACTATCCATTCACGACCCTGCAACCGAATCTCGGAGTCGTCGAGGCCGGTTCGATCCGATACACGATCGCGGATGTCCCCGGACTCATCGAAGGCGCGAGCGAAGGGCGAGGCCTCGGGCTCGAGTTCCTCCGCCACGTCGAGCGGTGCAGCGCGCTGCTGCATGTTCTCGACTGCGCAACTCTCGACCCCGGACGCGATCCCATCTCGGACCTCGACGTGATTCTGAACGAGCTGGCCGCATACCCGGTCCCCGAGGGTCAGGTTCCGCTCCTCGAGCGTCCCCAGCTGATCGCGCTCAACAAGATCGACGTGCCCGAAGCGAAAGACCTCGCCGACCTGGTCCGGCCCGAGCTGGAAGAGCGCGGCTATCGCGTGTTCGAGATCTCAACCGTGAGTCGCGCCGGTCTTCGCGAACTCTCCTTCGCCCTGGCAGGTGTCGTCGGTGAGTCGAGGACTGCCGAACCCGCCGCGAAGCCGCGCATCATTCTGCGACCGCGCCCGGTCAACGAAGCCGAGTTCACCGTGCGCGCCGAAGGCGGCAGCGGCGGAACCACCTATCGCATCCGGGGCGACAAGCCCGAACGTTGGGTTGCTCAGACCGACTTCACCAACGACGAAGCCGTCGGATACCTCGCTGATCGCCTCGCCGCTCTCGGAGTGGAGGATGCGCTCTTCACGGCAGGCGCCGTGCCCGGCTCAACGGTCGTCATCGGCCGCGACGGGGGAGTCGTCTTCGACTGGGAGCCGACCCTCACTTCTGCCGCCGAACTCATCACCAGTCCACGCGGCACCGATGCACGTATGGATCGGAACGTCCGCCCCACCCGCTCGGAGCGGCGCGACAACTACTTCGACCGGATGGATGCCAAAGCCGAGGCGCGCGCTGAACTCGAACGTGAGCGCGAGGCCGGCCTGTGGCGAGAAGAGCCCGGTCAGGGGGAGCCCGCGGACAGTGAGGAAGATCGTTGACGATCGCACGTGAAGACATCGCTCGAGCGAAGCGGATCGTCGTCAAGGTCGGGTCGTCCTCGATCAGCGGTGCCAACGCGGGACAGCTCGTTCAGCTCGTGACCGCCCTCGCGGGCGCGCACGCCCGCGGCGCCGACGTGATCCTGGTCTCGTCCGGAGCGATCGCCACCGGAATGCCCTACCTCAAGCTCGACTCGCGCCCCACCGACCTCGCCACGCAGCAGGCCGCAGCGGCGGTCGGACAGAACGTCCTGATCTTCCGATACCAGGAGAGTCTCGACCGCTACGGCATCGTCGCCGGCCAGGTGCTCCTCACAGCGGGTGACCTCGAGAATGCGACGCACCGGAGCAATGCCGAGCGCGCCATGGATAAACTGCTCGACCTTCGGATCCTGCCCATCGTGAACGAGAACGACACGGTCGCGACGCACGAGATCCGCTTCGGCGACAACGACCGGCTCGCAGCCCTCGTCTCGGTGCTGGTGCGCGCCGATCTCCTCATTCTTCTGAGCGATGTCGATGCGCTCTACACCCGGCCCCCACATGAACCGGGCGCGACCCGCATCGAGCATGTCGCTTTCGGTGATCCGCTCGACGATGTCGTCATCGGCTCGGTCGGCACGGGTGTCGGCACCGGGGGAGCGACCACCAAGGTCGCGGCGGCACGACTCGCGGCCGATGCCGGCGCTGGCGTTCTCCTTGCCGCGACGGCACGGGTGGCTGAAGTCCTGCGGGGCGATCCCGTCGGCACCTGGTTCGAGCCATCGCCCACGGGGCGCCGAGTGGAGCCCGCCATGGCGGGGGACGTAGAGCCCCTCTCCGATTAGAATTGCCGCCATGTCGACACCGGTGGTCTCCGTCTCTTTCGAGGACAAACTCGTCGCCGCGCGGGCAGCCTCCCGCGTGCTTGCGACCCTCCCGACCGACCGGAAGGATGCTGCCCTCCGCGCGATAGCCGAGCGCATCGTGACGGACTCTGCCGCGATCATCGACGCGAACGCGCTCGACCTGCAGGCTGCGCGCGACAACGGAGTGTCGGCGGCGCTGCAGGACCGTCTTCGACTGGACGAAGCACGGTTGAGTGCTCTCGCCCAGTCGGTCATCGACATCACCGGCCTGGTCGACCCCGTCGGCGAGAGCGTCCGGGGTCGCACTCTGCCGAACGGGCTGAAGATCAGTCAGGTCCGCGTGCCATTCGGCGTGGTCGGCGCGATCTACGAGGCTCGACCCAACGTGACCATCGATATCGCAGCGCTCGCACTGAAGAGCGGCAACGCGGTGGTGCTCCGCGGCGGGAGCGCTGCCGAGAACTCGAACCGGGTCCTCGTCGAGACGATCCAAGCGGCGCTGCGCGACATGGGGCTGCCCGGCGAAGCGGTGCAGACCATCGACGAGTTCGGACGCGACGGCGCGAAGCAGCTCATGAAGTCGCGCGGGTACGTCGATGTGCTGATCCCGCGGGGGAGTGCCGACCTCATCAACACGGTCGTCGCCGAGTCGACCGTCCCCGTCATCGAAACCGGTGCAGGCGTCGTCCACGCGTTCATCGACGAGTCGGCCGATCTCGACCTCGCCGTCGAAATCGTGCACAACGCGAAGGTGCAGCGCACGAGCGTCTGCAACACCCTCGAGACCCTGCTCGTCCATCGCGGAGCGCTCGACCGGGTGCTCGTGCCGGTGCTCGATCGCCTTCGCGGATCCGATGTGGCCCTTCACGCCGATCCCGAGGTCGCCGAGCGCTACCCGAACTCGATTGCCGCGACCGATGAGGACTGGCGCGCCGAATACCTCTCACTCGATCTCGCGATCAAAGTCGTCGACTCCCTCGACGAGGCGATCGAGCACATCGACCGATACTCGACCCATCACACCGAGACGATCATCACGAGCGATCTCGCGAACGCCGAACGCTTCCTCGCCGAAGTCGACTCCGCAGTCGTCATGGTGAATGCGTCGACGCGGTTCACTGATGGAGGGGAGTTCGGTTTCGGTGCCGAGGTGGGGATCTCGACACAGAAACTGCATGCCCGTGGCCCGATGGGGCTCCCCGAGCTGACGAGCACCAAGTGGCTGGTTCGCGGGACGGGACAGATCCGCACCTGAGGGGCCCGGCCTCCGCTCGCTGGCCCCGCGTGCGAATAGACTTGTGACGCCTTCGGGCGGATGAAACGGAGACAATGCATGCTGCTGGTTACCTCGGTGCTCGCCGCCGCTGAATCGAGCCACACCGAACTGCCCATGCCCACCTTCACCTATGGGCTCATCGCACTTCTGGTTTTCGTGGTCCTCGGGCTAGTGACCTGGAGTTACCGCGACGTCGCCAACCGGCACACTCGCGTGTCGAGCGGACACGGTGCGGCTGCGGGACACGGCAGTAATGCCAGTGGAACCGGTAGCCACGCCGCTGGATATGGCAGCCCCGTCATCCGCGATCACCTGGCTAAGGATCACTGACCTGCCCGCCGAAGTTCCCGCCGTGGGCGCACGCCGTCGCATCGGCATCATGGGCGGCACGTTCGACCCGATCCATCACGGTCACCTGGTGGCGGCGAGCGAGGTCGGCCAGTCCTTCGATCTCGACGAAGTGATCTTCGTGCCGACGGGGCAGCCCTGGCAGAAGCGGGGCGTCAGTCCTGCGGAGCACCGCTATCTGATGACAGTCATCGCGACGGCGTCGAACCCCCGATTCGCGGTGTCCCGGGTCGACATCGATCGCGGCGGGCCCACCTACACGATCGACACCTTGCGTGACATTCGGGCCATGTATCCCGATGCCGAACTCTTCTTCATCACGGGCGCCGACGCCATCACGCAGATCGTCGGATGGAAGAACGTGAACGACCTCTGGGATCTCGCACATTTCGTCGCGGTAAGTCGTCCAGAACACGTCGTGTCTGTTTCAGAATTGCCGGGTCGCAACGTAAGCTGGCTCGAAGTTCCAGCGCTGGCGATATCGTCAACCGACTGCCGAAGTCGGGTGAGCAGGGGGTTCCCTGTTTGGTATCTCGTTCCCGACGGCGTAGTTCAGTACATCTCCAAGCATGACCTGTATCGGAGTAGTCCATGACTTTGTCGCAGGACCAGCAGCCACGACGAGGCTCGAGTGCCGTAGCTGACTCAAACCAGCCCCGCAGTCGACGCGAAGCTCGTGACCTCGAGCGTCGCCAAGCCGGCGAGACCGGCGACCTTTCGGGCATCCATCCTTCTGGGGCGTTCGACCTCAACGCGTCCGGCAATATCTGGGACAGCATTTCCCGGCGTGCCGCATCGCAGTTGACGGACGCGGCTTCCGAGGCGGAGCGCCGTACCGGCCGCCGTGGCGTCGACCAGCAAGAGCAGTCGGTGCCTGAGCCGCTCAGCTATGTCACGCAGGCTCGCCCGACGATTCCGACTTACGACGGCCCATCATTCGGTCGGCGTGCCCAGCAGGCCACCGATGTGGAGCGTGAAGCAGGGTTCCGCGAGCGCAGCTTCGCCCCTGAGGCTTCACCACGGTCGTCGTTCGCCCCGGCGACTCCGGCGCGTGGGCTCGACTACCACACGAAGACGCGTGCGCCGCTGCCAACAGCAGCCGCTTCCGCCCCTGTCGACACTCCTGCCGGCAACCCGCTGGAGCACACGCTGACCCGACGCGAGTTGCGTGTCATGCGCGAGAGCGGCGTGCTTCCGGCGTTCACCGAGGCCGACCTCGCGCCTCGCTCGGGTGGATGGGGCTCTCCCGCCACGCCTGCTACTCCCGTGGGCGAGCCGTCAGTGGCGCCGCCCGTCGGGTACCGCGAGCCCGCACCGCTCACTCCGGTCGCCGGCGTTCCGCTCGGGTCGGCTTTCACCGCCTTCTCCGACACGGCGACCGCTCCGATGTCCGCAATCGATCGTGCCGAGCTGTTGGCAGACGAACCGGTCGCCCAGCACCCGTCGGTTGTCGCGCCGGTCGAGCCTGTCGCGCACTATGAGGCGGTCGAGGAAGCTCCGGCTGCCCCCATCCGCAATGCGCCGATGCCGCTCTTCCAGATCCCGACTCCTCCGAGCATCACCCCCATCGTCGTCGAGCCTCCGGCGTTCGTCGATGGACCTCAGCCGATCACCGGGTTGCAAGGGTTCGAGGCGCTGATCGCGCAAGCGAGCGCCGGACTCGATGCGCCTTCTGTGCCCGTCACCGGTCCGGTGCCGCTGCCCGAGGTTCAGCAGAAGCACACCTTCACGCCGCCCGCGGGTCATTGGTCCACGCAGGCGGAGGAGGACGACTCGCAGCTGCCGTTCAACGGGTTGCTTTCGCGCAACGTCGGTTCGTCGAGTGGCTCGACGAACGCGCTCATCATGTCGAACGACCCGCAGCCCGACCTCATGCACGCGCTGAACAGCACGGGCGAGATTCTGATCACCGGGTCGCTCGATCTGCCGCGCAGCCTCGGTTCGATCGGTGCGCCGTCGGATCACTACGACTCTTCGGAGATCGACCGTCTGTTCGAGGCGAGCCAGGACGATCACCAGCATGCAGATGTCGCGCCGGTTCGTGCGGCGCGGGCGGTCAGCACTCACACTTCAACGCGCAGCGTCGTGAGCCCCCGTAAGCGAAGCGGTGGGGCTCTTCCGATGGTGCTCGCCATTACGGCCGCTGTCATGGCGGTCGGTGTAGCTGGGCTTCTGTTCAGCGGATATGTTCTCGAGCTCTTTTGACTTCTTCTGATTCACCGTTTACGTCGGGAGCGAGCGAGCGGGCTCGCGAACTGGCGCAGGTCGCCGCTGAGGCAGCCGATTCGAAGGGCGGCCTCGATCTCGTCGCACTCGATGTGACGGGACCCCTGCCCTTGACCGATGTCTTCCTTCTCGTCTCGGGTCGCAACGAACGCAATGTCGTGGCGATCGCGGAGGAGGTCGAAGATCGGCTTCTGCAGTCTGGCGCGAAGGCGCTGAGGCGTGAGGGTCGCTCGGAAGGGCGTTGGATTCTCGTCGACTTCGGCGACATCGTGGTCCACGTCTTCCATGAGGAAGATCGTGCCTACTACTCGCTGGAGCGGTTGTGGAAGGACTGCCCGGTTCTTCCTTTGTCTGTCGCCACTGCTGCGGAATAGTTCGCCGGCTGTGACGAGCTCGGTCTCTGGGATGTAGTAACCTTGACGAGGCCTTCGAGAGAAGGCTGTGAGGGCCTGTGGCGCAGCTGGTAGCGCACCTGCATGGCATGCAGGGGGTCAGGGGTTCGAGTCCCCTCAGGTCCACCAATGAGAAAAGCGTCGTCCGACAGGGCGGCGCTTTTCTCATTGGTCGAGGTGAGAGATCGAGGAGCCTGGGAAAGGTGGGCCCACGCCGCGAGGGGCCCGGGCCGTCGCGGAGCGGCGGTTGGGGGAGCGGTGGGGAGTCGAGTCCCCTCAGGTCCACCAATGAGAAAAGCGTCGTCCGACAGGGCGGCGCTTTTCTCATTGGTCGAGGTGAGTGATCGAGGAGCCTGGTGAGGGCGGGCCTATGCCGCGGGGTGGCTACGCGACGTTCTGCGAGCGACTTGACACTTCGCGCGACGAGTGGGAACGTTTACAGCAACAGTCGCTGTAAACGTTTACAGCACCGCTCGAAGGAGAGCCCATGGCGCGCGTCACGATCAATCAGGTCGCTGAGCGTGCCGGCGTCTCCATCGCTTCCGCCTCTCGGGCGTTGAACGGGCTGATCGCCAGTGCCGAGACCGCGGCCAAGGTGACGCAGGCGGCCCGCGAGCTCGGCTACATCGCCGATGCGACCGCTCAGTCGCTCAAACGCGGACATACCATGCAGCTCGGCTACGCCGTCGCCGACATCGGAAACCCGGTCTACGTCGAGATGATGACGGCCATCGAGCGGGTGGTGTCCGCCTCCGGCTACCGCCTCATCCTCTCGTCCACTGGAACCTCGTCTTCCTCGGTCGATGTCGTGCGCGAACTCAGCCGCGGCTACGTCGACGGCATGATCCTCTCGCCGCTGCGCGTCACCGACGAGCTTCTCGCCGCGCTCGCTGCCGCGCCCATCCCGTTCGTCGTACTCGGGCGCGTGCCCGACTCCGCCGGGTTCGACGCTGTGCGCGCCGACTCCCACACGGCGATGCGTCTCGTCGTCGACCACCTCGTGGGAGAAGGCCGGCGCGACATCGCATTCGTCAACGGTCCGGCGAACACCACCCCGGGTGCGCTGCGCCGTGAGGGATTCCTGGAGGCCGTCGCGGCGTACCCGGACGTGCAGACCCGCTGCGCCGACGCAGACGACTTCACCATCACCGCCGGTTACGACACGGCGATGACGCTGCTCGATCGCGGCGACCGCCCGGACGCGGTCGTCGCCGCCAACGATCTCATCGGCCTCGGTGTGCTCCGCGCCGCGGAAGACCTGGGGCTCTCCGTTCCCGATGATCTCGCCGTCACCGGTGTCGACAACACGGAGTTGGCCCGCGTCGTGCGACCGGGGCTCACGAGCGTCGACCTCGGCGCCGAAGAGCGTGGCACGGCGGCCGCCGAGATGCTTCTGGCCCGTATCGCCGAACCCGCGCGTCCCGGCCACGTGGTCATCGTCGCCCCATCGCTCGTCGTTCGGGGTTCATCGGCCGCGTCGAAACCCGCCGCAGTGCATCGCACCGACCCCATCGATGAGGAGAGGGCCGCAGGATGACCACCGTAGAGAAGTCGCCACCACCCCGCGTCAAGCGGATCGGGGCACGCGCCCGAGCACAGCGCAAAGAAGCGATCGCGCTCGTCGTCCCGGCGCTGCTGCCCATCATCATCTTCTCGGTGATCCCGCTGTTGAGTGGTGTAGCCCTCGGATTCACGGATGCCACGCTCGCGCGCAACGCAGACGTGAACTTCATCGGGCTCGGCAACTTCATCGAACTGCTCGACGACAGCCGGTTCTGGGACTCGTTCGGGATCGGGCTCGTCTGGGCGGGCTCGGTGGCGCTGCTCACCCTGGCCAGCGCGATGGGGCTCGCTCTGCTCCTGAACAGCGACCTGCGGCTCAAAGGACTCACCCGTGTCCTCGCCCTCATCCCGTGGGCGATGCCGCCGGTCGTGATCGCGATCGTCTGGCGGATGATCTACAACCCCAACTCCGGACCCTTGAACGGCGCCCTGAGCTGGTTCGGCATCCCGGGCGTCAACTGGCTCGGCGACTTCTCGACCGCGCTGCCCGCGGTGATCGTCGTAGGAGTCTGGTCCGGTATTCCGCAGACCACCGTGCTGTTGCTCGCCGGAATGCAGTCCATTGCTCCCGAGCAGCACGAAGCGGCAGCCGTCGACGGCGCGGGTGCGGCGCGACGGTTCTGGCATGTCACCCTCCCGGCACTTCGCCCCGTCATCATCGCCGTCACGGTGCTCGACTTCATCTGGCAGTTCAACTCGTTCGGCCTGATCTACGTACTCACCGAGGGCGGTCCCGGCGGACGCACGATGATCCCTCCGCTCTTCACCTACCTCGAGGCCTTCCGCAATCGCGAGATCGGATATGCCTCGGCGATGGGCAACGTGCTTGTGATCGCCATCATGGTGATCCTCTCGCTCTACCTGATCAACCAGTTCCGTCAGAACAAGAAGGTGAGCGCATGACAACGAAGCGTCCGCTCTACGCGACAGTGCTGATGTATCTCGCGCTGGCCGCCTACCTCTTCTTCCTCGGCTTCCCCCTGCTGTGGCTGCTTTCAGCATCGTTCAAGTCGACGCAGGAGCTGAACTCCCTCGCAGTGAACCTGATCCCGCTCGACTGGGATTTCAGCAACTACAGCTCGGCGCTGGAACGGCAGAACCTCCTGAACGCCGCCGGCAACTCGATTTTCGTCTCGGTCGTGACGATGGTGATCGCAGTACTGCTGTCGATGCCCATGGCGTATGCGCTCGCACGGCTGAAGGGACGGCTGCGTGCGGCGGGCACCGTCTGGATCCTCACGAGCCAGGTGTTCCCGACGATCCTCATCATCATCCCGCTGTTCCTGGTGCTGCGAAGCCTGCAGCTGAACGACACCCTGTTCGGTCTGATCCTCGTCTACGTGACGTTCACGATGCCGTTCACCCTCTGGATGCTGCAGGGCTACGTCGCGGCGATCCCGCCCGAACTCGAAGAAGCCGCGGAGATGGACGGCGCGGGCCGCTTCACCATCCTGCGGGCCGTCATCCTGCCGCTGCTCGTACCAGGACTCGTGGCGACCGCGATGTTCACATTCGTATCGGCGTGGAACGAGTTCTTCCTCGCGCTGGTGCTGCTGCAGAGCCCCGAGCTCTACACGCTGCCGATCGCCCTGCGGTCCTTCCTCGGCGCGGAGGGTCAGACACAGCTCGGCCCGCTCGCGGCGGGTGCGATCCTCGCCACGATCCCGTCGCTCATCATCTTCGGGATCCTGCAGAGAAAGCTCACCGGCGGAATGCTCGCCGGTGCTGTCAAAGGCTGAGCCGGCGACGAAAACAACCAAGAGAAGAAGAAAGGCGATCATCATGAGAAGAATTCGAGGCATCGGCGCCGTCGCATTCGCGGGCGTCGCAGTGTTCGCGTTGGCCGGTTGTCAGCAGGGCAGCGCGAGCGGGGGAGGCGGGGAGGACGGAGACGCCGTCACCCTGCAGTTCCAGTCGCTGTCCGATCAGCCGACGACACAGGCGGCGATCGAGGAGATCGTCGACGAGTGGAACACCGAGAACGCAGACACGCAGGTCGAGATCGTGCAAGCCGGCTGGGACGGCACGTACGACAAGCTCATCACGCAGTTCACCGGCGGCACGGCTCCCGACATCATCCACTTCGAAGCGAGCTCCATCGTCTCGTTCGCAGAGGACGGGTACCTGGCCGATCTGACCGACCTGATCGATGCCGACCTGAAGTCGGACATCTCGGAAGGAATCTGGGAGTCGGTGACCTACGACGACCAGATCATCGCGTACCCGTCGACCCTGCAGTCGTACATGGCGTTCGCGAACACCGACCTCCTCGAGGCGGCGGGCGTCGAGGTGCCGACCGGCGAGACGATGACCTGGGATCAGCTCCAGGAGATCGCGAAGGCCACTACGACCGGTGACCAGTACGGGCTCGGCTGGGGCCTCAGCTCCCCGACCGCCACCATGATGAGCCTTTCGCTCGGCTTCGACGGTGGCTTCTTCGAGGGTGAGGGCGACGACGCCTCGATCGAGGTCGGCGCCGACGAGCTCGCGGTGGCCGAACGTATCCACGAAATGGCTTACACCGACATGTCGCTCGAGCCGACCTCGCTCACACAGTCCGGGTCCGACGTGCTCCCGTCGTTCTATGCAGGGAACATCGCGATGACCGTGCAGGGGTCGTACCAGGCGACGAACATCGCCAACGACGCTCCCGACGGCTTCAACTGGGTGGCGCTGCCGCCGCTCGAGGGCACGGCCGGCGCGTTGCAGGCGGCGAACCCGCAGACGTACTCGGTCAACATCGATTCCGAGTACGTAGAGGAGTCCGCGGACTTCCTCAACTTCTTCATGAGCGCCGACAATCTCGCGAAGATCGCCTTCGCGGACGCCCTCATCCCGTCGTCGGGCGAGGCCCAGGCTGAAGTGCAGACGCTCGCGGGCGACGACCAGGCGTGGGAGCAGGTCCTCGCGTCCGGTCAGGGCCTGGTCGGTCCGCCGTTCCTGACGGTGTCGAAGTACACCGAATGGAAGGACACGATCGCGACTCCCGCCTTCCAGCGGTACCTGGCCGATCAGATCAGCAGCGATGAGCTCGGCACGCAGCTCACCGACGGCTGGGACGACGTCGCCGGTTGATGATCCGCGGGGGCGGGCTCTTCGTCCGCCCCCGCACCAACGAAGTGAGGGATGAGATGGACGTGTTGCACGATCGGGTGGCAGCAGTACTGGCGGGCGCAGCCGTGGGCGACGCTCTCGGCGGGGCGACCGAGGGATGGACGCCGGAGCAGATCGAAGAACGCCACGGCGGGCGTGTGGAAGGAATCGTCGGTCCCTTCCTGCCGGACTGGCGCACGGCCCGCCCGATCGCGCCGTACCACAAGGGCGACGGGCACGTGACGGACGACACCCTCATGACACACGCGCTGATCGAGGTGTATGCCAAGCAGCGCCGACACCTCGACGCATACGACGTCGCGAGCGATCTCGTGCCGATCATGATCGGTGAACGACGCTGGATCCCCGAGCTCGAGGACGAAGCACTCATCCTCCAGCGGGTCTTCCTGGCCGAGAAGTGGCTCGTGATGAAGTTGCACTACGGGCACGCCGACCCGCGGGAGGCCGGTGTCGGCAACGTCGTGAACTGCGGCGCGACCATGTACATGGCGCCCGTCGGGCTCGTGCACATCGGCGACGCGCGCGGAGCGTACGACGAGGCGATCGACATCGCCGGCGCCCACCAGTGGTCATATGGGCGTGAGGCCGCCGGTGTCTTCGCCGCTGCGGTCGCCGCCGCCGCGGCTCCAGGGGCCACGGTCGCCGACGTCCGTGCCGCGGTGCTCGCCGTCGCGCACGACGGCACGGCCGCAGCGATCCGCGCCGTGTTCGACGCGGTCGACGCCTATCGGGAAGCGGGCGGAGCCGAAGATCCCCGTGAACTGGGCCGCATCATCCGCACTGCCGTCTCGCCGTTCGACACGGTCGGCGACGAGTACCGAAAGCCGGCGATGGACGCCCGTCTGCCCTCGCGGACGAAGTCGATCGAGGAACTGCCGGTAGCCCTCGGGTTCGTCGTCGCGCATGACGGTGACCTGCGTGCTGCGGTCGTCGACGCGGTGAACTACGGACGGGACGCCGACTCGATCGCGACGATGGCCGGCGCGATCTGCGGCGGACTCGGCGGCACAGCCGTCGTCCCCTCCGACTGGGTCACCGACGTCACGACGGCCAGCAGGCTCGACCTCGACGGAGTCGTCACGGCGATGGTCGAGGTCGTCCGCGACATCGCTCGCGCCGACGCCGAACGGGCCGCGGCGCGCGCCAAAGCGCTGTCAGCGCTGCTCGCCGAGGAGCCCTCGGCGTGAGACTCACCTGGGCGCAGCCGGAGGACCTGGTTCCGGCCGAGTTCGCAGCCCTCCGCGAGCAGGGCGTGAGCGAGGGAGAGCTGGCGGACATCGAGCGACGCTGGGCGGACGCGGGCGGTTCGATCGAACTCGCTCCCTCCGGTGCGAGCGCGACGCCCGCCCCGGCGGCGCTCCGCGCGGTCGCCCGCGACGTACTCGATGAGCTGCAGTGCCTGCAACGACCGAGCGCCGACGAACCGGACGACTGGGACGCGATCGTCGAAGTGCTTCCGTCCGCGCCCGCGTTGTCGGGACGCAGCCCCAGTTTCGACCGGATCCACGGCGCGTGGCTCGGCCGAGCCGCGGGCTGCCTGTTGGGCAAGCCCGTCGAGAAGATCCCGCGCGAGGGCATCGAGGAGATCGCCCGCGCCACCGGGAACTGGCCGATCCGCGGCTACTTCACGGCACGCAGCCTGCCGGCCGACGTCGCTGCGCGTTGGCCATGGAACCGGCGTTCGGCTCCCACTTCGCTCGTCGAGAACATCGACGGGATGCCCGAAGACGACGACATGAACTTCCCGATCCTGGCCCTGGAGCTGCTCGAACAGCACGGTGCCGGTCTCACGACCGACCACGTCGCGGAGTCCTGGCTGGCTGCTCTTCCCGCCGGCCGGGTATTCACCGCCGAGCGTGCGGCGTACCGCAACATCCTCGATGCACGTCCCGTGCCTGAGACTGCGACTCACCACAATCCGTTCCGGGAATGGATCGGCGCCCTCATCCGGGCCGATGTGCACGGGTGGGCGCATCCGGGTGACGTACGCGCGGCCGCCCGGTCGGCCTGGGTCGACGCCCGCCTGAGCCACACCCGCAACGGACTGTACGGGGAGATGTGGGCCGCGGCCCTGTGCGCCGCCTCACTCGTCGAAGGGTCGGCCGACGCGGCGCTGAGCGCGGCGGACGCGGTCGTGCCACCGGCTTCGCGCATGGCCGCCGCCGTGCGACTCGGACGTGATACCGGTCGTGCGCTTGCCGAAGGCACGCTCACGAGCGAGGGTGCGCTCGATGTGCTGCACCGCGAGTTCGCCGGCATGCACTGGGTGCACACCCTCAACAACGCGGCCCTCGCCGCCTGCGCATTGCAGGCCTACGGGGAGGACTTCGGCGCAGCCATCGCATTCGCCGTCGCCGGCGGCTGGGACACCGACTCCGTCGGAGCGACCGTCGGGTCGGTCGTCGGCGGCCTGCTCGGAGTCGACGGCATCGGCGCCGACTGGGCCGATCCTCTGCACGACCGCGTCGCCACCTCGATGCCGGGCGGCGCGCACCGTTCCATTCGCGAGCTCGCCGAACGAACCGCCGGTCTCTGGCAGGAGCGTTCATGACGGCCGTCGTTGTCGTCGGCAGCGTCAACCAGGACATCGTCGCCCGGGTCGGTCGCATCCCGGCCCCCGGAGAGACGCAGCTCGCCTCATCGCTTGCTCGCACGGGCGGTGGCAAGGGAGCGAACCAGGCGGTTGCCGCGCGCCGTGCGGGCGGAGCCGCCGTGGCTTTCGTCGGCGCGGTCGGAGCGGACTCGGACGGTGCCGCACTGCGCGCCGCACTCGTCGACGACGGCATCGACGTGACCGCTCTTGCACAGGTCGACGGGCCGACGGGAACCGCCCTCATCTCGGTCGACGACTCGGGGGAGAATGCGATCGTGGTCGTCGCGGGTGCCAACGCTATGCGCACCGCGCTCGCCGACGATCAGTGCGCGGTCGTCGCCGGGGCAACAGTGCTGCTGACCCAGCTCGAGGTCCCGATTCCGCTCGTGCAGGAGGCGGCGGCCGCGCGACCCGCCGGATCGTGGCACGTGCTGAACGCCGCGCCGTCCGCCCCGTTCGCGTCGGCGCGCGACGCGCTGCTCGCTTGCACCGACATCCTCGTGGTGAACGAGCACGAGGCCCTCGAGGTCTCCGGCGCCGAAGACCTCGACGCCGCCATCACGCACCTGGCGCCGAGGGTACCCGCGGTCGTCATCACCCTCGGGCGCCGCGGCTCGTTGGTCGTCTGCGGCGACGAGCGCCGCGAGGTGCCCGCTTACGTCGTCAACGCGCTCGACACCACCGGCGCGGGCGACACGTTCTGCGGCGTTCTCGCGGCGACGCTGGCCGCGTCCGGCCGCACGCCGGACTCCGTCGATGTCGATCTGGTGGTGAGTGCCGCACGGGCAGGGGCGGCCGCCTCAGCCATCGCCGTCACGCGCGCAGGCGCCCAGTCCGCCGTCCCGACGACCGACGAGGTCGCCGATTTCATCAAGGAGAACCAGACGTGAGCAGCGGATTCGATCCTCTCGTTCCTCGCGAGATCGACCTGCCGACCGCGGTGCCGCTCGACGTCGATGTCGCAACCGGCGAAGCGGCGACAAGGCTCGACGACGCGAAGATCTTCATCCCGCCCGCGGACCCCGCCGAGATCGACGCCTGGCGGGCGCAGCTCACGGCCTGGCGCGACGGAGCACGGGCACGTTTCGGGGTGCCCGAGCGCTACGACGATCCCGCATCCGCGTGGGCGAGTCGGTGCTTCACGGTCGCGCAGGTCTGGCTCTGGGACGAACTCTTCTTCGACTTCGAGCGGCAGCGGTTCACTCCGGAACGGTTCATCGCCGACGCCCAGAAGCGCTTCGGCGGTCTCGACGGTGTCGTGTTGTGGCACGCGTATCCGGTGATCGGCATCGACGATCGCAACCAGTGGGACTTCTACGAGGTACCCGGTCTCGTCGAGGCGGCGGACGCGCTGCACGCCGCCGGCGTCGCGGTCTTCGTCGACTACAACCCATGGGATGTCGGCACCAGGCGCAGTGACGCGGATGCTGTGGAGCTCGCGGCGACGGTCCGCCGGCTCCGCGCCGACGGCGTCTTCCTCGACACTCTGCGCAAGGCCGATCCGGAGCTCGTCGCCGCGCTGGACGCCGCGCGTCCCGGCATCGGGCTCGAGGGGGAGTCGAAGCTCGCGACCGAGCGGATCGCGGATCACACCCTGTCGTGGGCTCAGTGGTTCGCCGACTCCGACGTGCCGGGCGTGCTCCGCGCACGTTGGTTCGAACGTCGTCACATGCAACACCACATCCGCCGTTGGCACCGCGATCACGCCGAAGAGCTTCGTTCCGCCTGGCTGAACGGCGTCGGCCTGATGGTGTGGGAGGTCGTCTTCGGCGTCTGGGTCGGCTGGAACGAGCGGGATGCGGCCACTCTTCGTCGCATGCTTCCCGTGCAGCGCGGCTTCCATCGCTGGCTCATCGAGGGGGAGTGGACGCCGCTCGCGGTGCACGACACCCCGGTATTCGGTTCGGCCTTCGAGCTCGACGGAGTGACGCTGCTTCTCCTCGCGAACACCTCGGATGAGGACTCCGAGCACCGGCTGAGCGGTGAACATGTGCCGCTGCACGAAACACCGGAGTGGGTCTCCTCAGTCACCGTGCCGGCGGGCGGTATCGCCGCTGTCGTGCGGATCGCCCCGGGGGCGGCGCGCCCCGCTGTCGTCGACGACGTCCGCGCCGCGCTGGCGACCGAGGCGCCTGTGCGCGCTGCCGACTTCCCGCACCGCCGCGCC
>Ga0210040_10004817_pt1 | contig 17403 bp, 13 predicted proteins | sample CryGeyCG12114_NA_FD_185462 | JGI IMG/M metagenome (GOLD analysis project Ga0210040, IMG submission 185462) | Groundwater microbial communities from aquifer - Crystal Geyser CG19_WC_8/21/14_NA (SPAdes) (version 2) | ecosystem: Environmental > Aquatic > Deep subsurface > Groundwater | place: USA... | reverse complement strand
CGCGCGGGGGTCGCACGTCGGCTGGCCGGGTGAGGGCGCGGCCTCCAGCGGGGACCGGCTGGCGAGCGGGTCCTCCGGCTCCTGTGTGGGCGAGGACGTCGGAGCCGCCGGGGCGGTCGGGGACGCGCTGCGGGCGGAGGGCTGCGGGGCCGAGGTCGCCGGCGCGGACGGGGACCCGGTCGGCGCGGAGGACGACGCCGTCGCCCCGGTCGGCTCGGCCTGCGGGGGCACGGAGGCCGTGGCGCCGGGGACGAGCGTCAGCGTGGGCGTGGGCGCCGCCGTGGAGGCGGACACGGCCGCCGACGCCGTGGCGGCCACGTCGCTCAGCGCCTGCTCGCTCGACGAGCAACCGGTGGCGCACAGGGCGAGGGCCACGAGGAGACCCAGAGCAGTCCGCATGGTGGCGCACGCTAGACCGTAGTCGGCCGGTCGCTCTGCGTTGCGACCCGCGACACGCCGCAGCAGTTCCGGGTTCCCCGGGCCGCCCGCCCCGCTAGCCTCGGCCGCGGCCGGAACCGGACCCGCCCCGCGGCCGTTCTCCTGTCCGGGCCGGTCGCCGGCCACCCAGGCACCGGGATTCCCCAGGCGACGGAGGATGCAGGTCGTGAGCGACGCGGACCGGCCTGCCCCCGACGGCGGCTCCCCCTCCGACCTCCCCCCGCACCTCGACCCGCGCGGCCGCGCGCAGGCCGGCCCGCGGCTGCCGGGCGCGGGCAGCGCTGCGGTGCCGCCGCCCGCTCCCCGGCGCCGCGCGCCGGCGCTGCGGGTGCTCTCGTGGGTCGCCGGGGTGCTGTCGGTGACGCTGTTCGCCGTGTCCGGCCTTGGCTGGGTGCTCTACAGCAAGTACAACGGCCAGATCAGCCGGATCCCGGGCCTGAGCTCGGCCCTGCCGGGCCTGACCAAGCCGGACGAGGCCCCGCGCGACGCGCGCAACGTGCTGCTGGTGGGCTCGGACAGCCGCGCCAACGTGGGCCGCAAGTTCGGCTCCGAGAGCGGCCAGCGCTCGGACACGATCATCCTCGCCCACCTGTACGGCGACAGCGACGCGGCGCGGCTGGTGAGCTTCCCGCGCGACAGCTGGGTCACGATCCCGGGCTACACCGACCCCGACAGCGGCGTGTTCCACGAGGAGCACGAGGACAAGATCAACTCGGCGATCAACGAGGGCGGCCCGGCGCTGCTCATCGCCACGATCGAGCGGATGACGAACATCCGGGTCGACAACTACGTGCAGATCGACTTCGCCGGGTTCCAGAAGATGGTCGACCGGCTCGGCGGCGTCGAGGTCTGCCTGCTGCACCCGGCCAAGGACTCCTTCTCCGGGATCGACCTGCCGGCGGGGCGGCAGACCGTGCGCGGCGAGCAGGCCCTCGCCTTCGTCCGGCAGCGCCACGGCCTGCCCAACGGCGACATCGACCGCATCAAGCGCCAGCAGGCCTTCATCGCCTCGCTCACCCGCACCGCGCTCAGCTCCGGCACGCTGCTCAACCTCACCAGGCTCAACGGCTTCCTCGACGCCGCCACCGAGTCGGTCGACGTGGACGACAGCCTGTCCGGTGCCGGGCTGACGCAGCTGGCGCTGCGCATGCGCACCTTCTCCGCCGGCGGCGTCAGCTTCAGCACGGTGCCGTTCAGCTCCATCGGCGCCACCCGCCGCGGGCAGAGCGTGGTCCTGCTCGACGACGCCAGGTCCGCCACGCTGTTCGACGCGCTGCGCCGCGACGCAGCCCCCGCGCGCAAGAAGAAGGCCCTCACAAGGACGGGGCAGGACGCGCTCGTCGTGGCGCCGGGCGACGTGCGGGTCGCGGTCTACAACGCCGCCGGCGTCGCCGGGCTCGGCGGGCGCGCGGCCGCCGACCTGCAGCGCGTCGGCTTCACGCTCGCCGGCACCCCCGGCAACCGCGGCACCGGGACCACCGGGACGGTCGTGCGGTACGGGCCGAGCAGGGCCGACTCGGCGAGGACGCTCGCGGCCGCGGTGCCCGGCGCCACGCTCGAGGCCGACGCCTCGCTCGGCAGCACGCTCGAGCTCGTCGTCGGCTCCGCGTACGCGGGCACGCGGACCGTGCAGGTCGGGCCGAGCCCGAGCCCCGCGCCCACGGCCGACGACGACCCGGACGCCCCGAGCCTCACCGCCGACCAGGCCGGCTGCGTCAACTGAACGGCGCCCCGCAGGAGCAGCAGCACGGCCGGCAGCCCGGCCGGCTGCTGGGCCCCCGCGACCCCGCCCAGCCGCTGCTGACGCTGCTCGACGGCCCCGCCCGCGTGGAGCTGTCGGGGGCGACCGCCGCGAACTGGGTCGCCAAGACCGCCAACCTGCTGCACGCCGCCGGGAGCCCTCCCCGTGTCGGCCTGCTGCTGCCGCTGCACTGGCAGGCCGTCACGCTGCTGCTCGGGGCGGTCGCCGCCGGTGCGACCGCGGTGGTCGCCCGCACCCCGCAGGAGCTCGCCGACTGCGACCTGGCGTTCGTGGCCGCCGGTCACGCCGCGGCCGCGCTCGACGCCTGCCAGGGCGACGTCCTCGCCGTGAGCACCGCCCCGCTCGGCGGCCGGCTGCGCGACCTGCCGCCGATGGTGCTGGACGCCGGGTCCGAGCTCCCGTCGTACGGCGACGTGCTGGGCGTGCCGCACGCGCAGGGCTGGGCGGTCGAGCTGGGCGGGGTGCTGCTCGGCCCGCTGCCGGACCTGGGCCTCGGCGCGGGCGACCGGGTGCTGACCTGCCTGCCGCCCGACAGCGCGGACGGGCTCGCGACCGGGCTGCTCGCGCCGCTGGCGGCCGGCGCGGCCCTCGTCCTGGCGCCGGCCGTAGCGGGCCGCTCGCATGCGGACGCGGGGCAGCTCGACGCGGCGCAGGTGCAGGCCGAGCAGGTGACGGCCAGCGTCGGGGTCGACGTCGCGGGCGCGCGCCGGCTGCGCTGACGTCCCGCGCCGGGGCCGCCGGGTCGTGCCCCCGGCCGCGCTGGGGCAGCATGGACCGGTGGCAGGACCAGCGGTGGAGCAGATGGTGGAGCAGGCGGTGGGACCCCGTGCGTGCGGGCTCCCGGAGGACGGCCTCGGCGCCCTGACCGCGCTCGTCGGCCGCGGCGGGGTCGTGGTGCTCAGCGGCGCGGGGCTGTCCACCGAGTCGGGCATCCCGGACTACCGCGGGCCCACGGGGGCCGCGCGCCCGTCCACGCCGATGACCTACCAGGTGTTCCGCGGCGACGCCGCGGCCCGGCGCCGCTACTGGGCGCGCAGCCACCTCGGCTGGCCGCTCATGGCGAGGGCGCAGCCGAACGCCGGGCACCGCGCGGTCGCGCAGCTGCAGGCGCGGGGCCTGCTGCGCGGCATCGTCACGCAGAACGTCGACGGGCTGCACGCGGCCGGCGGGGCGCACGACGTCGTCGAGCTGCACGGCGGGCTGGACCGCGTGGTGTGCCTGGACTGCGGCGACCGCAGCAGCCGGGCCGAGCTGGACCGGAGGCTGCGCGCGGCGAACCACAGCTGGCAGGCGCACGTGCTCGCGGTGCACCCCGACGGCGACGTGGACCTGGCGGACGACGAGCTGGAGAGCTTCCGCACGGTGGACTGCACGCTGTGCGGCGGCGTGCTCAAGCCCGACGTCGTGTTCTTCGGCGAGACGGTGCCGCGCGACCGGGTGCAGCACTGCTTCGCGCTCGTCGAGGGCGCCCGCAGCCTGCTCGTGCTGGGGTCCTCCCTCACGGTCATGTCGGGCTACCGCTTCGTGCTCCGCGCGAGCAAGCTCGGCCTCCCGGTCGCCATCGTCAACCAGGGCGCCACCCGCGGCGACGGGCACGCCACGCTGACCGTCGACGCGCCCCTCGGCGCGCTGCTGCCGGAGCTCGCCCGCTGCACGGCCTGACCGCCCGGCCGGCGTCCGTCGTACGGGGCGGGCGCGCGGCCGGCCCGCGTGCGCGTCGCTGCCGGGCGCCCCGCGGCGGGCACTACCGTGCGCCCGTGGCTGACACCGCGCGCGCACGCCCCGCCCGCTACACCCTCGAGGACCTGCTCGACGTCGTCGTGCACGAGTTCAACACCCGGGGCTACGACGCCACCAGCATGGAGGACCTCGCCCGGGCCACCGGGCTGACCAAGTCCTCGATATACCACCACGTCACGGGCAAGGAGGAGCTCCTGCGGCTGGCGGTGTCCCGGGCCTGCGACGCGCTGTTCGCGGTGCTCGACGAGCCCGGCAGCGTCGACGGCTACGCCTCGGACCGGCTCGAGCACGTGCTGCGCCGCAGCGTCGACGTGCTGGCGGCGGAGCTGCCGTACGTGACGCTGCTGCTGCGCGTGCGCGGCAACACCGCGGCAGAGCGCTGGGCGCTGGGCCGGCGCAAGGAGTTCGACGCCGCGCTGACCGAGCTCGTGCGCCTGGCCATGGAGGAGGGCGACGTGCGGGTGGACCTCGACCCCGCGCTCATCACCCGCCTGGTGTTCGGGATGGTCAACAGCGTCGCGGAGTGGTTCAAGCCGCGCGGACGCAACCCCGTGCAGGAGGTCGCCGACACGCTCGTGGTGCTGGCGTTCGACGGCATGCACCGGCGCTGAGCCGGCGGCCCTGCTCTCCCGGCCCGGGCGTCAGCGCACGCGCGCCTGCACGGGCACCTGCACGGGCCCTCCTCCGGGCAGCGGCGCGTGCGCCAGGGCGAGCGCCACCGCCCCCAGCACCTCGGCCCGCGCCCCCAGCTGCCCGGCGACCACCTCGAGGCGGCGTCCCGCGCCGGGGCCGAGGTCGCGGTACAGCTGCTCGCGCAGGCCCGCGAGCAGGGGCTCCCCCGCGCCCGCCGCGGTGCCGCCGACCACCACGAGGTCCGGGTCGAGCACCATGACCGCGCTGGCCACCGCCCTGCCCACAGCCCGGCCGGCGTCCGCCACCACCCGCAGCGCCCGGTCGTCGCCCTGCGCGCAGCCCCGCAGCACGTCCTCGAGCGACAGGGCGGTCCCGTCCCCGCTGCGCAGCGCCTGCCCGAGCGCCCGCACGAGGGCCTGTGTGCCGGCGACCGTCTCGAGGCACCCGCGCTTGCCGCAGCGGCAGAGGTGGCCCTCCGGCTCGACCAGCACGTGCCCGAGCTCCCCCGCCGTGCCGGCCCCTCCCACGTACAGCTCGCTGTCCAGCACCAGGCCGGCGCCGATGCCGTCCGACAGCATCACGTAGAGCAGGTGCCGGGTGTCGCGGCCGGCGCCGAAGGTGCGCTCCGCGACCGCGCCCAGGTTGGCGTCGTTGCCGACGCGCACCGGCACCCCCAGGCCGGTCCCGAGCAGGCCCGCCACGTCCACCCCCTGCCAGGCCGCGAGCACCTGCGGCCCGCCGCCGGGCGAGGTGGGCACGGGCGAGGACTGCGCCACACCGGCGCACAGCAGCCGCTCGGGCGGCACGTCGGCCCGCGCGAGCAGCGCGGCCGCCGTCCGGGTGACCAGGGCGAGCGCCGCGTCGGGCAGCTGGTCGACGTCGAGCTCGGACACGTCCTCCTCGAGCACGGACCCGGTGATGTCGGCCAGGGCCACCCGCACGACGTCGTGCCCGAGGTGGACGCCGAGCAGCACGCCGCCCTGGGGGTCGAGGGACAGGCGGGTGGGCGGCCGCCCGGCCTGCAGCCCGGTCGCCGGCCGGCGGTCCGCGGCCTCCACGAGCAGGCCGTCGCGGACCAGCTGCGCGACCAGGCTGCTCACCGTCGTCCTGGACAGCCCCGTCGCGCGCACGATGTCCACCCGGCTGGTGGCGTCCAGGCGCCGCACCGCCTGCAGGACCAGGGCGAGGTTGCGCTGGCGCAGCGAAGCGAGCGATCCCGGGGCGTACACGGCGCAAACGTACGGGTCCCGGTCGGCGAACCCGACGCACGGACATGTTACCGGCGGGTTTCTCCTTGACCCGGAGTAATGGCCCGCCTACGGTCGCGCCACCATCCACCCGGCGGGGGGACGACGCGTCCCGACCCGGCCACCAGCCCGGTGCGGGCGCGGCCGACCTTCCCCGCGAACAGGGAGAACACATGAAGAAGCAGGCTCTGGCTGCCGTCGTGGCAGCAGGACTGGCATCCACGGGGGCGGTCCAGGCGGCCACCTCCAGCGCGTCGGCGGCTCCTGCCGCCCCCAGTGCCGCCGCCGCGACTCCCGCGGCCGTGGTCACCCCCATCTACCTCGACACCCGCTACTCGGCGCAGGAGCGGGCGGCCGACCTGGTCTCCCGCATGACGCTGGCCGAGAAGGCCTCGCAGATGAACAGCAGCCGCTCGGCCGCGATCCCGCGGCTCGGCATCGCGGCGTACGGCTGGTGGAACGAGGCGGCGCACGGCGTCGCCCGCGAGCAGACGACCGACAACAGCAACCCGCCCATCCTCACCAACACCACGTCCTACCCGGTGGACCTGTCGCTGGGGTCCACCTGGGACCCGTCGCTGATGTACCGCGAGGCCAGCAACATCGGCGACGAGGCCCGCGAGGTCGTGACGGAGAACAGCCGCGACCTCGGCTTCTACTCGCCGACCGTGAACCTCGGGCGCGACCCCCGCTGGGGCCGCAACGACGAGACGTTCAGCGAGGACCCGTACCTCACGACGGCCATCGCCTCCCGCTACGTCGACGGGATGGAGGGCAAGGACCAGAACGGCAAGCCCCTCGCCGCCGGCAAGGGCTACCTCAAGACGGCGACCACGCTGAAGCACTTCGCCGCCAACAACAGCGAGTTCAACCGCCGCACGGGCTCCTCGGACATGGACGACCGGACGCTGCGGGAGTACTACACCAAGCAGTTCCGCGACATCACGAAGGCGAGCGACCCCGCCTCGATCATGACCTCGTACAACGAGGTGAACGGGGTGCCGACCTCGGCGAGCGTCTACCTGATGGACACGCTGGCCCGCAAGACCTTCGGCTTCAAGGGGTTCTTCACCTCGGACTGCGACGCGATCTACGAGATCCAGGCCGGCCACCACTGGCAGCCCCCGGGCGTCGACCACCCGCTCGACGCGGTGGAGCGGCACGCCTACGCCAACGCCGCCGGCGAGGACCTGGACTGCAACCAGGGCTACCACGACGCCTACAACTACGCGAACACCGTGCCGACCGCCGTCGCGCGCAACATCCAGACGCAGAACGGCCGCTACACCGAGAACGCGGTGGACCTGTCCGTCGTGCGGCTGTTCACCGTGCGGATGCGCCTCGGCGAGTTCGACGACCAGAACCAGGTCCCGTGGGTGAAGCAGGCCCGCGCGCGGCTGGCCCCCGGCACCTGGACGAACAGCGACGCCAACGGCGCCGTGACGCAGACCCCGGCGCGCCTCGCGCTGGCCCGCGAGGTGGCCGACTCGAGCATCGTGCTGCTCAAGAACGCGCGCAGCGAGGGCGCGACGAGCGCGGCCCGGACCAAGCTGCTCCCGCTCCAGGTGCCGACCAGCGGCAGCTACAAGGTCGCCGTCGTCGGGCCGTACGCCAACCCGGACAACATGTACCTCGGCGGCTACAGCAGCAACCAGGGTGCGGCCGGCAAGGCCAACCAGGTCAACGGCTACCAGGGCATCAAGGCCGCCGTGACGGCGCTCGACCCCGACGCGACGGTCGACTACCTGCCGGGGCTGTCCGCGGACCACACGTCCGTGGTCGCCGGCGACGTGGCCAGCACCGCAGGCTACGACGCGGTGCTCGTCTACGTCGGCACCGACAACAAGACCGCCGACGAGGACACCGACCGCAAGTCCCTCGACCTGCCGGGCGCCCAGGCGCAGCTCATCGAGCAGGTGGCGGCCGCGAACCCCAAGACCGTCGTCTACATGGAGACGATGGGCCAGGTCGACGTCCGCTCCTTCGAGGCGGACGTGCCGGCCGTGCTGTGGAGCTCCTACAACGGCCAGCGCAAGGGCGAGGCCCTGGCCGACGTGCTGCTCGGGCGGGCCAACCCCAGCGGGCACCTGCCGTTCACCTGGTACCGCTCGGTGGACCAGCTGCCGGCGATCGGCGACTACACGATCCGGCCGACCAGCACCACGGACGGACGCACCTACCAGTACTTCGACGGCCCGGTCTCCTACCCGTTCGGGTACGGCCTGAGCTACTCCGCGTTCCGCGTCTCGGACGTGGCCGTCAGCTCGCGCGCCGTCAGCGCGAACGGCACGGTGCAGGTGACCGCGCGGGTGAGCAACACCGGCACCCGCTCGGGCGCCGAGGTCGTGCAGCTGTACGCGAGCACGCCCTCCTCGGCCGGCCAGGAGCGCCCGATCAAGCGCCTGGCGGGCTTCCGCAAGGTCTCGCTGCAGGCGGGGGCCAGCACCTCGGTCAGCTTCCCGGTGAAGGTCGCCGACCTCGCGTTCTACGACGAGGCGACCGGCCGCTACCAGGTGGACCGCGGGACCTACGACCTGCAGGTCGCGACCTCCAGCGCGGACGCGGACGTCAAGGGCCGCGTCACCACCGAGGTCACCGGCCGCCTGCAGGGCGTGCCGTCCGTGGTCACGGCCAACCCGCGCGCTGCCGCCGACGCGAAGGCGGACATCACGGAGCGCGTGCTGTACGAGCGCGGCACCACCGTCGTCCCCCGGCTGACCGTGGCGCTGAGCAACGACCGGCTCGTCGGCTTCGTCGCGCAGGGCTCCAGCCGCCGGCTCCCCACCGGGACGACGGTGACCTACCGCAGCAACCGCCCCACGGTCGTGTCCGCCACCGCCGCCGGGAAGATCACGACGCGCTCCGCCGGCGTCGCGACGATCACGGCGACCGTCTCCCTGCACGGGCACAGCGCCTCGACCAGCTTCGTGGTCCACGTGCGCTGACCTGCGCCTGATCGGCCCGGCACCTGTACGACCCAGCACCTGTACGACCCAGCACCTGTTCGACCCAGCACCTGAACGTCGAGGACCCCCGGTGGACGCTCACCGGGGGTCCTCGTCGTCTGCGCGGGTAGGCCGCACACCACAGTGCCGTGCGACCCCGAGGAGAGCCGTGCCCCTGCCCTGGTCCACCGAGCTGGCGGGACGCCTGGACCGCCGCGTCATCACCTCGGAGCGGCTGCGCGGCAACCCGCTCGGCGACCCGCACGAGCGGCCGCTGAACGTCTACGTGCCGCCCGGCTACGACGACGAGCCGGACCGGCGCTACCCCAGCATCTACGTGCTGCAGGGCTACACCGGCCACCTGGCCATGTGGGACAACCGCACGCCCTACCGGCTGACCTTCCCGGAGGCGGCCGACGGCGTGTTCGCGCGGGGTGAGGCGCCGCCCGCGGTCGTGGTGTTCGTCGACGCCTGGACGACCTACGGCGGCTCGCAGTTCGTCGACTCGCCGGGCACCGGCGCCTACTCCTCCTACCTCTGCGACGACGTCGTCCCCTGGGTCGACGCGCACTACCGCACGCTCCCCGAGGCCGCGCACCGTGGCGTCAGCGGCAAGTCCAGCGGGGGCTTCGGGGCCCTCATCACGCCGATGCTGCGGCCGGACCTGTTCGGCGGGCTGGCCTCCCACGCCGGGGACTCCCTGTACGAGTACTGCTACCTCGACGAGTTCGCCAAGGCGACCAGGGCGCTGCAGGCGTACGACGGCGACATCTGGGCCTGGTGGGCGGACCTGCAGGCCCGGCCCGGGCTCACGCGCGCGTCCGACAGCGGGCTGCTCATGACGCTGGGCTGCTCGGCGGCCTTCTCCGCGGACCCGGACGGGACCGTGCAGCTGCCCTTCGACCCGCGCAGCGGCCGCCTGCGCGAGGACCTGTGGCAGCGCTGGCTCGACTGGGACCCGGTGCGCATGGTGCCCCGGTACGCCGACGCGCTGCGCGGGCAGCGCGCCATCTGGATCGACGCCGGCACCCGCGACGAGTGGTACCTCGACCTGGGCGCCCAGGCGGTGGTCGACGAGCTCGCCGCGATCGGCGTCCACGACGTGCACTTCGAGACCTACGACGCGGGCCACGGCGGCATCGACTACCGCTACCCGCTCTCGCTGGCCTACCTGGCCGAGCGGCTCGCCTAGCTCTGCATCCCAGGGTCAGGCGTCCCGGGCCCAGTCGTCCCGTGCTCAGTCGTCCCAGGGTCCGTCGTCCACGGGTCCTCCCTCGCGCCTGCCCGGGCCTGCGGTCCCCGGTGCCGGCCCAGTGCATCGGCGGGCGCTGCAGCGACTTGAGCGCCGTTCCGCGCGCCGGCCAGGGGGCTCAGGAGGGGCGCCCCGCCAGCGACGCGAGCAGCGCGCCGAGGCCGCTCGCCGCGAGCAGGCCCAGGGCGGCGTCGACGTCGGCGTGCTCGACCAGCCAGCCGCCGGCCGCGTTGCCGAGGGCGGCACCGCCGAAGATCATGCTGCCGCTCCAGGCGAACGCCTCGGTGGTGGTGCCGGCCGGGGCCGCGCGGCCGAGCAGCACGGAGTTGCAGGTGCTGAACGGCGCGATCGCCAGCCCGTACACCACGAGCACGCCGAACATCACCGCCGTGGAGCCGGCGAGCAGCGGCAGCGCGCTGCCGGCGGCCAGGGCCGTCACGAGCCACGGGAGCTGGCGGGCGTGCGGGAACGGCAGGTGCACCGCGCCGTACACCAGGCCGCCGAGGATCGACCCGGCGCTCCACACCGCGATCAGCACCCCGCCGGTCGACGGTCCGGCGCCGTGCGCCTCCGCGAACGCCGGCAGCGCCACCTCGACGGCCCCGAACCCGAGGCCCACGCAGGCGACCGTGACCAGCAGGGCCCGCACGACGGGAGAGGACAGCGGTCCGGCGCCGCGGCCGGCCGGCTGCGCGTGCGGGACGACGGCGCGCACGGCGGGGGTCGCGGCCAGCGTGCAGCTGCCGGTGAGGACCAGCCCGCCGGCGGCCAGCAGGGCCGCCGACGGCCCGGACCGGGCCGACAGCCCGGCGACGAGCAGCGGCCCGCCCACGAAGCACAGCTCGACGACGACGGACTCCAGGGAGTAGGCCGTCGGGAGCGCCTCCGGCGTCAGCACCCCCCACAGCGCGCGCATCACGCTGCTGAGCGGCGGGACCGTGGCGCCCGCCAGCACCGCCGCGGGCACGAGCACGACGGCGCCCGCTCCCCCGGCCGCGAGCAGGACCACGGCAAGCAGCACGAGGGGGTGCAGCAGCCCGCACAGCAGCACCACGCCGCGCGGCCCGCGCCGGTCGGCCCGCCGGGCGCGCACCGGGGCGAAGGCCGCGAACGACAGCGCGTACGCCGCCGCGACCAGCCCGGCCGCCGCGTACGAGCCCGTGCTCTCGCGCACCGTGAGCAGCAGGGCGAGCCCGGTCGTGCCGAGGGCGAGCCGTCCCAGCAGGCTCGCGGCCAGCGGCGCGGCGGCGCCGGTGCCGCGCAGCAGGAGGCCGTACCGCGCGAGCAGCGGCACTACGCTCTCCGCCTCGGCACGCCTCGGACGGTAGCCGGGCTACGCGCCGGCGAGCAGCCGCTCGAAGGCCGCGCCGTCCGCGTCCGGGTCGGCCGCCGCCTGCGGCCGGCGGGCCGCGACCAGCCCGGCGAGCTCGCGCGCGGCGCGCTCGACGCGGTCCACGAGCGCTCCCGGGGCGCCCCAGTCCTCCGCCGCCGCGAAGACCGCTGTGGGCACGACGACCGCGTGCAGGTAGGACAGCAGCGGGCGCAGCGCGTGGTCCAGCACGAGCGAGTGCCGGGCGCTGCCCGCGGTCGCGGCGGCCAGCACGGGGGTGCCGTCGAGCGCGTCGCGGTCGAGCACGTCGAAGAAGGTCTTGAACAGCCCGCTGTAGGACGCGGAGAACACCGGGCTGACGGCGATGACGCCGTCGGCCGCGGCCACCGCGTCCAGGGCCGCCCGCAGCCGGGCGGGCGGGAAGCCCGTCAGCAGGGCGTCGGTCAGCTCGTGGGCGAGCTCGCGCAGCTCGACCACCTCGAGGTCGGTCTGCACGCCCTGCCCGGACAGCGCGGCCGTGGTCGCCGCGGCGAGCCGGTCGGCGAGCAGCCGCGTGGACGAGGGCTGGCTCAGCCCGCCGCTGAGGACCACGACCCGGCGGCGCGTCACCGCGCACCGACCGGCTGCGCAGCGGCGGACGGCGCGAGGCCGGCCTTCAGCGAGGCGTGCGACGGCGCGTCCGGCACGTGCGCCGGCCGCAGGGCGTCGAGCTCCCTGCGCAGCACCGGCACGACCTGCTCGCCGAGCAGGTCGAGCTGCTCCAGGACGGTCTTGAGCGGCAGCCCGGCGTGGTCCATGAGGAACAGCTGGCGCTGGTAGTCGCCGACCTGCTCGCGGAAGCCGAGCGTGCGCTCGATGACCTGCTGCGGGCTGCCGACGGTCAGCGGCGTCTGCTCGGTGAAGTCCTCCAGCGACGGCCCGTGGCCGTACACCGGGGCGTTGTCGAAGTACGGACGGAACTCCCGTACCGCGTCCTGCGAGTTCGCGCGCATGAACACCTGGCCGCCGAGCCCGACGACGGCCTGGTCCGCGCTGCCGTGCCCGTACCGCTCGAACGCGCGGCGGTAGACCTCGACCATGCGCCGGGTGTGCTCCATCGGCCAGAAGATGTTGTTGTGGAAGAAGCCGTCGCCGTAGTAGCCGGCCTGCTGGGCGATCTCGGGGCTGCGGATGGACCCGTGCCAGACGAACGGCGGGACGCCGTCGAGCGGGCGCGGCGTCGAGGTGAAGCCCTGCAGCGGGGTGCGGTGCCTGCCCTGCCAGTCCACGACGTCCTCGCGCCACAGCCGGCGCAGCAGCGCGTAGTTCTCGACGGCCAGCGCGATGCCGTCCCGGACGTCCTTGCCGAACCACGGGTAGACGGGGCCGGTGTTGCCGCGGCCCATCATGAGGTCGACCCGGCCGCCGGCCAGGTGCTGGAGCATCGCGTAGTCCTCGGCGATCTTCACCGGGTCGTTGGTGGTGATCAGCGTGGTGGACGTCGACAGCACGATCCGCTCGGTGCGGGCGGCCAGGTAGCCGAGCATGGTGGTGGGAGAGGACGGCACGAACGGCGGGTTGTGGTGCTCGCCGGTCGCGAAGACGTCCAGGCCGACCTCCTCGGCCTTCAGCGCGATCGTCACCATCGCCTGGATGCGCTCCGCCTCGGTGGGCGTGCGGCCGGTGGTGGGGTCGGGCGTGACGTCGCCGACGCTGAAGATCCCGAACTGCACGGCTGGCTCCCTGGTTGTTGCCTCTGCAAGTACCTGTCCCAACGCACGACGACGCTGCGCTATGCCCTGTCCTGCCTGGGTGCGGAGTTGTACGCCCGGGACAACTCCTGGCCCCCGGACGCGCAGCTGGCACACAGGACGTGGTCGGCGGGCGCTGGCACTGTGGGTCCATGCCCGCCTTCCGCACCGCCGCCGGCCGGGCGCTCGGGATCCGGGCGCGCTCCCTGGTCGGTCGCCTGACGCACCCGCTGCTGCCCCACGACTACCTCGGGCTGCTCAACCCGCTCTGGGGCCGGGAGCTGCGCGGTCGCGTGGTGCGCGTGGTGCCCGAGACCGACGCGGCCGCCACGCTCGTCATCCAGCCGGGGCGCGGCTGGACGGACTCCTACACCGCCGGCCAGTACGTCGGCATCGGCGTGCAGGTAGGGGGCCGCTTCCACTGGCGGTCGTACTCCCTGACCTCGACCCCCGTGCACGACGACGGGCTCATCTCGGTCACCGTCAAGGCGCTCCCCGAGGGCTTCCTGTCCGGCCACCTGGTCAACGGCCTCGAGCCCGGGACCGTGCTGCGCCTCGCGGCGCCGCAGGGCGAGTTCGTGCTCCCCGAGCCGCCGCCCGCCAAGATCCTGTTCTTCACCGCGGGCAGCGGGCTGACGCCGGTCATGTCCATGCTGCGCACCCTGCAGCGGCGGGGCGCGTTCCCCGACGTCGTCCTGGTGCACAGCGCCCCGGCCGCCAAGGACGTGCTGTTCCGCGAGGAGCTGCACGCGCTCGCCGCGCGCTGCCCCGGCTTCCGCCTGCACGAGCAGCTCACCGACGAGGCCGGGATGCTCTCCCCCGACGACCTGCCGCGGGTCTGCCCCGACTGGGCGGAGCGCGAGACGTGGACCTGCGGCCCCGCCCCGATGCTCGACGCCGCGGAGCGGGCCTGGCAGGCGGCCGGGATCGCCGACCGCCTGCACCTCGAGCGCTTCTCCGTGGACCTGAGCGGCGCCGGCGGCGAGGGCGGCACCGTGACCTTCCGCAGCAGCGGCAAGACGGTGGAGGCCGACGGCGCCACCACGCTCCTGCAGGCTGCCGAGTCCGTCGGCGTCCAGCTGCCGTTCGGCTGCCGGATGGGCATCTGCCAGAGCTGCGTCGTCCCGCTCGCCGAGGGCAGCACGCGCGACCTGCGCAGCGGACTCGCGTCCGTTGCCGGTGACCGGGTACAGACCTGCATCTCGGCCGCAGCAGGCGACTGCGTGTTCGACCTCTGACCTCCCGCTCCACCCCCTGAGCTCACCCCTGCTCCACCGACCCGACAGGAGGCCTGCATGGCCATCTCCGACATCAAGGCGTACGCGCACCTCACGCCCGAGGACGTCGAGGCGCTCGGCCGCGAGCTCGACGCCCTGCGCAGCGAGATCGAGCAGTCCCGCGGACCGGACGACAGCGCGTACATCCGCCGCGTCATCGCCGCCCAGCGCACGCTCGAGGCCGCCGGCCGCGTGACGCTGTTCGCGTCGCTGTTCCCGCCGGCGTGGTTCCTCGGCACCGGCCTGCTCGGCCTGTCGAAGATCATCGAGAACATGGAGATCGGGCACAACGTCATCCACGGCCAGTGGGACTGGATGAACGACCCGGAGATCCACTCCAGCACGTGGGAGTGGGACCTGGCCGCCACCTCGGCGTCCTGGAAGCACTCGCACAACGTCGTCCACCACACCTGGACCAACATCGTCGGCAAGGACCGCGACGTGGGCTACGGCCTGCTGCGCGTCACCCGCGACTACAAGTGGAAGCCGAAGAACCTGGCGCAGCCGGCGATCTACGCCGTGCTCGCGCTGCTGTTCGAGTACGGCATCGCCTTCCACGACATCGACGTCTCCGCGGTCAAGAAGGGCAAGAAGACCAAGGAGCGCGCGGCCGAGCAGATGCGCGAGATGTGGGGCAAGATCCGCAAGCAGGTCGCGAAGGACTACGTCGCGTTCCCGCTGCTGACCGGCCCCGCGGCGCTGTCCACGCTGACCGCGAACTTCTCGGCCAACGTCATCCGCAACCTGTGGTCCAACGCCGTCATCTTCTGCGGCCACTTCCCGGACGGCGCGGAGAAGTTCACGCTCGAGGAGTACGAGCGCGAGACGCCGGCCGAGTGGTACCTGCGCCAGATGCTCGGGTCGGCGAACTTCCACGGCGGCAAGGTCATGTCCTTCATGACCGGTCACCTGAACTACCAGATCGAGCACCACCTGTTCCCCGACCTGCCGAGCAACCGCTACCCGGAGATCGGCGTGCGGGTGCGCGAGATCTGCACCCGCTACGGGATCCCGTACACGACGGGGCCCTTCCTGGTGCAGTACGGCCAGACGCTGCGCACGATGCTGAAGCTGTCGCTGCCGGACGCGGTGCTGGTCCGGACCTCCGACGACGCCCCCGAGACCGCCTCGGAGAAGAAGTGGGAGCTGCGCGCCGTGGCGTAGCCCTCCTCGTCCCGCACGCTTGACCCCCACGTAGGCAGGAGAGGACCAGCACATGCGAGCGACTCAGAGGTACGACAACGTCGTCATCAGCGGGCTGGCGCACCTGGATGCGCCGCACGTGGTGACCTCCGCCGACATCGAGGCCCAGATGTCGACGACGCTCGAGCGGCTCGGCGTGGAGCCGGGCCTGCTCGAGACGCTGTCCGGGATCCGGGAGCGCCGGGTGTGGGACGCCGACACGATGCCGAGCGAGGTCGCCGCCCGCGCCGGCGAGGCCGCGCTCGCCCGCAGCGGCGTCGACCGCAGCGACATCGGCGCCCTGGTCAACACCTCGGTCTGCCGCGACTACCTCGAGCCCTCCACGGCGAGCCTGGCGCACGGCCTCATGGGCCTGCCCACCGAGGCGGTCAACTTCGACGTGGGCAACGCGTGCCTGGGCTTCGTCAACGGCATGAACGTGGTCGCCGCGATGATCGAGCGCGGCGAGATCGACCACGGCCTGGTCGTCGACGGAGAGACCAGCCGCTTCACGATGGAGACGACGATCGCCCGGCTCGCCGGGCAGGACTGCGACGACCGCATGTTCCGCGAGCAGTTCGCGACGCTGACGCTGGGCTCCGGCTCGGTCGCCATGGTGCTGTCGCGGGCCTCGTCGCCCGACGAGGGCAAGCGCTACCTCGGCGGGCTCAGCCGGGCGAGCACCGAGCACGCCAACCTGTGCACGGGCCACGCGCACGAGATGCGCACGGACACCAAGGGCCTGCTGCTCGCCGGCCTCGAGCTGGCCGGCCAGACCTGGAAGCAGGCCGTGCAGGCCTTCGACTGGGAGGCCCAGTCGGTCGACACCTACGTCGTCCACCAGGTCAGCAAGGTCCACACCCGGGCGGTCTGCGACACCCTCGGCCTGGAGATCGACCGGTTCCCGTTGATCTACCCCGAGTACGGCAACATCGGCCCGGCCGGCGTGCCGACCGTGCTGTCCAAGGCCGTCGAGGACGGCACGGTCACCAGCGGCAAGCGCGTCATGCTGCTGGGGGTGGGCAGCGGGATCAACGCCGCGGCCGCCGAGATCGCCTGGTGACCCAGGCACAGGACCGGACCCGCGACCTCGCCGGGTTCCCGTACGCCGGGCGCACCGCGCTCGTCGGCGGCCACACGATGGCCTACGTCGACGAGGGCTCCGGACCGCCGGTGCTGCTCGTGCACGGCAACCCGACCTGGTCGTTCTACTACCGCTCGCTGCTCAGGGCGCTCCCGGCGCTCGGGCTGCGGGCGATCGCCCCGGACCACATCGGGATGGGGCGCTCGGACAAGCCGTCCGCGGCCGACTACCCGCACACGCTCAGCCGCCGGGTGGCGGACCTCGGCGAGTTCATCGACGGGCTCGGCCTGACCGAGCCGCTCTCGCTCGTCGTGCACGACTGGGGCGGCCCGATCGCGCTGTCCTGGGCCGTCGACCACGCCGACCGGGTCGACAAGCTGTTCGTCCTGAACACCGGCGCGTTCCCGCTGCCCCCCGGCAAGGGCGTCCCGTGGTCGCTGGCGACCGCGCGGCTGCCCGTGCTCGGGGACTTCGCGGTGCGCCGGCTCAACGCGTTCAGCCTCGGCGCGCTCGCGCTGGGCTCCGGCCGGCTCGTGCTGCCGGCGCAGGCCCGCGCCGGCCTGCTCGCGCCGTACGACAGCCCGGAGCACCGGGTGGCGGTCTCGGAGTTCGTCAAGGACATCCCGGTGGGGCCCTCGGACCCCTCGCACGCCGTGCTCACCCGCACCGAGCAGCGGCTGCACCTGCTGGCGGACAAGCCCGCGGTGGTCTGCTGGGGGATGAAGGACCCGGTCTTCGACGAGGTCGTGCTCGAGCACCTGCTGACGTTCCTGCCGGCGGCCG
>Ga0210040_10004816_pt1 | contig 17407 bp, 14 predicted proteins | sample CryGeyCG12114_NA_FD_185462 | JGI IMG/M metagenome (GOLD analysis project Ga0210040, IMG submission 185462) | Groundwater microbial communities from aquifer - Crystal Geyser CG19_WC_8/21/14_NA (SPAdes) (version 2) | ecosystem: Environmental > Aquatic > Deep subsurface > Groundwater | place: USA... | reverse complement strand
CGGAAGCCGATGTACTCGGCGTCCAGCACCTCGCGCTTCTTCTTGCCCATGGCGCGGCGCAGCAGGTCGGCCTTGCCGAGGGAGTACCCGGCCAGCTTCTGCGCGATGGCCATGACCTGCTCCTGGTACACGATCAGGCCGTAGGTCTCGCCGAGCACGTCGGCCAGCGGCTCGGCCAGCTCGGGGTGGATCGGCGTGATCTCCTGCTGGCCGTTCTTGCGCAGCGCGTAGTTGGTGTGCGACCCCGCGCCCATCGGCCCCGGGCGGTAGAGCGCGCCGACGGCGGAGATGTCGGCGAACACGTCGGGCTTCATCAGCCGCAGCAGCGAGCGCATCGGCCCGCCGTCCAGCTGGAAGACGCCGAGGGTGTCCCCGCGCTGGAGCAGCTCGAAGGTCTTCGGGTCGTCGAGGGTGAGCTCGTCCAGGTCGACCGGCTCGCCGCCGTTGCTGACGATGTTCTTCAGGGCGTCGTCGAGGACGGTGAGGTTGCGCAGCCCCAGGAAGTCCATCTTGATGAGCCCGAGGCCCTCGCAGGTCGGGTAGTCGAACTGCGTGATGACCGCGCCGTCCTGCTCGCGGCGCATGATCGGGATGATGTCGATGAGGGGCTCGCTCGACATGATGACGCCGGCCGCGTGCACGCCCCACTGCCGCTTCAGCCCCTCCAGGCCGCGGGCGGTGCCGACGACCTTCTGGGCGTCCGCGTCCTGGGCGTGCAGCTGGCGGAACTCCTCCGCCTCCGCGTACCGCTTGTGGCTGGAGTCGAAGATCCCCGAGAGCGGGATGTCCTTGCCCATCACCGCGGGCGGCATGGCCTTGGTGAGGCGCTCGCCCATCGCGAAGGGGTAGCCGAGGACGCGCGAGGAGTCCTTCAGCGCCTGCTTGGCCTTGATGGTGCCGTAGGTGACGATCATGGCGACCCGGTCGTCGCCGTACTTGTCCGAGACGTAGCGGATGACCTCGCCGCGGCGGCGCTCGTCGAAGTCGACGTCGAAGTCGGGCATCGAGACCCGCTCGGGGTTGAGGAAGCGCTCGAAGATCAGGCCGTGCTCGAGCGGGTCGAGGTCGGTGATGCGCATGGCGTAGGCGGCCATGGACCCCGCGCCGGAGCCTCGGCCCGGGCCCACCCGGATGCCGTTCTCCTTGGACCAGTTGATGAAGTCGGCGACGACGAGGAAGTAGCCCGGGAAGCCCATCTGCGCGATGACCTGGCACTCGAAGTCGGCCTGCGCCTGCGACTCCGCGGGGATGCCGCCCGGGTAGCGCCGCTGCAGGCCGCGCTGGACCTCCTCGACGAACCAGGTCTCCTCGGTGTGGCCCTCGGGCACGGGGAAGCGCGGCATGTAGGTGCCGTTGCCCTCGGTGAACGCGACGTCGCAGCGCTCGGCGATGAGCAGGGTGTTGTCGCACGCCTGCGGCAGCTCGGCCCAGGTGCGGCGCATCTCCGCCGCGCTCTTGAGGTAGAAGTCGTCGGCGTCGAACTTGAAGCGGTGCGGGTCGGCCAGCGTCGAGCCCGACTGCACGCACAGGAGCGCGGCGTGCGCCGTGGCGTCCTCGGCCCGCGTGTAGTGCAGGTCGTTGGTGGCCACGAGCGGCAGCTGCAGGTCCTTCGCCAGGCGCAGCAGGTCCTCGCGGGTGCGGCGCTCGATCTCGAGGCCGTGCTCCATGAGCTCGCAGTAGTAGTTCTCGGCCCCGAAGATGTCGCGGTAGTCGCTGGCGGCCTGCAGCGCCTCGCGGTACTGGCCGAGCCGCAGCCGGGTCTGCACCTCAGAGGAGGGGCAGCCGGTCGTCGCGATGAGCCCGCCGGAGTGCTGGCTGAGGATCTCGCGGTCCATGCGGGGCTTGTAGAAGTGCCCCTCCAGCGAGGCGCGCGAGCCGAGCCGGAAGAGGTTGTGCATCCCGGCCGTGCTCTCGGCGAGGATCGTCATGTGGGTGAAGGCGCCTCCGCCGGAGACGTCGTCGCGGCTGGAGGTGCCCTGGTCCCCCCACTTCACGCGGGTGCGGTCCCCGCGGTGGGTCCCGGGGGCCACGTAGGCCTCGAGGCCGATGATCGGCTTGACGCCGTGCTTCTGGCCCGCGCGCCAGAAGTCGTAGGCGCCGAAGACGAACCCGTGGTCGGTCGTCGCGAGCGCCGGCATGCCGAGGCGCGCCGCCTCCGCCATGAGGTCGTCCACCCGCGCGGCCCCGTCGAGCATCGAGTACTCGGTGTGCACGTGCAGGTGGACGAACTGGTCGCCGGCAGAGGACGAGGGCATCGCGCGGGCCTCCCGGGGCGTCCGGCGGCCGGCCGGGCGCGGGGTCTGGAGCGGGCGCAGCGGGGACCGCTGCCGGAGGACGCCGGAAGTGTAGGTCGGCCAGCCGACACTGCCGGACCGCCGCCCCGGCTTCGCAGGGACGCAGCGTGCGGCCTCAGGCGAGGGTCTGCACCAGCCGCCGCTCGCCGGCCGCCGGGTCGACGACGACCTCGGCGAGCGCCCCCTCGACGAGGGCGAGCTGCGGCGGCGGGTGGCCGCAGTCGACGCCGGTCACGACCGGCACGTCGAGCCCGGCCAGGGCGCTGCGGACGGCGTCGAGCTGGGTGAACCCGTCCGCGTCGGGGGCCGACGTCCGCCCGACGAGGACGGCGGCGGCGACGTCGAACCAGCCGGCGAGGCGCATCCGCCAGAGGTCGCGGGCGATGTCGGTCGCCCCGTCCCCGCCGGCCTCAAGGTGCAGCAGGAGCCCGTCCCCGCCGGCGTGGGCGGCGGCGAAGGCGGGGACGTCGCCGTACGCGGTCCCGGCGAGGACCGAGGTCGTCTCGACGCACCCGCCGAGCAGGCGCCCCCGCGCCCGCACCGGTCCGGCGCCCGGGTCGAGCAGCTCCCACGTGCCCGGCCGGTCGTAGGTCCGCTCCGCCACGTGCGGGTCGGCGGCCCAGTCGTCCCAGCCGCTGGAGCGGTGGCGCTCGGACGGCCCCTGCTCGAGCCGGGCGCCCGCGGGCGCGGTGACGACGTCGAGCCAGGGCAGCAGCGGCGCGGGCACGCGGTAGGGGGTGTCCATGAGATTCTGCCCGTGCACCGACGCCCACCCGAGCCGGGTCGTGAGGGCGAGCGCCAGCGTGGAGATGTCGGAGTACCCGACGAGCCACGTCGGCTCGGCCGCGGCGAGGGCGTCCCAGTCGAGCAGGGGGAGCACCTCGACGGCGAGCTCGCCGCCCCACGGGGGGACCACGGCGCGCACCGCCGGGTCGAGCAGCATGTCCTGCAGCTCGGCCGCGCGCTCGGGGGCGGGCGCGCTGGCGACCCCGCGGTCCTGCAGGCACCGCCCGAGGCGGACCTCGAGCCCGCGCCCGCGCAGGACGTCGGCGGCGACCTCCAGGCGCGGGCGCAGGGCGTCCTCGACGCCGCTCGAGGGAGCGGTGACGCCGACGACGTCACCGGGCTGCAGGGGCCGGGGGTAGCGGACCATGCGGGCAGGGTCGCAGACCCGGGTGGTGGGGCCGGTGGTGGGAGCGGTGGTGGGAGCGGTGGTGGGCGCCGGCCCGCGCGGTGGTGCGAGGTGCGACACACCCGGAACCGCCCCTCCCGCCGACCGCCGACCTGTGCGAGCGTGACTTCGTCGCGAGGAGGCGGACATGACGACGACGTCGGGACGAGGGCCGGGGCTGCCCGGTGGTGAGGGCGCGCACCGCGGCTCGCCGGCACCGCCGGGGCCCGGGGGCAGCAGGCCGGACTCCAGCAGCCGCTCGAGCGAACGCGCGAACGGGCCCGGCGAGGACGCCGAGGGCGGTCCCCGGAGGTCCTCGGGGAAGACCTGGGCGCTGCGGGCACTCGGGGTGGTCCTCGCCGTGCTGGTCTACGCGCTGCTGGGCGGGGCCGACGACCTCCCGGTCGAGGGTCGCTCCACCGCCGCCGTGGCGGTGCTCATGGCGACGTGGTGGATGACCGAGGCGATCCCCCTGTCGGCGACCGCGCTCGTCCCCATCGTGGCCCTGCCGGTCCTCGGGGTGGCCACGGTGGCGGACTCGACGGCGCCCTACGCCAACCCCATCGTCTTCCTCTTCCTCGGCGGGTTCCTCATCGCCATCGCCATGCAGAAGTGGGGGCTGCACCGGCGGATCGCCCTGCTGACGCTGCGCGCCTTCGGCACGCACCCACGGCGCATCGTGCTGGGGATGATGGTCTCCACCGCGTTCCTCAGCATGTGGGTCTCCAACACCGCGACGACGCTCATGATGCTGCCGATCGCCATGAGCGTCCTCACCCTGGTCGCCGACCGCGTCGGGTCGGGCTCGGAGACGGAGCTCTCCGCGCAGGCCGGCGCCCTGGACGACGGCAGCACCACCATCGCCGACGCCGTCGCGGACCCGGCCGTGCGCACCTTCGGCGTGGGGCTGATCCTCTCGGTGGCGTGGGCGGCCTCCATCGGCGGCCTCGCCACGCTGCTGGGCAGCCCCCCGAACGCCATCGTCGCCGGCTACGTCGCCGACGAGCTGGGCGGGGACGTGGGCTTCCTGCAGTGGATGGTCCTCGGCGTCCCGCTCTCGGCCGTCTTCGTCGTCGTCGCCTGGCTCCTCATCACCCGGGTGCTCTTCCGCTCGGACCTGCCGGAGATCCCCGGCGGCCGTCAGATGCTCGACGAGCAGCTCGCCGAGATGGGCTCCATGAGCCGTGGCGAGAAGATGGTCCTGGCCGTCTTCGCCTCGGCCGCGTTCCTGTGGATCGTCCCGGGCCTGCTGGCGAACGTCCCCGGCCTCGGGGACGCGGCGCCCTGGCTGGGCGAGCTGGACGACACCGCCATCGCGATCGCGGCCGGCCTGGCCCTCTTCCTCATCCCCGCCGAGCGCGGCGGGCGGATGACCATCGCCTGGGACGACGCGCAGAAGGGGCTCCCGTGGGGCGTCCTGCTGCTGTTCGGGGGCGGCCTCAGCCTCGCGGGCGCCGTCGCCTCCAGCGGCCTGGACGTGTGGATCGGCGAGCAGGTCACCCCGCTCGGCGTCCTCCCGCTCGTGCTGCTCGTCGCCGCCGTCGTCGCGCTGGTGCTGATGCTCACCGAGGTCACCAGCAACACCGCCACCGCGGCGACCTTCATCCCCGTGCTCGGCGGCGTGGCGCTCGGCCTCGGCGTGGACTCCCTCACGCTGCTGATCCCCGCGGCGCTCGCGGCGACGTGCGCCTTCATGCTCCCGGTCGGGACTCCGCCGAACGCCATCGTCTTCGCCACCGGCAAGGTGACCATCGGCGAGATGGTGCGCGGCGGCATCGTGCTCAACATCGTCGGCGTCGTGCTCATCACCCTGGCCACCTACCTGCTGGGCGGGCTCGCCTTCGGCATGTTGTTCTGAAGCCCGGCGGCCGGGGGCCCGACGACACCCGCGCCGCGCCGCGCCCACGACGACGAGCGCCCTCCTCCCGCGCGGCGGGAGGAGGGCGCTCGTCGTGCTGGAGCCGTGCGGACGGTCAGTCCCCCAGCCGCTCGAGGGCTGCGGCGAGGTCGTCGGGGTAGCTGCTCTCGTAGACGACCGGCAGTCCGGTGCCCGGATGGGTGAAGCCGAGGCGCACGGCGTGCAGCCACTGCCGGCGCAGCCCCAGGCGCTCGGCGAGCGTGGGGTCCGCCCCGTAGGTCAGGTCCCCCACGCACGGGTGGCGCAGCGCGGCGACGTGCACGCGGATCTGGTGGGTGCGCCCCGTCTCCAGCCGCACCTCGAGCAGGCTCGCCGCGCGGTGCGCCTCGAGCGTCGCGTAGTGGGTGACGCTGGGGCGGCCGCCCTCGACGACGGCGAAGCGGTGGTCGGCCGTCGGGTGCCGCCCGGTCGGCGCGTCGATGGTGCCGGCGCTCGGGTCGGGGTGGCCCTGGACCAGGGCGTGGTAGGTCTTGTCGACCGTCCGGTCCCGGAACGCCTGCTTGAGCACCGAGTAGGCGCGCTCGCTCTTGGCGACGACCATCAGGCCGGACGTGCCCACGTCGAGGCGGTGGACGACGCCCTGGCGCTCCGCGGCGCCGGACGTGGCGACGCGGTACCCGGCGCCGGCGAGGCCGCCGATCACGGTGGGGCCCGACCAGCCCGGGCTCGGGTGGGCGGCGACGCCGACCGGCTTGTCGACGACCACGAGGTCGTCGTCGTCGTGCACGACGCGCAGACCGGGCACGGGCTCGGCCACCACCGTCGGCGGCGCGGGCGGGTCGGGCAGCTCGACCTCCAGCCAGCCGCCCTCCGGCAGCCGCTCGGACTTCAGCACCTCGCGCCCGTCGACGCGCACGCCGCCCGCGACGACGACCTCGGCCGCGCGGGAGCGCGAGAGCCCCAGCAGCCGGGCCAGCGCCGCGTCGACGCGCTGGCCCGCGAGGCCGTCCGGGACGGGCATCGAGCGCAGCTCACCCACGACGGTCCACCTCTCCTGGCGACGGCGACGGCGACGGCGACGGGCGCTCGGCCTCGAGCTGCTCCGCCCCCTCCCGCCGCCCGTCCACGCCGATGCCGCGGAAGCTGAGCACCACGACCAGGACCGCGGCGACGACGATGGAGGAGTCGGCCAGGTTGAAGACGGGCCAGCGCGGCAGCCGCAGGAAGTCGACGACGTGCCCGACGCCGAAGCCCGGCTCCCGCAGCAGGCGGTCGGTGAGGTTGCCCAGCGCGCCGCCGAGCAGCAGGCCCAGCGCCAGCGCCCAGGCCCACGAGCCCAGCCGGCGCGCCAGGACGGCGACCGCGACGACGACGGCGACCGCCACGAGGGTGAGGACCCAGGTCACGCCGGTGGCCAGCGAGAAGGCCGCGCCGGGGTTGCGGAGCAGGTACAGGTCGAGCACGCCGGGCACGAGCTCGACCGGCTCGCCCTCGACGAGGCGGTCGAGCGCCAGGGCCTTGGTGAGCTGGTCGAGGCCCCAGACGACGGCGACCACGGCCACGAGCGCGGCGAGGAGCCGGCGTCGTCGCGGCGGGGCGGCCTCCCGGGGGGAGGTCGGCACCTCGCCCGCGGGGTCCGGGACGTCAGCGGTCAGCTGCGACCGCCCGTGGTCGAGGCCCCGTCGGCGCCCGGGACGACCGCGGCGGTGCCGTCGAGCTCGCCCAGCTGGCCCTCGAGGTAGGCGCGCAGCCGGGAGCGGTACTCGCGCTCGAAGCCGCGCAGCTCGTCGATCTTGCGCTCCAGCAGGGTGCGCTCGCGCTCCAGCGCCCCGATCTCGGCCGCACGCTGCTCCTCGAGCTGCTCGAGCGTGGTGCGCCGCTCCTCCTGCGCCTCGGTGACGAGCCGGTCGGCCTCCGAGCGGGCGCCGGTCACCAGGCGGTCGCGCTCGTCCTCGCCGGCGCGCACGTGCTCGTCGTGCAGGCGCTGGGCCAGGGCGAGGACGCCGGCGGCGCTGCCGGCCGACGCCGGCGCGGCGCCGTCCTCGCGCGGGGCGGCCGGCGCGACCTCGTCCTCGCGCGGGGCGGCCTGCGCGGGGACGACGACAGCCGGCTGCACCGGCTCGACGTCGCGCGCGGGCTCCTCGACGACCGGCGCGGCGGAGACATCCTCGGCCCGGCGCTCGGCGGCGGCCAGCTGCTCGCGCAGGCCGTCGTTCTCGGTGCGCAGGCGCGTCAGCTCCGACACGACCTCGTCGAGGAAGTCGTCGACCTCGCCGGTGTCGTAGCCGTCGCGGAACCTCGTCGACGTGAAGACGCGCTGAGTCACAGCCTCGGGGGTCAGGGCCATGGGTCCACCTCTGTGCTGGGTCCGTGCTCCGCCGTCCGCAGGAGCACGCTCGACGGTAGCGGACCGGGCGCGGGGGTCCCTCCGCCCGCCGCGGCGGGAGGGCGCGGGGCCCGCGCCCGCGGCACCCGGCGGTCGCCGCGCGTCAGGCGGTGCGGGCGGACAGCGAGACCAGCACCTCGCGCAGGATGTTCAGGCCGAAGAAGAGCACGATGAACGCGAGGTCCAGCTGCACCTGGCCGAGCCGGACCGGCTTGATGACGCGCCGCAGTGCCCGCAGCGGGGGGTCGGTCAGGGAGTACACGCCCTCGGCGAGGACCAGCACGACGCCCGTCGGGCGCCAGTCGCGGGAGAAGACCTGCACCCAGTCGAGGACGAGCCGCCCCAGCAGGACGACGATGTACAGGAGGACGAGCAGGGCGAGCAGGGCGAGGAGGAAGGACACGGAGGCCCTAGCTCTGGTTGAAGAACGAGCTCGAGGTGCCCGTGCGGGGCGGGCTCGCCTGCTCCGCCGTGACCTCGACGTGCGCGGGCGAGAGCAGGAACACCTTGCTGGTGACCCGCTCGATGGAGCCCCGCAGCCCGAACACCAGGCCGGCGGAGAAGTCCACGAGGCGCTTGGCGTCGGCGTCGTCCATGTCGGTCAGGTTCATGATGACCGGCACGGACTCGCGGAAGCTCTCCCCGATGGCCTTGGCCTCGTTGTAGCTGCGCGGGTGGATCGTGGTGATGCGGCTGAGGTCGCCCCCCAGCGGCTCGGGCACGACGCGTGACATGGAGCGCTCCCGGGTGATCGGCGTGACGGCGGCCCTGTGCTCCCGGTCGGAGCGGGGCTCTCGGTCGGTCCGGGCCTCGCGGTCGACGGCCCGCTCCGGGACGCGCTCGACGGTGCGCTGGGGCTCGCGGTCCTCGAGGCGGTCCTCGCCGTCGTAGGCGTCGAGCTCGTCCTCGCGGGGGTCTTCCTCCGCCAGGCCGAGGTAGACCATCGTCCTGCGCAGCGCGCCTGCCATGTCGCTCCCTCGCTGCCCGCCGTGCGTGCGGTGCCCTCGCGTGCCTGGTGGTGCCCGTCCTCGCAGGCGGGGCTTCGCGGAGGACGCTACCCGGTCGGCGGACGGCCGCCGAGGACGGCGCGCCCGACACGCACGTGGGTGGCCCCGGCCGCGACCGCCTGCTCGAGGTCCTCGCTCATGCCGGCCGAGAGCACGTCGGCGCCCGGGTGGTCGGCGCGCACGCGCGCCGCCAGCTCGGCCAGGCGGGCGAAGGCGGCAGCGGGGGCGGCGTCGCGCGGGGCGACGGCCATGAGGCCGTCCAGCCGCAGCCCCGGCGCCGCCGCCACGTGGTCGGCGAGGGCCGGGACCGCGCGGGCGGGCGCCCCGCCGCGGGCGGCGTCCCCCTCAGCGCCCTCGAGGTCGACCTGCACGAGCACCGGCAGCTGCCGGCCGGCGCGCCGGGCGCCCCGGTCGAGCGCGTCCGCGAGGCGCTCGCTGTCGCACGAGTGCACGAGGTGCGCCCAGGACGCGACGGCGGCGGCCTTGTTGCGCTGCAGCCGGCCGAGGAAGTGCCAGCGCAGGTCCAGCGCCTCGTCGCCGGCGGCCTCGAGGACCTCCGCGCGCTTGGCCCGGGCCTCCTGCTCCCGCGCCTCCCCGAGGTCGCGCACCCCGAGGGCCAGCAGGTGGAGCACGTCGGCGGCGGGGAAGGTCTTGGTCGTGACCACGACGCGGACGCCCGCGGGGTCGCGCCCCGCCGCGGCGCACGCGCCGTCGACGCGCCGCTGCAGCGCTGCCAGGGCCCCGGCGAGCTCCTCGCCGCGCGGCCCGGCGCCCGGCCGCGCACCCGGCCGCGCACCCGGCCGCGCATCCGGCCCCACGCCCGGACCGGTGGCGCCGTCCTCCTCGCCGTCGCTCACGCCGGGACCCAGGCCAGCCCCGCGAAGCGCCCGCTCGCGGCGCCGTCGCGGCGGTAGGACCAGAGGTCGGCGCGCTCGGCCGTGCAGCCGGGCAGCTGCTCGGCGCGCACGCCGGCGCCGACCAGCTGCTCCAGGACGAGGGCCGCGACGTCCAGCGCGGGCGCGCCGTCCCACGTCGTCGTCGCCGCGACGGGGTCGTCGGCCGCGACCTGGGCCCGCAGCGCGGCCGGGACCTCGTAGCAGCGCCCGCAGATGCTCGGGCCGAGGACGGCGGAGACGTCGCGGGCCCCCAGGTCCCGCATGGCCTCCACGGCGCGCAGCGCGGTGCGGGCGACGGCGCCGCGACGGCCGGCGTGCGCGACGCCGACGACGCCCGCCGCCGGGTCCGCCAGGAGCACCGGGACGCAGTCCGCCACGAGCACCGCCAGCGCCACGCCGGGGACGGCCGTCACCGCGGCGTCCACGGCGGGCGCGTCGGGGGCGTCCGCCCCCGCCGCGGCCGTGACGACCTCGACGTCGGCGCCGTGCACCTGCTGGAGGTAGCGCACCTCGCGGACCCCGCGGGCCTCGAGGTCGTCGGCCAGCGCACGGCGCGACGCGCGCACCGCGGCCTCGTCGTCGTCGACGTGCAGCGCGAGGTCCAGGCCGTCGTACGGCCCCGGGACCGGCCCGGTGCCCGGCGGGCGCCAGGCCCCCCCGGCGCGCGAGGTGGTGGCGAGGACGGCGCCGCGCCCCGCCCGGTCCCCGGCGGGGACGGGCAGGGCGCGGGACCAGGCGAGGACCCCGGCGGGGCTCGGCGCGGCCGGGGTCGCGGGTCGCGCGGTGCTCAGCGCAGGAAGTCCGGGACGTCGAGGTCGTCGTCGACCGCGCGACCGCGACCCCACGCCGGCCCCGGGTCGAGGGGCTGCGGCGGGGACTGCTGCTCGCGCTCCTCGGCCTCCTGCCCCTCGCCCGAGCCGTCCTGCTGGTCCTGCTCCTGCTGGCCCTGCTCCTGCTGCTGCCGGTCCTGCGGGGAGGACCCGGCCTGGCCCTGCTGCTGGGCCTGCTGCGGGGCGCCGGTCCACGGCGAGCTGGGCACGTCGTCCCCACCGGCGGGAGCGGGCTGCTGGCGGGGCGGGACGGCGGCCCGGACGGCCTGCTGTCGGGGCGGGGCGGCCTGGGCGGCGCCGCGCTCGTCGCGGCGGCGCGAGGGGGTGCCGCTGTCGAAGCCCGCGGCGATGACCGTGACCCGGACCTCGTCGCCCAGGGCGTCGTCGATGACGGCGCCGAAGATGATGTTGGCCTCCGGGTGGGCGGCCTCCTGCACGAGCCGCGCGGCCTCGTTGATCTCGAAGAGCCCGAGGTCGGAGCCGCCCTGGATGGACAGCAGCACGCCGTGCGCGCCGTCGATGCTCGCCTCGAGCAGCGGCGAGGAGATGGCCGCCTCGGAGGCCAGCACCGCCCGGTCGTCCCCGCGCGCCGACCCGATGCCCATGAGGGCGCTGCCTGCGCCCTGCATGACGCTCTTGACGTCGGCGAAGTCGAGGTTGATCAGCCCCGGGGTGGTGATGAGGTCGGTGATGCCCTGGACGCCGGAGAGCAGCACCTGGTCGGCCGAGCGGAAGGCGTCGAGCATGCTGACGGCGCGGTCGCTGATCGACAGCAGCCGGTCGTTGGGGATGACGATGAGGGTGTCGACCTCCTCGCGGAGGCTCTCGATCCCGCTGTCGGCCTGGTTGGCGCGGCGGCGCCCCTCGAAGGTGAAGGGGCGGGTCACGACGCCGATCGTCAGGGCCCCGAGCTCACGGGCGATGCGTGCGACGACGGGGGCGCCGCCGGTGCCGGTGCCGCCGCCCTCGCCGGCGGTGACGAACACCATGTCGGCCCCGCGCAGGGCCTCCTCGATCTCCTCCGCGTGGTCCTCGGCGGCCCGGCGGCCGACCTCGGGGTCGGCGCCGGCGCCGAGGCCCCGCGTCAGCTCGCGGCCGACGTCGAGCTTCACGTCGGCGTCCGACATGAGCAGAGCCTGGGCATCGGTGTTGACCGCGATGAACTCGACGCCCTTGAGGCCGACCTCGATCATCCGGTTCACGGCGTTGACCCCGCCGCCGCCGATGCCGACGACCTTGATGACGGCGAGGTAGTTCTGGGGTGATGCCACGAGGCGAGCCCTTCGCTGGAGTTCCTGGGTTTCGTGCCGGTTGCCGTGCGTCCAGGACCTTCACCCTCAGGTTGAGGGTGATAGTTATGTCAGGTCCCTGCTGGGCTGAACGGTAGGTCCCGGGGGTCGGCGCTGTCGACCGGCGCGCCGGGGACACGCCGGGGACACGCCGCCCGAGGGCTGCCGACCGGCGCGAGGACCTTCGAGCGGACGGACGTGGGTCCGGGCGGCGACGGTCCGGGCGGCGACGGCCCGGGCGGCGACGGGGGCTGGGCCCCGGGTCGACGGGATCGTCAGCCGGCGCGCGTGACCGGGGCCTTGGGCGAGCTGACGTCGTACACGGCGGCGGGCCGCTGGAGCAGCGCCACCAGCACCTCGGCCTTCAGGGGCGTGCTGTCGGCGCCGCCCCACACGACCCGGGCGCCGGAGCGCAGCTCGAGCACGACGCTGTCGCGCGTCGTGCCGCCGGCCGTGGCCACCTCCGCGCGCAGCTCGGGCGGCAGCTCGTCGAGGACCTGCGCGACGGCCTCCACCGTGCCCGGCCCCGCGGCCTGCAGGTCCACCTCCACGAGCGGCACGTCGTCCGGCGCGTCGGGCACGCTCAGGACCGTCAGGCCGGTGCGGTCCACGACGCTGTAGCCCCCGCCCGGCGCCGCGACGGCGGCCACGGGGACGCGCTCGACGACGCGCACCTCGAGCCCGGAGGGCCACACGCGCGCGACGACGGCGGACTCCACGAGGGGCACGGCCTCGAGCCCCTCCTCCAGGGCCCCGGTGTCCACGCGCGCGAGCGGCGTGCCGCGGACCGGGTCGACCAGGTCGGGGACGACCCGCGGGTCGAGGCGCTCGACGCCGACCACCCCCACCTCGCGCACCACGAGCAGCGGCGACCACAGGACGGCGTACGCCATGCCGGCCACGACCAGCAGCGCCGCCAGCCCGGCGAGCAGGGGCGCCAGGGCCAGGCGACGGCGGCGGCGCGCCCGCTCGGCGAAGCGCCGGGCCGTGTCCGGAGAGCTGCCCCCGGCGGCGTCCGTGCGCCGGCGGGAGCGCAGGACGGCCGCGGGCGGCTCGCCGGACGGCGCCGCGCTCGAGCGCGGCGTGGACCGGCGCAGGTGCACGGCCCCCGGCGCAGCGGGGCGGCCCGGCACGGCCGGGGAGGCACCCGCCCGCGGGCGCGGCGGCAGGCCATCCCGGGCCTGCCGGACCTGCACCTCGCCGCCCGGGCTGCCCGGGCGCCGGTCGTGCTGCGGGTCGTGCTGCGGATCGGGCTGCGCGTCGGGCTGGGGCGCCCTCGGCTCCGGGGGCGCCGGCCGCAGCCGGGGCACCAGCGGTCGACGGCTCACCCCGCCCCTCCCCCGCCGCCCTGAGACCCGCCGCCCTGGGACTCACCGCCCTGGGACCCACCGCCCTGAGACCCGCCGCCCTGGGACTCACCGCCCTGGGACTCACCGCCCTGGGACCGGCGCTCGAGCTCACCCAGCACCTCCCGGGCGACCATGGTCACGTCGCCGGCGCCGATCGTCAGCACGAGGTCCCCGGGCCGGGCGCGGCGAGCGGCCTCGTGGGCGACGTCGCCCCAGGACGGCACGTAGACCACCCGCTCGGCGGGCAGGGGCACCGCCCGCGCCACGAGGCCGCCCGTCACGCCGGGCACGGGGTCCTCGCGTGCGGCGTAGACGTCCATCACGACGACCTCGTCGGCCGCCCCGAGCGCGGCGCCGAACTCGGCGGCGAAGTCGAGGGTGCGGCTGTAGAGGTGCGGCTGGAAGACGGCGACCAGCCGCCCCTCCCCGGCCACCTGGCGGCCGGTGGTCACGGCGGCGGCGACCTTGGCGGGGTTGTGGGCGTAGTCGTCGAAGACGCGGACGCCGTCCGCGCGGCCCCGGTCCTCGAAGCGGCGGCGCGTGCCGGTGAACCGCTCCAGCCCGGCGACCGCCGTGCGCGGGTCGACGCCGAGCCGGGTGGCGGCCGTGTACGCCGCCGCCGCGTCGAGCGCGTTGTGGACGCCCGGGACGGCCAGGTGCACGACGCCCTCGCGGCGTCCGGCGTCCACCAGCCTGAAGGAGATGCTCCCGCCGACCGGCGCGAGCTCCTCGAGGCGGACGTCCGCCCCCTCGGCGAGCCCGTAGGTGACGACGCGGGGCCAGGCGCCGGGCTCCCGCTCCCCCGCCCGGGCGACGGCGTCGGCGAGCCGGGCCGCGCCCGGGTCGTCCGCGCACACCACGAGCACCCCGCCCGGGCGCACCCGCCGGGCGAAGGCGCCGAAGGCGCGCTCGACGGCGAGCGCGTCGCCGTAGTGGTCGAGGTGGTCGGGCTGCACGTTCGTCACGACGGACAGCTCGGGGGCGTACACGAGGAAGGAGGCGTCCGACTCGTCCGCCTCGGCGACGAAGAGGTCGCCGGTGCCGTCGTGGGCGTTGGTGCCGGCGCCGGTGAGCTCCCCGCCGACCGCGAACGAGGGGTCCAGCCCCGCGTGCTGCAGGGCCACGACCAGCATGGACGTCGTCGTGGTCTTGCCGTTCGTGCCCGCCACGGCGACCGCGCGGCGGTCCGCCATGAGCGCCTGCAGGCCCTGCGAGCGGTGCAGGACGCGCAGGCCCCGCTCGCGGGCGGCCACGAGCTCGACGTTGTCGGCCCGGATCGCCGAGGACGCCACCACGGTGCCCGCGCCCTCCAGGCGCGCCGGGTCGAAGCCGGGCGCGACCAGCCCGCCGACCGCGCGCAGCGCCGCGAGGACCGGCACGTCCTTGGCGTCGCTGCCGCTGACCCGCAGCCCGCGGGCGAGCAGGACGCGGGCGATGCCGGACATCCCCACGCCCCCGACGCCCACCAGGTGCACCCCGCCCAGGTCGGCCGCGGCGGGCACCGGCTCGGTGACGTCGAACGCCAGCGGCACGTCGCCGACCAGCGGGTCCGAGGGGTCCTGGGCGAGGGGGTCCACCACGGGGGGGAGCAGGCTCACGGGCGCACCGCCACGGCGAGGACGAGGTCGGCGAGCCGCTCGTCGGCGTCCCGGACGGCGCTCGCCCGGGCGGCCGCCGCCATCTCCCGCAGCCGGGGCGGGTCGAGCAGGAGCGGGAGCAGGTACCGGCGCAGCCACGCGGCGTCGAGGTCGGCGTCGGCCACGAGCAGCGCCCCGCCCGCCTCGACGACCGGCTCGGCGTTGCGGCGCTGCTCGCCGTTGCCGACGGGCAGCGGGACGAACGCCGCCGGCAGGCCGACCGCGCTGACCTCGCAGACGGTGCCGGCGCCGGAGCGGCACAGGGCGGCGTCGGCCGCGGCGTACGCGAGGTCCATCCGGTCGGTGTACTCGACCACGCGGTGGACCGGCCCCCCGGACCCGTCGGCCCCGGGCGCGGGGACGACCGCCTTGCCGGCCCCGGTCAGGTGCAGCAGCTGGACCCCCGCCGCGGCGACGTCGGACCAGGCGCCGGCGACGGCCTCGTTCAGCCGCTTCGCGCCCAGCGAGCCGCCGACGACGAGCAGGGTCGGGCGGGCGGGGTCCAGGCCGAAGTGGTCGAGCGCCTCCCGGCGCACCGCCGCGCGGTCGAGGTGCGCGAGCGCGGGCGACATCGGGAGCCCGACCCGCACGGCGCCCCGCAGCGGGGTGCCGGGGAACGTCGTGGCCACGTGGCGCGTGAGGCGGGCGCCCAGGCGGTTGGCGATCCCCGGGCGCGCGTTCTGCTCGTGGACGACCACGGGCACCCCGCGCCGGCGGGCCGCCAGGTAGGCCGGGACCGCGACGTACCCGCCCATGCCCACGACGACGTCCGCGCCGTGCGGCCCGCAGGCGGTGATCGCCCGGTCGGCGGCGGCGACGGCGGCCCGCAGGCGCCCGGGCAGCGACAGCAGGGCGGGCGAGGGGCGGCGGGGCAGCGGCACCCGCGGGACGATCGCGAGCTCGTAGCCGCGCGCGGGGACCAGGCGCGACTCCAGGCCGGCCGCCGTGCCCAGCGCCAGCAGGCAGGCCTCCGGGTGGCGCCGGCGCAGCGCGTCGGCCAGCGCCAGCATCGGGTTGACGTGCCCGGCCGTCCCGCCGCCGGCGAGCAGCACCGACGGCGGCCGCTCCCCGGCGCCGTCCGGGCGCGGCGCCTGCGCGGGCGCGCCCCCCGGCGCCCCGGGGCCGGTCACCGGGCGACCCGCGCGTCCCGGCGGCGCCCGCCGCGGCGCCGCGCCAGCGGGGACGCGGCGACCACGAGCGAGCGGCGGACCACGCCGGCCCGCGTGGCGAGCAGCGCGGGGGCGCCGGGCTCGCTGCGCGCGAAGGAGAGCACCACCCCCAGGGCGAGCAGCGTGGCCACGAGGGCCGATCCGCCGGCGCTCACGAGGGGCAGCGGCACGCCGATCACCGGCACGAGCCCCAGGACCACGCCCATGTTGACCAGCGCCTGGCCCACGACCCAGGCCATCACCGCAGCCGTCACGATCTTGGCGAACGGGTCCTCGTGGCGCCGGATGACGCGCATGCAGCCGACGGCGAGGGCGCCGAACAGGACGAGCACGAGCAGGGTGCCGGCCAGGCCGAGCTCCTCGCCGATGATCGAGAAGATGAAGTCGTTGTGCGCCTCGGGCAGGTAGGACCACTTCTCCCGGCTCGAGCCGAGACCGAGCCCGGTGACGCCGCCGCCCGCGAGGGCCATGAGCCCGTGGGCCGACTGGTAGCAGCCGCCCTGCGGGTCGCACTCGCCGGACAGGAAGTCGCCGATCCGCTGCATCCGGTTGGGGCTGGTGATGACCAGCAGGGCGGCGAGGCCGACCAGCGCCACGGCCGGCCAGAGCAGGATCTTGACCGGCACGCCGGCGACCCACAGCGCGGCCGCGATGACGAGCATGACGACCATGCCGGTGCCGAGGTCGCGCCCCAGCAGGATCAGCCCGAGGACCCCGCCGGCCACCGGGACGACCGGCACGGCCACGTGCTTCCAGTCGCGCAGCAGCGGCGCCTTGCGCACGAGGACGGCGCCGAGCCACACCGCGAGGGCGAGCTTCGCGAACTCCGAGGGCTGCAGCGACAGGCCGCCGACCCGGATCCAGTTGCGGTTGCCCCCGACCTCGTCACCGGCGACCACGACGACGAGCTGCAGGGCCGCGGCGAGCCCGACCGCGGGCCAGGCCAGCGCCTTCCACGCCCGCACGGGCACGCGGGAGGCGGCGTAGGCCAGGGGCAGGCCGAGCGCCGCGAAGAGGAGCTGGCTCGTGAACTGCGCGAAGGGCGAGTCCCCGGCCTCCAGGGACTCCACGCTGGAGCTCGACAGGACCATGACCAGCCCCAGCACGACGAGGACCCCCGTCGTCGTGGCGAGGAGGTAGAAGCTCGTCGCCGGGGTGTCCGCGCGGGCGACCCACGCGGACACCGCCTCGCCCGCGCGCCCGAGCGCACTCCCGGCACCGCGCCGCCGCGCCGCGGCGGGGTGCGCGCCCGCGCCGCGGGCCTCCTGGCGCGGAAGCCGGGCGGAGGGGGCGCCGGACGAGCGCTGCTCGGGCGCGAGCGGGCCGGACGGGCGCGTGCGCGGTGCGGAGGTGCCGGGCGCGGAGGTGCCGGGCGCGGGCGTGCGGGTCGCCACGGCTCAGCCCCTCCCGTCCGCGCCGGGGCCGCCGCGGGCGGCCAACCGCCCGCGGACCGCCGCGGCGAAGGCGTCGCCGCGCGCGCCGTAGTCGGTGAACTGGTCCATCGAGGCGCAGGCGGGCGCG
>Ga0210040_10004814_pt1 | contig 17409 bp, 17 predicted proteins | sample CryGeyCG12114_NA_FD_185462 | JGI IMG/M metagenome (GOLD analysis project Ga0210040, IMG submission 185462) | Groundwater microbial communities from aquifer - Crystal Geyser CG19_WC_8/21/14_NA (SPAdes) (version 2) | ecosystem: Environmental > Aquatic > Deep subsurface > Groundwater | place: USA... | reverse complement strand
GGCGGGTGTCGCGGCCCTGGTACCAGATCAGGGGGCGGGTTTCGCGCTCATGCTCCGGCAGGGCCATCAGGTCCCTGAACTCGCCGAGGACCTTGGCCGTGATGGGCGCCAGCTCGTGCGGCGGGGTTTCCCCCACGGGGTAGTAGGCCAGGTGCTCCAGCTCGCCCGTGCCGCCGATCGTTCCGGAAGCGGTTTCGGCAGGGGCCATCAGGAAGCGGGCGTTGAAGCGGACGGGGCTCATCGCGGGCGTCAGGGCGCGGCAGAGATAGCGCAGGGGGGCGAGTTCCGCGTGGAGGCGGCCGGCTTCCAGGCTGCCGAGGACCAGGCCGGTTTCCTCGTGCAGCTCCCGCACCGCGGCGATGGCGATGGCGCGGGCCAGGCGCGGGGCGGCGCGGAGTTCGAGCGCGCGGCGGGTGTGGGGTTCCAGCTCGGAGGCGGCGGGGGCGGTGCGGTCCTCGGTATCCACCCGCCCACCGGGGAAGACGAGGCGGCTGGGCATGAAGCGGTGCTTCACGCTGCGCACGCCCATCAGGACCTCGAGCCCCTTCGGGCCGTGGCGCCACAGGAGGAGGGTGGAGGCGTCGCGCGGGCGGACGGTCTTCTCCGGGCGCGTCTCGCCGGCCGCGGTGAAGTCGGTGGGACGCATGGGAGGGTTCATGGGGCGTCCTTTCCGGCTGGTGCGTGGCGGTTCTAGGGCCGGGCCGGGAGGGGAGGAAGCGGGTGGGGCGCAGGCAGTCGCGAACGGCTCGCAAGCGGTTGTTTTCGGGGCCTGCTTCGGCCTCCGCGCCTTGACAGGGGAGGGGCGCGGACGCATTTGCCGTCCATACCGGACCGCTGGGGTCGGGTATCCAATCCATCGGGCGGGGTGCCACGCCTTGTTGCGTCTTTCCAAACTGGCGGACTACGCGGTCGTCCTTCTCGCCCGGCTCGGGCAGGAGGATGGGCTGCACACCGCGCCGGCGCTGGCGACCGCGACCGGGATCGCCGAGCCCACGGTGGCCAAGGTGCTCCGCATCCTTTCCCAGGCCTGCCTGGTGGAAGCGCAGCGGGGCGCGCGGGGCGGGCACAGGCTGGCCAAACCGATCTCGGCCATTCCGCTGTCGGATGTCATCATCGCCATGGACGGGCCGATCGCGCTGACGGCCTGCGTGGATGGTGCCACCGGAGGGTGCGAGGCGGAGGGGCATTGTCCTGTCCGCGGCCGCTGGGACCCCGTGAACGAGGCGGTGCGCGCCGCGCTGTCCGCCGTGACCATCGCCGACCTCGCGCGGCCGAGCTGCAGTGAGCTGCACCGCCACGCGCCTGTTTTCCCCCCTGCCACCGGGGCGGCCGTGAAGGCCGTGCCCGTGGCCGCCGAGTAAGGGACCGAGAATGCCCGCCGTCGAAGAGACCCTCGATACCGTCCGTGACGCCACGCAGGGCGCCTATAAGTGGGGGTTCGAGACCGACATCGAGATGGAGTTCGCCCCCAAGGGGCTGAACGAGAACATCGTCCGCTTCATCTCCGCCAAAAAGGGCGAGCCGGAATGGCTGCTCGACTGGCGGCTGCGCGCCTTCGAGGCCTGGAAGGGCATGGAGGAGCCGCGCTGGCCGTCCGTGACCTACCCGCCGATCGACTACCAGGACGCCTTCTACTACGCGGCGCCGAAGGAGAAGGCCGGGCCGAAGTCGCTCGACGAGGTCGATCCGGAGCTGCTGCGGACCTATGCCAAGCTGGGCATCCCGCTGCGCGAGCAGGCGATCCTGGCGGGCGTGGAGGGCGCGGGCGACGTGCCGGCCGAGGGCGGGCGCATGCCCGTGGCCGTGGACGCGGTGTTCGACAGCGTCTCGGTGGCCACGACCTACCGTGAACGGCTGGAGAAGGACGGGATCATCTTCTGCCCGATCTCGGAGGCCGTGCATAAGCACCCGGAGCTGGTGCGGAAGTATCTCGGCTCCGTCGTGCCGCACACCGACAACTTCTTCGCGGCGCTGAACAGCGCGGTCTTCACCGATGGCAGCTTCGTCTACATCCCCAAGGGCGTGCGCTGCCCGATGGAGTTGTCCACCTATTTCCGGATCAACGCCAAGAGCACGGGGCAGTTCGAGCGGACGCTGATCATCGCGGACGAGGGCTCGACCGTGTCCTACCTCGAGGGCTGCACGGCGCCGCAGCGCGACGAGAACCAGCTTCACGCGGCGGTGGTGGAGCTGGTCGCGATGGACGACGCGTCCATCAAGTACAGCACGGTGCAGAACTGGTACCCGGGCGACGAGAACGGGGTCGGTGGTATCTACAACTTCGTCACCAAGCGGGCGGCCTGCCGCGGCAAGCGGAGCAAGGTGTCCTGGACGCAGGTCGAGACGGGTTCGGCCATCACCTGGAAGTATCCCTCCTGCATCCTGCAGGGCGATGAGTCCGTGGGCGAGTTCTACTCGGTGGCGATCACCAACAACCACCAGCAGGCCGATACCGGCACCAAGATGATCCACCTGGGCAAGGGCACGCGCAGCACGATCGTCTCCAAGGGGATCTCGGCCGGCCACGGCCAGAACACCTATCGCGGCCTGGTGCGGATCAGCCCGAAGGCGACGGGCGCACGGAACTTCACGCAGTGCGACAGCCTGCTGATCGGCGACCTCTGCGGCGCGCACACGGTTCCCTATATCGAGAACCGCTGCATGACCGCGAAGACCGAGCACGAGGCGACGACCTCGCGCATCGCGGAGGACCAGCTCTTCTACTGCCGTCAGCGCGGGCTGAGCCAGGAGGACGCGGTGGGCCTGATCGTGAACGGCTTCTGCCGCGAGGTGCTGAAGGAACTGCCCATGGAATTCGCGGTCGAGGCGCAGAAGCTGCTTCAGATCAGCCTGGAAGGGAGCGTCGGCTAGTGCTGCGCATCGAGAACCTCACCGCCGTCATCGACGGCAAGGAAATCCTCAAGGGGATCACCCTGGAGGTGCCGGATGGCGAGGTGCACGCCATCATGGGGCCGAACGGCGCGGGCAAGTCCACGCTGTCCTACGCGCTGGCCGGGCGCGAGGGCTACGAGATCACCGGCGGGTCCGTCACGCTCAACGGGCAGGACCTGCTGGAGATGGAGCCGGAGGAGCGGGCGGCCGCGGGGCTGTTCCTCGCCTTCCAGTATCCGGTGGAGCTGCCGGGCGTGGGCAACGCCAACTTCCTCCGCACCGCGCTGAACGCCATCCGCCGCACGCGCGGCGAGGGGGAGCTGGACGCGATGCAGTTCCTCAAGGTGGCGCGCGCGCGCATGAAGGAGCTTTCCATGCCCGAGGACATGCTCAAGCGCGGCGTGAATGTCGGCTTCTCCGGCGGCGAAAAGAAGCGGAACGAGGTTTTGCAGATGGCGCTGCTGCAGCCCAAGGTCGCGATCATGGACGAGACCGACAGCGGGCTCGACATCGACGCGCTGCGCATCGTGGCGGACGGCGTGAACGCGCTGCGCGGCCCCGGCTTCTCGGCCCTGGTGATCACGCATTACCAGCGGCTGCTCAACCACATCGTGCCCGACCGCGTGCACGTGCTGGCCGATGGCCGCATCGTGACCTCCGGCGGGCCGGAGCTGGCGCATCGGCTCGAGGCCGAGGGCTATGCCGGCGTGCTCGACGAGGCAGCATGAACATCGACGCATCCCAGGGCAACGCGGCGGCCTTCCTGCACCGCTACGACGGGCTGGCCGGTCGCCTTCCGGGTGCCGGCATCGCCGTCGTGCGGGCGCTGCGCGATGCCGCGGCCGACACGCTGCGCGCGGGCGGGCTGCCCAGCCGGCGGGTGGAGGCCTGGCGCTACACCGACCTCGCCCCGATGCTGCGCGCGGAATTCCGCGAGGCGCTGACGGCGGTGGACGGGGCCGTTTCCATGCCGGTGGCGCGGGCGGACCGGCGCGCCGTGTTCGTGGACGGGCGCTTCCGGGCGGACCTGTCCTCGCTGGACGGGCTGGTCGCGGCCTCGCTGGCGGCGGTGATCGAGACGGTGGCGGGGCGGCTGAACACCGTGGCTTCCGCTTCCCAGCCCATGGTCACGCTGAACACGCTGCTGTTCGAGGACGGGCTGGTGCTGGAGGTGCCGGAGGGTGTGGATGCCGGAAGGCTGGAGCTGCTCTCGGTGGCATCCGGCGAGACGGCGAGCACGGTGCATCCGCGCCACCTGATCCGCCTCGCGCGCGGGGCGCGGCTGGTGCTGCTCGAGACGGCGGTTTCGGCCAACGGTGCGCGGCACCTGCACAACCCGGTCTTCGAGATCGAGGTCGCTCAGGATGCCAAGCTTTCCCACATCCGCGTGCAGCGGGAAGCGGCGGGTGCCTATCACCTCGCGCATCTCGGCGTGCGCGTGGAGGAAGGCGGGACCTATGATGGCTTCGTGCTGAACGCGGGCGGGAAGATCAGCCGCAGCGAGACGCATCTCGCCCTGCTCGGGCCGCGGGCGGCGGCGCATCTGAATGGCGCCCAGCTGGTGGCGGATGGGCAGCTCGCCGACATGACCACGGCGCTCGACCACACGGCGCCGAACTGCGCCTCGCGCCAGACGGTCAAGACGGTGCTGGCCGGGCGCTCGCGCGGGGTGTTCCAGGGCAAGATCCTGGTGCGGCGCGAGGCACAGAAGACCGACGGCTACCAGATGAACCAGGCGCTGCTGCTGTCGGAGGAGGCGGAGATCGACAGCAAGCCGCAGCTGGAGATCTACGCCGACGACGTGAAGTGCAGCCACGGGGCGACGGCCGGTGCGCTGGATGCGGACAGCCTGTTCTATCTGCGGGCCCGCGGGATTCCGGCGGACACCGCGCGCTCCATGCTCGTGCGCGCCTTCCTTCAGGAGGCCGTGGAGGTGGTGGAGGACGAGCCATCCCGCGAGGCCTTGGAAGAGGCGGTGGCGGGATGGTGGGACCAGCACGGGGGGGCTGCGTGATGGACGGCAGCATGCGGCCGGCGCTGGACGTGCAGCGGGTTCGGCAGGACTTCCCGATCCTGTCCACCAAGGTTCACGGCAAGCCGCTGGTGTTCCTGGACTCCGGCGCTTCCGCGCAGAAGCCGCGGGTGGTGCTGGATGCCATGCTGCGGATGATGGAGACGAGCTACGCGAACGTGCATCGCGGGGCCTATCACCTGAGCGAGGTCTCCACGGCCGCCTATGAGGCGGCGCGGGAGGCGGTGGCGCGCTTCCTCGGGGCGGGCGATGCGCGGGAGGTGATCTTCACAGCCAGCAGCACCATGGCGATCAACCTCGTGGCCCATTCCTTCGGGCGCGGCGTGATGAAGCCCGGGCAGGCGGTGGTGGTTTCCGAAATGGAGCACCACGCGAACTTCGTGCCCTGGCAGATGCTGTCGCAGGCACACGGGATCGAGCTGCGGATCGCGAACGTGCTCGAATCCGGCGAGCTGGACATGGCGGACCTGGAGGCGAAGCTTGCCGACGGGAAGGTGGGTCTGGTGGCCGTCACGCATATGTCGAACGTGCTGGGCACGGTGACGCCGGTTGCGCGGATCGCGGCGCTGGCCCATGCGCACGGCGCCAGGGTGTTGTTCGACGGTTCGCAGGCGGTGGTGCACCGCCGCGTGGACGTGCGGGCGATGGACGCGGACTTCTACGTGTTCACCGGGCACAAGCTTTACGGGCCCACCGGTATCGGCGTGCTCTGGGGGCGGATGGAGCTTCTGGAGGCGATGCCGCCCTTCCTGGGCGGCGGCGACATGATCTCGGAGGTGACGCGGGACGGCTTCAAGCCGGCCCCGGTGCCCGCGAAGTTCGAGGCGGGAACGCCGGCGATCGTGGAGGCGGTGGGGCTGCACGCGGCGATCGACTATGTGTCGGGCATCGGCATGGAGGCCATCGAGGCGCATGAGCGCTCGCTGGTGGACCACGCGATGGCGAAGCTCTCGGCCGTGGAGGACCTGACGGTGATCGGCCACGCGCAGGACCGGGGCGGAGTGTTCTCCTTCGCGCTGGGCAACGCGCACGCGCACGACCTTTCGACGCTGCTCGATCGCGTCGGCATTGCCGTGCGGGCGGGCCGGCACTGCGCGGAGCCGCTGCACGTGCGGATCGGTCATGACAGCACCTGCCGCGCCTCCTTCGGCCTCTACACGACGCACGAGGAAATCGATTTCCTGGCGGAGGCGCTGAGTTCCGCGCGGAGGTTCTTCACCTGATGTTCGACGACCTGCGGGACCTCTACCAGGAGGTTATCCTCGACCACGGGCGCAAGCCCCGGAACTTCCGCCGGCTGGAGGCGCCCGATCTCACGGCGCGCGGGGACAACCCGATGTGCGGGGACCGGATGGAGCTGTTCCTGGGCATGGACGGCGAGCGCATCGCGGATGCCGCCTTCCAGGGCAAGGGCTGCGCGATCTCCATGGCCAGCGCTTCGCTGATGACGGAAACGGTGCGCGGCAAGACGCCGGAGGAAGCGCGCGACATGGCCGCGCGCTTCCGCGAGATGGCGATGACCGGCACCTGCCCCGATTGCGGCGGCGCGATGGAGGAGGAGATGGATCGCCTCCAGGCGCTGTCGGGCGTCCATGAGTTCCCAAGCCGCGTGAAGTGCGCGACGCTGGCCTGGCACACCCTCAACACCGCCCTTTCGGGCGGTAAGGAGGCTTCGAGTGAGTGAGCCCTTGTCTTCAGCCGGCACGCACGAGGCCTGGTCGCCGGACGGGCCGATTCCCTCCACGCGCGTGAGCGAGGTGGCGGTGCTGGATGCGGTGAAGACGGTCTATGATCCCGAGATCCCCGTCGACATCTACGAGCTCGGCCTCGTCTATGCCGTCGAGATCGCCGACGACGGCGCGGTGAAGATCGACATGACGCTCACCACGCCGTCCTGCCCCTCCGCGCAGGAATTGCCGGGGATGGTGGAGGATGCGGTGCGGACGGTGCCGAACGTGTCCTCGGTGAAGGTCGAGATCGTCTGGGATCCGCCCTGGGATCCGTCCCGCATGAGCGAGGACGCGAAGCTTGCCTTGAACATGTACTGAGAAGGGGCCTGAGATGAGCACGACCACCACCGAAGCCCCGAAGCCGCGCCGGGCGCTGCCGCCGCTGATGTCGCTCTCCGATGCGGCGGCGGAGCGGCTGCGCGCGCTCTACGCCAAGGGTGAGGGCGGCAAGCTGCTGCGCGTCGCGGTGTCGACCAAGGGATGCTCCGGCATGTCCTACCAGATCGACTGGGTGGATGCGGCGGGACCGGGCGACGAGGTCGTCACGGACAAGGGCGTGACGGTGCTCGTGGACCGCAAGGCCACGCTGTTCCTGATCGGCACGGTGATGGACTACGAGAGAAAGGCCATGGCGGCCGGGTTCACCTTCACCAACCCGAACGAGAAGGGCCGCTGCGGCTGCGGCGAAAGCTTCCACGTGTGAGACCGGCGCCGGCCCGGGCTTCCCGCCGGCCGGCGCAGGACGAGGTTTGCCATCCCGTGCCTTCCTTGCCCGCGCTGATGCCGGACGGGTGAGGCGGGGCGGAGCGCGTTAAGCGAATTTTGTTTCTCGGCAGGCTAGACCCGGCGGCGACGCAGGGAAGCGAGGCTGCCGCATTGACGAACATGCTCCTCGACCGGATGCCCGCAGGCGGGCCGGATCCGGTGGAAAACAGCATCCTGGATCTGCTGGGCCGCTGGGTTGCCCTGGGTGAGATCGAGCGGCGCGCTTTCGCGGCGATGACCGAGGAGCTCACCGCCACCGCTGCCCTCATCGAGAACAGCACGACCGATCTCAGCCATCGTTTTCGCGACCTGGCCGAAGGGGCGGAGGCGCAGACAGGGCGGGTGGAGCGCATCGCCCATATCGCCAGGACGATCGAGGTCCAGGGAAAGGCGACGCCCCTTACCGAAGCGACGCGCTTCGTGCAGTCCGCGCTTGGTCAGGCCGTCGACTCGCTGGGCGCGGTGGCCAGCCAGGCGGCGCGCATGGCGCAGGCGCTCGGGCAGGTTTCGGGCGAGGTCGCCGGGGCCGAGGAATGCGTCAGCCGGATCGAGGCGATCAACAAGCAGGCCCGGTTTGTTGCCCTGAACGCGGCCATCGAGGCGCAGCGCGCAGAAGGCGCGGGCGGGACCTTCAAGGTGATCGCGCGCGAGCTGAAGGACCTTGCGCTGGAGACGGACGCCACCTCGCGCCTCGTTCGCGAAAGGATCGTCGCGGTTGCGCGCGGCGTGCGCGGTGCCCAGGCGGAACTGGAAGCGCTGGCGGGTGCGGACCACCTCGCGCAGCAGCGCATGCGCGCCAGGCTGGACTCGGTGTTGCAGGGCATCGTCGCGCAGCACCAGGCGCTGGAGGGGGTGCTCGAGGAGGCGTTGGATTCCTCGACGGAGATCGCGGCCACCGTCGCGCGGCTGATCACCGGCGCGCAGTTCCAGGATCGCGCCAACCAGCACCTGAGCCACCTCAAGGACGCGGTTGAGGTGATCGGGGAGGCGACCGGCGCGCTCCAGCAACACACGCGGGAGGCGTTGCCCTCGCTTCCGAAGGAAGTTCCGATCGACGCAGGACTGCTTGCCCGGATGCTGGAGGTTCAGTCGCTGAGCAGCGTCCGGCAACGCTTTCTGGCACGCCTCATGGATAACAAGGGGGTGCAGCCGGAAGAAAGCGGTGCGGCTGGCGATGTCGAGCTGTTCTGACGGAAACGGCGCCCGCATGCGTGACGACCTTCATGATTGCGCAATGTTTTGTGGCGATGATGGCACACGCCGTGAGTGACGGATGTTCAGCCGGATTGATCGCGAGCATGACGCAGAATCTTTCAGCAACGACTTCCTCGGGACTGCCGGCGGCGCTGCCGCTGCCCGCTTCGCTGGACCTGACTGCAGCCTTGCCCCTCTGCGAGGCGCTGCGGACCCTCCTTGAGGAGGGTGCGATGCGCCTCGACGCGAGGGACGTGGAGCGGATTTCCACCCCCTGCCTGCAAGTGCTGGCGGCAGCGGCCTCCAGTGCCCGCGCGAGAGGGATCGCCTTCCGGCTGGAGCGCGCATCCGTCGTGCTGGCCGAGGCCATCACGGATCTCGGGCTCGCCACCGCTATTCCCATTGAGGACTGAGATGCCCAAGCGCGTGATGACCGTGGATGACAGCCGCACCATGCGCGAGATGGTCTCCCTGACCCTCCGCAAGGCCGGGTTCGAGGTCACGGAGGCCGAAGACGGCCGGCAGGCGCTGTCGATGCTGAAGGCGGCGCCCGTCGATGTGGTGATCACCGACCTGAACATGCCGAATATGGATGGCGTGGCCCTGATCAGTGCGCTGCGCTAGGACCCGAAGTGGCGGGCTGTGCCCATCCTGATGCTGACCACCGAATCGGACTCGGCGAAGAAGGCCGCGGGGAAGAACGCCGGAGCCACGGGCTGGCTGGTGAAGCCGTTCGATCCGGTCAAGCTGATCGACGTCGTCAAGCGCGTTGCCGGCTGATCGCGCCATGATGTTCGACCATCTGCGGGATACCTACTTCGAAGAGAGCGCCGAGCTGCTCGAGAGCGCCTACGCGCAGCTCGCCCTTCTCGCCGAGGGCACGCACGACGCGGATACGGTACATGCCCTGTTCCGCGCCGTGCATTCCATCAAAGGCGGTGGGGGCGCGTTCGGCCTTGATCGCGTCGTCGGCCTCGCGCATGCGATGGAGACCCTGCTCGACCTGCTGCGGGAGGGCGAGTTGGCCATGGAGCCGCCGCTTATCGCGCTGTTGCTGCGCGGGGCGGATGCACTGGCAGACCTGCTGACGGCAGAGCGCGGCGGGGAAGGGGCGCCGCAAGGCTTCGAGGACAATCTGGTCGCGGCCTTCCACCAGGCAGCCGGTTCCGCCCGGACGTCGCCGGCGAGCATCGACACCGCTCCGGCGCCTCCCGCTGGGGGGGGCGGCGCGAGCGGCTGGCAGATCAGCTTCCGTCCGCACCCGGCGCTGCTGCGCAACGCCAACGAGCCCCTGCTGCTGGTGCGGGAGCTGGCGCGCCTGGGCCCGCTGACTGTGAAGGTGGATGCGGCCGCACTGCCAGCGCTGGAATGCATCGAGCCTGAGGATGCCTATCTCGGCTGGAGCTTCACCCTGCAGGCCGGCGTGGACCGCACGGCTGTTGAGGAGGTGTTCGAGTTCGTCGCGGACGACTGTGATCTTGTTATCGAGCCCATGGAGCCGGCCAGCGGTGGTGTGGCACGGGATGAGCCTGCGGGAGGGTCTTCACCGGCGGCATTTCCAGGGTCGCCGAGCGAGGCGGTGGCGGCGCGGCACGAGACGCCCGCACCGGCGGCTTCGGTGCGCGTGGACGTGGCGAAGATCGACCGGCTGGTGAACCTCGTCGGTGAACTGGTCATCAACCAGGCCATGCTGGTGCAGCTTGGCAGCACCCTCCCACCCAGCCTCTGCCCGGGCTTGGTGGGCGGGCTGGAAACGCTCTCCCAACACCTACGGGAGCTGCAGGAAGGCGTGATGGCCATCCGCACGCAACCGGTTCGCTCGGTGTTTTCCCGCATGCCGCGGCTGGTGCGGGAGCTGTCGGGCCAGCTGGGCAAGGACGTGCGCCTGGTGATCACCGGAGAGGCGACGGAGATCGACAAGACCGTGGTGGAGCGGCTGGCCGATCCGCTGACGCACCTGCTTCGCAACGCGCTGGACCATGGGATCGAACCGTCAGCGGAGCGGCAGACCGCAGGCAAGTCTGGCCAGGGTACCGTCTGCCTTGGCGCGGAGCAGCGCGGCGGCCGTATTGTGATCGAGGTCTCGGATGATGGGCGTGGCATCGACCGCGCCCGCGTGCTGGCCCGGGCGCGGGAACGAGGCCTCGTTGCCCCGGATGCGGTGCTGGGCGATGCCGAAACCGACGAGCTGATCTTTCTGCCGAGCTTCTCCACCGCCGCTGAGGTGTCCGCCGTCTCGGGCCGCGGGGTGGGGATGGATGTGGTGCGGCGGGATATCCAGGCGCTGGGGGGGCGCATTGCTGTTGAATCGCGCCACGGGGCGGGCTCCCGCTTCCTGCTTTCCCTGCCACTGACACTGGCGGTGCTGGACGGACTGGTCGTTTCCGTCGGGCGCCAAGCCTACATCGTGCCGATCGCAGCCATTGTGGAAAGCCTGCGGCCGCGGAGCGGGGATATCCACGCGCTGGTTGGTCATGGCGAGATGCTCGCGATCCGCGGCGCGTATATCCCGCTGCTGCCGCTGCATCGGTGCTTCGGCATCCCCGATGCGGAGCGCGATCCAGCGCGCGGGATCGTCGTCATCGTCGAGACGGACAGTGACCGGCAGATTGGCCTGCTGGTGGATGATCTGGTCGGCCAACAGCAGGTTGTCGTGAAGAGCCTGGACGCGAATTACGGGCCGATACCCGGCACTGGCGGCGCGACGATCCTGGGTGACGGGCGGGTTGCGCTGATCCTCGACATCCCCGGGCTGGGCTACGGCGCTCAGAGTTCCTCCGTGCCCGCACCCACCCCCGCAAGCCAGCCGCAGCCTGCGCTGCACTAGGGAGATCCCCGCCGCATGCATCTTTCCCTGCCGCCGCCCAACGGACCCGCCCATGGGAGCGCGATGGCTGGCCCCCTGAGTGCCGGGACGCTCGGCGCCGCCGGCCAGTTCATCACCTGCGCGCTGGATGCGGCGGAATACGGCATCGACATTATGGCGGTTCGCGAGATCAAGGGATGGAGCGAAACCACCGTTATTCCGCACGCGCCCGCCTGGATCCGCGGGGTGATCAACCTGCGGGGCGTGATCGTGCCGATCCTCGACCTCCGTGCCCGCTTCGGCATGCCGCTGACCGTGACCACTCCCATGCACGTGGTCGTCATCATCCAGTGTGGCGCGCGCACGACCGGCCTCCTGGTCGATGCCGTTTCCGACATCATCAGCGTCGGTCCCGAGGAGGTGCGCCCGGTGCCCGAAGTCGGGACTGGCGCGCCGGCTAGCCTGCTGACCGGGCTGGTGCCCCTGGAGCGCGGCATGGTCGCGCTGGTTTCGCTGGAGAGCCTTCTCAACTTCACGAACGAGGTGGCTGTCCCGCCGCCCGAACTGCAATCCTGATCGATCCCGGAGCTTGCCGATGTTCATCACGCGGACAACCCAGGCCTCGGTGCCTGCCAGCTTCTTCGACCGTCGCGGGGCGCGCGACCGCCGCGCGGCGGTGCGCGACATGGAGGCGCGGCTGTCTGCGCTGGAGCGTCACCATCCGATGCTGGAGATTGCGGTGGACGGTGCGGTGCTGGACGCCAATCCCGCCGCCGCCGCGATGCTCGGACGGCCGGTGGAGGCGCTTCGCGGTGCCTCCCTTCTTTCCTTGCTGGGGGAGACCGTGGAGCAGGCCGCCCGCGGTTTCATCGGGCAGGTCGGCAGGGGCGAAGCCGCGTTCGCGCGGCTGCCTTCCCGCGGGATCGACGGGCAGGAACGGGTGCTGCACCTCTCGGCATGCCCGGTGCCCGGCGAGAATGGCGCCGCGCCAGGCGCCGTTGTGCTGCTCGGCGACGCCAGCGCCGAGGTGCTCGGGCAGCGGGTCCGGCAGGCGATGGAGGAAACCACGGCCGCGATCATGCTCGCGGACCGCCGGTTCGTCGTCACACATGCCAACCGCGCGGCCGCGGCGCTGCTGGCGCGGCACGCCGAAAACTTCCGCAAGATTTGGCCGGACTTCGATCCGGCGCGCATTCTCGGCACGGGGATGGACGCCCTGCTGCGTACGGGAGGATCTTCGCCACGGCCATGGGCTGATCCTTCGCGCCTGCCGTGCCGCTCGGTGATCGCAGCAGGCCTTGCGCATTTCCATGTCACCGTCAGTGCAAGCCATGACGCGGCCGGTGGGCATGACGGCTTCATTCTCGAATGGTCCGACACGACGGAGCAGCGGTTGCTGCAGGGTCAGGTGGCCGCGATGAATCGCTCCCAGGCGGTGATCGAGTTCGACCTCGCCGGGCAGGTGCTGCACGCTAATGCGAACTTCCTGAACACGCTCGGCTACTCGCTGGACGAGGTGCGCGGCAGGCATCATGGCATGTTCGTTGATGAGGCTTACCGCACTAGTGCTGACTACCGCGCTTTCTGGGAGAGGCTGGCGCGTGGCGAGTACGATGCCGGGCAGTACAAGCGGATCGGCAAAGGTGGCCGCGAAGTCTGGATCCAGGCGAGCTACAACCCCGTGCTGGACGAGGAGGGCCGGCCCTTCCGCGTGGTCAAGTATGCCACCGATATCACCCAGCAGAAGCTGGCAGCGGCGGACGCCCAGGGGCAGCTTGCAGCCATCGACAAAGCCCAGGCGGTGATCGAATTTGACCTGACCGGCCGGATCATGCACGCGAACGCCAATTTTCTGAACGGCCTTGGCTATACGCTTGCGGAAGTGCAGGGACAGCACCACAGCCTGTTTGTCGAGCCAGCCTATCGGCAAAGCGCCGAGTACCGCGCTTTCTGGGAGAAGCTGGCGCGGGGCGAGTACGATGCCGGGCAGTACCGGCGCATCGGCAAGGGCGGCCGCGAGGTCTGGATCGAGGCATCCTACAACCCGATCCTCGACCTCAACGGCAAGCCGTTCAAGGTGGTGAAGTACGCGACCGACGTCACGGCGCAGGTGCAGGCCGCGGCGGCCCTGAAGCGCGCGGTGGAGCAGACCGAGGAGGTCGTGGCCGCGGCCCAGCGGAGCGAGTTCGGGCGGCGGATTCCGACCGAGGGCATGGAGGGCGCGATCGGCCGCCTTTGCGACGGCGTGAACGCGATGGTTGATACCATGGCGGCGCAGTTCGAGCTTGGGCAGGGCCTCCAGCGGGCGGTCGCGGAAACAAAGGGTATCGTGGCGGCTGCGCAGGCCAACGATCTGAGCCAACGCATCCCCATGTCTGGGAAGGCGGGTGAGATCGGTGATCTCTGCGCCGGCATCAACGGCATGCTGGACACGATGGCCGGCGTGGTGGCGACCATCACCGAGAGCTGCGGCGCCATCACGGTGGCATCCCGCGAGATCGCCATGGGCAACACTGACCTGTCGCAGCGGACGGAGGAGCAGGCCTCAAGCCTGGAGGAAACCTCGGCGAGCCTTGAGGAGCTGACCAGCACGGTGCGGCAGAACGCCGACAACGCGCAGCAGGCCAACAAGCTTGCCGCCTCCGCTTCTGAAACCGCGACGCGCGGCGGGGTGGTTGTGACCGAGGTGGTGCGGACCATGGACGCGATCACCCAGTCCAGCCGCAAGATCAGCGACATCATCGGCGTGATCGACGAGATCGCCTTCCAGACCAACATCCTGGCGCTGAACGCGGCTGTGGAGGCAGCCCGCGCCGGGGATCAGGGCCGCGGCTTCGCGGTGGTCGCGGCCGAGGTGCGGAACCTGGCGCAGCGGAGCGCGAACGCCGCCAAGGAAATCAAGTCGCTGATCTCGGACTCGGTGGAGAAGGTGGACAGCGGGTCGAAGCTGGTGAGCGCCGCGGGCGGGACGATGAACGAGATCGTCACCTCGGTGAAGCGCGTCACGGATATCATGGCGGAGATCTCTGCGGCTTCGCAGGAGCAGAGCGCGGGCATCGAGCAGGTGAACACGGCCGTGTCGCAGATGGACAAGATCACCCAACAGAATGCCGCCCTGGTGGAAGAGGCAGCGGCGGCAGCGAAGTCGATGGAAGAGCAGACCACGGCATTGGGGGACATGGTGGCCAACTTCGTGCTCCCGGCCGGCTATGCCGGCCCGGCGCCCGGGGCACCGCGCCCTGCGCCGCGCAGGCCGGCCGAGCCCGTTGCCCGCCGTGCCGCGACGCAGCCGGCCGATGCGGCGGACGATGTCTGGAAGGAGTTCTGACGCGGGCCCGCGGTCATGTCGGCTGCCTTGCACCATCCGCCTTTCGGCGATGTTCCCTTCACCGAGGAGGACTTCACCAGCATCGTGGCCCTGGTGCGCGAGGCATCCGGCATCAGGCTGGGCGACAACAAGCGTGACCTTGTCTATGGCCGGCTGCGGCGGCGCCTGCGCATGCTGCGCCTCGACAGCTTCGCCGCTTACCGGGACTTGCTTGCCGGGCCGGATGGCCCGGCCGAGCAGGTCCGGCTCATCAACGCGATCACGACGAACCTCACCAGCTTCTTCCGCGAGGCGCATCACTTCGAATACCTCGCCTCGGAGTTCCTGCCGGGGTTGTCGCGGCGGGACAAGCGGCTGCGGATCTGGTCGGCTGGCTGTTCCTCGGGCGAGGAGCCCTACAGCATCGCCATGGTGTTGCACGCGGCCATGCCGGATCTCGCCGGTTGGGATGCGCGTATCCTGGCAACCGACATCGACACGGAGATGGTTGCCCAGGGCACAGCAGGGCGCTATGCGCCAGACCGTGCCGCTGGCATCCCGCCGGAGTTTGGCCGGGCCCATGTCCGAGGCCTGGAGGGGGAGGACGCGGTGGAAATGTCCGCCGCGCTCCGCTCCCTGATCACCTTCCGGCCGCTGAACCTGCTTGGGCCCTGGCCGATGCGCGGACCGTTCGACGCGATCTTCTGCCGCAACGTGGTGATCTACTTCGACAAGGCCATCCAGAGCGTGCTGTTCGACCGGTTCGCCGACATGCTCCGCCCGGGCGGACATCTGTTCATCGGCCATTCCGAAAGCCTGTTCCGGGTGAGCGGGCGGTTCCGGCACCTGGGCCGGACCATCTACCGCAAGCTGCGATGATGCGCGGCCGGGTCATCCGTAGCCAGCTGCCCTGCTTCGCCCGCGCGGTGGTGAAGGTGGGGCCCGGCGAGCACCACGTCACCGATGCCGCGGACACCGCGATCTCGACCATTCTCGGATCCTGCGTGGCCGCCTGTATCCGCGACCCCGTGGCACAGGTCGGTGGGCTGAACCATTTCATGCTTCCTCAGAGCCGTGACGGGGTCTGGGGCAAGGCCTCGGCCAGCCTGCGCTACGGCAACTTCGCCATGGAGCGGCTGATCAACGATATCCTGGCCCGCGGCGGTCATCGTTCCCGCCTTGAGATCAAGCTGTTCGGCGGTGCCCGGCTGGGGCGCGACCATGCCGCCATCGGCACGCGCAATGCCGATTACGCCGAGGCCTATCTCCGGGACGAGGGCATGGTGCCGCTGGTGCGTCAGCTTCGCGGCACCAGGGCGCGGCTGGTGGTCTATGTGCCGGCGACGGGTCGCAGCTTCATGCGGGAGCTTCCGGGGGAAGGCGTGCGCCTCGCCGCGGCAGAACGGCGCTTCGGCCGGGCGGTGCCGGCTTGCACCGGAGCCGGCACCATCGAGTTGTTCCACCAGGCAGGGGAGGTCTGATGCCCGTCAAGGTTCTCGTTATCGATGACTCCGCGCTCATCCGGCAGCTCCTGACGGAGCTCCTCTCGCGCGATCCGGCGATTCAGGTCGTGGGCACGGCGCCCGACCCCATCGTCGCGCGCGAAAAGATCAAGGAGCTTTCGCCGGACGTGCTGACGCTCGACATCGAGATGCCGCGGATGGATGGGCTGAGCTTCCTGCGGCGCCTGATGGCGCTCCGGCCGATGCCGGTGGTGGTGGTCTCGACCCTGACGCAGAAGGGGGCGGACGTTGCGCTGCAGGCCTTGGAACTCGGCGCTGTGGACTGCGTCGCCAAGCCGCTGATCGGGATACGCGACGGCATGGAGGAGCTTGCCGCCGAGCTGGTCGCCAAGGTCCGGCTGGCGGCGCAAACCAAGCCGCGGGCGCAGCGCCCCGAACAAGGCCGGCCGGCCATGCTCGCGGCCGATCCGCGGCTTTCCACCGCGGGCTGCGTGGTCGCCATCGGTGCTTCGACGGGCGGGGTGGAGACCCTGCAGCGGCTGCTGACCCGCCTTCCGGCCAATGCGCCCGCAATCCTCGTGACGCAGCACATGCCCGCGGGCTTCACCTCGTCCTTCGCACGCCGCCTGGACGGGCGGTGCGCGGTGAGCGTGATCGAGGCGACGGATGGGCGGCGGGTGCTCCCGGGCCATGTCTATGTCGCGCCGGGGGCGCTGCACCTGGAACTCGCCCGCACGGGTGCCCATTACGCCTGCCGCCTGCATGACGGGCCGCCGGTCTCGGGCCACCGGCCCTCCGTCGACGTGCTGTTCGCCTCCGTGGCGGCCGTGGCCGGGGGCAACGCCATCGGGCTGATCCTGACGGGCATGGGGCGGGACGGAGCGGCCGGACTGCTCGAGATGCGGCGTGCGGGCGCGCGCACCTATGGGCAGAGCGAGGCAAGCTGCGTCATCTACGGCATGCCCAAGGCCGCGATGCAGGCCGGCGCGGTGGAGGCGGAGCTGCCGGTCGAACAGCTCGCGGACGAGATCATGGCCATTCGGCAGCCGTCCGCGGCCTGAGCTTCGGCCTGTGGCCCGCAGCCCCGCCGCGTGGCGGGGCTGCGGGCGGCGGTCAGATCACGCTGGACCACTCCGCCGGGACGAGGCGGTAGCCATTGCCCTCCTTCAGAACCGTGCCGTTGGCGGGGAAGGACCAGTGATAGGCCGCGCAGCCGATCC